>Ga0256405_10001407_pt1 | contig 65713 bp, 53 predicted proteins | sample RumenRJG_02DNA_FD_189096 | JGI IMG/M metagenome (GOLD analysis project Ga0256405, IMG submission 189096) | Bovine rumen microbial communities from Lethbridge, Alberta, Canada - RJG_02 | ecosystem: Host-associated > Mammals > Digestive system > Stomach > Rumen | place: Canada: Alberta... | reverse complement strand
TTTGATTTTCCGGCAGGTCATGTGCCGTATAATGTACCGTTCTGGCTCGGCACCCGCACACAAATCTCTGTCTCCGCACATCAGTATGACCCCGCGCCTCAATCTGTCTCTGTACCTCAAGACCGTTTAGCATCTTTGTTCCGCCAGTTCTGATCCTTGTCCCGCCAGTTCTGATCCTTGTCCCGCCGGTTCTGATCCTTGTCCCGCTAATTCCAATCTTTGTCCCACCTATTCCAATCTTTGTCCCACCTATTCCACTCTCTGCGGGCTGCAGTCCCGCATTTTGTTGCTGTAATTCTGCCGTGACCATTAGGCTATTATTAGGTTATTATTGGGTGATTATTGGGTTATTAGTAGGCTATTAAGCCAACGAAAAGCCAACGAAAGGCAGAGAAAAGGCAGAGAAAACCCTGCCAAAGGCCGGAAATCCCATAGTCCTACCTCGTCCCACCTATCCTGACCTAATTATACATAGTTCGACCTAGCCTAACTAAAACACTAGTCCTGCTAGTCTCACTAGTCTAACAATAAATCCGCAAAAAATGTGGATTTATTTGTACAATTCAAAAAAAAGCACTACCTTTGCAGCCAAATTGCTAATCATATCCATATACCTACAATATGAAAAACATCTTCTTCTCGGTGCTGTTGATGGCCACCGCAACACTCACAACAAACGCTCAAGACATCGCGCTCATTGCGGACCCGCATGTCATGGCTCCCGAACTGGTTATCACCCGAGGCGGACAAGCCTATAACGCGGATATCGTCAATAACCGGAAGTTGCTGGAACAAAGCGCAGAGATATTTACCGCCATCGTTGATTCCCTCCTCGCTGAACAACCGGCACTGGTGCTCATTCCCGGTGACCTGACCAAAGACGGCGAGATGGTAAGCCATCAGTTAGTGGCTAATCAACTGGCACGCCTCACCCAACAAGGTATCCGCGTACTGGTTGTTCCGGGTAACCACGATGTGGACAGCCATGCCGCATATCAATACAACGGCGACAGCCGTACCGCCGTTGCCGCATGTTCGGCACAGGAGTTTGCTACTCTCTATAATGATTACGGCTACGGCGAAGCCCTCCAACGCGACCCGTCTTCGCTAAGTTATGTGGCAGAACCCATTCAGGGGCTGCGCGTATTGGCACTGGACACACGCACCGGCGAACTGCCTGACGCTTCGCTGCAATGGGCCCTCAAACAAGCCGACTTGGCACACAAAGAAGGCAAACGCACCATCGCTATGATGCACCACCAGCTGCTGCACCATTTTGACGGACAAGAGACCGTAATGGCATCCTCTCTTGTGCAAAACGATGAGGCTATCCGCGACAGCCTGATTGCCCATCAAGTCGGTATTGTGATGACCGGTCATTTCCATTTCAACGATATATCTACATACGTTGCCGCAAACGGTCTGGACAGTATCACGGAGATCTCTACCGGTTCTTCCATCACATACCCATGTTCGTTCCGTTGGATGACATTGGAAGAACAAAGCCTTACTATCGCCACCCGCTATGTGAACCGGATAGGCACAGTGGACGACCTCCTGTCCTATAGCCGCACCTGGATGGCTACGCATGTGCCCGTGGTGGTGGAAAGTCTAATCGGCTCAATATGGGACAAAGCGGAAACTATGCTGTTAGAGAAAGCAGGTTCTATACAAGGTCTGGACGAGGCACTTATCCGACATTTCCTTGACAGCGTTCCGGCAACTACAGAAGGCAAAGTGGCCCTCTTTAACGAGTATTTAGGAGAAGACCTGACCAAAGTGGTGCTGATTCATAGTGAAGGTAACGAGAACAAAAACGAAAACAACACCGACCAACTGCAGCAAGACCTGCAAGATGACTTCAGTAATATTATTGCCGCTATCACCAACGATGGGTTTGACGGGGTATGGAAAGACCTTTTCTTCTACAAAATAACCGAACGTCAGGCATTGTCGCTTGCTACTCCTGTTATCTGGCAAAAGATACAGCCTATTGTACAAAGCATTCTGGGCGACATCAGCTATATGCGCACTGCGGATGAAGAAGGCGACCCTATTGCCAACCCGCAGGCACGTGTAACGAACGACCTCTTTGTAGGTCTGCTATTCCCCGAAGTGCCGAAGGATAAGACAACCGACCTGGATGCTACATCCAAGCCGGTGTCCAATGGTGTCGCCTATGATATACTCGGTCGCCCTGTGTCTGCAACCACCGAGCACGGCGTTTATATACAAGACGGAAAAGTATCGGTTACTTTGCCTTGTCGGCATCCATAATCTTTTGTTCGATTTCGTCTGCCAAATCGGGATTCTCTTTCAGGAGATTCTTGACAGCCTCACGGCCTTGTGCCAGTTTGGTGCCGTCGTAGCTATAGAACGAGCCCGATTTAGTCAGGATACCCTTTTCTACACCCATATCCACGAGTTCGCCCACGCGGGAAATACCTTCACCGAACATCAGGTCAAACTCTGCCTTGCGGAACGGAGGTGCCACTTTATTCTTCACCACTTTCACGCGCACCTGATTACCGATGACATTATCACCATCCTTAATGGCAGTCACCTTGCGGATATCCAAACGCACAGAGGCATAGAACTTAAGGGCATTACCACCGGTGGTGGTTTCCGGATTGCCGAACATGATACCTATCTTTTCGCGCAATTGGTTGATAAAGATACAGGTGGTTTGTGTCTTATTGATGGTAGCCGTCAGTTTACGCAGTGCCTGTGACATCAAGCGTGCCTGCAGTCCGACTTTGTTATCTCCCATATCACCTTCAATCTCCGCTTTCGGGGTTAAGGCTGCTACAGAGTCAATGACCACCAAATCCACGGCACTGGAGCGAATCAACTCATCGGCAATATCCAATGCCTGCTCACCGCAGTCGGGTTGCGCAATCAGCAGATTCTCTACATCCACGCCCAGCTTCTCGGCATAGAAACGGTCAAAGGCATGTTCTGCATCGATGATGGCAGCAATACCGCCCTGCCGCTGCACTTCCGCCATGGCGTGAATAGCCAGTGTGGTCTTACCGGAAGACTCCGGACCATAAATTTCAATGACGCGTCCACGCGGATAACCGCCGACACCCAGAGCCATATTCAGTCCGACACTGCCTGTCGAAATAACGGGAATATCTTCTACTTTATCTTCACCGAGGCGCATGATAGCACCCTTGCCGAAGTCCTTATCAATCTTTTGCATTGCAATCTGCAGGGCTTTCAGTTTCTCTGCAGACGGCTGAATTTTCTGTTCCATATTCGTGTATTTAGTTGTGTAAAAAATTACTCTTGCGGAGCACGCTTGCAATCCTTGAAGCAGTTCTTGCCCAGCGTTACATATTCATCCAATTCGGGAATTACCATACTGATGCATCCGTTGAAAGCATCGTGTCCGATGGTTTCCAAGTCAAGCCCTTGTTGCGGCCATGTCACTTTCTTCAGCTGCTTGCACTCAAAGAACGCATAGGGACCAATCTCACGGATATATTCCGGAATATGCAGTTCTTCCAGACTGCGGCATCCCGAGAAGGTGGCTTCACCGACTTTCAGGAGACGGTCGTTGAGACGAACACGGTGCAAATTGATACATCCTTCAAACGTATGGTCACCCAGTTCCTCCAAGGTCTCGTAGAACTCAATCTCACCCAAGCGGATACAGCCATAGAATGCGCGGTCCTGAATGGTGTAGAGACGTTGATTGGGAGTAACGGTCTCCATATTCTGACAACCCTCAAAAGCACTCTTTCCAATGCGGAAGAGCATCTTCGGGCAGTCCAGTTTCTCAAGCAGCAAGCAACCCTTGAACGCCTCATCGTCAATCGAATAGAGGTTGTCGGGCAGTGTGACAGACAGGATATGCGAGCATTCGCGGAACACACCCTGACGGAGGGTAATGATTTTCTCAGGGATATCCACTCTTTCTATCTTCAGACAGCCGGCAAAGGCCTCTTCGCCCAACTCTTCCAGTCCGGCAGGCAGGTTCACGCGCTCCAACTCCGAGCAACCGGCAAAGGCACCATCCTCAATGGTTACAACCGATTCGGGGATGGCCATCTCTTTCAGCGCATGGCAGGAGAAGAAGCAGGCCTTCGGGATAATGGTAATGGCCGAACCCAAAGTCTGTTGCTCCAAGTTGCCGCAGGCATAGAAAGCACCGGCATCAATCTCTTTCAGAGAGGCAGGAAGTTGTGCCTGCTTCAGGTTTTCACAACCATAGAAGGCATACATACCTACGCGCTCCACCGATGCCGGAATGGTTACAGACATCAGTTTCTCGCACTTGTAGAACGCGGCTGTCGGTATTTCGGCAATACCTTCGGGAAGGGTGATATTCTTCAATTTGTTGCACCCTGCAAAAGCACGGCAGGCCAACAAATGAATCGGTTTCTTTACTTTGAAGATATTCTTATCCGTCACCATGTCGGGTTTGGAAGCAAACAAGCATCCGTCCACAATCAGTTTGCCACCACGCCATTTCTTCTCGTTGTTATAGAGAGCAGTATTGGTCAGCACATCCTGTCCGACCCATGTGATGGAAGCGGGAACATTGATTTTCTCCAGACTCTTGCAGCCTTGGAACATGTTATGGTCGATGATGGTGAGACCATTGTGCAACACCACATTCGTCACGGTCTTGTTGCCCTCGAAAGCGCCGATAGCCATCAAGCGCACTTCTTGAGGAACCACATACTTGGGCTTGATTTTCTTGTCTGTAGCCACCAGGACGCCATCCAAGATGAGCGCGCCGTTGTTCCACAACTCCTTGTTGGTCAGCACGCCTGTTCCGTCAAAAGCCGAGCGATAAACATGCTGCAAGGTGGGAGGAAGAACCACGGATGTAAGACGGCGACAGCCTTTGAAGGCTTTGTCGTCAATCTCCGTCACCGTGTACGTGCGGTCGCCCACCGTGATGGTTTCGGGAATCAGGATATCCCCTTCCGCGGCAGGTGTGGAAATGACAGATGCCGTAGCATCGGAAGCATTCAACTGATAGTTGATGTCATCTACTTGCGCAGTCTGCTGCTGTGCAAAAATAGCCAGGCTTGTAAGTGCCAGAATGAAAGTCAAAAAGTGTTTCATTGTAACTGATATTTGTACGGTTAATTTATTCTATTTAACAAATGCGGGTGCAAAGGTACGCAAATATTTTCAAATATGCAAATGAATAGGACATTTTTTGTTCCTAAATTTGCAAATCCCGAAAAAAAGCAGTACTTTTGCAGTGCTTTTCAGGAAGTATGGAAACGAGACAACTCATATTGACCCCCGAAGGGGCAAAAGAAATAGAGCAGCAATACCGGATTGTTAAACGGTCGGTGGATGCCCGTCAGCGCGACTTGAAAGTTCTGCTGACCGTACTTGTGAACGAGCAAGGATGTATGGTGCCCAAGGACGCTCCTGTTCCGTTGTATGAAACCCCTGTTTTCCAACATGTGCAGGACGGCGGCAAGGGAACCGTGAAGATTGTAGGGGCCGGACCGGCAGGACTGTTTGCCGCACTCACTCTGTTGGAACATGGCTACAAACCCATCATCTACGAACGAGGAAAAGATGTCTCTTCCCGCAAACGGGACATTGCGTTGCTCAATCAGAACAAGGGTCTGAACACCGAATCCAACTATTGCTTCGGCGAGGGCGGTGCCGGCACATTCTCGGACGGCAAACTGTTCTCTCGCAGCAAGAAGCGCGGCAATATGCAGCGTGTGATGGAGTTGTTCCACTACTTTGGTGCCGATGATAATATCCTATACGAAGCCCACGCTCACATCGGCAGTGACAAGTTACCGGGCATTATCCGCCGGATGCGGGAATGTATTGTGGAGCACGGCGGAGAAGTGCATTTCGACACGAAATGGAATATTCGGAATGAAGATGGCAAAACGCCTGTTATCCTGGCTATCGGGCATTCCGCCCACGACACTTACCGTGAACTGGCGGCTGCAGGCGTACAGTTGGAAGCCAAAGGCTGTGCCATGGGCGTACGCGTGGAGCATCCGCAAAGCCTTATCAACCGCCTGATGTACCACCTGAAAGGCAAATCGGACGAACAGCAACGGCAACTGACAGCATTGGTAGGAAATGCCGCTTACCAACTGGTGACACAGGTGGACGGACAGGGTGTCTATTCCTTCTGTATGTGTCCGGGCGGACATATTGTGCCTGCAGGCAGCGACCCGGACGGGTGTGTGGTGAACGGCATGAGTGCCAGCCACCGCAATTCACCGTATGCCAATTCGGGCATCGTGGTGGAACTGCATCCTGCCGGCAGTGCATTGGAGGCTTTGGACTATCAGGAACATCTGGAGCACCTTGCCAAAGCACATGGCGGCACGGAAGCACAGGCGCCGGCACAACGGCTGAAAGATTTTGTGGAGGGTAAAGCCTGTAAAGACCTGCCTTCATGCTCCTACCTGCCGGGCATTGTTCCATCCCGACTGGACGAATGGTTGCCACGCGAGATAGGCGAACGGCTCCGACAGGGCTTCCGCGATTTCGACAGGAAATATCCGAGCTTTGTCACCAACGATGCCGTTGTTGTGGGCGTAGAAAGCCGCAGCAGCAGTCCGGTGCGCATTGTGCGGAACGATGCCATGCAGAGCATAAGCCATCCCTGGCTCTATCCCTGTGGCGAAGGAGCGGGATATGCAGGCGGCATCACCAGTTCGGCAATGGATGGCATCCGGGCAGCAAACAGTATTTGTGAAGCATTCCAATGACACACACTATGCAATTTGAACGAACCATACAACTGATTGGCGAAGAGCCTTTCCGGCAACTGCAGGCAGCCAGGGTGCTGCTGGTGGGTGTGGGAGGCGTTGGCGGATGGTGTGCCGAAGCGCTGGTGCGAACCGGTATCGGCCATCTGACGTTGATTGATATGGATACCGTGGCAGAGAGTAATCTCAACCGTCAATTGGTGGCCACCCGCAGCAACATCGGCAGAAACAAGGTAGAAGAGATGCGTTCCAGACTCCTCTGCATTTGTCCCGAAGCGGACATACAGGCCATTGCTGCCAAATACGACACCGACGGAATGCTGGATGACGGCACCGCCCGCACACCCATTGACCTGACGCGGTTTGACTACATCGTAGATGCCATTGATACGCCGGACTGCAAGATGCGCCTTATCCATGATGCCACTCATGCGGCTGATACGGACGAGCACTTCCCCATCCTCTTTTCTTCGATGGGTGCAGGGCGCAAAACGGATACGGCTCCTATACGGGTGACCGAGTTCTGGAAGGTGGAAGGATGTCCGTTGGCACGCGCATTACGTACCAAGATGCGCAAAAGCGGACTGCTGCCCGGCAGGAAGTTCTTATGTGTGTCTTCTCCCGAAATCAGTGGTACAAGCGGCACCGTTGCTCCGGTGGTCGGTATATTCGGTTTCACACTGGCTAATCTGGTGATTCGCGCTATTACAGGCTTGGATTAAAACGGCTCGGCATACGTACAGCCTTCGCGCCAACGGGAACAGCCGTAGCGGGTTCGTCCACGCACAATGGTTCCGCGGCGGCATACAGGGCAAAGCATACCCGCTTTATTGGTCTTCACCTCCAGCACCACTTCCGAAGTCATTTGTTTAAGTTCCGAGAGGAACTGTTGCGCGGTGTAATCGCCACGCTCTATTTCGCGCAGTTTCTTCTCCCATAGTCCGGTCAGTTCCGCTGATTTCAACAGAGGAGAGATGATGGTATGTATCAGGTTGATACCCACTTCCGTGGCGCGCAGCGACTTACGTTCTTTCTGTATGTATTTGCGCTGATAGAGTTTCTCAATGATGGCGGCACGGGTGGAAGGGCGGCCTATTCCATTCTCTTTCATGGCATCACGCAACTCCTCGTTCTCCACCGTTTTTCCTGCCGTTTCCATGGCTCGCAGCAAAGTGGCTTCGGTGTAGTATTTGGGCGGCTGGGTAGTTTTCTCCTGCAACTGCGGCACATGCGGACCGGACTCACCTTTGGTGAACGATGGCAGGGTCTTGGCTTCGTCCTGTTCTTCCTCGTCCGCCGGTTTATCTTTTGCATACACTTCCCGCCATCCTGCAGAAAGGATTTCGCGTCCTGTCACTTTGAAAGCGATGGATTCGCCTGTCAGCGTGCCGTCTGTTGTCGCCTGCGGCACCGAAGCGAGAACGGTGGTATTCGCCACCTCACATTCGGGGTAGAAAGCGGCTATAAAGCGCAGTGCCACAAGGTTGAACACTTTGCGTTCGTCTTCTGTCAGGTTGTTCGGGCGCTGACCGGTAGGAATGATGGCATGGTGGTCGGTCACTTTGCTGTTGTCGAACACCTTTTTTGACATAGGCAGAACACCCGCGGGTGTTTTCTTACCCTTGGCGGCTTTGACATCCGCTTTCAAGGACAGCAATGGTGTCGTTTGTGGGAACCAATCTTTTATGCCCTGAAGGGTGGCAGGCACTTTCGGATAAATATCTTCACTGAGGAAAGTGGTATCCACACGCGGATAGGTGGTGATACGCTTTTCGTAGAGCGATTGGATAAGTTTGAGCGTGTCGTCTGCCGAGAAGGAGTATTTCTTGTTGCACTCCACTTGCAGGCTCGTCAGGTCGAACAAACGCGGTGCATATTCCAAGGCGCGTTTTTTCTCCACCGAGTTGATGGTCAGCGGTTGGTTTTTGATACTATCCGCCAACTGTTGCCCTTGTTCGACGGTGGTGATGGCATATTCGTCTTCCTCCACCGGCAGTTGGGCGGAAAAGAGTGTATCGCGGTAGGTCGTTTTCAGTTCCCAATAGGTGCGTGGCACAAAGTTCTCTATCTCCTTCTGCCGTTTGACAATCAGTGCCAATGTGGGAGTCTGTACGCGACCTATACTCAGCACCTGCCTGTCTCGGCCTGTACCTTGTGCGTATTTGATGGTGTAAGCACGCGTGGCATTCATTCCCAACAACCAATCACCGATGGCGCGCATCAGCCCTGCTTCGTACAGCCGTTGGTAGTCGCTCTGGTCTTTCAGGCGTTGGAAACCTTCACGTATGGCATCCTCCGTCAGCGAACTGACCCAAAGGCGCTTGACGGGAACATGGCAACCGGCTTTCTGATAGACCCAACGCTGAATCAGTTCTCCTTCTTGTCCGGCATCACCGCAGTTGATGATTTCCGTACATTGAGCTATCAGGTTTTTGAGGATACCGAATTGTTTCTGCACGCCTTTGTCATCTGCCACTTTGATACTGAATCGTTCGGGAATCATGGGCAGTGAACTGAGGTTCCATCCTTTCCAGGCGTCGGTATATTCTTGCGGGTCAAGCAGTGCGCAGAGGTGCCCGAATGTCCAACTGACCCAGTATCCGTTACCTTCCATATAGCCATCGTGCGGGGTATTGGCACCCAGCACGGAAGCAATATACTTGCCCACAGACGGTTTTTCAGCTACACAAAGTATCATTTCGGCTGCAAAATTACTACAAAGATTTGGAATATACAAATAAAAACGTGCAAAAGCCGCAGAAAGCTTGTTTTAGGAGACTTGGGCACGTTTTTATTTGTTGTTCGCACAAGGGTGCGAACGTACTACATTTTTTTCAATACGTCAAAGATCACATTTAGTTTGTTAGGGGCATCTACTACTATACCGCTTGAGTGGGGGACGATAGATGCGGATTCGTACTTGGGTTAACTTGATTTCGAAATCAGGTGCAAAGGTACAACATTTTGAAGCGGCATTGTCCGAGTTTGGCAGAATTTGTCCGAATTCGTCCTAATTTTTCTCAATTCGTCGTTTCTTGTCCGTTTTGTATCAGATTTCGATGAAGGCGTGTAATTAACAATTGAAAAGTGCGCCAGATACTAATTGAAAAGTATCCCACTTAGAGAATCGGGTGCAAAGGTGCAACTATTTTTTTTAGATATGCAAGAAAATATGAAAAAATTGTTATTTTTTCGTTAAAGGGTTATGTCGGAGGAGGACTCCACTTGGGCGTTTGTTTACTTATTTCTTACGATTTCAACGGTGTTTAAGCCGTTTTTCGAGCCGGCAACATATGAGACATTCGTCATTTGTAATTTGTCATTTGACATTTGTGATTTGAGATTGTCTAAGTACATGGGCTTGCCGATGATGAAGCACGCGGCATCGAAAGTATCACCGACCTGCAGTTTGGCATTCTCCGCCTCAACGACCGTGAAATGTGCGTCGCCTTCATAGCGGAAGACGCACCGCCTGTTCGGAAGCCAGGTCACCTCTACCCTGTCGCCTTTTTGCAGGTCGTTGATGTGTACGCCCTCGCCTTCAAAATCCTCACTTTCAATATCCGTGCGCATGGCAAGCGACGCCTGATATGCCTCCCAATCGGCAAAACCAAGAAACTGTGCGAGCAGGCAGAGCGTTGTTCTACGCGTGGTGTCTGCTCCGTCGATGTAGCCCCAGAGACGCTTGAGGGTTGTTGGAGAAAGGTTCTCGTGGAGCCGCTCCCAAATGACGCCAGCAAGGAACTCAAAGTCATACGGCGTGCGGATCTTGCGCTTCACTTCGCGCTCAATATCCATCCGCAGGGTTGCTATTTCCGGAAAGTATTTATTCATATCGGGTGCAAAGTTACAATATTTTTTTGATATATGCAAATATTTATATAAAAATAAGGCAGGCAGACACAAACCCACCTGCCTTATTCGGATTATTCGAACAAATCGTCCATACCGCCTAATGCGTTAAGAACATCGCCGGCTTTTTCCATTGTTTTTTCCGTCAAGACTTCGCTGGCCTCAAGAAGGCGTTCTTGCTGTTCTTCTGTCCAGTCTTCGTCATTGGGATATTTCTTTTCCATTTGTGCCAACACTTTGGCGGCTTTGATGGTATTGCCTTTCTCGCAAGCCTTCTCGTAATCCCTAAGAAGTGATTCCTGGTTGGTACATGCGGTCAATAGTGCAACTAATGCCACAAAAGCAATGTGTTTCAGTTTCATAATGCGAATGGTTTATCAGATTTGGAAAATTACATAAATAGCATAAATGAATACTGCCAATTTCAGGAGCGTGTCTGCCAAATAGGCGCATGTGGCCGAAGCGGCGCATTTCAACGCCATTGGCGCACCTTGTTTGTTGGTCAGCTCCAACAGGAATGCCAACAAGAAGGGCAACACGATAAAGCCTACAATCAACATTGTGACAAACAGGGCCGTGGAGTCGGAGGAAGATACTCCCCAGACAAGCAGAAGACCGGTAATTGAACCGATGGTTGTTCCCCATGTGGCACGTTTGCTGAACTCATGCATTTTCTTCACCAGTTTGACAAGCAGTTTTGAAGCAATCATACTGGCTATTGCCAATGCGGTGATAATGGCAAAGGTACCCCACTCGATAGGGATATCCAAACATAAAATAGCAAGCAGTGTTGCTACTACCACAGCAACCGGTCCGGGAACTTTGTTAATAAAACAGCCCAGAAAGCCGACCACCAGACACAGGCCTACCAAGACCCACCATAAAATTTCTAACATAACTTTTTAGAATTTTAAGTTAAACATGAATGATTTTATTTAGTCCGCACGTTGCGGATAGGTTAGAATAATGCATCAAGCAATTCTTTTTCAGCCTCAAGCAGTTTGCCTGCTGTCTCGGCTGCATCTTTTAATTCCTTGACATCATCATCCTCAAGGATTGACTTTGTGGCATCCAGAAGCGCGTTATTTTTCTCCACCGCATCCAAATCCATATCGGTAATTACAACATATCTTGTGGCATCATATATCTTTTTTGCTGCTTCATAAGACATGGGGTCCCAATTGAACGGTTGAAGTATTATTTCCTCCGGTTCTCCGACTTCTTGGGCACAGAGTGTATTGAAGTAATCGCTGGACAGTTGTCCTTCCTGCAATTCGACATCGCAGTCATCCATATATGCCATCTCCGGGCAGCATTTGAATTTCTGCTGGTAGTTCTTCGTATCAATGTCTTTCACTTTGACGAAGTTAATTTTTGCACGCACCTGCCAGCCTTTGTCCTGGGTTTTTACTAAACGCAGCAGATAGGGTTCTTCCACTTTGAACAATGAGGCGTGAGAACCTTTCAATTTCAATGTTGAAGCAGCCATCTCACGGCTTTCGTTTTGGTGTTGTTCCTCGGAGGAGGATTTTTTTTCTCCTGAGCCGCTGCTACACATGGAGAACAATGCAGCCATCAGGACAAAGGCTCCAAGGCCACAAATCCATTTCATTTTTTTGGACATCTGAATCATAATTATAATTATTAATGATGTTGTGCCTACTCTCTTTAGGATTTTCGGCTTTCTCCTTTGCTATATTATTTGCCTGTTTCTAAAATCGGCTGCAAAGGTACTGCATTTATTTTATTCCCACAAAGTCCTTTTTAGTCCTTTTAATAAAATAGAGAAACGTAACAGATAAAGTATACGTAGGGAATACGTAGGTGATACCCTCGGGAATGACTAAGAATCATTATGAATATACAAGAACAACTAACTCTGAATTTTCGAACAAAGAGTTCAAAAAAAGACCTATTGTATAAAAAAATGACATGGCAGTTTTGACAGTTTCTGTCTTTTTGTTTATTGGGAAGCATGAAAAAGTGTCATTTTGCTATTAATGTACATGAAATAACCCGCAAAACTTTTCATTATGCAAGAACCTGCCAAAAGTGTCAAAAGTGTCAGTGCTAAAAATTAACATGAACCAAACGGACGACTTATATGCATTTATAGAGAAAATGAGAGATTATTTGCATTTTTCTATCTAAAAACTTGCATATTCGGATTATTTGCATTACTTTTGCAGAAAATTTTCAATGAATATTATAGATTGTATCTAAAATTTTCAATGAATATTTGCAATACTATTTAAAGAATTTAAGTATTTTTTGTATGTTTAAACGAATTTTATCGGTCAACGAGATCATGGAGGAAATGAGCATTTTTCTCTTTGGAGCACGTCAAACAGGCAAGTCAACCTATTTGAAAAACGCCTTTCCTAATGCGATGTATATTGATCTTTTGGATGCCTCTGTTCGGAGAATTTACAAGAATCAACCAAGTGTGCTATATGACCAGTTAGCAGAAAGTAACATCTCAACCGTCATTATTGATGAAATAACGGAGGTTCCGGACTTACTCAATGAGGTTCATCGTTTGATTTTCAAAACCGATATACGTTTTGTCATTTGCGCAAGCAGTGCTCGCAAGCTACGTCGAAAAGGAGCAAACACGTTAGGTGGTCGGGCATTTCCTTATTACCTACATCCTTTGGTAAGCGCAGAGATTCCTGAGTTGGACATTGACCGGGCAATTAATGTCGGCATGATTCCAACCCACTATTTATCTAAACGTCCTCAGATATTATTGTCCGCATACATCGATGTATATCTGCAGCAAGAGATCAAAGCGGAAGCAATTGTTCGCAATATTGATGCTTTCGAGCGTTTTATGGAAGTAGCGGCTCTTACGGATGGAGAAATAGTCAATTATTCCAATATAGCAAGTGATTGCGGCGTTAAATCAAATACCATCAAAGAATACTTCTCCATATTGGAGGATACGTTGGTCGGCTATATGATACCTGCTTATCATAAATCTCTAAAATGCAAAGAAGTACAAGCGCCTAAATTCTACTATTTCGATGTCGGTATCGCCAATTACTTGCTGCATAGAAAAGATCTGCAACGCGGTACTCCCGAATATGGACATGCATTTGAACATTTTGTAATTCAGGAAATTATTGCATATCTTGGCTACAAGAACAGCGATGAAAAATTGTCATATTGGCATACATATACAGGAAATGAAGTAGATGCAATTATTGGAAACCGTGTCGCCATTGAGATTAAATCTGCTGATATGGTGCAACCCAAGCATCTCAAAGGTTTACGGGCCTTTGCAGAAGAATACCCTAATTTTGACCGGATGATTGTTTCGTGGGACCCCATTAACCGCAAGACTGAAGATGGGATACGGATAATCTTTATCCGCGATTTTTTACAAGAGTTATGGTCGGGTAAACTTTTCTGATTTTTGTTACGAAAAGATATTGTGCCTTGTTTTGGACGTTTTATTGTAGTTCATTAACAAGTCTTTGATACGCTTGCAATCGGACTTGTCCAAGCAGCGCGCAGTGAGTTTGCCTCCCACGGCTTGGATAGTGATGTCCGCTCCGATGAGATGCTGATCGATCACTACCCTACGGATAAACCGGAAAGCCAGCGTATCCTCGTCCACACCGATGAGGATGCGGTTTCGCTTACTGACCGTGATGGTCTGTTCATCGGTGTCGATCTCTATTTGCCACGGTGTGAGAATATCCGCTGCATGCCCGTTTGCCAACAGCGAGGCTTCGGAGGAAGAAAAATAGTACTTCATAGAATTGCGATTGCAGATAAAGTTTGCAATATTATACGATTACAACAAAAACATTTTCTGTGTCAATTTCCGTAGGATTAGTGTATAACTTAACATGCTCCTTTTTATTTATGATTTTGTCTACACATATATCAATATTCACCCAACTCATGATTACCATGAACTTGTAGAAGGATGCGATATTGACGATATTCTCTTTATTCTTTCCTGTAAGCAGGTAGTGGATATCAGCCAATATACCTTCTTCTTGTGCGGCACCAAATGATGTCTTATTGACCGGAATATTGCACTTCACTTCGGCAATGATTTTCTTATCTCCATATTCTCCATCATATCTAACATCATAGCCGTTGGTATTGGCATGTTGCGCACGAACTTTAGTTAAGATCTTTTCTTTCTCTTCCAAGGTAATGAATTTGTCCTCAAACAATTTCTCAACAAATGCATCAGTTGTTCGCAACGTGATGATATTGTTAATGCAACTCAACAGTTTCTTTAGATTAATTAACTGTTCGTTGGATAACTTGGAATATAAATCTTCTATTCCGAACTGTTTAAAGAAATCATTAAATTGTTTCTTCAAAGCCTCATCTCTGTTGTAATCTATTTCCATGATGTAATTCAAATTAGAGGTTGAATTTGTAAGCAGCGGAGTGGTCAGGCTCCGCTGCCTGATATACAAATCATCAGAATCGCACAATGCTATAATTTACTTCGCATATCTTTTTTTTACGCGTAAGTCATCTATTCGTTTTTGTAAATCATTCTTGACATTTGGATCAGAAGTTCTTCTTTTTTTATCCATAAGTTCAGCAATTCGCATGTCAATTCCTTGTTTAGTGGAATACTGAGCATCCATGGTAAAATTAAATATTTTTCCTAAAAGTCCCATAGTTATAATACGGCTTACCTGTACTCCGCAAGGTTTTGAAAGATGAATACTATAAGTTTAGCCTCCATAGTTTTCTACGGGGAAGCCATACATATATAGGGTTATTTAATAATGTTTAATAAAGCATTTAACGTCTTATCTTTGCTTTTCTTTACAGCATTGTCCTTTTCTTTCAAATTTCCCGTACTCATAGCACTAATAAATGCGTTTTGTACGATTTCTGCTTCTAATAATTTATCGGTACTCTCGCCCGGCATCCATGCTAAATTCAAACCCTTATAAAAAGTATTATAAGCCTTAAGTATGTTCTTGTATTGGCTATATCCATCTATTATTTTTTGATGATTCTCCGCTATTTTGTTTCTCTCATTGCAGAATGCTACGCAACCTGACATAATTTCACGCTCGTTAGCCAGATTTATTTCTGGTTGTCCTGCCTCCCAGATTAATTTTAGCGACTTGAAATATTTAGTGTATGCCTTATTTACATCAGGTATGGAAACAGCAGTTTCTAATATCTTTTGATGCAATTTAATCGTGGAGTCATATTCATTAATACCTGTCATCAGTAAACGTTGATACTCCAATATTTTATCAATTCTTGCTTTATTGTCCTCATGGTTCTTTTTTAACTTTAAATTATACTTTTTGTACACGCTATTATCAAATTTTGCAAACACGGGCTCTTCTGGGATAGCAACACGCAAACTATCTTCAAGTTTCTGTATGCTTTTAATAGAATTAACAAGATATTCATATTCTCCAGGTATAGTGTCAACGTAAGTAAAGGATTTGTTTATAGCAGCGCCATAATAATAATTATTATTCCTCATAAATCTGGCAAGCAAAACATTTGATGACTTAGTTGTTTGATAACCCAAAGAATTTGTAGAATAGAATTGACATGTATATAACCCAATGAGATCATAAAGCAATATCGTATCCCCACCTAATTTTGTCATATCGATAATGATAGAATCAACCCTAACATCAACGACTTTCACAGAATCAACAAAATTTAATTTTTGGATCAAATTAGCATTTGCTGCAATATTGTCGGAAGTAATGTTAGCTACATTTCCATTTTCATTATAGCATATCCAATGACTATCCCAAGTTTCACGTAAGGTCATATTTGAATTGTAGTCCTTTACATAGTCTCCTCTTTTTGAAGCGGTCATGACTTCTAACATATATGGTAAAGCATTCACAATATTATGCCTGTATTCCCAATTTACAGCTAAATAAACATAGTAATTGTTATTTTCATTTTTGAAATACTCCATTATAGCTGGTTCTACATTATCCAGACTACTAAGAAGATGTTTATTCTTAATCGAAGTCAGCATCATATCGTTATCTAACCAAATTAATTGATTTTTGTATGCTTTGACTACACCATTGAAAGTTGCTGGTCTTCTATCCATTAATGATTCTTTTGCCTGATTTACTTCATAATTGTATTTTGTATCTTGTTTTAACCACTCTTTTCTACTGGAATCATCATCTAAAGAAGTGCGAATTTTTGTTGATACCACAGATGGATTGCCAGTCTGATTGACAACCAGAACAATTCCTTCTTTAGTTTTTCGTGTAAACCATTCTATTTTGGAGCTGAATGTCATATCTACAACAAACTCATAACCACCGGTAACACCTCCATAATATTGATTTTTAAATTTTGTCCGATACTGATTGGAACCCACCATACGACTATCATATACTTGTTGAGCATAGCCGTTTTTACTGATGGTATATTTAACAGAACCTACACCACCTTTATTAAGCGTATAAACAGCATCATTATTTGTTGAAACCCATTCTTTTATGGATATAATTGCATTATCAGTCAACTCTTCACTGAGATTGGAATCGTCCAAACCGTTGCGAATTGTGGCAACTTTGTCCCAGCTGAATCGAGTATCATTATCTACAATCTTATATCTCGCTCCATGAATCAATTGGTCACGATATGGAAATGTTTCACCTTGAATAGCACGGAGAGATTCCCTAGTGATTTGATTCTTTGGATCGGATATAACCGAGATCGTCAACGTACTATCAGGGTTTTCTAGCACAATCACTTTGTGCTTGTATTCTCCTCCACCCGATAGCTTCATTACTTTAGTGTGATCTGCATATTCGACAATAGGAGATGCAGCAAACATGTGGATACATGGCATAACGAATGCCCACAATAAAAGAAATGATACTTTTTTCATTGTATAAATAATTTAAGTCACCTATTGATCGAATAAAACCAGCGCATGCTTGATTCTTCAAAAAGGTATATTGTTTATAATAAGTTATTGTAGGATATCCGTTGCGCTGACTTTGCTGGTGAAATTTGAGCAAAGTTTCCTACTTATTCCAGAGTATATCTGTTTTCGTTTGCAAAAGTATTACTTTTTTTAATTGAAATGGTCTTTGATAGAATTTAAGAGTTCCATAGTGAATTATTTTAATAGGTTAATATTTGTTTACTTTCGTTTCCTTCTCCCAGTAAGAACAGAAAGGACACTCTGTCCGATTTTGCGTTCGAGACCTTGTTTGGTAGTCGGGATGCCTGTTTTGCGAGCGATTTTCGTCTTTAAACCGCTGATTCCGACAGCGCGTTTTAGTGAGAATGACAATCCTTTCATCGTTGTAATATTAATATTTTGCATGCAAAGGTACTACTTTTTTGCGATATATTCATGGTCCTTTTTGGTCCTTCTTGTGTTTGCGTTTGTTCATGTCACGAATTTGTAGTACTTTTGCAGCACTTTTCGGCAAGCGTACATGCACAAAAAAGCACGAACGGTTCTTGTTCATGCTCTGTGGTCCTAGGAAAACCAGTAAATACCAACAAGAAACGCCCGTGCTACGCAAGGACGTTTGCTCGATTTGTTCTTAGGTATTTACACGCGTTGAAATTTCCTAGGTTTCAGAGCCGTGCCGAACAAAAAGCAAACGCTATCATCAATATGTATGTATGCGCAGGGTTGTACCTTTGCGGGTGCAAAGGTACGAAAAATATTTGAAATAAACAAATAATTGTTAAATTATTCGCAAATTTTACTCCATTTGCAGGAGTTCATTCATCAAAAGAGTCGTTTTTTGCGTCCAGATATCAAAAATCTGTGCCCTGCGTAGTTCATCATCAGGGTATAGGTTCATCAGCGAATCACGGACAATCCATCCGGATTGAATCACTGGAGAAACAGCGATCGAAATACGCGAAGCAGGTGGCAATTCCACTCCTGTGTACTCTACCGGAAGATTATACAAAACGCAGAATGAATCCATAGGCATTTGCTCTGCAGCTGCAGCTGCTTGACGGATAGCAGCATGGTGTTGTGCCAAAGCCGTATTCACGCTTTCAAACATTTGTTGTTCCTCGCGTTCAGCCGCATAGCGTTCATTATGTGCCGAATAGAAGAACCATACGGAAACTGCTAACAATCCCAAGGACAGCACGACAGGGAATGTGCGGAGTATTTGACGAGTAATTGCATAGCGGCGCGGATAAATTGTCTCTATAATCTCTTTCGTGCGCGCGTTTTCCTTATTTATATCTTCTTGTGAGGCAAAAACACTATCATCTGTTTCACTTAATCCGAAATCAATGAGTTTGACATTGTTGCCGTTACGCGTGATGAGAATATTATCGCCTTTCAGGTCACGATGGGTCAGTTGGTGGGCATGGAGGTATTCCAATGCTTCTTGCAACTGTTTGACAACGCGTTCTCTGTTTTTTAGGGAAGGCTTTGTTTGAAGCCAATGAGTAAGTGTTTGACCTTCAATATACTCCTGTACAATACACTCTCCTAACCCACCCACGGGTTCGAGGGAATAGGTAGTGGCTATATTGGGATGAGATAACGCAATACCAAATCGAAACTCGCGTTGCTGAATCTGGCGGTATTCTGTGAGCGAACGATGTTCCGGTCGCAAAGCCTTAATCAAGAATCTTCTATCGTATCGTACACCGCTGTATATGAGGCAATTCTTCCGCTCTTGAAGAAGCGTCAGATCAGACCATTCATTATTCCATGTGTCGGAAGTAATGAAACCGGAAGAACTGGAAGTATCAAAGTTTGCGGACATAAGTAAGACCGTGCCGTTTGCCGGCTACGTAGGTTTTAGGGGATTGAGTCTCTTGGACTAAGTTATCCAGATACATGGGGCGGTTGAGCAAGAAACATACTGCATTACACGTATCGCCAACATGCAACTTGCTGTTTTCGGCTTCTACAATTGTAAAACGATTACCTCCCTCATAACGCAAGACAGCGCGTCTGTTAGGTCTCCATGCTACTTCCAGACATTCACCTATTTGTAATTCGTCTGCGCGAATGCCTTTACCGAAGAACGATTCACTCTCTGCTTCGTTGCAGATAGAAAGATGATCGATATATTCTTCCCATGAGGCATATCCCAATAAACGGCAGAGGATACAAAGCGTTGTATGACGCGGAGTCTCCGCGCCATTTATATACCCCCACAAACGTTTGAGCGTTGTTGGAGACAAGTATTCGTGGCACGTTTCCCAAATACGCATATTAAGCCAATCGAAATCAGCAGGCGTACGCATTTGTCGTCCCATAAGACGCTCAATATCTGCACGAAGTGATACTATTTCAGGAGATTGTTTTGTCAATAGTATTATTTTTTGTGGAGATCTCATACATAGCCAAGACGTGTTAGCATATCGTCTAACGACTCGTTTGGTAACATCTTATATCTCGGCCCTTTTTCTGCTTCGTCTAGTCGACGTAAGTATTCCTCTTTTGTCATCAACGTGGGGTCTGTCGTCATCTGTTTAGCCAGACGACGGACATATTTGACAACTTTGTCGTACATTGTATCATCCTCTGCTATAAGAGCCAAGTTACGGTATAATTCTGCGTTCATTTGTAAAGCGGTAATAATAGCCTCCTTTCAACTTTGCGATGCAAAGTTACTGCTTTTTGTTTGGGCCAAGGGTATGGTAAGGGTATGGTGAGGGTATGGTGAGGAACTATGAGGCAAAAGGCCAAAACGGGAGGTGGAAAAAGCGGTAGGCAAGAAACGTATAAAGCGCCACCAGAAAAATAGCTATAAGCGAAGCACAAAACCCCTTGCCGGAAATAAGATGCTTGCGCACAAACACATACCACAAGACCGGTATCCCTACCCCCGCAAACGGATAGACAGCCGCAGCCACCGCCACCAACAACGAGGAAAGAAAGACCTCCTCCACCGTGCCACGCACCCAGACATCGCCATTACGCAACATCCCATACGCCTTCCTGACAGGGAAGACCGCCACTCCCCACAAAAGGAGAGCAGCAGCCAAACGCCATGTCAGTATATAAGACAGGAAAGCCATACGCCCCAAGCGTTCGTTTCCGCTTATTCGATAAAGCCTTTGCGACGGAGCAGATACTGCGGGTCGGCAGGTTTGCCACGGAACTCATCGTACAGTTCCTGTGCATCACGCGTGCCGCCCTGCTCAAGCAGATGGCGGAAACGCTTTGCCACTTTCGGATTGAGGATGTCACCCGTCTCGCAGAAAGCCGCAAACGCATCGGCATCCAGAACAGCCGACCAAGTGTAACTGTAATAACCCGACTCGTAGCCCGTGGTGAAGATATGGTTGAAGAAGGTAGAACGATAGCGGACAATAATCTCCGGAATCATCTGCATCTTCGCCATCGAAGCAGCCTCAAACGCCTCAACATCCAAGTCATCGGCAGAAGTGAGTTCGTGGTAATCCATATCCAAGATAGAAGCAGAAAGCAGTTCGGTCTCTACAAAACCCTGGTTGAACTTGCCTGCAGCATTGATTTTGGCAATCAGACTGTCGGGCATCACTTCACCTGTTTGGAAATGGAACGCGTAGGTTTTGAGAATGTCAGGCTGATAGCAATAGTTCTCCATGAACTGTGAAGGCAGTTCGACAAAGTCACGCGGCGTGCGTGTACCGCTGAGGGACTTGTAATGAGCCTTGGAGAGCAGTCCGTGGAGGGCATGGCCGAACTCATGGAACAAGGTCTCGACATCATCCATAGAGAGGAGAGAGGGATTGCCCTGCGTGGGTTTATTGAAGTTGCCGACATTGATGATAACGGGACGATGGTCCACTCCGTCAGCATCCACATACTGGCCTGAAATCTCGTTCATCCAAGCACCGGCGCGCTTTCCGGCACGCGGGAAATAGTCGGTATAGAGAATACCGATGAGCGAGCCGTCCTTGTCCGTAACGCGGAAGACTTCCACCTCCGGATTGTAAACAGGCATATCGTCCATCTTCTCGAAATTCAGTCCGTAGAGGCTGTGCGCCAACATGAAAGCTCCCTTGCGCACGTTGCCGAGTTCGAAATACGGTTTGACGGCTTCTTCATCCAGCGCGTACTTCTGCTGACGCAGTTTTTCGGCATAATACCACCAATCGTACGGCTGCAGTTTCTCACCAGGGAGGTCTTGCTCCAGAAGTTCTTGCAGTGCTTCCGCTTCACGTTTTGCTGCGCGAAGGCTGGGTTCCCAAACCGACTGCAAGAAAGCGTCCACCGTTTTGGAGTCGTGCGCCATGCAGTCCTGAAGGATATAATCAGCGGGATTGTCAAAGCCAAAGAGTTTGGCCTTTTCGATACGCAACGCCATCGTACGGCGGATAATCTCCTTGTTATCATACTGGTTGTTGCGATTGCCACGGATGGTGTATGCCTCCAATAGTTCACGGCGCAACTCACGGTCTTCGCAGTACTGCAGCACCGGAGTAAAACTGGTGCGCTTGGGCATAAAGAGCCACGCGTCCGGACGACCTGCCGCCACCGCCTCTTCCTTGGCAGCAGCCTTGGCACTTTCGGGCAGACCGGCAAGACGGTTCTCGTCGGTGATGAAAATCTTGATACTATTCGTCTCGCTGACACCGTTCTGAGCAAACTTGAGCGAGAGGAGACCTAACTCCTGATTGATTTCCTTGAGGCGTTCCTTCTGCTCCGGCTCCAAGTTAGCACCGTTGCGCGCAAAAGATTTGTAGGTCTCGGTGACAAGCCGCATCTGCTCAGGATTGAGGCCAAGCGACTCACGTTGGTCGTACACCGCCTTGATACGGGCAAAGAGAGCTTCGTTGAGGATGATACCATCGCTCAGTTCACTCAACATAGGCTGAATCTGCTCTGCCAGAGCGTTCATTTGGTCGTTACCATCGGCATCAAGGATGTTATAGAAAATACCACTGATACTATCCAGCATACCACCCGTACGGTCGAGGGCAACAATAGTGTTTTCAAACGACGGTTCTTCGGGATTGGAAACGATAGCATCTATCTCCGCTTTGTTGGCAGCCACAGCCGCCTCGAAAGTGGGCAGATAGGTTTCCATACTGATTTTGTCAAAGGCAGGGACACTGAACGTGGTAGCCTGCTTTCCTGATTGATTACATGCCATAAGCAATAGCGCACCCAGCGCAAGGATTGAGGTTTTCTTCATGGTATAATATTGTTTTATTTGGTTTTTCTTTCCATATTCGCCTCCAAGGCCGAACGAATCATCTTACGTATGTCCTTGGACTGCACTTCCAGTTGTTTGGTGCGGACAGGCATAAAGTCCTTCGCATAAATACACTTCTCCAGTTTGATGTCCAAGTTATCGAACGAACCGCTGACTCCGACACCGAGGTAAAGCGGACGCAAGACATTGACATGATAGTCGAACGTCATATCCAGATAATGCTGTCCGCCCACAGCCGCCAACCATCTGTCGCAGGAAATCAAGAAAGGATAGATAGTTAACTGCCTTTTATAGAGACTCATCTCCACAGAAATGGAATCAATCTTGTTCTCCGTGGACTTTTTGAACGTAAGGAGTTTGGCTATCTTGGTGAAGGTTTCACCGTCCAACAAAGTCAGGTCCTTTGCCGAGAGAGAGCTGGCACCCCGTATGGTGGAGGGCTTGAGCTGATAGTGCGAATTCAGGTACGTCTCCGCCGCAAGATGGAAATTGGCTTCTCCTTTGAACGAACGTAACATCGGCAACAAGGAGTCCACCTGCGGAATCATATCAATCAATGAGGCGATATTGATATCCGTCATGTGGCAATCAAAGCCGGCAAAGATATGATTGCGCCGAGGCGTCTTATACATGGCCGTCAGCTGCATTTTAGCCGCCTCGCAGACAAAGCCCACTTCCTCCATGATAAGTATGCCGTCGCGCACATAGATATGTCCGCCCAAATTCCGAACCGACTGCCCGAATGCTTCCGCCACGTCGATTTTCGTCTCAATACTCAAATCCACACCTTTCGGCACGATGAACGGATTACCCTCCTTACTGATAAGAAGACCTTCCGCCTGTTCGTCCGAATCGACACGTGCATTCAGTTCCTCTTCATCGTTTCCAAAGCCGGAGACATAACTCATCAGCGCGTTAATATCCGCCCGTGAGGAGTTGAAATACAGCTGTCCCGTCAAGAGGCTCTTGCCTTCCAGCCAGGGACCGATGTTATGCACTTCACCCGTGAGAGAGAAATCGGAACGTCCCATCTCAATACGGCTTGAGTTGATGAGGAATTCCCTATTATTGTAAGTAAAGTCGATGACCGGTACATGCACTTCGTCCTCAATGGCCGATGTACGCGCCAATGCATTATACACCTTGCAGTCCAAACGCGGCCGCCACTCCAGCAGGATATTCTCCTTGTTGTTCGTACGCCGTGCCGAAGCTTTGACGGTAAGCGAGCCGGTGGAAAGGTCGGCAAGCGTACCACAAACGGCTTTCATCTCCGAAAGGGATAACGAAGCGGCAATAGAGGGTTGCGTTTTGTCACGCCGTCCGCCGCGGATACTCGCCTCTATACCGGGATTCGCCACCGCCAAAGAGATGGTGTCCATCACCGCATCCAGATTGGCCATCTTTATTTTTGCCGTCATTATAGGAATACCCGTGGTGTCCTTGGTGTCATACTCTACGTAAGCGCACAAGTCAGGGCGCTCCAAACGGGCGGTTGCAGGCGTGAATTTTCCCGTTGAATCCGTCATATTATAGACTCCTTCCAGATGAGAAGAGCGGATATCCAAATCGGCACATATAAGGTCGGAAGAAGACAGAATATCATTAACACAAAGGTCTATGTCGGTTTCGCCCATTGCTACCGAACCCATCGGCAACATGGAGGCATCCAGTTTATCCACTTTCAGGCAAGCAGAGAGGAAGTCGGTTTTCTTCCGTTCGTTGTTCTTCGCCGGCAAATCAAACACCAGTTTGCCCTCAGGGACAGAGAAACGGAGGCTATCTGTGTCCAGACTGAGATTCTGTACCAAAAGTTCACCATGGGTGGTTCCCCTCTTGAGGCGCATATTTGTCAAGTCAGAGAGACGGATGCGGGTCTTCAAATCCACATTGCTGAAAGTGGCTTGTACAGGATAGCGTTCCGGCAAGAAAGAAGCAAAGTCAGACAAGCGGATTTTTCCGTTGAAAGCGAGGTCAAGAAGCATATCGCCCATCAAATCACTGACAGTGCCTTTGGCAGAAAGAACGGTTTGTCCGGTACGAAAGGACAGATTGTGTACAGCAACCGCAGAAGACTGCATGTTCATCAAATCAATGCCCGCCGTAACAGAAGCGTTGATGTCCTGCAAACGGAGAGGAACGGATTTGTAAGAAGCCTCTCCGTCGGTCAGCGTCAATGTGGCTTCTACTTGAGGGAGCAAAGTGGAATCTGCATAAGCGCCATGCACCGAAGCCGAAAGCATCGCCTCAGCGTCCATGGTCAGTTCAGCAGGGATAAGGCGCTGATAGGGTACAGGGAGACGCTTGCGGAGAGTGGCAAGACCGATGACATTCGATTTCAACTTCAAATCCATACCTATGGTGTCCAGTTGCGTCATAGTAACCACACCGTTCATGGCCATCTGCAATTCCTCCCAACCAAGCGACAAATCCTTGATTTCAACGGAAATATTCTGCAGGTCCTCATCTGCCGTACCGGCAGCAGAAAGGGACACACTGAGATTCCGCAAATCCAGCGAATCGCGACGGTCCAAGAAAGTGAGCGTACGCGTATTCATCGCTATTTTATCAATCGTAACCGAGAACGGCAACGAAAGTGCAGTGGTATCATCTGTATCGTCATCGGAAAGGCGGAACAATTCATCCGGCTCAAAGTTGGTATGCCCGACCGAATCGATGTAGGCATTCAGCACCACGTCCGGCAATTCGACAGAAGTCACAGCCAATTCACCATCATCCAGGTAGCGATCCACATCAATCCCCACATACACACGGGGAGCCGCCAACAAGGTATCGGACTGTGCCCCGGGTTGAGGATTCAAGATATACAATCCCTCAACCTCCAAGCCAAAGTGCGGGAAGGTGTGAAACAGTGTCAAGTTCACCGTCCCGATATGATGGGGTGTGAGCAAGATACTGTCACCAACCTGTTGCACCAGAGGAGTCAATTTCTTCGGGGTAAAGACCGTATGGCACAATACCGAGACACCTATTATTGTCACCAACAACAAGAGACCCAGCAAAGATGCCAAGGTGATGCCTGTAATCTTGAGAAATTTCTTCATATCCTACTATTTTTTTGTCATCGTGTATGTACGACCATCGTCCGTAATCTTCATCGTATTCCCGCTGAAATTGAGAATCTCCACCACATAAGGGTAAATAATCTCCGTCTCAGTCTCCATCTCAGAGGCATTGATGAGAATAATACGATAGCCGTCACTTATTCTCCAGCCGAACCATCCGTTTCCGTGCTTGGATTCAAACAACACATCGTTCTCTTCCACTTCATCCCCTTCATCTACCTGGTAGCCCCACTTGCCGTAGTCCTGACAAGGTTCATCCTGAAAGACGAAGATTAATTTGTCTCCTGCTTGGGCGCCGGGTTGCTGCGAGGGTGCCTCCCAACGACCAATCAATTCGGCCTCTGCAACCTCTACTTTCTTTTTCTTTTCACAGCCGGCAATGACCAATGCCAATACAACAAGCGGCAACAAGAGCCATAGTGTACGTTTCATATTTCTTATGCTTTAGTTATTCGGAGTTGAACATTCATATCTTCGATGGTGACAGGTTCCTCCACCGCATCCACCATGCGGATATCGGTAGCAAGCACCTGATTGGCGATATACTCTCCATAGTGCTCCACGGCCGCAGCAATCGCGTCGTTGCGCACAAACTCAATACGGATACGGTCGGTTATCTCCAATCCCGAAGACTTACGGAGATTCTGAATACGATTGATGAGTTCGCGTGCTATTCCCTCTTCGCGCAACGCATCCGTGAGTTCGATATCAAGCGCAATAGTCAAGTCGCCGTTGGTCTGTACGAGCCAGCCCGGCATATCTTCGGTAAGGATTTCCACATCTTCTGCCACCAGTTCGTAGCCATTGAGGGTGAACGTCCCCTGTTGCTCGAAAGCGGATATATCGTCCTGCGACATGGCAGCGATAGCGGCCGCCAGTTCTTTCATCCGTCCGCCCACTTTCTTACCCAACACTTTGAAGGCGGGTTTGATTTTCTTGACGAGACGAATCTCCGATTGGTCAGCCATCGTGACTACCAATTCCTTGATATTCACCTCTGACTTGATGAGATTCTCTGCTCTTTGAAGGGCTTCCAACGACTGGCGGTCATGCACAGGCACCAGTGCTTTCTGCAGAGGCTGGCGGACGTTCTTTTCCGCCTTCTTACGCAAGGCAAGAATAGTGGAGGTGGTCTGTTGAGCCAATGCCATAGAGCGTTCCAAATCAAGGTCTATACAACTTTCGTCTACTTCCGGCCATGTGCTCAAATGCACGGTTTCACCGACTAAATCGCGATAGAGACGGTCAGCATAAAACGGAGCATTGGGAGCCATCAGTTGTGCTACGCCACAAAGACAGGTATAAAGCGTGTCATACGCTGCCTGCTTGTCCTCATCCATCTTGCCACCCCAGAAACGTTTACGGTTGAGACGGACATACCAGTTACTGAGGTCGTCCTGTACAAAATCGGATATAGCGCGTCCGGCTTTGGTAGGCTCATACGCCTCGTATGCTGCGGTGACCTCCTTGATAAGTGAATTGAGTTTCGAAAGTATCCACCTGTCTATCTCCGAGTAGGCAGAGATAGGCTTTGCCTGTCGGTCGGCCTGGTATTGCCAGCCATCCACATTGGCATACAAAGCAAAGAAACTATAGGTGTTATAGAGCGTTCCGAAGAACTTGCGCCGAACTTCGTCCACACCTTCAGGGTCGAACTTGAGATTTTCCCACGGTGATGAGTTGGTAAGCATATACCAGCGTACGGCATCCGCACCGTAGGTAGCCAATGCGCCAAAGGGATCTACGGCATTGCCCAAGCGTTTGGACATCTTGTTGCCTTTCTTATCCAAGACAAGGCCGTTGGATATGACATTCTTATACGCCACACTTCCCTCAATCATGGTATGAATGGCATGTAAGGTAAAGAACCAACCACGCGTCTGATCCACTCCTTCGGAGATGAAGTCGGCAGTACGTGGCAAGTCTTGGTTCTCGAAAGGATAGTGATTCTGGGCATAAGGCATAGCACCCGAATCGAACCATACGTCAATCAGGTCCAGTTCCCGCTTCATCGGTTTGCCGGATGGCGAAACAAGGATGATGCTATCCACATAAGGCCGGTGCAAGTCAATGACAGACGGGTCGTAGTTGTCGACCGAATAATCGCCCACCTTGAACTTGGGCCAAGGATTGGCTTTCATAAAGCCCGCCTTGACGGATTTGTCGATTTCTGCAAACAATTCTGCAACAGAACCTATGCAAATCTCTTCTTTTCCGTCCTCTGTGCGCCAAATAGGTAATGGTGTCCCCCAATAACGCGAACGGCTGAGATTCCAATCGTTGAGGTTCTCCAACCACTTGCCAAACCGTCCTGTTCCCGTAGATTCGGGTTGCCAGTTGATGGTATTGTTGAGGCGAATCATCTCCTCACGCGCTTTGGTGGAACGGATAAACCAGGAGTCTAAGGGATAATAAAGAACCGGTTTGTCAGTACGCCAACAATGCGGATAGGTGTGCACGTGCTTTTCTGTGCGGAACATGCGTCCATCCTGCTTCATTTCCAAGCAGAGATGAAGGTCAAGTGTCTCCGCCTTGGCAGCGGCATCTTCATCGTACTTGCCATCCATTGTGAACTGCGGGTCATAGGCATTCTTCACCCAACGGCCTGCATAACGCTCGTAGAGCGAGGCATTGACGTTCTGTTTGTACCAAGTCTCATCCAGTTCTTCGGGCAGCCAGTATTTGCCTGTGAAATCCACCATCGGACGCGGTCCTTGTTCTTTGGTCTGCATATACAATCCGGGTACACCGGCAGCATCCGCCACTTTCTTGTCGTCCGCACCAAAGGTGGGAGCGATATGGACGATACCTGTACCGTCTTCGGTGGTGACGTAGTCACCGGGGATGATACGGAAGGCTCCATCTCCAGGATTCACCCAAGGGAAGAGTTGGTCGTAATGCAACCCGACAAGTTCCTGTCCTTTGCCACGCCAGATGATAACCGGCTCACGTTGGTTGCCATCGGCATCCGTGGCACAGAGTTCTTTCTTATAGGCATCCAAACGTGCCTCGGCAAGAATGATGCTATATCCGTCCTGCTGCACTTCCACATAATCAATCTTCGGTCCTACACAAAGGGCGGTATTAGAAGGGAGCGTCCAAGGTGTGGTGGTCCAAGCTATGACATAGCGATCGGTGCCGGTGATACGGAAACGGACCGTGCAAGTGAGGTCTTTCACGTCACGATAACAACCGGGTTGGTTGAGTTCGTGACTGCTCAGTCCCGTTCCTGCAGCAGGCGAATAAGGCTGAATGGTATAACCTTTGTACAAATAACCTTTTTTGTACAATTTGCTCAACAGATACCAGAGACTTTCGATATACTTGTTGTCGTAGGTGATATACGGATTGTCCAAATCGACCCAATAGCCCATTTTCTTGGTGAGGTCGGTCCATTCCGCCGTATATTTCATCACTTCCTTTCGGCAAGCGGCATTGTATTCGTCCACCGATATTTTTTTACCGATATCCTCTTTGGTGATACCGAGCATTTTCTCCACGCCCAGTTCCACGGGCAATCCGTGCGTATCCCATCCGGCTTTGCGGCGCACCTCAAAGCCACGCATGGTCTTGTAACGGCAGAACGTATCCTTGATGGTACGGGCCAAGACGTGGTGGATACCGGGTTTCCCGTTAGCGGAAGGAGGTCCCTCGAAGAAAAGGAATGGTGTATGCCCCTCACGGGTCTTAACCGATTGTGTGAACAAGTCTTCTGATTCCCATTGTGCGAGAATCCCGTCAGCAACCTGACTAAGGTTGAGTTGTTTATACTCTTTGAACTTTTTCATTATCTGATTCGGGTCAAATTTCTCATTTCTTCATTAAATCCATCCTCTTTGAGCAATTTCTCCAGCGTGAGGTGCATCCGATAGTTCCAGAAGTGTTTGGGATTACTGGGCACATTGATACGGTCAGCATGTGCATCGGGCAAGCGGAGTTGGCCGTCCATCGCGAACCAGTCCTGCAAGGGCAGAATAACCCACATGGCAGGTGAATAGAGGTGCTGTACAAGGATGGAACGTGCCACATCGGGTGTCAATTCATAGGGTGCCTCACCCCAATAGCCGAGTTGGTCGTTATAGAAACGCTGTGTCACATTGCGGTCTTCCTCCCACCACGCACGAAGCGGATTGGTGTCATGCGTACCTGTGGTGCAGACACTGAGATAGGGAGCATCGGCAGGGTGCGCGAACTGAATCTGCGGATTCTTCGGCATACGCTGGATTTCCAAGGAGAGAATGCGCAGACGGTGCATCACATCCGGCACACAAGCAGGCACCATGCCAAGGTCTTCGCCGCAGCAGAGCATTCCTGTAGAATGGATGAGTGTCGGCAGTTTCTTCATTGCAGACTGCCACCAGAAGTCGTTGTGGCGGCGGTAGAAATAGTCATTGTATATATCTGCCAGCACACGGCGTTGGTCGTCATAGAGTTCGCGATAACTGAAACTCTGGAACATGGACACACGGGGATGGAGCATTTCCGGACGAGTCTGGTCGCGCACAAAGAGCACTTCCGCGTGCAACAGATACAATCCGTCGCGCAATGCATTCCGGCGGTTCTCGTCAATGCCGAGTTGTTCACCTTGATTGTCAAAATAGGCTTCAATCTTGCGCTGTGTGTCAAATTCAGGACGGAAGAAATAGACATATCCGTCATTGGTCTGGAGGAAGACATTCTTGGCAATATCTATATTCTCGCCAAACACATCCCACAGGAAATTGGAGCGGATGTAAGGTTTGGTCATGCGGTCTTCGTCCAATTTGACACCCATGTTCCAGAGGTCTTGCAACGAATAGGGCAAGGCAGGCTGGAAGTGTCCGCACAGCCCCCATACATCGGTCTTGCGCATCTGCCAGATACGGAAGAAGCCAAGGATATGGTCAATACGGTATGCATCAAAATAGTCCTGCATCTTCTGGAAGCGGCGGCGCCACCACGCGTAGTTATCTTCCGCCATCTTGTCCCAGTTATAGGTAGGGAAGCCCCAGTTCTGACCGGAGATGGAGAAATCGTCAGGCGGCGCACCGGCAGAGGCATTCAGATTGAAGAGTTCGGGCTGCTCGTGCGCATCCACCGAAAGCGGAGAGATGCCAATAGGTATATCGCCTTTCAGTGCCACGCCAAGGCTGTGCACGTATGCAACGGCTTCGCGCAACTGCTTGTCGGCATGGTATTGCAAGAAGCAGTAGAAAGCCTCCGGATGTTTGTCGCGCTTGGAGAGAAACTTGGCATACGGCATAAGCCAATCGCTGTTCTTGTTCACGAAAGCTCGGTAACCTTCCGTCTCTTGCAATGCTTTTGCCTCGCGTTTATAGAGCGAGAGGAAGAACTTCATCTTGAGGTCATAGACATGCTGATAATCGGCAATCGTTCCGGCGTTGAGTTCCTGTTGCTCCGCTTCATAGCGTTTCTTTTCAGGAGCCGTCAGTTTGCCCATGGCAGGGATATTCAGATAAACGGGATGCAACGCAAAGACACTGACTGCATTGTAAGGATAGGAATCCAGATTGGTATGCGTCAGGGTGGTGTCGTTAATCGGCAGCATCTGAATCATCTTCAGTCCGGTAAGTTGTGCCCATTCACCAAGCGTTTTAAGGTCACTGTATTCACCGATACCGAAGTCTTTCTCCGTGCGCAGCGAGAAGAGAGGTACAGCCACACCGGCTCCGCGAAAATGCGGCTGCGTACGGCGGAAAGCACGGTCGTTCTGCATGATACTCATATTTTTCTGCATCCCCCATATCTGGCGGTTTTCACCCCACTCCAGGTCTTGCACGGCACCTGTCTGCAGGTCGTAGATGCAGTATTTGTACTCGATGACGCCTGTTTCTTTCACCAGCACACTGTTTTCGAATTTCGGGAACGCGCTGTCTTTCAGGCGCAACATGCGTTCGGGGTTCCAGTCTCCCAGTTCGGGCACATTACCCATTACGCCAACGCCCTGCGAGGGCAGTATCTGCGGCAGGTCGATGGAGAAAAGGATATTGCGTTTGGCGGCACGCCCTTTCGGTGCGTTCTCCGGACGGCGCAAGAAGAGTGCTTTTTGAAAGGCCGTTGTGCGGAACGGCTGGTCTCCATCTTCATGCTGCCAGAAATCGCGGACGGTGATATTGTTTCCAAGTCCTTTCAGGCTGATGCGGCGTGGTTCACCGGCTTCGTAGATATACGCTCCGTCACCGATGCGGATGGCGTATTTGTATTCCAGCTCTTGAACAAAATCGCCAACCTCTTCCTTGCGTGTCCAGAAGTCGGGTCCCTGACAATTGAGCAGCAAGGGTGTTTGTTCTGTCCAGCCGAGGATGGATTCTTTCGTCTCAATAATGCACAAACTTTGTCCGTATTCGCAACGGTAGTTGATTTGGAAAGTCAAATTCATAGTAATATTGGGTTTTGTTAATATGCTATTTGTGGTTTTCGTCAATGTCTATTTCGGCAATGTATTAAATCGGCGGCAAAGATACTGCTTTTTTTTGATATATGCAAGAAAAATCAGAGATTTTTGGTTGAAAGTTTAAAGCCATGTTCATTCTCGGTCCGTTTTCGGTCCAATCTCGGTCCATTTTCGGTATCATATTTTTTAATTGGTGTGTGTGTTTGACACATACCCCTCCATATATAAAGCAAAAAAAGGGGCAAATCTATCACCTGAAATGCAACTTTTTTGCATTTTTATTACATTTTCTTTGTAATGCAATGATTGTCAGCAACAGAGAAGATTACTGCAACTCATGAACAGGACGGATCTTTATATTCCAACCCTCATAAGTGGTGTCTTCATTCGTGTGGTCAGTCAATTGGGATTTGAGCAAGCGCTAATACAAGAAACCGAAGAGCCAGAGAGGAATTTTGTTGCCTAAAGCATATTCAATACCATCGGCTGCAATGAAAGCATTAGGAATATCTGCAATCTGTTTGCCGTCTTTCGATTGACCGCCTACTTCAATAGTATATGTCCGGTCAATCAGGAAATCCCCCTGTTTAGCATATTCGACTTGGTGATGATAAGCCAATTGGTTCACGAAGAATGTTTCCCTCTCTGTGCCGGTTTCCACATTTGTAAGCGATAAAGCATGCAATAGATTACAGTTCTCCATATAAATCTTATCCGGCTTCTGCATTCGTTTGAGATTTTGCACATCGCTATATAATAAATTTAGCAGTTTAGCTCTATTCAGATGTGCCAGATAAGTGACAATCGTATTCCTATTCAGTTCTGCCGTCTGCGCCATTTTGCTAATATCCACTGTAAACGGGACACCACTGCTGACAACAGATAACAAACTACGCAACTTGCGTACATTAGCAATATCAACATTACCCAACTGCGGCAACTCAATCTCCAGAATGAGACTAACAACCTTCTGTACTTGTGTCAGATAATCTATGTTTTTCTCCAGGAAGAAAGGATAATAGCCCTCATGCAAATAACTGTCAAAATATTTCAAAGGTTTGCACACCTTAAGCACATTTTCAGAAACACTCAAAGGGTGTTGTAAAAGTTCTTCCAAAGAGAGAACAGGGAAAGAAATATCTTCCTTAAAAAGCAGGTATTCGCGGAAGGAAAGCCCCTGCATGTTATAACTCACACAGCGGCGCGACAGATCTGCTTCGGCATTGAGGATATTTAATAGCGAAGAGCCTGTAAAGATGATTTGCAAATCAGGAAAACCGTCATAGATATTCTTAATTTCCCGGCTCCATCCCTCGTATTTATGCACTTCATCAAAACACAAGCATTTACCACCTTTCTTATGGAATTCTTCTGCTAAGTCAATCAAACTATGGCGCGAGAAATAGAGATGATCCAAACTGGCATACAAGGCAATCGTCGGATCTGTTCCGTATGTTTCCTTGATATGCTGTAGCAGCATGGTTGTTTTTCCGACACCACGTGCGCCCCGGATGGCAAGAAGCCTTGCCTCCCAATTAATTTCATCCATTAAACTGCGCTTGTACCGGGATTCAACATGTGATAACAAACGTAAATGTTGTGCCTGTAACTGTTCCATAATGAGTTAGTTTTTCATTTCTTAACCATAAGGGTACGATTAATTTCATTTTTCGGCTGCAAAATTACATAAAAATGCTGAATTGTGCAAGCATTTTTGTAAAAAAATTGCTTATTCCATTAAGCAAGTGGCATTTTGTGGTATCTTACGGCAAAAATAAACGAAAAACAACAAAATCCGCTTGCGATGGTGAGCAAGCGGAAGAATAGGAAGAAGATCGTTTTATTGGTCTTTCCTTATTGGGATTTGGGCAAGTGCTAATATAGAAATCCGAAGAGCCAGAGAGGAATCTTATTGACATCTCCAATTAAGGTATTGTCCACAGCCAAAAAACTATTCCGGATGTTTCGTATTTGCTTAAAAGTCTTTGAGGGACCACCTACTTCTATCGTATATTGTCTATCTATGAGGAAATCGCCGCTCGGAACCAACAGCACATCGATTCCGGAAGCATGAATTTGGTTATAAAAGAAAGTTTCACGAATTGTTCCGATATTTGGCGAGGACGCTAAGGAATACATCAAATTAGAATTACCAAGATAGATCTTGTCCGGTTTACGAAGTGCGCCGATAGAGCGTGGTTGGCGGGAGAGTAACGCCAACAAGCCTGCTTTCTCGAGTGTATAAAGCATGCGTAGCCCTCCCTCACGATTGGTTTCTACCGCAGCGAATAATTCGGTCATATTGGGCGTCAAAGGCACCGCCTCGGCAAGAACCATGAGTAGCCGCTTCGTCTTCTGGATAGTTGCATAATTGACTTCCTCTATAGCAGGCCAGTCACGCTCAAGAACAGTCCATATTGTCTCTTGCAGGCGCTGTTCAAAGCCATCACCTTCTTCTTTGTAGAACGGATAGCAACCACGATTGAGGTAACTTTCAAAAAGCGGCTGGATGGTCAATTGTTCCGATATTTCAGAAGCAATATTGATAGAATTGGAGAGTACCTGCTCTAAAGTATAGGTAGGTAGAACAAGTCCATTCTCAATAGCGATGTACTCACGCAAGGACATGACTTGGAGGGTGTACAAGCGCAAGCGGCGGGAGAGGTCAGCGGCTTTCGCGTTGATTTGTAACATGCTACTGCCAGTAAAAACGATATGCATTTGTGGGAAATCATCATAGATGTTTTTTATCTCAGTCTGCCAATTTAGATAATGATGTATCTCGTCTAAAAACAAATGTGTACCACCATGCTGTTGATGATATTCTGCCAAATCATATAGAGAATGCGTTTGAAACCAACCATGGTCGGCACTGGCATACAAGACCGTTTGTCGATTCGGGAAATGCTCTTTGATATGCTGTAAGACCAAAGTGGTCTTGCCGACTCCTCGGTACCCCCGAATGCCAATAAGACGATTATCCCAATTTATTTGACCATACAAATACCGATGAAAGATAGTTGTGGTCATTTGCAAACGATTTGCCATTGCTTGCCGCAAAACAGAAATGTCTTCTACCATGTTTTCCTAAATTATTAAAAATCGCTGCAAAGATACTGCTTTTTTTTGATATATACAAGTGTTTTATGCAAAAATCGCCGCTCCAACGGCGTTTTTTATTTATTTTTTCGCCTCTACAGCGTCTATTCTTATTCTTGGGAGTTCTATTTCAATCCGTTTTTCGGCAAAGACAATAAAAAATCCGCTTGCGATGGTGAGCAAGCGGAAGAATAGGAAGAAGATCGTTTTATTGGTCTTTCCTTATTGGGATTTGAGCAAGAGGAAAATTCTGTCATCACTCATCATTCCGCCACATTGCATGGGCTCTTAAGTCTGCAAATTTGAGCGAAGAGATCTGTTGGGCAAAAAAAATCCGCTTACCGTGATAAGCAAGCGGATAGAAAGAAAAAATTGTCTGTTTCAACTACTCACATACCGATTTGACGGGGATAATATAAGATTGTATTTCAGACCACTTGTAGTGTTGCCCGGCGTATTCGGACAAAAGGTACATTTGCCGAACTGTTCTGTACAAATGTATGTCCTCCGAAGTGATATATCCACCTTTTTGCAATAGTTCCAAACCAATAGTCTCTGTCTCGTAGTGGGAACGTGTCTCTCTGTTTAACACAGACAACATTGCTTTTACACTTCTGAACAACCGGTCAAAAAGCCAATATAGAGTTGCAGAGGCGTCCTTTGTCTGAATAGCCAGATTCAAATAATCCTTATCTTTCATTATCCATGAAAATAATCAAACCGAGAACTAATACTACGTTTTATTTCAATTTCATATTTTTCCACGTTGAGGCGGCTTTCGGAGAAGTGGCCACTACCGGCGTCTGCGGCTTTTCGTTCAACAAGAAAGCATCTTTCTTTACATTCTTGCTGATGTAAGTAGCCAAATCCTCATAAGTTACATCGCCTTCTGTCTCCTGAAGTTTTTTGAGCAGATAGTACGTAAACAGACCATGCTGCTTGTCTGCATAAGTCATCGCTGTTTCGTCCCCACTAGAAGCGGAGAAAACAACCGCTGTTCCTTCTATAGTTTCTTTTTTCGCTTCGCGCGCAACGCCACGAGCTGCGACCAACATACTACCCTCTTTGTTGGCCCCAGTAAAGCAGGCGTCCATAAAATATGTAATATTGGAGGCTTTAGTGTCTGCTAAAGTCTTATACAATTTGTTCAAACTATAGCAAGTTGCGGTATTGGTCCCTTTACCATCTACGGGAATAATATACGCCTCATTTGTCTTCTCATCAGGGATACCATGCCCGCAATAATACACAATAGCACGACTTCCCTCAAAGTTATTCAACGCATAACTCAACCAATCTACACCACCGGAAAGGATACCATACGAAGCATTCGGACAATAGCGAATTTGACGCTCTGGAACACCTAATGTCTTGACACAATACTCCTTGAATATTTCGCCGTCATACGATGCAAAATTAACATTGTCAAGGAACTGATATTCTTCGTTCGCAATAATGAGTACATAAGTATCATCTGCACCTTTTTTCGAAGTAGGGATATTTTGGTCTACGTCAGAAAGCACGCGCTCTTTCTTAAGTGCATTTTGAACTTGGCTTCCTCCTTGATTTTGTGCTAATTGCACATCCCCTTTATGTGCATTCTCACCAACAGGATTACCATTTGCATCATAGAACACATCTCCCTTAAGAGATAATTTTGCTGCCCATTTGACAGGATTGGGCCTCTTTAGTTCTTTATTCCATTTTTTCTCGTCAATTAATGACAATGTCATTTTTACTTCGTTAATACAAGCATAATAGGTCATATTTGCAACTGCGTTTATTACCATTGAATATTTTTGACCATCTGCTTTGGCATTATCTGGCCCTTGTTGACCAACATATCCAATTAACGTGTGATCACCGGGCTCAACTATGATCTCATAGTAAGTCATAGAAGCAACATTACCAAATAGTTGACCGTCAAAATCAATGAAGTGATCAAAAGCATAATACTTTTTACCTCCATAAGCAGCACCCATTGCGGCACCGAAATCAAATGGACGCAGGAGAATAATCTTTGCGGTGCCTTTTTCTGCAAACAATTGCCCAATAGTTAAAAGGGCGATCAAAAGGACAGATAATCTCTTTTTCTTAGCCCCAAGGGCAAGATTAATTACATTTTTCATAATAAATCATTTTTTTATTGTTAGTACTATTTCTTCTATTTGCGCCGTAGTATCATATACGCGCAAACTGTGAATCCATTTTTGGAATTTTGAGTTTTCCACTTCGGGGACAAACTCACCTTTGTTGCTCAATGAAATATGAAACTTCTTTTGTGAGAATACTACAATAAGTGTATTATTTTCAACGCTTTTTGATGTCGTCAAAATAGTTTCCTCATCATACGGATATTCAGGATCTTTCGTACAAAGAAAAAGATACTCTTTATTGCTTTTCACTTCGCGTGCGTTTCCATCACCATTATCGTAAGGCATCATCACATTGACGATTTCGTTATCATCGTCACGAATAAAGACAGCCACATAGCCACTCGCAGCCGATTTAAATGACAACGAGAAACGGTCGTTATTCTTGAATAATGTGCTCTCAACACCTTTGTTTAAAGGTGTAACCTGCAACTCCACAGCACTTTGTTTCTGTTCACGCACCTTACCACACACTTCTGCATGAATAACCATCATATCGTTGCGATAGTTAACGCTAACTTCCGGCTCTTTGGTATCGCTAATCCAAATACCACGTACTTCGTTTTCGCTATACGAGTTGAAACTGCTATTTGTCTTGCCGTCTTTTGTGTGCATGGCCGTAGTATTAGTCTGCGAAACGGTAGTGCCGAACTCATCCGCGATAGCTTTTAATCGAGCTTGAGTGATAGCAGTTTGTTTCGCCTCTGACAGTGTTTGTGTTTCAGGCACAACGTAATCCACCTCGCCACAGGCATTCACAATTCGTTGGGCATAAACAGCAATCCCCAAAGACATTAAAGCAAATATAACGAATCCTCGTTTCACTAGAAGCCTAATGCCTTGTCTAATTGTTCATGCAAATTGGCTCCTTTTTTCTCCAAGTCCTCTCGCACGGCTTTCTTTGCTGCCTCTTTTGCCATTTCTGCATTATAAGCAATCCGGACAAGCACTTCGTTGTTTTTGTTTTTAACGATACGGAAGCATTCCATAACAGGCATCGTACGTCCAATGGATTGAGAGATAAGATTTTTACTTGCCATTACAGACTCTGTGATAGAGGCCGCTTCTTCGGGAGAAAGCTGCTTGTTGGCGACTGTGTTTTCAATCAACGCACTCACCTCCGTTTGAATTTGTCCGGCAAGATTCGTAATGGCCAACGAAGTAGCGGCAGTTTTTGCAGCATCATAATTCTCGCCTATAGATGAGGCTTCTCCCATAATATATTTCGGGAAATTGTATTCATCATACTCATATTGCATTTCAAAGGAACGTTGTAATTGTTTCTCTAACGGAAGTGCCCCTGGTTTTACCTGCCAACCTTCTTTTGCAAGACGTTTAGCCTCCTTTTTCGTGTTTTTGTCCACTTTAGCTTTCAGTTCTGATTTCGCCATTTTGCGAGTTGCCTCACGCTCTTTTCGAAGTTGTTTGGCATCCTGTGCCATTGTAACACTACACGCAACGATTAAGGCCATTGCTACCATCAATAATTTTTTCATGTTGTTTGATGTTTTGATTAGTAATGATTTTTTAATTTGTATTGATATTTTGTGTTGTACACATGTATACATATATAATAAAAAACGCGAATAACTGTATGTTATCCGTGCTAGTGGTCGTAGGAAATACCTTGCTGTCAGGTAATATATAGTTACTCGCGCCGTGTATATATCCACCAGCACACTAAAGGACATAACCATCCTATAGTGTGGGCGAGTTGTACACTCGTGAGCATCTACATTAACTTGTTTCTGAACAGCTTATGAAAGTTCCTACGTTTCTAGCATCAGATTACAAGCGTGTAAACGCTTTTTCAATATGTCCGCGCAACGCTTTGCGACTTTTCTCCTATTTTAACGTCTTGGGTTGACGAGATTTTTTCATTTCCGCTGCAAAGGTAGTGCTTTTTTTTGAACTGACCAAATATTTTTGGAAAAAAAAAGCGAAGAAGGTGTATTTCTCCGCTTTTTTGATATATTTCTGCCGCTCAAGGTCAGGGAGAGATCGGAAGAGATAGTTATTATCTTAGTTCTGCGCCGTGGGCGGTGTAGGATTTGCAGTGGCGGCTTTAGCGGCCTTTATTCTATCAAAGATAGTGCTTTTTTTTGAGATGTGCAAATAAATCTGTCATTTTATTTGCATTTGTCGTAATTTCGGCCCTCCCTTCTGCCTTACGCAATAAGGAGTTCTATGTGCTCGACATCGAAGTCTCGCCCTCGCGCGCCGCACTTACTCCTCAAAATGTCCACCGGACATTCTTCGGTGCGGCTCAATCGCTTCACCAGCGCCGAAAGAACGTTCGCGTCCTGCCGGACATATATTTGTCGTATCTTCGGACGCCGCCTTTCATTGCTCTCCCCAACAATTATCCACGCAGCAACGAAATTCCCCCGAACATACGTTCGCACCCTTGTGCGAACAACAAATAAAAACGTGCCCAAGTCTCCAAAAACAAGCTTTCCGCGACTTTTGCACGTTTTTATTTGCATATTCCAAATATTTGTCGTAATTTTGCAGCGGATTTGGATTAGCGAACCCATCTCCCAAATCAGGCTTTTCTCTGCTTGTCGTTGGCTTAATAACCTACTAATAACCCAATAATCACCCAATAATAGCCTAATAATAACCTAATAATTATAGCATACGAACCTATGAATATCATGAAATCCACTGTTATTTTTGCCGCAGGCGCTCTGGTGGGTGCAGCGGCCGTACTGCTGCTTACCACCCCGGCAGGCAAACAACTCCGCGAACAAATCAAAGATATGGTAACGGAAGAAACACCGTCCGAAAGCAACGAACCCACCAAAGAGGAGTAAAACGATGGAAGCAACATTTTACGAAAGCATTAAAAATGAGGCCGTTACCTACGGCAAATCTATCGGTCGCGTAGGGCAACTGCGCCTGATAGGCATTATCAGCCGCGTATTGGGTCTGTTCCTGCTGATATTCAACATCGTGCTCTGCGTTTTTGCCCTTTTCGCGTTCGGTGCAGTAGCTGCCATTGACGCCCTGTCCCACTATATGCCCATATGGGCAGCCGCGCTGATTGCCAGTGCCGTATGCCTGCTGCTGATTGCCATCGTAGTGGCTGCACGCAAGCCCCTATTTGTTCATCCGTTCATTGCACTGATGTCCAAACAACTGATTGATACAGAAGAACATCTGGAGGTAGAAACCATCAAAGCCGAGCATGAAATGGAGTTACAAACGCTCCGCATCGGGACTAAGATAGAGAATGCAACCCATGACGTGAGTTTCGTTGTGGGTCTCGGAATGCGTATATGGCAACGATTGTTCGGAAAGAAAGGATAAGGCGCCATGTTTAGTCGTTTATACGGTGTATTACTGCCTTTCTTTGTCAGTTTTCTGCTGGCCTATATACTGGATCCTCTGGTATGCTTTTTTCAGGACAAATGCCGTGTGCGCAACCGCGTTCTGGCCGTGTTTCTGACACTGGCGCTAGTGGTTGGTATTGTCACGGGCGGTATCGCAGCCCTGCGCAAACCGGTGACCCAGCAAGTGAATGCCGCCTGGACAGGGTTTCAGAACTATATCGCCAGTTTCGACATCAATGACTATGTCTCCGCCGAAACACAAGAGAAACTGCTGACATGGAAAGAAGAATGGAGTTGGGAATCCGTGTTGGCCAATCCCGAACTGAGTTCATCCGTCAAAGACCTGCTGCCGAAAATAGGGAAATGGATTAGCGGCGGCCTGAGTTGGCTGGGCGGATTGATGGTTCTGTTTATGGGATTTCTCTATCTGGTTTTTCTAATGATAGACTTCCCCAATATACGCGCCAAGTGGCCGAAGTTCATACCACGCAAGATTCGTCCGCAGGTGGTGACAGTGATGGGTGATATAGACCGAAACATGAATGCCTATTTCCGCGGTCAGGCGATGGTGGCCTCCTGCGTTGGCGTCCTGTTCGCTATCGGTTTCAGCATTATCGGTCTGCCGATGGGTATAGCGATGGGTATTATTATCGGCATTCTTAACATGGTGCCGTATATGCAGGCGTTGGGCATTCCCCCGTGCATCATCCTTTGCCTTATCCAGTCGGCACAGACAGGGCACCCTGTATGGCTCACCATTCTGATGATGGCCATTGTGTTTGTTGTGGTGCAGACCATTCAAGACATGGTTCTTACGCCGAAGATTATGGGCAATGTGACCGGTTTGAGTCCTGCAGCTATCTTGCTGAGCCTCAGTATATGGGGTGCGCTGTTGGGCGTTATCGGCATGATTATCGCCTTGCCTCTTACCACCCTTATCCTTGCTTATTACGACCGCTATGTTGCCAACCGCCGCGTCAGCAGCCGTGCCCGCCAAGCCGACTATCGCGGCAGATTGCGCAGAGTACATACGGAGAACACGACAAATTAACCATACAACAATGAAAACATACCCAACTATTAGTATTCTTGCCCTGATACTCGGGCTTTCCACCGCTTGTTCACGCGAACAGCAATCGACAATGACCTATCCGCAATCCGAATGGGCGGAAGCAGGTGCCATCCTAATGCATACACCCGGACAAGAACTGTTCAACGGTGTTATTCATCCGTCGGCGGGTCTATTCGAGGACTATTTTGATGTTGACCTTGCCGCGGCGGAACACCGCAACTATATCCATCAGTTGGAGAAGAACGGTATCCATGTATATACCGTGGAGAACATTCTTCAGGAAATAGGCATAGATACATTGCGTATGCTTGCTTCCCGCGTGCTGGTGTATGATACCCGCGCCATCCCCGGTGAAGATGCTGAGGCAACCGAGCAATACCGTCAGGATGTACTTAATAAGATGAGCCGCGCCGACCTGGTGCGTTGCATCTTGCTACAGCCGACAGTGAAACTGACACGGACGGACAACAATACGGGATATGAGGCACAGTATATCCAAAATCCTCTGATGAACCTCTATTTCACGCGCGACCAGAGTATCACTACCCCTCGCGGGCATATTATTTGCCGCATGAACTCATCGCAACGTGCGCCGGAGACCGATATCATCGAGATGTGCTATCACCATCTTGGTTTGCATCTTGTTCTGCGCGTTGAGGGCGAAGGGCGGTTGGAAGGCGGCGACTATTTCCCTGTCGGCACCGCTTCGTTCATCGGCTGCGGTATGCGTACCAATATAGAGGGAATTCGCCAACTGATGGAGGCAGACGCGTTCGGGCATGATACAGTGATTGTGGTGCGCGACCATAAGTTCTGGCAGATGCAGATGCACCTTGACACCTACTTCAATATCATTGACCGCGACCTATGCACCATGGTTCGCAGCCGTTTGGAAGCCATGGAGGGTCAACCGGAATATGTGACCTGCGACCTGTATGCCCGCCGCCCCGACAGCAGGAACTATGTGCTTTGGCAGCAAGATATTCCCTTTGTAGAGTATCTCCGCAACCGCGGTATGCAAATTATTCCGATTGACGAGGAAGATGAGATGCACTATGCGAACAACTTCCTTACCATTGCTCCTCGTCATATCATGGCCGTGGGCGGTCAAAGTGAAGCATTGCAGCAACGGCTGAAGGATGCCGGTGTGACAGTGGAATGGATTCCTCTGGAGAGCCTCATTGACGGCTACGGTGCCGCCCATTGCATGACACAAGTATTGCAGCGCTCGTCCTATTGATGGGGATGATTGTATCTATTCATTCTCCGAAAATAGGCACAAAAAAACGACCTGAACAGTCGTTTTTTTGTGTGGTGCCAACGGGAATCGAACCAGTGACACAAGGATTTTCAGTCCTTTGCTCTACCAACTGAGCTATGGCACCTCGCGTTCAACAACAAGGTCGTGATGTCGAAAGCGGGTGCAAAAGTACTGCTTTTTTTTGATATGACCAAATTTTTTTGCGATTTTCTTGCAAAAACTTGCAAATTTAGCTATTTTTCTGTATCTTTGTCGGCGGAAAACAGGCAATATACCCACTTTTTATGGATATCCAAGTGATAGCATACGCCCATAACGGACATACGGATAAGTTCGGCATTCCCCGACAATCACGCGACAAAAGCAACATCGAAACACGCATTCGTTTCGTGAAACCGTACTCAGACAGCAACTGCTTCCGCGGCTTGGAGCAGTACAGCCACATTTGGCTCATCTGGGGTTTTTCCGAGACCCACACTTGGGCTCCAACCGTCCGTCCTCCAAGGCTCGGAGGAAATACGCGTGTCGGCGTTTTTGCCACACGGTCGCCTTTTCGTCCCAATCATCTCGGACTGAGTTCTGTTCGGCTTATCCGCATCGAACCTATTGTCGTTGATAATGAAAGCACCGTTGAACTGGTGGTCAGCGGTGCCGATTTGCTGGACGGAACGCCTATCTATGACATCAAACCCTATCTGACCTATTCCGATTCGCATCCTGATGCCCAGTGCAGTTTTGCCGGACAAGCACAGGACTATCGTCTTGAGGTCGTTTGGCAAACATCTGCGCCGGAAACGGAACGAAAAGCATTGGAAGAGATTCTGTCACAGGACCCGCGCCCGGCCTATCAGGACGACCCGGAACGAATTTATACACTGGATTATGCGGGAGCGAAAGTCCGTTTTCGCGTCTGTGACACCCATATTTATGTTCTGTCAGTGGAACAGTGATGCACCTACCCCAACGGGATTTACGCGTAACGGTGTGGAGATAGCGGGATTCGAACCCGCGTCCAAACAAGGAATCAATGCGCTTTCTACATACTTATCTTGGCCTTCGTTTTCGACCGGCGGCAAGACCCAAGCCACCAACCACCGGCTTATCTGCTAAATCTCACCCTTGCGTCGCAGCCCGCAAGCGCCAGCCCTGATATTTCTGCACCGCTATACCCATTCAGCCTCATGGCATTGGCTTGGAGCGATGTCTCGTTTCCCCACCTTGTAGGGAAAATAAGCGATCCTACTATGCTTCAGATCAAGCAGCGAGAGCTACAGTGTTGTTGCCAGTTAATGGTCTCGGACCCGATTAACGAGCGGAATCCATACTCGGTATGCTTACACACCTATTCTACCTGCTGTCTAAACCAGTTATCCCCAAAATCGGGTGCAAAGGTACTACATATTTTGCAGATGTGCAAATTTTTCTTGCAATTCTTTATATTTTTTATGAAAACGCAGGTGGAAAAGCACCGCGGCAAGTGCCAATCCGAAGATAAATCCCACCCACATACCAGTAGCTCCCATCCGAAGCGGGAAGGTGCAGAACAAGCCTATCGGGAAAGCGACAAGGATGTAGGCGATAAAGGTATGAGTCATCGGGCGTTTGACGTCGGTTATTCCACGCAACATAGCGGCGCCCACACACTGCATTCCATCGGCGTATTGCAGCAAACCGGCAAACAGTATAAGAGTGGATGCCAATTCCGCTACAGCAGGATCGTTGGTGAAGAGGTAAGGTATCAAGTGGCGACAACTGATCATAAGCATTGCACCGATGGTGTTCATCAAAAGCACCAGATGCACGCTGGCACGTGCAGCCATACCGAGGGCATAAATATCCCCCTTCCCCAACTGGATAGAGACGCGAATGGTGGTGGCGGATCCAATGCCTAATGCCAACATAAAAGTAAGGTCGGCAATCTGATTGGCAATCTGCTGTGCCGCCAATGCCTCTTTGGAAAGCCAGCCGATGATAATAAACGAGAGGGTGAACGTAATAGTCTCCAGAAAAGTCTGTAATCCGATAGGCCATCCGATAGTGAAGAGTTGCTTCAGTTCGGTCAGACTATTTTGTTTGAAAGAGAAAAGGGAAAGATAGCGCCTCCACTCCTTTTTCAAAAGAATGACGAGCGTGAAACAGACAGGAAGCAACAACCGCGAAACAAGTGTGGCAATGCCCGCTCCAGTAGCCCCCATGGCGGGAAAACCGCAATGCCCAAAAACAAGTACCCAATTAAGCAAAATGTTCAGTCCGTTAACGAGAATGGTAAGCACCATCGCGACAGTCGTGTTGCCAAGCCCCTCTAAAAACTGTTTCTGGAGGGTGAAGAACAAAAACGGTATCAAAGAGAGAACAATAAGTATATAATACGGACGCGCTTCTTTGACAACCGACGGATCCTGTCCGAATGATTCCAGGAAAGGGATACACCCACCCAACATCACTCCCATAACAAGACAAAGCAGCAAGGTAAGCCACATTCCGTTTTGCAGGAGCGAAGATATTCGTTGTTCGCAGTGAAGCCCATTAGCCATCTTCCCAACCTCAATGCCCACCAACGGAGTAATCCCCATCAGGATACCCATGGCAAAGACCATAACGGTAAAGAAGATGGCGTTAGAGAAACTGACGGCAGCGAGCGCCGTAGTGGAATAGTGCCCGACCATAACAGAGTCGAACAAACCAACTAACGCAGCTCCAAGCTGCGTTAGCATAACCGGCATCGCCAGTTTCAGATTTCGGCGATAATACGGAATAAACTCTCTCAATCGGTCAATCATCAACTCCGAATATCTGTTTGGGGGTATATTTGCCTTATAATGATTCCAACGTATGGCAGAGCCACTTCCAACAACGACCGGTGGAACTAATGCTAAGGCGCTCCTGCGGAGAGTGCACGCCAACCATCTGCGGTCCTACGCTGACCATATCCAAATAGGGATACTTCTCCAAGAAGAGTCCGCATTCCAATCCGGCATGGATAGCCAGTACTTTGGGTTCTTCGTGGAAAAGGTCGATATACGCGCGCTTGGTAACTTCCAGCAGGGGTGAATTGATATTGGGTTTCCATCCCGGATAGCCGTCACCGTGCGTAACCTCGTCACAAGCAAGTGCAAGTGCACATTCCACCATGTTCTTAATATGATGCTTCTGGCTTTCCACCGAGGAGCGTTGGCTGGTGTTAATCTCAATATATCCGTCACGCATCTTGACAGAAGCAAGATTGGTGGATGTCTCAACGAGTCCAGGCATATCCTTGGACATTGCCACAATTCCGTGCGGGCATGCATAAAGCGAACGCAACAGACGGATGGCTTGGGCATCGGGAATAATCTGCGTAGGCATATCAGTGGAAGAAAGGTCAAGCACCATATCTTTCTCCACATCACCCAGTTCGCTCTCAAGGGTTGCAACATACTGATTGAAACGGACACGCAGATTTTCCTTCTCGCTCATAGCCACAGTGAAGACGGCTTCCGCTTCTCGTGCGATAGCATTGCGGAGGTTACCCCCTTCGATGCGTGCCAAATGGAAGCCGGCGGTCTGCATTTCACCGAAAAGGAAACGCACCAACAATTTATTGGCATTGCCGCGGCCCTTATTGATGTCGTCACCGGAATGACCGCCCATCAATCCACCGACCTTGACATGTGCGGCAAACAATTGACCATCGTTCGGCAATACAGCAGGTGTATAGTGCATCTTAGCCAATGTGTCAATACCTCCTGCACAACCGATGAAGATTTCTCCATCGTCCTCGGAGTCCAGATTGATGAGTTGACGACCCGTAAGGCAACCGTCCTTGAGTTTGAAGGCTCCGGTAAGGCCGGTCTCTTCATCCACGGTGAAGAGACACTCCAACGCCGGATGGCGCAGCGTTTTGGACGTGGCGGCCGCCAAAGCCATTGCCATGCCGATGCCGTCATCACCGCCTAATGTAGTGCCACGCGCTTTGAGCCAATCCCCATCCACATAAGTCTGGATAGGGTCGTTCATAAAATCATGTTGCGTATCCTTGTTCTTCTCGCATACCATATCCATGTGTGCCTGAAGAATAACTCCCGGTTTATTTTCATAGCCAGGCGTAGCCGGCACGCGCATAATGACATTCATTGCTTCGTCCACCATACAATCGATGTTATGCTCTTTGGCAAAATTAACGAGCCATGCCGAGATGCGCTCTTCATGCTTGCTGGGACGCGGAACTTGCGTAATGCTGTGGAAGATAGAAAAAACTTCCTTCGGTTCTAAATTAGTCATACAAATGTATAATTAAAAGGGTTAGACTTATTCATGCCAGATGCCGGGACTGATGAGACGGAGCCATTCTTCCGGATAAGCGGGACGGTTCGGCGAGGTGGGTTCTCCCCATTCGTTGCGCAGGAATTGCCCATTCTCCTCTTTTCGAATCTGCCCATCAAGATATTTGACCATGAGATAGTTGAACAACTCATTCCATGCGGCTGTAGCTTCATTGGCCTGCGTGCAGGAATAGCGGGTAAGGAAAGCCCTTGCCTCTGCATCATTGAGGTTAGCAACCTGACTATCAATAAGAGCAATCTGGCTATCAAACTTATCTTCCCAAGCCGTTTGTAACTTGGCGATGTCTTGACGCATATAGGAATACTTTGTATATGCCCAATTGGCTACGCGATTCCATGCCCACCAAGCCGATGTGGGAGAATAGGTATAGAGGTCGCCGTTTCCTTCACGCATGCATTCAGGTGCTTCGTTGATGGTACAATACATGGGTATATAAAGCGTCGTGGCAGCATCGTCCACTCCAAACCAGAAGATACCGCGCGCACGGTCGTTGGCATAACCACGCATCTGCGCAATGAACGACCATGCAGTCTGCTGGGTAGCAACAGGACGTTCGTACCAATATTGCACACTATCCAACTTGAATCCCAGACTTCCGTGACGAAGCTTACTGTGCCAAGGACCTGCATCAATCCCTTCTGTAATGGCAATATCTGTACCTTCATATTGATCGCGCATACACGCACGCACATCCGCCAAAGTCACTTTGTGATCAGGACAGATATATAACGGCATGGGGTCGCCTGTCTCTTTGCCTCCCGTGGCAAGGAAGGTCTTACCTGTGGCATAATCTTTGTAAACGTCCAGGTTCTTGTCAAACTTGCGCATCATCGCCCAAACGCGTGCTTCACAGATATAAAGGCCTCCAAAATCGAACGGATTATATGCCTGATTGAATTGGAATTCAGCATCTTTTCCCGAAAAATACCCTTTATCGCGCGCCAGTTGGATAACATCTTTGTGCCACATCCAATTACCGTCTTTCGTCACAATGGCATTGCCGCTCTTTTTTGTCTTTTCTTTTACCGGCAAGAATGTGATGCGCGATTGATTGGCATGTGCGGAGATACAATCATCCGGTATACGAACGGCCACCCATACGGCACCCGTATTGTCGGCACCATTACCAATCATGTCCATCAGCCATACTTCATTCGGGTCGGCAATAGAGAAACTCTCTCCACCACTGCAATAGCCGTACTGTGCCACAAGGTCAGTCATGCATTGAATAGCTTCACGTGCCGTCTTACAACGCTCAAGAGCGATGTAGATAAGGCTTCCATAGTCAATACCTGTCTTGTTGGCCAACTCCTGACCACCCCATGTGGTTTCACCGATGGTGAGTTGATGCTGATTCATGTTTCCAACAACGGTGTAAGTGTGAGGTACTTGCGGAATCTCCATAAGAGGTTTCCCATCGTCCCAACATACCACCTTGCGCATCTCCCCAGGCTGATGGTCCTCTTCCGAACGATAACGAAGGAAACCATAGAACGAATAACTATCCGCCGCGTACGAAATAATGGTGCTACCATCAGCAGTGGCATTTTTCCCTACTAAGAAATTGGTGCAAGCATAAGCTTGATACACATTTGCTGCAAAGCAGATTGCAAGAAGTAATAAAGTCTTTTTCATATATTTATTATTTGTTTCGTTTGCTCATGTGTTCCAAAGCTATTTGATAAGCTTTGCGGTAGAAAGGATAGAAATGTTTCCAATCCGCTTTGGCCGCTAAAGCGGCTGCAGCTTTACGGAACAGACCTTGTTCTTTCGTTGTCATCTCAAGATATGTAACAACAGATGTTGCTATTTCGGAGACGACATCCCAGTAGTTGCTATCTGTACGATGAATGATATGTACAGGTTTGTGCGTCATTTTTGCTTGTGCCCCCTCCGCCCAGAGTCCGAATCCCGCCAAAGAAGTGGTGATAGTGGGAACATGAAAAGCCACAGACTCCAATGGCGTATATCCCCACGGCTCATAGTAACTTGGGAAAACAGAAAGGTCCATACCAATCAATAGATCGTAATATGAAAAGCCTTTGATAGCGGGTTCGTCATTGGTGGGCAAATAATGAGGAATGAAAATAACTTTCACATTTCCTAAATCTCGCATAGGCTGCGAAAGATAGGGAATCAAGACCCATGCGATAACGGTGTGCGAAGTGCCTTGCAGTTGTTCCGCAAGGCGTTGCATACTATCCAGAAAAATATCTATCCCTTTGTTTTTCCACTCTTGTCTGCCGGCAATGCAGAGCATCAGTGGAGAGGTTTGAAACGTATTACCTGTCTTCTCTTCGGCGAGGCGCAACAATGCTACTGAGGCTTTTTTTCGCTTATCAGGAAATATAGTCTTACTCGGCACAAAGCCAGACTCAAAACCATTGGGGGTAACAATGTCAGGTTGTTTATCCAACAACTGTAGACACTCGTGCGCAGTGAGGTCACTGACGGTAGTGAAACAATCGGCATGCCACGCAGCCTGCTTTTCCACGGAATGTTTGCTCACCAAGCCAAGTTCTTCCGCCATTTGGTCACCATGATATCCGGTGAAATAATCATATAGGGGTTTCCCATTCCCGGCTATGGAGCGTCCAATTCCTGTTGCATGTGTGGTGAAAAGTGTTGCGATTTGGGGACAATGTGCCTGCAAATAGAACAAGGTGAAAGCGGTTTGCCATTCATTAGTATGTGCACACGTGACAGGTTCGCCTAATGCGCGATAGAGTTCCTCCATTTTTTGCCCTGCAGCGTACGCAAACAGACAACTATCATCATAATCACCGTTGGCGGCATGACTTTGCACTCCGAAATGTTCCCATGCCCAAGCATAGATGGCATTTTTCTGTTCCTGCAATTGTTGCCATGGCAAGAGGACAGCAATCGGTTGACCCGGCACTTGCCATCGTCCAATGCGGCAATGACTCAGCTTACCCTTGAGTAATTTCTTATCCTCCCGAAAAAACTTGTCGGAGGAATTGCCTAAATCGGGACCGAAGAAAATCACTTTATCCGGATGTTCCTCCTGCATAGACGCCGCGCGTGTGCTGAGAACGGCATAAATACCGCCCACACGGTTGCAAACCTCCCAACTGGTCTCAAAAATATATTCAGGCTGTATGGTTTTCATCGTTCCGTTTCGTCTATAATCATTTTAGTCGCTTTCAGCATTGAGATTTTCACGGGAACATCAGTGTACCGATTGTTTTCGGTGTGAATCAGCGGCAACATAAACACACCTTCCTCTGTAGAGAAAAACAAACGATTCATGGTGAGGCTGATTGCCACGGTTCCCACTTGTTCGGACGCTAGCAGAACGATATGAGTCTCATTACTGTTTTTGACATACAGTCCGCTTTCAGTGATATAATATATCTTGTTCTCTATAGGATCGCATACTTCTGTATTGGTAGTCGCGGTGGCAAGAAGGTCTTGCCCCTCTGTATAATTCAACGCACAAGGCGCTTCCCAATAAATACCTTTGTAGATATGCTGACTATACTGCCGATTCTCCGTATCCTCAATCAATAATGTAGGAGTCGGTGTATTGTGAACGGTGATGTTTTTTTCAACATCGGTGGTTACACCGTCTTTGGTTATATGCAAGCGCACCACTTCTTCAACGGCTCGTGTACAATAAACGGTGATTTGCTCGCTATTTGTCGCACTTTCGTCCAAAAGTCGGATATTGTCACTTATAATCCATTCATATTGCACGGCATGATTGTACGGATTCCAGACACAGGCACTTAATAGAACCGGTTGGAATGTGCAAATACTATCCGTGGAGAAGGAAAAATCAGGCACGGAATCCCGCACAGTGATGGTATGCTGAATCGAACGCTTTGTTTTACTCTCCCGCAGCGTGACAATGTATGTACCGCTTTGTTTGAATACATGTGATGGATTTTTATCACTGGAAGAGGCGTTGTCACCAAACAGCCAAGAATAATCCTCACCTCCGGAACTGAGGTTGGTAAAACTTACCGATTCTCCTGCCACAGGTTGAGAGGGAGAAAACGTAAAGTCCACAGATACTTTTTTGCATGCACAGACCAGTGTAGCAAGCAGACAAATGAATATGTACGAGCAATGCTTCATTTATAGGAATGTTTCAATTTGTTCAACAATTGTTTCTATCGGTTGATTCATCTGAATCCAATGTATGTCATTTCGCTTACGGAACCATGTCATCTGACGCTTGGCATAATGCCTACTATTTTGTTGAATCATGCGAACAACCTCCTCACGGCTCCAATCGCCACGTATAAAGTGTACCATTTCGCGGTATCCAACTGTGTTCAATGCATTGGGTAACACGGAGGGATTCCTCAATTGCTCATAAGCTTTCCTTGCTTCCGTTTCCAGCCCTTGTGCCATCATTCGGTTTACGCGTTGATTGATGCGCTTGTATAATTCTTCCCGTTCACGCATTAATCCTATGTATATTGTTTCCCATGGCCGGTTTTCCCGTTTACGCGTGCGAAAGGATGAATACGGTTTGCCGGCGGACAACGTAACCTCCAAGCAATGTAACAACCGTTGAGGGTTCCGGCAATCGGCCTCTGTATAATAGTCCGGATCTGCCTTTTTCACCTGTTCCTGCAGCCATTGAATACCATATTGCTGATACTGGTGCTGTAGCTGTTCCCGAACATAGGAATCAGTAGAAGGAATATCATCCAATCCGTAGCAAACGGCATCCAGATAAAGCATACTTCCGCCCGACAAAATGGCAAAAGGACGATTTTCTGTGGCTTGGGAAGAAAGAGAGGCAAGCAACGCCACTGCTTCACGAGCATACTGACCGGCATTGTAACTTTCATGCAGACTATGGGTTCCGACAAAATAATGTTTCACCCGCTTGCATTCCTCTTCTGTCGGAGCAGCCGTCCCGATGGGTAGTTCCTTATAGATTTGTCTTGAGTCGCAGTTCACAATAGGACACTTCCAGCGTTCTGCCAAACGGAGGCTTAATTCCGTTTTGCCCACTCCTGTCGGACCTATTATGACTACCAACTTACCCAATGTTAAAACATTGATCCGTCCTCAAAACTCAAATCCTGAAAGCCCTCCATATCCAAATCGCCCTCATCAAACTCACTATCCCCATAAAAATCTTCATCCAATCCGAGATCTCCCTTGCCACTCTTCGTGGAGATTCCCGCAGACAGAGGGTCTAATTCCTTGAGCTGCTTTGGAGCTTTCCCCTTACTTTCCACACACTGAACTCCTTCTATTTGACCGGACGTGATTTCCACCACGCGGCCAAAGAAATGACGCTCAAACATGGGGTCGAACACATAAATCAGACGTTGACCGTCTTCCTCAATGATGTCACGAAGGGCTGTTTGCTCCATCACCATATTGTCATATTCAAAGTTGCTGTCCATTTCCACCAGAGTGATTTCTTGTTCTTTTTCCCAACGGTCGTTGCAAAGGAAGAAACTGGTCATCTGGTTGTCAGGATAGCCAACTGATTCCAAAATGGCTTTATGCAAATCCAGAAACGTCGCATCACCATCGGCCTCAAATACACGGCGAAATCCGTCAGCCTCTTCACTCGAAAATTTTATCTTGTATATCATATCAGAATATTGATTTATTACCCTATCCAACGAACATAGCAGAAATCCATACGATGAGGCAGGAGGTCGTTCTTCGGGAACATTCTTAGACAGAATTTCATGCCACCGGCATAATCGTAACGGTAGTTGGTTTCAAAGGTCAGTTTTGAACCTTGTGCTTTGATGAGTTCCAACGGAGTCACTTCGTATAGTTTGTCATTGTTGTGCAAAGATGTCCGAATGGCCACCAATTCCACACCAAGACCTTTGTCATTCAAGCTATGGGTGTCCAATGTAACAGAAATCTTGTTTTGCATGCCAACAGATGCTGTGGGATGTAACAAGTTTCCGTAATCTACATTGCAAACTTCTATTTCATCCCAGTGTTCAGCCATATTTTCTTTCCATGCCGCAATTTCTTTGGCTACTTTATAGTCGTTCTTCACCATAAGTGCATGGCGTTTGGCCAATTTATTGTAGAAACGGTCGAAATAATCGTCCATCATACGCTTGGTGGTGAAATGCGGAGTGATTTTCGTCACCGAATTCTTAATCGTCTGAATCCATTCCGGCGAATAACCTTTGGAGTTCTTTGCATAATACATCGGAATTATTTCCGTTTCCAACAATTGGTATATCGTGGCCGCATCCAACTGGTCTTGGTGAGCCTGGTTTTCGTAAGTCCGCTTGTCGGTTAATGCCCAACCTGCGCCTTTTACGTATCCTTCAAGCCACCAACCGTCCAGTACCGAGAAGTTGAGAACACCGTTCATTTGCGCCTTTTCTCCGGAGGTTCCGGAAGCCTCCAAAGGACGAGTCGGGGTATTAAGCCAAATATCCACACCGCTTACAAGACGTTTCGCAAGACGCATATCATAGTTCTCAAGGAATATAATCTTCCCGAGGAATTGCGGCATCCGGCTAATCTCAATAATACGTTTGATCAGTCCCTGACCACCTCCGTCTGCGGGGTGTGCTTTTCCCGCGAACAGGAATTGAACAGGATAGTTGGGATTGTTAACCAACTTATCCAGACGATCCAAATCCGTAAAGAGCAGATGGGCACGTTTGTAAGTGGCAAAACGGCGACCGAAACCGATAATGAGATTGTTCGGATTCATTTCATTGAGTGCGCGTACGATGCGTGCGGGGTCACCCTGTGTTTTCATCCAATCTTCACGGAATTTCTCTTTGATATAATCAATCAATTTCTTTTTCAGTTTCATGCGTATCGTCCATATTTTGTCGTCGGGTATGTCGTTGTACGCCTTCCACACTTGTGGATTACTTTGGTCTTGTCTCCAATTCTTGGGGAAGAATTGATTATACACATTTTTCCATTCGCTGGCAGCCCAGGTGTCCATATGTACACCATTTGTCACATAGCTTACGTGCAGTTCTTCCGGGTAGTATCCTTGCCAGATGGGTGCGAACATTTTTTTGGAGACCTCACCGTGTAGTTTACTTACTCCATTAGCTTCTTGGCACGTATTGAGCGCGAACACGGACATGGAGAATTTTTCGTTGTCATCTTCGGGGTTTTGTCTTCCCATTCCGATTAGTTGTTTCCAATCTATTCCGAGCCTTGGTGCGTATGTGCTCATATATTTGTAGAACAGTCCTTCCTCGAAGTAGTCGTGTCCTGCCGGTACGGGCGTATGGCAGGTATATAATCCGCTTGCTCTGACCACTTCCAGTGCTTGGTGGAAACTAAGGTGTTGGTTTTCAACGAGTTCAACGAGTCTTTGTAGTCCCATCAGTGCGGCATGTCCTTCATTGCAGTGATAGACATCTTTTTTGATGCCGAGTTTGTTAAGTGTCAGAATGCCGCCTATTCCGAGGAGTATTTCTTGTTTTATTCTGTTTTCCCAGTCTCCACCGTATAGTTGGTGTGTTATTTGTCTATCCCATTCGGAGTTTAGTTCATTGTCTGTGTCGAGTAGGTATAGGCTTATTCTTCCGACGGCGACTTTCCAGACGTATGCATGTACCATTCTTTCGGGATACGGCACATCGACGATCATAGGTTGTCCGTCTTTTTCTTTTACTTGTTCGATGGGTAGATTGGAGAAGTTTTGTGCCTCGTAATTAGCGATTTGTTGTCCTTCTGGTGAGAGTGTTTGTGTGAAATATCCGTATCGGTATAGGAATCCTATTGCAGTCATGTCAATATTGCAGTCACTGGCTTCTTTGAGGTAATCGCCTGCGAGTATCCCGAGTCCACCGGAATAGATTTTGAGAATATGGCTCAATCCATATTCCATGGAGAAATATGCGATGGAGGGTTTGGTTTTGTCTTTGGGTGTATCGATATATTGTCTGAAGGCTTGATAGGTGTTATCAAGTTGTGTCATGAAGTCTTTGTCTTGACATAGCTGCAACATTTTGTCATAGCTGATGGTGTTGATCAACATGATAGGGTTTGATTGTGCTTTATGCCAAGCATTGATATCAATGTATCGGAAAATGTTTTTTGCTTCGGAGTTCCATGTCCAAGCGAGGTTGTATGCTATTTCTCGGAGTTTGGTCAGTTCCTCCGGCAGGTTGGCCTGCACTGTAATCTCTTTCCATGTAGGTTGATTAACGTTACTTACTTTGATTTTAGTCATAATTTTATAGTATTTTTAGTGTTTTCAAACAAAAAATCGTGCAAAGGTACTGAAAAATTTGCGTATTTCCAAATTTTTCAGTACTTTTGCAGCAAATTTATGATAAATGAGGTAGAAATAATGCGCAGAAGGGACCTTAGAGACGTCCTTACATTTACAATAGACCCGATAGATGCCAAAGATTTTGATGATGCCATCTCGTTTGTGAAGAATGAAGACGGAACCTATCAAATAGGTGTGCATATAGCGGACGTAACGCATTATGTCCTGCCCGGTGACGATGTGGATAAAGATGCGTACGAAAAAGCCACCAGTGTTTATCTGGTGGACAAAGTTCTTCCTATGTTGCCGGAGAATTTGTGCAACGACCTTTGTTCACTTCGTCCGCACGAAGAGAAATTGTGTATGTCGGTCGTCTTCACGATGACGGATGATGCTTGTGTGAAAAAGGCAAAAATATGCCGCACCGTCATTCGTTCGGACCACAGACTTTCCTACGAACAGGCGCAACAGATTTTGGAAAGTCCTTCCAATGGCATGCCGCTTTCGGAGTCACTATTGAAACTCAACCGAATCGCGCATGCCCTCAGGCAACGGCGCATGGCGGAAGGAGCACTTGATATTGAGCAAGATGAAGTCCGTTTTACCTTGGATGAGCACAAACATCCCACAGACATCTATTTTGTTCCATCTTCCGATGCCAACCATTTGATAGAGGAATTTATGCTATTGGCGAATCGGACGGTAGCAGAGCAGATGGCAAAAACAGGCAAAACGATGGTGTATCGGGTGCATGACAAGCCTGACTATGAAAAATTGGAGTCCGTAAATATGTTCCGCAAGAAAATGGGCGACAAAGTGCCGCAGCGCATGATAGACCTTCTTACCGTACGCGCCATGGCAAAAGCCGTCTATTCCACGCATAATATCGGGCATTACGGATTGGCATTTGACTATTACACGCATTTCACATCTCCTATCCGCCGTTATCCGGATATGATGGTGCATCGAATTGTGGCAAAATATATCTTAGGAGAACGCACGCCGGCACTGAACATTGACCTCCAGGAGGCTTGTGACCATTGCTCTGACATGGAACAGATGGCGCAGATGGCAGAACGCGATTCTGTCAAAGAAATGCAAGCCATCTGGATTCACGACCATTTGGGAGAAGAATACGACGGATATATATCCAATGTAATGGAATTCGGGCTGTTTGTCACGCTCAATAATTCGCATTGTGACGGCTTGGTACATATCCGATCCATTCATCAGGGGAAATGGTTGGATTTTGATGAGAAAAACTGCTGCCTGACCATGGGCGGAAAACCCGTTTATACCTTGGGGGAGAGCGTACGCGTACGCGTCCTTCGCGCGGATGCGGAAAAACGACAGATAGATTTTGAATTGGTAGAAGATACAGAGGCGGAACAAGAATGACCCAGAGGCTGAAAACCATAGTATGTGTATTGATTTTGCTGGCAGGCATGTCGGCAAAAGCGGATGTTATCACCTTGCGTTCGGGACAAAGAGTGGAGGGTTCTATTCTTGTGCAAAACGCAGATATACTGATTGTAAAGACCTCATCCGGTGCTCGGTTTCAATATCCGATTGCGGAAGTGGTGAAGATTGACACATCCGTTGTCAAACAAGATACGGTTGTCATATCCCCGACGGAACGAAAGGTCAAACCTGTCGCAATACGCTTGTCCGTGGATGGCGGTGGTGCTTTTGTGCCCAACCATGAAACAGGCGGCGGATTGGCAGTAGATGCCGCAATAGGTACGCGTGATTTGGCGGGGAAAGGCATCTTCCTGGGGGGCAGCATCGGTTATTTCGGAGCATATACAGAATCCGGGCATCATTTCATTCCTCTGCAAGCCGTTGTTGGTATCTCATTGGGTGCGCGCGTGGAAGTGCCAGAGTTGATGATAGGTTTAGGATATGGCTTCGGAACGGGCAAATCGCAGGGAGGGGTCGCGGCCACTCTCAGGCTTATCTGGAGCCTCTATTCCAATGCCTCCACCAAGTTGCTTTTAGGTGCCTCTTTGCGTTTCCAGCAAGGCGATAGAAACCAGGTGGAAACCATCGACGGAGTAGCGTATAGCCGAAACGCAGGTGCCGTATATCTGCTGACAGGCGTTTCAATGGCTCTGCAATTCTAAAAGGAAATAATAACGAACATGGAAGAAAATAAAGATATACAACAGACTTTCCAACCATCGTTGGAGTACAACGAAGACAACATCATCCATTTGGATGATATGGAGCATATCCGCCGCCGTCCGGGTATGTATATTGGCAAATTGGGCGATGGAAGTCACACGGATGACGGTATCTATGTACTCATCAAGGAAAGTATCGACAATTCCATTGATGAATATCGCATGGGCGAAGGCAAAGTCATTGAAGTCACCGTGCAGGATGGACGGGTCAAAGTGCGTGACTACGGACGCGGTATCCCGTTGGGCAAACTGGTGGACGTGGTGTCAATCCTGAATACCGGTGGTAAATACGACAGCAAAGCCTTCAAGAAATCTGTCGGTTTGAATGGCGTAGGTACGAAAGCGGTCAATGCCCTTAGTGAAGAATTTATTGTCCAATCTTTCCGCGAAGGCAAGACACGTCGGGTGCTGTTCCGGCGCGGCAAACTGATTAAGGACAGCGGTATCCTCCCGGATAAGGATTCCAAACGCGGCACATGCATCGAGTTCAAACCGGATAACAGCAAGGGACTGTTTGAAAATTACAAGTTTCAAGATGAAACCATCGAAGCCCTATTGCGCAATTATGCTTATCTGAACACAGGGCTTACGCTGGTGTACAACGGCAAACGTTTCTCGTCAAAGAATGGCCTCTTGGATCTGCTTTCGGAGAATATGACCCAGGAACCCCTTTATCCGATTATTCACCTCAAAGGCGAAGATATAGAAATAGCCCTTACGCATACCAACCAGAACAACGATGAATACTATTCCTTTGTCAACGGTCAGCATACCATTCAGGGGGGCACCCATCAAATGGCATACCGCGAAGCAATAGGACGGACCATCAAGGAGTTCTTTAACAAAAACCAGGAACTGGCGGATATCCGCAATGGTGTGGTCGGGGCAATTGCCATCAATGTGGAAGAACCTGTTTTTGAGAGTCAGACGAAAGTCAAATTGGGCTCCAAAGATATGGCTCCTTCGGGCGGTGTCAGTGTGAATAAGTTCGTGAACGATTTTGTCAAGCAGCATCTGGATAATTACCTGCACAAAAATCCCGAAACGGTGGAAATTATGTTGCAGAAGATTCAGGAGTCGGAAAAGGAACGCAAGGCCATTGCGGGTGTCACCAAAGCCGCCCGTGAGCGCGCTAAAAAGAATCTGGTCAACAACCCCAAGTTGCGCGATTGCCAGATTCATTACAACGACCCCAAACCCACCCGCTCGTCCAAAGATGCAGATGACGATTTACGGCAAGAGAGTTGTATTTTCATCACCGAGGGTTTGTCTGCTTCCGGAAGTATCACCAAGTCGCGGGATGTCCGCACGCAGGCCGTTTTTTCGCTGCGCGGTAAACCCTTGAATTCCTACGGACTTACCAAACAGGTGGTATATGAAAACGAGGAATTTAACTGCTTGCAGTCGGCCCTTAATATCGAAGACGGACTGGATGACTTGCGTTACAATAAGGTTATTATCGCTACCGATGCCGATGTGGACGGTATGCATATCCGCCTTTTGATGCTGACGTTCTTCCTGCAGTTCTTCCCTGATCTGGTGAAAAAGGGGCATGTCTATATTTTGCAGACACCGCTTTTCCGCGTGAAAAACAAACAGGAGATTCGTTACTGCTACAGCGAAGAGGAACGCTTGCAGGCATTGAACGAAGTGAAAAACCCTGAAATAACGCGATTCAAAGGACTCGGAGAAATCTCACCCGATGAGTTCAAAGGCTTTATCGGCTCCGGCATACGCCTTGACCAGGTACATCTGCGCAAAGAGGATTCAGTCAGTGAATTGATGAATTTCTATATGGGCAAAAACACCACCGAACGCCAGAATTTTATCATCGAAAATCTGGTGGTCGAAGAAGATAAAGTAGACGAAGACTTAGCATAATTACAACATATATACAATATGAAAAAGAAAGCATTATTAATGATTTTGGATGGTTGGGGCATCGGACAACAAACGGCCGCTAATGCCATCTATTCCACATCCACACCTCACTGGACAGAAATACTGAACCACTATCCGCATAGCCAACTGCAGGCAAGCGGAGAAAATGTCGGCCTGCCCGACGGACAAATGGGCAACTCGGAAGTCGGTCACCTCAATATAGGTGCCGGACGCGTGGTTTATCAGGACCTCGTGAAAATCAACCGAGCCTGCAAAGACGGTTCCATCCGTCAAAATCCGGAAATCGTTTCCGCCTTCTCCCGTGCGCAGGAGCAGGGACGCAGGTTGCATATCATGGGTCTCGTCTCGGATGGAGGGGTGCATAGTTCGCTGGAACATCTTTTCTACCTGCTCGATATAGCCAAAGAGTACGGACTGGACGGCAAAACATTTGTGCACTGTTTCATGGACGGCCGTGATACAGACCCCCGTTCAGGTATCGGCTTTATCGACCAACTGGAAAGCAAGATGCAAACCTCTTGCGGGGAGATTGCCTCCATACAGGGACGTTTTTATGCCATGGACCGTGACAAACGCTGGGAGCGCGTGAAAATAGCCTACGACTGCCTGGTGAATGGTATTGGCGCCGCATCGGAAAATATGCATCAGGCCATGGAGGCTTCCTATGCCGCCGACGTGACGGACGAATTTATCAAACCTATTGTGCATGTCCGCAACGGACAACCCCTTGCCACTATTCAGGACGGCGATGTGGTCATTTTCTTCAACTACCGCAACGACCGTGCACGTGAGATAACCATCGTCCTGACACAAGAAAATCACGAGGCAGAAGGAATGCACACTCTGAACGACTTGCACTACTATTGCATGACGCCCTATGAAAGTACCTTCAAAGGACTGCATATCCTATTCCCGAAAGAGAATGTGCAGAACACAATGGGCGAAATCGTTTCCAAAGCCGGACTCCGTCAATTGCGTATTGCGGAAACTGAGAAGTTTGCACACGTCACTTTCTTCTTCTCCGGCGGACGGGATGCCGAGTTTGAGGGAGAGGAGCGCATCCTGATTCCGTCACCCAAGGTGGCAACCTATGACTTGCAACCCGAAATGTCGGCACCGGAAGTGGCAGCCGCACTTTCGGATGCGCTGGATACACAACGTTACGACTTTATCGCCCTCAATTTTGCCAACGGCGATATGGTCGGGCATACCGGTGTCTATGAATCCATCCGCCAGGCGGTGGTGACCATTGATATCTGTGTAGACCGTGTCCTCAAGGCTGCCGCGCGTAACGGATATGACACCATCATTATTGCCGACCACGGAAATGCTGATAATGCCGTCAATCCGGATGGTACACCCAACACCGCCCATTCGCTGAATCCGGTGCCGTTTGTGTATATTCCTTCCGACCCCAAAGCAGACTTGACGGCCATCCGCTGCGAGGACGGCATATTGGCGGATGTCGCACCTTCGCTCTGCTATATCATGGGTATTGAGACACCTCAGGAAATGACAGGACATAACCTGATTCACGGCTAAATGAAAGGGCGTTACGAAAATAGTTCGGTTTTTGTCAAACTGTTACAGTGGTTTGGGACAATGGCTCTCCTGACCGCTGTAGCACTTGTGATATACCGTTTTCTGCCCAACCCGCAATCAGTAACCTCGCTCAAAATCCTGCAATTGCTGCAGACCTTTTCCATCTTTCTCCTTCCACCGCTTATCGTGGCATGGCTGTGGAGCCGGCAACCGATGGCATGGCTCTACCTTAACCGCGCTGTTTCATGGAAAACGGGCGCACTGGCCGTACTACTGATGGTCACGGCCTTGCCTGCCATCAATCTCATCGCCTATTGGAATCAGCAAATGGTTTTTCCCGAAGCCTTGGCACCGCTGGAACAGTTCCTCAAACGGATGGAAGAAACGGCCGCACAACTCATTGAGCAGTTTATGCAGGGGAAGTCGCTATGGGGGTTCTTGGGTAATCTCGTCCTGATGGCGTTGCTGCCCGCTTTATCCGAAGAACTCACCTTCCGCGGTGTCCTGCAAAATCTGTTGGCCAAGCGGGGAACGGCGGTCGCTGTGTGGGTGACTGCCTTTATCTTCAGTGCTATTCATCTGCAGTTCTACGGCTTCCTGCCGCGATTGCTGATGGGTGCCCTCTTTGGGTACGCACTTCTTTGGAGCAAGTCGCTATGGTTGCCCGTGCTGATGCATTTCACCAACAATGCCATGGTCACCTGCGCGTATTGTGTTGCCAACCGGTATGGACTGGACATCAAAACGGTGGACAACTTGGGTACAGGCGCTACGCTGTGGCTCGGCATCCTTTCCCTGTTGCTGACCATCGTATGGATATACCTTCTGTTTCATCACCTCCGTCGAACAACGGACAACCCCACCTGCAAAGAATGACTATTTTAGACGGTAAATATTGTTCCGCACATCTGAAAGAGGAACTCAGACTGCTAATCGAAACCAACCGGCAACAGGGCATCCGGCCGCCATGTCTGGGTATCATTCAGGTCGGAGAACTCAACGCCAGCACCACTTATGTGGATAACAAACGCCATGCCTGCGAACATGTGGGGATGGAGGTGCGTTGCTTGCGGCTGCCTGCCACCATCTCCCAAGCGGAGTTGATAAGGCACCTACAGGACTGGAACGAAGATACCCTGATTGACGGATATATTGTACAACTTCCGCTGCCCGAACATATCAACGAACAGGATATTCTTTCGGCCATCGCACCGGAAAAAGATGTCGACGGCTTCTCGCCCACCAATATGGGCAAACTCCTGATGGGCTGGAAAGGACTGCCGCCGGCCATGCCACGCGGTATATATTCCTTGTTGCAGGAATATGACATCCCGCTGCGCGGAAAGGATGTCGTCATCATCGGCGACAACCATCTCCTGGTGAGACCCTTGGCCAACCTGCTGAGTGAAAAAGGCGTGGACTGCACCATCACTATCTGCCATCCGCATACGCGTGACACAAGGGAGCATTGCCTGCATGCCGATATGATTATCTCGGCGATGGACACGCCTTGTTCACTGACGGCCGATATGGTGCGCGAGGGGGCTATTGTCGTAGATGCCGGAAACACCTACCTCCCTGCAGATAATGCACTGGGGCACAAAGCGGTGGGAGATGTCGATTTCCAAGCCGTAGCACCCAAATGCTCTTTCATCACCCCCGTGCCCGGAGGTGTAGGACCTATGATTATCGTCTCACTCTTGCAAAACACCTACCAGGCCGCCCAAAACAGAATGTAGTTAATCGAACCAACTCTTCCCGACTATGCTTACCCTTCTTCAAACCCCACCCCAACTGCCGACTGTCCTTCCGCCGGACTCGGTCCGTGAAGTCACGCGCAACCTCATCACACGTATTCAATCCGACCCCGATACTTTCTGGCAGGATATGCTCAACCAGGGCATACATTTCGGCATGAAAGTGCTGGCGGCACTACTCATTTACATGGTGGGCATCTGGCTCATCGGACGACTGAAGAAAATCCTGAAACGAATCTTCGAACGCCGCAAGACGGAACGCACACTCGCATCCTTCATCACATCGTTTATCGGCATCTCTCTCACTGTCGTGCTGGTCATTGTCACCATCGGAACGCTGGGAGTGAACACCACCTCCTTGGCGGCCTTGCTGGCTGCAGGGGGTATGGCTATCGGTATGGCTTTGTCCGGAACGGTGCAGAACTTTGCAGGAGGTATCATGCTCCTCGCTTTCAAACCCTTTAAGGCCGGAGATTTCATCGCCGCACAGGGATTTAGCGGAACCGTCGTTGAGGTCAATATCACCTCCACCAAACTCCTGACCATTGACAATCGCGTAGTGATTCTTCCCAATGGAGCCTTGAGCAACGGAACCATCGACAACTACTCTGCCCGTCCGCTCCGGCGTGTCGATTGGGAAGTCAGTGTTGCCTATGGCAGCGATGCCGAGGCGTTCCAAAAAACAGTACGCACGATGCTGGATAGCGACCCGAGGGTCTTGCAGGCGGACACCGATATGGATGCCTTGTACAAGGAAATGAATATCTCTGCTTTCCAGCTCTCCACCGTTGGATACAGGATGGCGGCTGTGCCCGCACCGTTCGTGGCATTGAAATCCCTGAATGCGAGTGACATCACCTTTGTCGTTCGGGCGTGGGCACGGGCAACGGACTATTGGGATTTGTATTTCGCCATGCAGCAGCGTTTTTACACCGAATTGCCTGCCGCTGGGTTCCAATTCGCTTATCCGCATTTGGACGTCACGATGCAACAACCCTAAAAAAACTCCCATGGCAGTCGCCATGGGAGTCCCAATTAAATACCCTTTTGTTTGATAAACGCTTATTCGAAGCGGATATTCGCGCGACGGTTGAGTGCGCGGTTAGCGCGTGAGTCGTTCGGAGCGACAGGCTCGGTCTGTCACTTTCTCTAACTTCCACTCCCCTAATTTTATCGGGTAATTTTGCGTCAATTATTAGGCTATTATTGGGTGATTATTGGGTGATTATTGCGTTATTAGTAGGTTATTAAGCCAACGAAAAGCAGACACAAGCGACTACCTACTCTGACTAAGGAGTTCTATGTTTGACGATAGGAGTTGAGGGTGTTAGGTGTACGGGATATGGACAAATTGGCAGAGGGTGGACAATTTGGCACGAAAGATGGACATATTGGCAGGGATTTTAGGGTTGGCACATAATTTGCCTTTGTTAGGGTGAAAACGCAATTACGCATATTACGCCAACAACGTAAACTACGCAAGTTACGTTAAACAATGTTTAACTAAATTTGGAGGACAAAATTATGAAACCTGCAATCTATCGTAGAAACAGTTGGCTGCCGACAAACGGATGGTTCCCCACCGTATTCGACGAGTTTTTGAACAATGACATGCTAAACACCGCCAACAATGTGGCGCCTTCGGTCAACGTCAAAGAGACCGCTAACGGTTACACCGTTGAGTTAGCTGCTCCGGGCGTTAAGAAAGAGTACTGCCGAGTACATGTCGATGAAGATCACAATCTGTGTGTTGCCATCGAGAACAAGTTCGAGCACAAGGAAGAAGACAAACAAGCGCACTATCTGAGACGCGAGTTTGCTTACACGAACTTCGAACAGAAGTACACCTTGCCGGACAATGTGGACGAGGCAAAGATCGCCGCTAAGGTTGAAGATGGTATCTTAACGATTGAGTTGCCGAAGATCAAACGCGAAGAAGGTAAGACCGGTAGGCAAATAGCCATCTCATAACAAAGCATGTATCCATGCAGAGCACTCCTAAGCGAGTGCTTTTTTTATGTAACAATACAAGTACAATACAAGCCGTGAGGGTTACCGAAATCATCGTTCGAGGTGCAAACCGAGATAAGAACTCCTTATTGAGAGAGAGACCATAGGGCGCGCGAGTGTAACGGTTAATGGTGAGGGGTTAGCGATTAGAAGTTAGCACTCTTTGTTATGACAGATAGCATCGGGCGTTTCAGGTTCGAGCGTAACGTGCGAGATGCCGTGTTCGGCGAGTTCATGCTTGATATGTTCGGAAACCTGCGGCCAAGAAGTCAGGTCTTTAAGCACGACATGTGCCGTGAGTGCCGTTTCGGTTGTACTAATCGCCCAGATATGGATATGGTGTGCTTCTTGTACCAGTTCGTCTTCCGTTAACAGACTTTCTATTTCGTGGCGGTCGATACCTTCGGGGATACCATCTACGGCAAGCCGCAGACTATCGGCTAATAGTTCCCATGTGGAGATGAGAATGACAGCGGCTATGACAAGTGACACTATCGGGTCCACGATGTTCCAGCCCGTGTAATAGATGACAATACCGCTTATCACTACACCTATCGAGACGAGCGTGTCTGCCAGCATGTGCAGGAAAGCGCCGCGGACGTTGAGGTCGCTTTTCTGACCGTGCATCAGCAGCATAGCGGTTAAACCGTTGATGAGTATTCCTACTCCCGCTGTC
>Ga0256405_10001406_pt1 | contig 65780 bp, 87 predicted proteins | sample RumenRJG_02DNA_FD_189096 | JGI IMG/M metagenome (GOLD analysis project Ga0256405, IMG submission 189096) | Bovine rumen microbial communities from Lethbridge, Alberta, Canada - RJG_02 | ecosystem: Host-associated > Mammals > Digestive system > Stomach > Rumen | place: Canada: Alberta... | reverse complement strand
ATAGCGCTGGAGACAGAAGGGCGAGGGGTGGCAATGGCAAAAGGAGATAAGCACTATGAGCACAAATCATAAATCAATCCCCAAAAGGGTTAAGTTGGCAATTGATGCACTTGAAGAATCTTTGCGTTACATTGACCTTATTGACGAAAGGGATAGGACACCAAATCTTGACGATGGTTTGCGTGAAGCTGCAGATGATATTTATAGTGCTTGGGAAATCCTTAAATCCATTGACTTAACTCAATATAGGGACATTCGTGACAATGGTAGTGTGCCTCTAAGGACTGGGAAAAGACCGAGAATAAACCATGTATTAAAAGTTGAACAAAAGTGAATGGTCGTGGACGCACGGCAAGGCTCGCACAAAGTCCCTGCTTTTATAGCAATACCATGTGTACGCCGAACAGCCCGATAGGGTTTTAATTACGATGTCGGGCTACTTTTTATAAACCTAAAACTCAAAACAATTATGACTATTAATGTAAAATCTACTTCGTGTGATGTAGAATTTAACATTGACGAATATGCTACAATCAATGAGTATATTGATGCTATTTTCTATGCTTTGATTATTGATGGATTTAACAAAGGTACTATTTCAAAAGGTTTTGAATCAAAAGCCTTGGAATTAAAAGAAGAGGACGATGGACAAGGATAAACTCAAAAAATTGAACGAAGCCTATGAAAAGGCTTGCAATGACATCTTGAAAGCGTTCGCAGAGGAATACGAAATACAAGTTGACGAACAAGATTGGGTTGCTGACGAAGTAGGTGGTTCGATTGGTTTGTGCCAAAGTGAATACATCATTGGATTTGATGTTTTGCTTTATATGCTAAACAACAACATTCCATTTACCGAGTTCTTGAAATGGTGGGATTATAGCGCAGAAGTTGGTATTCTTGGTTTGAAGGGAATGAACTTCAAGTCTTGGATTAAAGGTGCTCCACGATGTCCACAAGAAACACTTGACAAGTTAAACGCATTGCACAAGGAGATTGACGAACTTACGGAAGAAACGATTAAAGACCTTGAAGGGTATTGATTATGGAGCAAAAGAAATATCCTTTATTTTCCAATGGCACGGAATTTATGTTATGGCAATCAAGGAATTGTGAACAATGCGTAAAAGCTGTTTTTTTCAACGAAAAGAAGGACTTTTATCCCAAGTATAGATGCGCTATTCAAAGGGATATAGAGGAAGCCGCTATAACCGATGGCTGTGGGACTAAAAGAGTTTACAAAGCCACACATTTGCATTATTGCCCAAACAAAATTACCGAGCAAAAAGCATATACAAGAAAGCAAAAAGAAAATAAAGCACAATTACAATTATGGAGCAATGGATTATCATAAGTTTCCTTATTGCAATTTGGCTTCAATTAAAAGACATAAACGATAAGTTAGGGAAATAGTATGAGTGACGAATTAAAAAATCCTTAATTTATTTGGAAAAATGGTTTCTTTTTTGTACCTTTGCAAAAGAATTAAGCGTTGTGCAAGAACGCTAATACATACTTTAATTCCTCGGATTAGTAGATTGTTGCTTGCACCAACTATCGAACATTCGAGGATTTTATTTTAAGATGGAAGAAACTTGGAAAGACATTGAGGGTTACGAAGGGAAGTATCAGGTGAGCAATCTTGGTAGAGTAAAATCATTACCCATCACTAATGGTCAAAAATATATTCAAAGACCATACGAAAAGATTTTAACACCTGTTAAGGATGCGACAGGGTATTATAGGGTTCATCTTAGAAGGGATGGGAGAGATAAACGCATTTCAGTACATCGTCTTGTTGCTGTCGCATTTCTTGATAATCCGAATAATTTATATTACGTCAATCACAAAGACGAAGACAAAACAAACAATCATGCAACCAACTTGGAGTGGTGTACACACAAATATAATTGCAACTATGGAACTGCCATACAAAGGAGGCGCGATGCTTTTGTTCGGCATCATGGGAGAGCGGTTGACCAATATGATATGGATTGGAATTTTATTAGACACTTTAAGTGCTTACGCGACGTAAGATTTTATGGCTTTAATCCAGCAAATGTTCATTGTTGTTGCACAAATACAAATGGATATACTCAAACAGGGGGATATAAATGGAGGTTTTCTAATACAAAATAATAGTTATGAATGAGATTTTAGAAAAAAAGGTCACAAGGGCAATAAAACTGATACAATCTGCTTCAAAACTTGCATCCGAACACGGTCAGCCTTTAGAATGTTGCTTCTCTGGTGGCAAAGATTCATGTGTTATTTTAGAGTTATGTAAAATGGCAAATGTCAACTTTAGACCTATATATAAAAACACTGGAATTGATGTTCCTGGGACAATAAAATTTTGCAAAGAAAACAATGTAGAGGTACTGAAACCAAAAGCAAAGTTTGGTGACTTGATACTAAAACATGGATTTCCCTCTATGCAAAATCGCTATTGTTGCCAATACTTAAAAGAATACAAGGTGCTTGACTATGCCATACTTGGAATAAGGGCAGACGAAAGCACAAAAAGAAAAGCGAGGTACAAAGAACCAGAGCAATGTAGGGTATATAACAAGAAAGAGAAAACTCGTCAATACTTTCCAATACTTGATTGGACAAAAGAAGATGTACTCGCATTTATTAAAGAACGTAACATACAATTGCACCCACTATATTACGATGAGCAAGGAAACATTGATATGGATAAGCGTTTAGGGTGTATGTGCTGCCCTATGGCAAGTCATAGAAAAAGACTTTTGGCGTTTAAAAAATACCCCAATATGGTCAAATTATATGTCCACATGGGGGGGCAATACCTTGAAAATCACCCAGTTAGCAAAATCGCAACACTATGCAAAGACGGTTATCAATTCTTTTGCTTCGATGTTTTTTGTGAACGCTCAAATGTGCGTTTTCAACAGATGTTTGGCAAAAACTTGTTTGACGATGGCATAGATTGCAAGAAATTCTTAGAAGATTACTTTAATATTAAATTCAAAGACTAATGGCACAACCAAAGAAACGCGCTGTAAGGGCAAGAAAATGCAAATGCAAGTGTCATATAAGCCGGTCGTTAGAAATGCGACGACGTGGGCAGCAAATAGGGAAAAACGACACGTTGCCACCTACACCAATGCCTCATAGCCAAGGCGCAGTTATAAAAGTTAAAGTGAAAAGAAAATGAGTATTGCACACAAAGCAAGAAAGGCACTTATACAATTTGGCAAACAGATACCATTTGTTTTGTGTTTTTTAATTTGCTGTTGCTACATAGAAAATCTCTATTCGCTTGTTACACAAAACTATTTGTATTTCGGCGATTGTACGATTATAAACACACCAATTAACTTTTACATAGCAAAAAATATATTTGAGTATGATTGGTTGATTGTATGGATGGCTTTGATAATAAGTTTTGCTGTTGAGGCGTGTATGTGGAATCGTCTTTCAATTTTCTATGCAGCTATTCAACTTTGGCTTAAATCCTACCTTGACTTTGAACTTGAACCAACAATGATATACATCATTTGCATAACTAACATAGTAATAACATCATTCCTTTTCTACAAAGGAGTAAAACAACTAATGAAATGAAAGAACGAGAATTTAATGACTATCTTGCGTTTTTGGAACAAAAGAAACAAACACGCATTGAGAGTGGATTTGAAGTCGAAGAAAGCGAAATCAATCCTCTGCTTTTCGACTTTCAGAAGTATTGTGTTAAACGCGCACTTCAAGCAGGCAAATTTGCGATGTTTGAGGATTGCGGATTAGGAAAGACTGTCCAGCAACTTGAATGGGCACAGAAGGTTATTGACAGAATAAATAAACCAGTAATCATTCTTGCTCCTTTGGCCGTTGTGCCGCAAACGATTAAAGAAGGAAAGAAATTCAACTATATCGTTTCGGAAATAAAAGATGAGCAAAAGGAATTTGTACCACAAATTTACATTACAAACTATGATAACCTTGATAATGTAAAAGATGCTAATGTTGAATGGGGGGGGGTAGTTCTTGATGAAAGTTCCATACTAAAAAACTTTCTTGGCAAAACCAAACAAAGCGTTATTGATTATTTTAGGTCAACACCTTACAAACTTGCATGTACTGCTACACCATCACCAAATGATACTACAGAATTGTGCAACCATGCAGAGTTTCTTGATGTTATGAACAGAAACGAAATGTTAGCCATGTATTTCGTTCACGATGGCGGTTCTACATCGGATTGGAGGTTAAAGGGACATGCGCAACAAGCATTTTGGGATTTTGTTTCAACGTGGGCAGTTATGCTTAATAGACCTTCTGATATTGGTTTTAGCAATGATGGATATGAATTGCCACCATTGAACGTCATGCAAGAAATAGTAGAAACACCGAAACGTGACAATGGATTGCTATTCAATGATGCGGCGGTTAACGCAACAGATTTTCACAAGGAACTTCGTGAAACATACAAGATAAGACTTGATAGGGTTTCGGAAATAGTCAATGCACACCCAGATGAAAGTTTTTTGATTTGGATTGGGCATGACGAAGAAGGGAGATACCTAAGACAATTACTTCCAGATGCAATAGAAGTAAAGGGTAGCGATAGCAAGGAATACAAGAAAGAAAAACTACTTGGGTTTGGCAATGGAGAGTTTCGCATCCTAATAACCAAACTCAAAATAGCACAATTCGGATTGAACTATCAAAATTGCCACAACCAAATATACGCATCACTCGATTTTTCCTTCGAATCTACATATCAAGGAATAAGAAGGTCATATCGTTTCGGGCAAACACATTCGGTAAACATATACCTTATAACAACCGATACGATGCAAAATGTCAAAGAACTATTTGATAAGAAACAGAGTGCTTTTACACAAATGCAAAAAGCAATGACCGAAGCGACAAACAGAAATATCAAACAACAAATATCATTAAAGAAAATGGAAGTAACAAACAAGTATGTGTCGGATTGCTGTGACATCCGTCTTGGGGATTGTGTTCAACTTATAAGTGAAGTGCCAGACAATAGCATTGGGTTTACTATTTTCTCCCCGCCATTTGCGGAACTTTACACATATTCCGATAAGTTGGAAGATATGGGCAACTCGAAAGATTACAACGAGTTTTTCATGGCGTTCAAGTACCTTGTCAAGGAATTATATCGTGTAATGTGGAATGGACGTAATGTTGCCGTACATTGCATGGATTTGCCTATTCAAAAGGGGAAGGAAGGTTATATCGGGCTTCGTGATTTTTCTGGTATGATTCTTGAAGCATTCCAAGAAGTAGGTTTTATTTATCATAGTCGAGTTACGATATGGAAAAACCCAGTCACAGAGATGCAGCGCACAAAGGCTTTGGGATTGTTACACAAACAAATTGGGAAAGATGCCGCAATGTGTCGTGTAGGTATTCCAGATTATTTAATGGTGTTCCGCAAGGATGGCGAACATGAACACCCAGTAAAGTGCGGAATTGATGTTGATACTTGGCAAAAGTATGCAAGTCCTGTGTGGATGGACATTGACTACTCCAAAACTCTTAATGCACATAGTGGTCGTGACGAAAACGATGAAAAGCATATATGCCCCTTGCAACTTGAAACCATTGAAAGAGCAATAATTCTTTGGTCAAACGAAGGCGATAAGGTTCTTACACCCTTCATGGGAATAGGTAGTGAAGTTTACGAATCTATTAAACTTGGACGATTTGGAATTGGTTTTGAACTTAAAGATTCTTACTTTGCAGAAGCAGTAAAGAACTGCAAGGCAATAGAATTTGAATCAAAACAACCTACTTTGTTTACATAATTAGTTTTTATTGTGGTGGGATGGTGGGCATTACTAACAACTATTTTCTTAAAAATACTTAACAAACTTGGAATATACAAAGTTTTGACTTAACTTTGCAAAGCGAAACGATAAATAAATATAAAATTATGAAAAACGAAATTTTAAACTGCCTCACTTATTTGGCAAACAGAGTTAGCGAAACCACACAATATGAGAATTGGAGTGACGCATTTTCGAGAAAGGAAATCAAAGAAGCAAACAAAAAGTTTGTTGATGAAATCAAAAAACATATTGATTGGAATAATCTAACTAAAGAAGAATGCAATGAACTTGGATTTAAGGAGTGGGATGAAACGAGTGGTATATATTTAATACCACTATATTTGTTTCCTGCTATTCCGCTCGGATTTAAGTTATATTGTATTGACGGTGCTGAAATTATAAATGACGGAACAAATCTTGATAATGACAATCGTTTCGGATGTATTGCTTATGGAATCAAGCCTAAAGACTAATGAAAAGCCCAAGAACCGCAAAGCAAGTCCACAAGGATTGCCATTTCGCAAGAGAGCAAATACTCGAATTTAAGGCAATGCTTTATAGCGTGAACACATCACACCATTGCTGCAACCCTGCACCAATTTATTGGGCAGTAGGGTATCAAGAATACGAGCAAATGCAACAATGGAAAGGACACCAAGAAAGATACAAAGAGTGGCTTGAAGAAGAACTAAAGAAGATAAACGGCGTCGCTGTCTGACGTTTGTACTTGCAGGAAAATCGCACAGCCGCCACAAGTGTGAGTGCGACACAATGGATTAAACAGAATAGGAACTTGTGGCGGCACTTTTTGAAAACAACAAAACAAGATAGATATGACAAAGGAGCAAGAAGATAAGATTATTGCACAAGCACAAGACATTCTTGAAAGAAGAATGGCGGTTAAAACGGAACTAAAAATTGACCTTCACAAACTTGTGTACTATGGTGCTTACTACACGGGTGCATTAAGTGCTGCATCCAAGTTGGAAAGTTATTGCAAACATAATTGGCGTGGCGATGATAGGGTTTACCTTGATGCAGAACTCAGACTTATCACTTCAAGCAAACGCAATATGCAACTTTGGCTTGACGGTACACGAATTGGTTTCCGCAACCATGTTCGTAATACCAAGAACAAACTTGAATGGTGTGAGTGCTACTTTCTTGAACACAAACAAGTAATGCAGGAGGTAAAATAATGGAAAAAGAAATTGAATTTTATAGGACACTGATTAGAAAGATGCGAGGATTTCTAACGAAGCGTTATAGTGAACCAGACATAACGATTATAACTTGTCTGCTTGACGCTTATCATTCGTCAATGGAATGTGCATATTCGGAATACAATAAAACGTCTTTCATTAGCAAATGGCGTTGGAAGAAAAGACTTAGAGAACAATTCCGAAACATACAACAATTTTATATAAGATACATTGTATTATCACTATAAATTCTTACGGAGGTGAAATAATATTTTTATGGATAGAATTATAACAGAATCTTTTACTGAACATTGTTCTATAACAATGCCCGCAGGACAATACCTTACCATTTACAAAGAAATGCAAAGGTTGGAGAATGAACTTGCGTGGTACGAAAAAGAATTTGAAAAACTAAAACAAAAATTGGAGGTAAAATAAATGTAACTATGTTTAACCCACTACTCATAAAATACACCTCAATTCGCAAGGCAAAGAAATCATACAAGAAGTATGTTGGGGCTGAGTTTCCGCGTTGGTACTTGTATAAGGATAAGTATATGAAGTTGCTACGTTATCCTTTTACACTACCACCTAAATGGGAATGGCTAAAACATTGCTCTTTGTTCTATGAATTTGAACGCTCATTTGCAACGCGGTATTTATTTTGGAAAGAAGAAACTATTGACAATTTACACAAAAACGGAGGCTCACTATTTTAATTATGACTAAGAAAGAGTTTATAGAATTGACAAAGGATGTACCTGATGATTGGGATATTGTGTTTAGGACTAATTCGGAAAGGCTTGATGTGTGCATACCACTTGATGAAAAACACTTAGGTGTCAAAGCCCAATGTGTGAACTTAGAAAACATAAGAGAAGTACAACGTATGTTTCCATTGGGAGAATGTAATCCTAAATACAAAAAAGCAATTGTTATTGATGCCATACCTTACGACTATTTGGTAAACACATATCATATAAACATTGAGATATGACACGCAATGCAAAACTACGGCAAATTTGTAGGAACTATCTACAAAGGCTAAGATATATGGCAGACAAGCGTGGACTTACATCTTGGCTCAACCAAGCAATCAAAGACACCAAACGTAAAGATTGTGAGCCAACCGAACACGAATGCGCTATGTTGTCAAGAATCGTAGATGATGAACGCCTTACTCGCGTTGAAGTTCCACATATACTTGGAAAAGGCTATCAAGATTGCTTTAATGATGATGACTTTGACAAGATTAAGAAGCTAAAAAGAGTGGGCGTTTATAGCAAGGTTGATACCATGCTTTATGCAGAATCTTTGAAAGAAAAACAAAAAAAACATTAAATAATTTGCAGGTATGAAGAAATAGTTGTATCTTTGCACAAGAAATCATTAGTGCGTAACGGTCACAAATAACGCACAAACGACAATATAGTTATAACTGTTTTCAAACAGGTGGTATGAAAGTGTTGTGACCGCACAAGTAATACCATCTGTTTGGTTTATAAAAAAGGTCACAAATATGAATAAAAAAGATTTCTTGGCTCAATATCAAAGCCAATGGTGGATGGACACAAGCAAACGTATTAAGTCACGCGACCATAATACTTGCCAAATGTGTGGGTGTAATGACAAACCGCTAAGTGTTCATCATCTTTATTATGGTGATGGAGGGAGCATACAAGTTGATGATGAATCGTTAATAACCATGTGTGAAGATTGCCACAGGTTGCAAAGCGTGTATCGTGAAATGAATAATAACATGATACAAGAATTAAAACAAAGGCTTACCGATGCTGAATTGTATGTTCTTTTATATTCAGCACTTAATGACTATACTATTCAAAAAGATATTCCTTGTTGGATGGCATCATATCCGCAATCTAAGATATTAAAGACAAATGATGCTGTGATGGATAATTATATGAGTAATTTATATATATGGAGAACATCTGTTTACTATAATGTTATCAAACATAATTCTTTGTGGCATTATTGCGTTTACAAAGAAAAAGGTAATGACACATCGGAAATTGAACGGTGGTTTGAAAAAACCTACAAACAACCAATTCATGATTATATAGACAACAACAAGCAAGAATGGCAAGAAATACAAAACGAAGTATTTGAACATCTTCATAAATAATTTTTTTAATTTTTAATATGAAAGATACTGATTATATAGTCATTCAAGCACCGATGGTATCTGACTTGAAATTAAGCGGGAATAGGCTCATTATATATGCTCTTATACACGGGTTTTGTAAAGATGGAGAACACAAATTTAATGGAAGTATAAATTATATTTGCGACTGGACAAACCTTACAAGAAATACTGTTATTGCCACACTTAAATCTTTGGTTGAAGATGGGTTGATTTTAAGGCAAGAACAAAACATAAACAATGTCAAGTTTTGTTCATACACAATAGGTAGTGCAAAAATTGCACCAGTAGTGCAAAAAGAATACGAATGTGGTTCAAAAAATGACATTGGTAGTAGTGCAAAAATTGCACCTAATAATATAAATATAGATGGAGAAGTAGATAATAATATAAATAATAATATATCTATTGTCGAAAGTGATGACGAGTTTGCCGAAAGAATGTATAAACTTTACCCTACGAAATGTCCTGTTCGTGGAGTTTCATTAGGCAAGACATATAAGAACAAAACGGCAATTCGCTCGTTGTTGAAGTTATATTCAAAAGAAGATATAGAAAAGGTTTTTAGGCTTGAAATAAAAAACAAACTTGGCAAATATAGAATGAGAAATTTTTCCACATTCTTAAACCAATTCCCAGACCCATCGGCAATATGCGAAAACACAAATGAAGGATTTGGTGATTTGTTTGAACAAGCAGAAAAGAACAAACGCGAGGAATTGTTGCTTAAAAGGTTTTACGATATTCTTGGTAGTGAAGAAGCAGTTATCTACGGCATAGACCCTAACGTGTGGTACACAATGGATGAAAAAGCAAAGAACTACCATAGGGCGCAACCACAAAAGAAGGAAAGGTTGCTTAAATGGATAAGGGAACATGACAATGGATAGGGAAATTCTATACTTGGAGGACTTTGCGCATTTGTTGAATGGAAGAAGCGGTCATATAAAGACATTTTGCCCATTTTGCCACGAGCAACGAAGCAATAAGCGTGACAAGTCACTTTCCATTGACACACAATCATTGGCTTACAAATGCCATTATTGTGATGCAAGCGGCTATCTTAAATCACGGCTAAGTGAAACACTTGCAAGCATAAAAAAAGACTTTAGACCTATGAAGAAAGATTATAAATTGCCACAAAAGCAGCCAAACATACAAAGCAAGTTTGAACCTTCGTTCTTGGAGTTTTTTACAAAGCGCGGAATAAACGAAGGTACGTTGCTTGATGCAAAGGTTACGAAGGAAACAGAGTTCATGCCACAAGACAATGCAAAGCGTGGCGTAATAGCGTTTAACTACTTCCTTAATGGCGAACTTGTAAATGTTAAGTATCGCACAAGGGACAAGCACTTTAAGTTTGTTAGTGGGGCGCGTGTTATACCTTACAACATAGATAGCATAAGTGACGAAGCATTTGTCGGAGAAGAAGAAAGGAAGTGCATAATTACAGAGGGCGAATGCTTTGACGAAGAAGCACAGGTTCTAACAAGTGAAGGCGAATGGAAAAAAATTAAAGACCTTGACGGAGAAGAAAATGTCGCTCAATGGGAAAGTGGTAAAATCACATTTGCAAAACCACTTGCTATTGTAAAGAGGTCTTACGAAGGCGATTTGGTTGAATATACCAACGAGCGCAGAAACTATTATTCTCTTACTACTCCACTTCATAACTTGGTTGTGTGTAGAAATGGCGTATATAGAAAGATGCACGCCAACGAAATACATTCACAGATAAACATTCCGAGAAATGGCTACTCAAATGGTTCTGGCATAGATTTAAGCGATGATATGCTTCGCTTGTTAATTGCCATAAGTGCAGATTTTACAATAAGAGAGAAAGGAGATTTGTACGCAGCATTTAAGAAACAAAGGAAAATAGAAAGAATTGAATATCTTCTTAAATCAAACAACATAAGATATGCTATAAATCGCAGTTCTTGTGATGGATATACTAACGTGTTTATTCATAGGAAACAAATAGACGCATTCAAGGAGTTCCCAAACGAGTGGATTTATCTTGCCACTCAGCACCAAATAGAAATAATTCTTGATGAGCTTGTGTTTTGGGATGGTAATAAAGTCAATAACCGAACAATTACGGAATACTCAACAAAACTATACCACAATGCAATTTGGGTTCAAACAATCTGTCATTTGGGTGGTATGACTTCTACAATTATAAAGCGCAAGAACGATATAGGTGAATGGTATAAGGTATCAATGCTCCACAAGGAATTTTCTTCGATTAGTGGGAAAAAGAGGGTGTATAAGCCATACACAGGCTTTGTCTATTGCTGCACTATGCCTTGCGGAACATTATTGGTAAGGCAAAATGAATGTATAACTATAAGTGGAAATTGTGATGCGCTTACCTACATAGAATGCGGCTACAAGCATGTTATTAGTGTTCCTGCTGGTGCAAACACAAACCTTGAATGGATAGATGACTTCGTAGAAAGCCATTTCGACAAGTTGAGCGTTATCTATATATCGGTTGACAATGACAGCAAGGGTACTGAGGCAAAGAATGAACTGATTCGTAGGTTTGGTGCTGAAATGTGTAAGGTTGTTGAATACCCTAAACCTTGCAAAGACATAAACGAGGTGCTTGTCCAATATGGACGTGAAAAGGTTAAGGAATGTATAACAAACGCCGTTGACGTAAAAATAAACGGAATACAAGGCGTATATGACATTGAAGGAGCATTGGATGATTTGTTCCATAATGGGCTTAGTAAGGGAGCGATGATAAACGAAAAACAAACCGATAAAATCCTTTCTTTCAATACTGGTATGCTAACTGTTGTAACTGGTGTGCCGACATCAGGTAAGACATATTGGCTTAACTATATTCTTATACGTCTTAACATAATACACGATTGGAAGGTTGCTTTCTTTAGTCCAGAGTTCTATCCCGTAACGCTTCATATTTCACAAATAATGGAAACGCTTGGCGGCTCTCGGTTTAACGCCAACAATTATAATCCACAACATTATGAGTTGTTGAAGGAATATGTCAGCAAGAACTTCTTTTGGATAGACCCAAACGACACGGACATAAATAGTGTACTTGACAGGGGCAAATATCTCATTCGCAAGAAAGGTATTAAGGCTTTTGTTATAGACCCGTTTAATGCCCTGACCGACAAGGAAAGGAAAGCACAAAAGCAAGATGAATATATTAGTGACTTTTTACAAAAGATACGATGGTTTGCGCGAAAGTACAATGTGGCAATGTTCATCGTTATGCACCCCGTAAAGCAACAAAAACTTGATAGCGGATTATATCCCGTGTGCGACTTATATAGTTGCAAGGGCGCATCGGAAATCTATGACAAGGCGGACATAGGAATAACCGTTTGGCGCAACGAACAAGAGAACTATGGAGAAATGCACGTTACAAAGATGAAATTTAGACATCTTGGCGACAAAGGTCATTCCACATTTAGGTTTAACATGAGCAATGGAAGATATGTCGAAGTAGATACTGATGCAAAAGGTATTCCATTGCTGCCATTTAACGAAACTTATTGGGATAACTCAAATTATGTTATAACCAAACTTGCACCTACCGAACAACGCATTGACTTTGTAGAACCAAAGCAAGTGGTGGAGCAACCCAAGCCACAATCACCATACGAACCAATCACTGAGGAGGAATTGCTTACGCAAAAGGAAGCACCATTTTAATAACAACTAAAACATAAGTAACTATGGAAATCAAATGGCACAAAGTGGACGAGAAGCCACATTGCGACGAGAAAGATTTATTTAAGAACATGATTCTTGTATGTGGAGAACATTCTTTAGGAAAGGGTATGTCTGTATGCCAAATTTTAGATAACGACGCAACGATTTATGCACCTATTAGCGGGAAAGAACATAAGTGGGAAGATATTTATTTTACACATTGGGCATATTGTCACGAGTTTTATCCAATCGAACAACTTAAAAATAGTTAAAAAATAGAACAAGTTATTGCATATTCAAAAATAATTTGTATATTTGCAAACGAAATATGGTTTAACAATTAAAAACAAAAGTATTATGAAATTCAAAGTAACAAAGAAAGAGAAAGAGTTGTACGAGAAACTTAACAACGTTTGTAGCGAGTTTGAGGATGCAAAAGGAACGATTCTTGCGTCTTTTGCATTGGGTGAAGATTTTGGTGGTAACATATTCTGCGGCGAAGCGTGGAAATTACAAGAATCTTTCTACGAAATTTTAAAGAATGGTCTTCGTAAGAATGCAAACGAAACGGAACTTGATTTGTTCATCGCGTTGCTCGGCGGAATAAATAAGCTTATTTCAGAACGTAGTGTGGAGGCAAATAGATTTACTAAAAGCATTCTTAACATTTACAATAACATCAACGAGGCATTCGGTCACAATTGTCTGGATGATGATGAGATTGAACTTGAAGTAACAGACCAAAATGAAGAGCCGAAAGAAGAAAAAGCGGAAACCCTTGAAGCCATTGCCGCTAAGTTGGACAAGATGGGATATTACATTTCCAAAAAACCACAAAAGAAAGACAATAAGCAACCAAAGAACAAAAAGTAAAGATGATAACGCCATTACCAATTTGCACAAAAATGACTTGTGAAAGAAGATTGTTTTGCAAGAAATTCGCGAATGCAATTGATGTAAACACAAGCAAGGTCAAATCGGGATGGTATATCATTGACAAATGTGAATATGAAAAATAAGCGTTTTAAGCGCATTAAATTCTTTAGATGGTCAACTATACCACCAAGGGGGCTTGATGCGCTTATGGCTTAAATAAAGTGGGAAAAACTGGGTATATGAATAGGTTTGTTCTGCAAGGTTTCATAAATACCATAAAATTTCAACCAGAATGTGTGTTGATTATGGTAGATGAATACCGCAAGGGATATACAAAAACGAATGGCGAAAAAGTAGATGACAAGTACCTTTCTTGGAAAGTTATTTTTAAGCCTGCACTCCGCCAATACATATCCAAGTTTTTCAATCGCGGTATGCTTGTAGATATAGACGCTGAAATGTACCCCTATGCCATTGAACACGGAAAGCAAGTTGACGGGTATAGTTGCTTGGGATTGTGTATAAACGTGGCATCATATCCAAGGGCAAGCGTGAAGCAAGAGTTGAAGATGATTAAGGATAGCCAAGAGGCGAGCACAGAGCAACCGAACCTTGATGATTTTAAGCAAGAAGATTTCTAACAAGTTATATATAACAAAATTTATTGTTTAACACTTTAAAAATTGCGCAATTATGAGTGAAAAGAAAACAAATTACAAGTTGCTTTACCACGAGTTGCTTGAAAAGTATGATGAAATGTTCAACCAGCTAACGAGTGACTTTGCAAAATCGTGTGATGAGAACGATGTTCTTAAAGCCGCAAACGAAGAGTCGAAGAAAGAAATTACTTCATTGCGACACACAATTGGCGGTTATATAACAGCAATTGCCAAACAAAAGAAAGACATTGCCAATTACAAACACGAGGCAGATTTGTTGAAAGCAGAAAATGACTTGTTAAAAAAGCAACACTCCGAAGACGGGGAATTGCGAGAGCAAGTCGAAGAACTAAAGAAGAGGAACGCGAAGATTAGCGAGGAGAAGTTAGAACTAAAAAGACAATTAGAGGAGTCTAAGCGTGCAGTCGATTTCCATCGAGGCATTCACGAACATTTCTTAGAATTGCCTTGGTACAAACGCATCTTCTTGAAATAAACGCCACAACCTATTTTGCTCTTTACTTATAGTAAATAGTTTACAGAGGTTTCGGGGGCTGAACCAGTTAATCAGCCCCCATTATTGTGTTCTATTCCAAACTTCCTATTATCGTGCCACCATAGTACGGGTCATTGTTGCTTACTGCATTTAATAGGTGCAATGGAATGGTTACAAGGATGTACGACTTTGCACCGCGATTCAACATTGTTGTTGTTGGCTTAAAGCTTTTGTTACACACAACATGCGCACGCAAACCAGTATAACTTGACTTAATGTAAAAATCATTTCCTAATAGCGTGTCTTTTACATTCTTGTAAATAGACATTTCGTCTATCAATAAATTAGTATAACGCCGAGAAATAATTAGTGTCATTGACAAGTCGCCATTCTTGCGGATAATCTTGTCTCCAACAACAAAGAAGTCCTCTTTGTTAGACTCTATCCATTGTTCATTATAAACATTTACAGCATCACCCTCTTCGAGAAATCCATCAATGGACAATACCCTTACGCCGCTAAAATACGTTGCAAAATCGTGCCACTCATCTTGTGCATTACGCTTAAAGAAATATTTATTAACTAAAGTCGTATCAGCCATAGTAGTAATTATAATTTAAGTTCCTTATTGAAAACTTTTACATTTGCCAAACAATATTTGCCAATTTCAACATTGGCATCTTTACTATATTTGTAAATTATCACATCGCTTTCATCATCCGCATCATCAATTGTTACCTTGCTATTGTCAAACAAGTATATTGCTGGAGAGTTGAAGCCGTCTAAAGACAAACAAACGTCAGAACCATTGCTTATGTATATTCGTGGCGCTTTTGTTTTTGAAATAGTAATAAAAAGGTCTTTTGACCACATTATGTTTGCAACATCAACGCATAATTCTATGCCAGTGTTACTTTGTATCAGCAATTCATAGGAATAGCCACTTACACCATCACAATCGTAGAAAATGCGACCATTCATATAATCGCCAAACTCCGAAAGCATATAGTCTTTTGACACGCCAACGCCATTGTCGCAAGCACTAACAAAGAATGGAATACTTTGCTGCCTAAGTGCCAATTGCATAAGTTGTTCCTTACTATCGCCACACTTGCGCCATTCGTTCAAATATTCTTGGCAAAGCGGCTCACCACTCACCTTGCCAAGAATTGCACTCTTTTGAAAGTTTAATAATTCGTTTCCCATATTTCTTATGTTATCTTTCATTATACCATTTCAACGCGAACCGCTAAACCATTTGCACTTGACCACCCTTGTAATATTCCTTGTATAGCCATCTGCACTTGATAACTATTTTGCAGTTCCAACAAGATTTGGCTTTGAACGCCAAGTTGAACGTCCATATTAAAACCGACAACCGCATCACGTATTTCCGTAAGCAATGTACTATGTAAATACACTTGTTGTGAAACACCATTCATGTAGGCTTCCAAAGCGCCAGCGGTGTTTTCGGTTATTCCCTGTATGCCTTGTTGTAGATTACTTAACTTTTGCTCATCAATTAAATCACCAAAGTTGTAATATTGTTCAAGACCATCTTTCAAACCATTTGCTGCGCTCATCATTAAGTCTCTGCCCTCGCCCATCATATATTCGAGTGTCCATTCGGTGTAATTTTGCGATGCTTTTTCTAATTGTGAATTTGCTTCACTTATTATAGCCTCTTGTTGCGATATAAGGTATTGTCGCAACTCATCCAAACTGTTAAACCCAAACTTTTTTAAGCTTTCAGTTCGTCCCATTATTGCGCCCCAATAGTCATCCGATGAAATCGCATTTTTATCAAGGTTTTTAAAACCTATTAATTCATCAATTAAATATTGTGGTTTTACGCTATTAAGATATTCTATCGTCTCTTGTGCTTCTGCTATTTGTGAATTTGCGTTTTCAAGAAATTGGTTCTGTTTTTGCTCAATTGTCTTTAATATGTTATCCCACGATTTCTTCATGTATTCCGAAACGATAAGTTTCAAAATCATGTTGTCAATCATTTTGTCCCACTCTTCACCAAATGCTTGCATAGCGTCCTCGCCATTGCGAAAAGCGGTTATCATAACCTGTACGAGGTTTGTTATTTCGTCACCTGCGCTAGAAATGCCAAGCATGTCATTTATAATTTCAGACGTGCTATCTTTTATTTCTCGCCTTAATTGTCTAATTTGGCCTTGTAATTCAATAACGCGCTCTTCATCATAATTCTTTCCACGCCTGCTTTTCTCTAATTCGAATTGTCTTTCTAATTCTGCAAGTTGTAATTTCTTATTTTCAATTGTTGTTTGCTGCAATCCAGAAACAATAACTCCGTATGCCTTATCTGCATTCCAAGAAAGTTCTTCGTATAAGTTAGATAAAAGTTTTACCTCGCGTTCGCTTTCTTTTATAAGAGACGTTATCCTAGCATTTCCACTTATTTCATCAGCCCACGCAGTAAGACCGCCAATTAATCCTCCAAGAATGCCACCAATAGCAGCGCCCCAACCGCCACCAACTTGTGCGCCCATCGCTGCAAAACTACCAGCCTTTTCAAGAACTTGCGAAATCTTTTTAATGTTTTCAGAGGCTTCCGTATCACCGAATGCCGCAAACATATCGGAAATACCACCAGTAACTTGGTTGATTGCACCAACCATTCCTTGTATGCCCTCAACTATTTGTGTAGCAGAAACCTTACCAAATTCCTTTGCCTTATCTTCTGCCTTTTGAATTTTTTGCGGTAATTCGTCAAGTTCTTCAAGTTCCTCTTTTGAAATAAAGATGCCACCCTCTGCGCCAGCACGCTTGCGAGTTAATTCATCTTGTCTTTGTTTGAGTCTTTCTACTTCGTCAAGGAATGGTTGCGCCTTGCTTTTCGCTTCGTCCAATGCGTTTGCTATCGCAAGAAACGGATTACCCTTTCGTTGTTCGCGATATAAATTCTTTAAAGCATTGTTGATTTGCTTTATTTGTTTTGGGTCAAGATTCTTAGCGGAAGCCTTGTATTTCTCCAAGTCGCTTATTAATATAGAAATGGCTTTGTCGGTAAGAGTTGCAAGGTCGCCAGTTGCTGTAATCCATTCTGGTGATTGTTGATAGTGTTCAAAATCATTTTTTGCAAGGTCTCTACGTTCTTTTGTGTTTATGGCGTTTATAAGTTCGTCTGTCGCGCCACGCTTCCTTGCAAGTTGCCTTTCCCTTTCTGCATCTTCCATTATTTTCTTGCGTTTGTACTCGTACTCGGCGTACTTTTCAAGCAACTTGTCCCAACCGCTTATGGTTTCTTGCGCGTCTTTCTTCCACAAAGAACGTATCTCCTTTTGTGCCTTTTCTACGGCAGAGATAAGATTACTATCAATGGATTGACCCATTGAATCGCGGAGTTCCTCAGTATTGCCCTTTAGGATGTCAAAGAAACCAGAATAGCCAGCATTGCCAAGTGCTTTATTTATTGCACTTTGTGCCCTGCTTATGGCATCATCTATTGTGTGTGGATATTCCGAAATTCCGAGGTCAAACGCTTCTGCAAATGCGCTGCCTAATTCTGGGCTGGCATCCAGTTCAACGGCAATTTCATACTCGTCCTTTATCTTGCCAAGTTCGTTGTCAAGGCTCTTTATTAGAGTGTCTTGATTAAACGTTAGAGATTCGACCTTCAAGTCTTTTAACTTAACTTGCAAATCCTTTATTTCTGCGGGCTTTACAAGGCCAGAGTTTTGCAGTGCATCGAGTTGTGATTGCAACAATGTCATTATTGCAGTTGGATTGGATACCCCCGCATATTTCGTAAGGTCAAGTTGACCGACACCATACCTACCAAGCACCGCGTTAATATAATTAAGGGTTTCGTCAAAACCACTTGTTGCGGTATTTAATGCAGTTACAGAATCAATGCCATCTTTTGTAAGTTTTTTATAGTCGTTACGAACTTTATCAATTAATGACAATTCCTCTTTTAGCGCCTTTTGAAGTTCGCTCTCGGCCACCTTGCGCTCTTTTGCGCCATCTTTTGATTCCTTTGCAGAGTGTCCACCCTTTGCCAAAGCGTCATTATAGTCTTTTTGTGCATTGGTTAGTTCCTCGGTAACTTTTGAATATTCTTTTACAACACTTGCATCACTTGACCTTGAACCGCCCTCCTTTTCGAGTTGCTCTTTACGCTCTTTTAAGCGTTTCATCTTTTTATATGCAGCATCTGCTGCGCTATCAGCTTCGGTTAGCGTTTCATATATCGACTTGTTGTCCTCTGTGCTTATTGTTAGTGGTATAAAGATACTCCATTGGTTTGCGGACGTTACCCAATTTTTAAGATATTTAAAAGCATCGTCGTAAGAAAGTTTGTGTTCTTTCGCATATTTCGCTACAAGTTCATTAACCCATTCGAAATACTTACCTTTTTCAAAGTCTAGGCTTTGAATTTGTTGCGCATCCATACCACGAAACATCGCAGTCATTTCGGAAATATGTTGCTCTTTCATCCACTTCGTGAAGTCAGACCAATATAATCGTGATGCGCCATTCCATTTTTCGAAGTCATTATATTCTTGTTGTAATGCCTCTAATCTTGCTTTGATTTCCGCTCTTGCAATTTCATCTGCTGCTTGCTTTAATGCGGCTTTTTCATCTTCAATCCTAATTCGAACTGCATCTTTAGCTGCTTTCGAGCGAGCCTCTTCGGCGCGCAATTGTAATTCAAAGGCATATTGTGGAGTTAGCGAGTTATCAAGTGCAATTTTATTAAAGGCTTGTGAAAAAACTTCGTTTATTTTATTTACATCACCCTGCCACCCCTTTAGCGTAATAAAATCAAGCAAAGAGTCGGTAGTTTTTTTAATATCTTTGTTAAGCGCGTCTAACTCGCGCTCGTACTGTTTTGTTAGGTACTGTAGGTCTGCGTCGTCCTTGCCAAATAATTCAACAGCTCTATTATAATTTTGTGAAACATCAACAAAATCTTTTAGATTACCTATAAGCCCATCTGGCAACGTCCAGCCATTCCACCATTTAGACCAATCAGTGCTAACTTTAATTGTATTATCGTCCAACTGACTTAGTGCCGCAGAAACCTCTTGAATGTCTTCAAGGATTGAAAAGCCAGACCTTAATCTGTCGCTTACATTCTCAATCCTTAACAGACTACCGATATATTCGTCAGAGTTGCGTGTGGTTAATTCTATTTGCTCTTGCATGGCTTCCCATGCCTTTCTTGCATCACTTTTATCAATATCTTGTGTTGATACAATAGAATTTCCGGTCGCATCAGTTGTGGTTTTATACAAACTGTTGCGTAGTTTTTGATATTCATTAAGGAAATCGCTTACATTTTTGTAATTGTCTCTCGCTCCTTCGCGTATCGACTTGTTTAAAGTTTCTTGGGCTTCATTTGAATAGTAAATCGCCTTACCGACATCAACAATCGCAAATGCCAATAAAGACCACCAAGTTAAAGAAGATTTTGCGAGTGAACTTAATGTGCCACCGAGTGTGGATACCCTTGTTGCAGCACTGGCGCCTGCGATGCCTGCGGCGGTCATTTCCTTGCTAAGGAATCGCCATTGATACCCTAATTTTACAGCAGCAACGTTTAGTGCCCTTACAAAGACAACAAGACCACCTGCGCCAATAGCACTCGTGATTGCGCTATTTATATTTTTCCATTCGAGGAAAAGACCTTTTAATGCCTTTATCCCAGAAGATATGACACCTTGATTACTTGAACCTATGTCGTTGAGCATATTATTCCACGCAAGCGTAAGATTGGCAAGTTGTACCTTTAGTGTGTCCGCCATTTTTGCTTGGAAGTTAAAAAACTTGCCACCTTCGTCGGTCATTCTATTAACGACTTGCATAACGTCGTTATAATCAACAGCCTTCTTCTTAATTCTATCATATACATCACCTGTACTAACAATTTTCCCTTCAAGTTCAGTGTAATAGTCTGCAAGTTGTTTTACAAGCGGGATACCTGCGTTGGCGAACATACGCTGGTCTCTACTATTAAGATAGCCATAAGCCTTTATTTGTCCAAGTGCATAGGTAAGGCGTTCCATTGGAATACCAACAGCAGCAGCCATATCAGCAAGCCTTCGTGTTGTGTCCACCGCATCTTTTGCTGCGATGCCATACGCGACAAGTTGTTTAGTTGCACTTGACAACTCAATAAGAGTGTATGGCGAGACAAGTGCCATTTCTGAAAGTTCCTTAAATATCTGCGAACCTCGTTCTGCGCTATTTATAAGAATGCCCAGTGCTTTCTCGTTCATTTCATATTGTGAACGAACTTCAATTAGATTCCGAACAAACGCTGTACTTGCGCCAACGGTAAAGTAGAACGCAAGGCGATTCTTCATGTAGTTCCAAGAGCGGGCAATCGCATTGTTGGATTCAAGCAAGCCTTTGTTCGTGTTTATTAATTTCTTTTGTTTTTCATTTAAATTGTCAATTTCGTTATTAACCCTTTTAATATCATTTGTTTGCTTTTCTACATCTAAACCACCACGATAGCGTTGAAGCATTTGAATCTTGTATGCAATATCGTCAAGTGTTTTATCGCTTAAACCGAGTGCAGCATTTAAACTAACGGGGCGATTCATTTGAGCCTGTGCTTGTTGTACTGCGCGTTGAACTTTTTGTATGTTTTCGGCAAGGTTTTTGCCCGCACCACTACTTCGTTCTTCTTGCGTCATTTCAGCATAAGCAGCGCGCATGTTTTTTAAAGAAGAACTTAATGCGTTGTAAGAACCACTCTTTTTTATTTGTAAGTTTAACTCTTGTTCACTAACGCCAAGATATGTCGCAACAACTTTTTCAAGTTCGGAATAAGACGCGGTGGCGGTTTTTACGTTTGTTTGTTGAGCGAGTATACTACGCGAACGCGTTTCCATTTGGTGCACGTCCCCCCATTCAAGACTTTTGCCACTTACACCTGTTCTTGTGTCTCGTGCCTGTTGTATCTCTCTTGTAACCTGCGCCTCGCGCTCTTTTTCTTGTATGAGTTTCTGCTCATGCTCAATCATGTGTTGCAATTGAGCGTCAACGTCTTTGTTAAGGTCAATAATATATGACCATTGCTTATCTATGTCGCTATCTAGTTGAACATAATCGTGCCTAATATCCTTTCTTACAGTAGCCCTACTAGTCGCTTTCGCTAAATTGTCCAATGCATTTGTTTCCCTTTCAATCGCCTTTGCTGCATCATCGTGCGACTTAGCTCTTGAACTACTATCGACTTGCTTAATGTTGCCTAAGTTTTTTAGGCTTTCTTTCATTAGCTGAACTCCCGCGTCAAACTCTTGCGCCATTTTAAGAGATTGGTCGCCTACATATTTTACGAGTTTGTCTATTGAGGTTTTTAACTCGTTATCGTCAAGCGAAGCTGCTATTATGGTTGGGCTATAATCTGCCATAGTGGTATATATTATTTTGTAGTGTTACTATCTTTCTTGTTCGCCTTGTCTTTGCTTGGTTTGCGAACTGGAATCTCAATCTCTTCACCCTCTTTCAATAGAGGCATCGAGAATGCATTCGTAAAACTTGCGAGATTTTTCGATGATTCCAATGCATTCTTAAAGCCGCTCCAAGCACTTTTGTCCTTACCCTTCAAGTATTTCGTATGCGTGTTATCTATTGACATAAATTGTATTTGCGCTATTGAAAGGCGGTATAGGTAATCGTCTAATCGGTATTGTGTGAACGCCCGGAGGAAGTCACTTGCGTCGCCAACGACTGTGCTTCCATAAACAGTGATGCTGTCTCCTCCGATTTCTTCTTCCTCATCAGAAGAGAATCCGTAAGCGTACTCACCGATTTTTTGAGTAAAAAAAAACCCGACAAATCAATGCTCTTAATTGCACCAAGTATGATAGCAGCCCATTGGTTCGTATCGAACGTGCTATTCATTACTTTTGCTTTCATTACTTGCACCAACTTATCGTTCCTTGACATAATGGAATCTACATCATCGAAACCACGTATCTCGTCTGGCGTAAACAAATGGTTGCATAGTATAATCGCCATTATCTCACACATAGCGTCCAAATCCGTGCAAAGCGCCATGATAACCTTTTGGTCTTCATTAAGGTTCTCATCTGCTTTTCGCATGTCCATAACCAATCTCGCTATGCGATATAGCGAATAATAACGCATATTCTTAACACGATATTCTTTATCCCCTAGTTTTACTAATGACGGAGTATCGTTGAGAATATCTACTATGTCTCTTTTAATGTCTATTGGGAAATCCTTAAACTCGCTTTCTTCTTGTTCTTTGTTAATTTCTTTAACCATTTTGTTTACCCTTTTTATGTTTGTTATTTAATTAAAGGGTGCATCACAGGGGACACCCCTATAATGCACCCTCTTTGTGGTTTGTTGTCTTAATTCACACCCTATTGATTGGCTATTGTGAACCAAGGCGTTTCATCGTTTTCGTCTTTGTAAACGTAAAACTCGTCACCAGATTCCGAAATGCCATTTTCAATCCAGAAATGGACTACACCACTTTTTTGTGATACTGGATATATCGGATAGTCTGGAACATCAACCTTCTCAATATATGGTGTCGCATTCAATAGGTGGTCGCCATAGAGATAGAGGTCAGCAAGCGGTGTTTGCGTTGTCTGTATACCCCCAGCAGTTATATTCCTTTCCGATGTGTTTATCTTTACCGTATTGGTAAACGTAGGTGGTATTTCTGCAACAATCTTGTACATAATGTCCTTCGCGGGATTTGTACTTGTGTCGTGATAGATAAGCGCAGTTATCGACACGGCAAAATTGAGCGCGCCATCGGTATCCTTCTTGATTGTTCCCTCTGTAAGACCTCTTGCTATAACAATAGCATTGAAGCCACGAGAGAACTCCAAACGCCATTCCCATTCGCTTGTGTAGGCAACGGGGTTGCCCTCGTAGTCCTCTTCCAAGTCAACAGAACCGCCAAACAACGGTGGAAGCTCCTCCAAATCGTAATTTGTAAGTTCGAATGACATTGTTAAAGGATTACCTTCGTAGAAAATGTCGAATGGAGAATCATAGAACTCCGCCTCTATCTCGGTGCTTTCTGGTTCGTCTTGACTAAGCGTAAGACCTTTCAATACACCCATGAGTGGCGTATAATTGCCACTGCTTCCGACTGTGCGATAGCCAAGGGCTATTGGTTTTATGGTTGTTTTCTTTGCCATATTAAGCCCTCCTTATGATTTATGAGCCAGCAACAATCTTGTACATGTGGTCTACGGCCTCTGCGCCAGAACCAGTGGTGTGAACAAGTGCAGTGATTGTTACACTGTAGTTCAATGCACCATCTGCGTCCTTCTTCAAAGTACCAATGGTAAGACCCTTGTAGATGTAAAGCGAAGCAAAGCCTCGACCGAAGCTCAGTTCCCAAGAGTGTTCGGAGGTGTATGCGGTTGCGGCACCCTCGTAAACACCATTGCTATACGTGCCACCGAACAGAGCGGGAAGTTCGCTCAAATCGTAGTTTGCCAACTCAAATGTCATGGTAACGGGATTACCATCATAGAAGATGTCAAACGGGCTGTCGTAAAACTCGGCTTCAATCTCTGTAGAATCGGGTTCATCCTGACTAATTGACAAACCCTTCAATACGCCCATGAGGGCGGTAGATGCAGTTGCACCAACCTCACCATATTTGAGGGCAACTGGCTTTAACGTTGTTTTCTTTGCCATAATTCTAAAAATTTAATTATTATTTGTAAAAGATTTAGTCTATGTTTACTATAAACGATTTAACAAATACGCTAAAGGCATTATTAGCATTTGTGTCAACAAAATCATCCATTGACAATATACTATCGCTTTGAATGGAATAGGTTGCGTTTGTACCGTTATTGATTTCCGCATTTATGGCAGTATTTATCGCGTTTTCCATTGCGGAATACTTCGACTTGTCAAGCCTTCCACGACTCATTAGCGGGACATAGGCAGCGACAAAGACACGGACTCTTCCATAGGCTTGGTTAAGGAACTCGCTCTCATCAACAATATTGCCAGCAGTGATAACTATAAAGCCATCTTTCGTGTCGCTTTTTGTTAATTCTTGCGGCTCGCTCATACGATACACGTTCTTTGTTACTTCGTCACAAAGCAAGTCGTGAACGTAGTCATATAATCCTATGCGTGATTCTGCTACCATTATCTATGTCTCTTCCACCCCCATGTTTTATCGGCATACTTCGACCTAGATTTCCACTTGCTGTATCTTCCAGATTCGTTGTATTTATCCAATTCGTTTTGCGAATATTTTATGTCCTTTGTAACATGGAAAGTAACGTTCGCTGGTTCTAGTTCTTTCTGTATAGTGTCGTAGAATTGCGTCATTACGGCGAACTGCATAAACCTTTCTCCATGCACACCCTTAAAAGTAAAACCCGTTTCCCAATATCCCCAATATGGAGCGAGGATTGCAAAGAATACTCGCCACCCAGTTGTGAATGTTTTTCCATATTTGTCGATATAGTTTTGAGCCATGCGATGGCCGTCAACAGGAAATGCATCAGCGCGACTATCCCATTCGTGTAGGTATGATTGTCTTAGGGAACTTGCTTCTCTATAGAAACCAAACCCTTCAAGTTTTCCACGATACGACACGCCCCAACATAAACTATTAAGCAAATTGCCAGTTCTGTCCATGTGGTTTATGCTATGATAGGTTTGTATTGTGTTGCCTATCTGCGTCATTGTTTCTTTAGCATAAGCAATTAGCCGCTCGGTTTGAACGGGGACAAGGCTTTTAAAAATTGCCTTTCCTGTTTTGGCTACGCTAAATTTAACTTGACTCTTCTTCATCGTCGTACCAATCTCTTCGTGAAGAATAGATGCTCACACCACCCAATTGAGAAGGCTCTGCGTTGTCAACAGTGAAATCGATTTCCTCGCCATAACGAACCAAATGAATCTTGTCACCCTTGCGAGGTACAATCCAATTATCGTTGGCGTCCTTTATAAGAGGAATGCTTATGATGTATGACGATGTTTGAAGTGTTCTACCAACCTCATGCTCCGTCATGTGCTCATCCATCACACCCTCATAAAGGAGAACCTCTGTGTCTGGATTGTCACCCTCTCCTTGCAACACGCGTTTTATCGTGCCAGTGTAAGGGTATTCAAGTATTTCATCGTGCATCATGTGAGTCTATCAACGTCTTCTATTGGAACAAAGCGAATCTTGCGCTTAATGCTTTCAAGGATGCCCGCCTTTTCGTCATCGTACTTTTCGTAGATTTGAATAGCGTACTTGATTTTCTCGTCTTGGTAAAAGTCTTTTTCGCTCCCAATGGTTTTTTGATAACCATTGTGTGATTGCGACAACGAGGCGGTATCGGATGGTCGCTTTAAGACTGCCATATATATAAGGTCTGCGTCCATAAGGTCTTTCTGCTTCTTTGAGACTTGCGTCTCATCGTAAACATTAGCCGATGGGTCAACCCCCCTATCTAACGCAATCTTCACAAAATGCCTCTCCTCAAAAGAGGAATACATTGTGGATGCCTTTAACCATTCAAGTACCGTCATCGTTGTTTCAATCTTTTGCGAACATTAACTATTCCAATTACGCATCAGCTTCGGTTGTGTCAACCAAAACGTGATATTGAGACTCGTTAAGCACGGTTGCGTAACGTCCAAGCACATCGGTGTGGTAGGACTTCAACATGCCATTGGGAGTAACCTTGTTAATCACGTTCAGGAAGCCTTGTACCCTTGCGAGAGAGAAGTCAATAGTCTTGTTGACCTCACCACTACGCATCAGTTCAACATCGGGAACTTGTGCGTGTACGAGAACACCTGCAAAGCCACGAGGACGAAGTACAGCCACGCCTTCCTTCCAACCCTTTACGGTATGATAAGTAGTCATGCCTTGTACGGTTTGTTGCTCGCGAACGATGCGGATAGGAGAAATCTTGGCGAGTTCCCAATTGCTATAAGCAATGAGTTGGTCAACAGTGATAGAACCAACATCAGTTGTAGATGTGCCGTTCTGTACGATGATAACCTTATCGGGTGCGCCAAGGGCAAGATAGCGATTGACTTCCTTGATGAAAGCAGCGTTCTTGATAAGAACGTTTACAAGCATATCCCAAGAAATGTTCCACTCGAACGGAGTGCTATCGGGAATGTAGTTTGCTTCCTTAAAGTCATACTCAATCTTCATCATTTGCTCGGGGATGTCGCAATCGGCATCAGTCCAAACCTTTGCTCCAGCGGTCTTGTAGTTAGCAAGAGGAATGTAAGCGGATTGGTTTGCAACAACACCACTTGCGCCCTGTGTGGTCTTGGGGTCAAGGGCTGTGCCAAGATTGATTGTGTTTCCATATTCACCACCACGAGAAAGTGTCATAGCGGCCATATTAGAAACGCGAAGGTTGTGCGTCTTAACAAGGTCAGCAATACCGCGAACAAAGCCCGTGATGAGACTTTGGTCAGAGCCAAGTTCACGAAGACGTGCCTTCAACTCTTCCTTAGACATAGAGGTTTCGAACAAGCCCTTACCATATTGGTAGATAGAGCCAGTCTTTTCCTCACCGCCTTCTGCATCAAGTTGCATTGTTTCGGAGAGCGGTGCCATTGCGTCAGCCATAGGAACGCTACGGCGAACAATTTGACGGACAGTCCAAGCGGGGTTCTTCTTCAAGTCTGCGAGGTCAACTTGATACTCATTGCCCTCGACGCGGAAGTGCTCTTGCCAGAAGAAAGCATTCTCTTCAATCTCGATTGCATTGTCAATCAAAGTTTGCAAGAAGCCAACGTTTGTACCATCCATAAAACCCTTGCGATAGAGTTTTTCAATCGCCTCGTCGGGCGACCATTGGTATTTAAGTGCGTTTGCCATATTCTTTTTTCCTTTCTTTCTTTAGTGTAACATATCTACAATAGTAGAAATTAAATCCAGAAGATACCGTCAATGTAAGAACGATTCTTAGCGACGACATACTTGGGCAGGGGCTGCATGCGAACCATCCAAGCCTGCTTGTCATAGACAGTAGAGATAGAGTAGTTTGCGTTCTCCAAACCATAACCCTCTGTGGGAAGCAAATCGCGGTCTGCCTCAATAAATGTGTTGGGGTTGGGAACGAGAACCGTTGCGTCAGCAGCAGCAGCAGTGCCAGTTGCTTCAACGATGATAGCACCTGCGCTAAGTGCGCCAAGGGTAGTATCTACCGTAACAGTGAACTTTTCGTTTGTCTTGTCATACACAACGGCGGTAATCTTTGCGGATTGACCTTCCGTAGTCACGTCATCGGGGGCAACCATTACAACCATGCCAACTTCGGGGGCATCGCTATAACCATCACCATTAAAAACATAAGTTGTTGCGCTTGCTGCCGCATCTTCCTTCAAAGCGAAAGAACGGAAAATCAAGCAACCTTCGTTGGGCGTGTACTGCACGAGTTGTGCTGCATACAGATGGTCAAAACCCTTCTTGGGATTGAGGATAGTGCCACCGAGAAGCACGTTCTTACGAGCCTCGCCGTTGCTGTCCTTGACCCAAACCCATTTTCCACCACGAATTTTCTTCGAGGTTTCATAGAAATAAGCCAAATTTGTTACCATGTGTCTTTTTCCTTTTTTTGTTATTGATAATTAAGAAACTTTAATCTTAGGAACAGAAGCAATGATGTCATCAACTTGCTTTTGACTTTGTACGGGCGTTAGCGGCTTTATGTCACCAATTGTGTCCTTGAAAATTTCTTGGAACTCAGCCCTAAAAGCGTCAGCCTGCTCCTTGTCCTCTTTGCCCATGTCAATTACACACTTCTTTGCAAACTTGTCGAATGATGCGTGTAAATCTTCACGGATTCCCGCCTTTGCGAGTTTCATCACATTAGCAAACTTTTCTTGTTTGTTCTGTGCATCCTTGAACTCTTGTAACTCTTTGAGTTGCTTTGCAACCTCTTCGGGTAACTTGGGTTCGTCTTGTGGAGTTGGCGGGGTTTTTACTTTCTTTTGCAAATCTTGGATTTGAGTTTTGTATTCGTTTTCTTTCGATGTCCACTCATTAGTCTTCAACGTAACAATGTCGCTTGCACTTGAAAAAGCCGTGTTGATTGCAAACTTCATAGAAGCAATAATCGCTTCGTCATTAATGTCGGCATCTGGATTGGCTTTTTGGAAATGGTCTGCAAACTTGTCCTTAAAGGCATCCGTCAATGTTGCACTCGTGTAACTTTTCTCGTTACAATAATCGGTTACTTTCTGTAACACTTCTTCTTTTGTCATAGTTTTCTACTATAAAATTAAACAATAATAAATAATGTTTGGTGCAAAAATATGGAAATAAGTTACACCATAAATTAACACTTAGTAACAATCAAGTAATCTTGTGCCAACTAAGTGCTAATTTGTTACTTAGACGTGTGCATACACGTTTTTACAATGTGTACTTTTGCAAAGAAATAATAATAAACATAGTGGCAAGAAAGCGTAATGACATAGTATTAGCACCATTGGAAGACGGCAATCAAAAACACGCCATTCGCTCCAATGCTGATATTGTTTGCTTCACTGGCAACACTGGCGGTGGCAAGTCGTATGCGTTATATTATTCTCCGATAAAGTATCTTGCCGAAAACGATAGCGCAAAAATAGTTTGTTTTATGCGCAATGTCAGTGACTTTTGGGGCGCTGGTAAGGTTAATGATACATTGAAAAAAATGTACCCATTGATTGACAGAAGTGTAAAGAAACAACCACACGACCCAATAGGAGAAATAATCCGAAACCAAACTGACATGGGTATGAAACTTTACAACGGAAGTGAAATAAAGTTTCAACAACTCGACAACGAGAATCCTATCGTTATTGACAAGATAGCCAAGGGCTTGCAAGCGAAAAAACTTATTTTCGATGAGTGTAACAAGTTCCTTTGGCGAACAATATCTTCATTCTTCCCCCGTCTCCGTAGTGACGCAAGCGGAAAAGCACAAGTATTTTTGGCGCAAAACCCAGAACGCGAATGCTTTATGCGCAAGATGTGCGGAAAAGGTGAACATGGCGGTGGTTGGATAAATGATGACGGCACGGTTGACAAGTCAATGGACGGTGTCGTTATGTTTTTCTTTATGCCAAATGGTGATTACGAAAAAGCCATTTGGGGTAGAACAAAAAAAGAGGTGTATGAAAAAGCAAAGGATGCAATAGATGCTTTGCTTGCCATTGACCAAGACATGTCGTATGAGGATTTCATTCTTTCAATGGTATTCTATACATTTGATGTGCGTGACAATAAGAAGATGTTGGCTAAGAATAAAAGTTATCGCGGACTTGCCGCTAACTCCGCCACGGCACAATCTTCTTATGCCGCTAATTGGAACTACTCTATAACGGATGAAGAAATAGATACGGACGAACTCGCAAATGTACAACTAAACTCCACGGATGTTGAACGGATGTTCCGTCCATCGGAAAAGCCATATAATAGCGAACTTTTGAAAAAGCGTATGACTATGGATATGGCAACCACGGGTTTTGACAATCTTATTTTAAAGTATTGGGAACTTTGGTCTGGGTATGGTTGGATATGCAAGGACATAAAGTATTCTATGTCGAATAGCAATCGCGAAGCCGTTATGATGGCAATTGCCTTTAGGGATAAGCACGGATTGAAGGAAAACGAAATGATACTTGACGTACAGGGCTTTGGCTTTCTTAAAGATTGCTTCCCCCGTGCTATATTGTTTAGTGGTGCTACGGCAGCGACAAATCGTAGCAAGGGACAATTCAGAACCATTAAGGATGAAGCGGGACACGTTGCAATGGAAATGGTGCAAAGCGGTTTGATACATTATAGTCCATCACTTGCCGATTCGCACTACAACCACAAGAATATGAAACGCGAGGGCGGTACTACAATAAAAAAGCACATGCTATTTGAATCGCGCATCTTCCAATTTTCAAAAACACCCAATGGCAGGTTGCAAATGATTGGTAAGGAGGAAATGAAGAAACTACTAAAGGGCATGTCACCAGACCTCTTTGATAATGTCATTCTACTTTGCGGTGGGAGCATTTACGATTGCTATCGCATGTTAAGGGATGATGCTGGGGTTGTAAGGAAGCGTATGCAATCTGAGGATATGTTGGCTATGCTTAATGTTGGTGGCACAGACATAATAGAAACGCCAATACAAAGAAGAAGAATAAGAAACGCAAGCGAGGTATTAAATATATTAAGCACAATATGATACGAGAACACGACATCAAATGGTTTTTGCAAGACCCAAAAAGGCTAATGAAGATGAAGCCGTTCACAAGGGGTGGTTCAATGAACGGGCATGGCTATGAGGGGCAAGATTTGTTAAACAACACAATGATTGATACTGGGTTTTGCAACCTAAACCTTACACCTATTTCACAAGACCTTTATATAACGGAATACAGACCAGATTTGCATCATATCAAGATGAACCAATCTATACCCCACATTAAGGTGACACTTGATAATATGCCACTTAATTTTGGGATATTGGATATGACGCAAACAGCATCGTTTCAAAAGTTGATTCATTCCGCACACGTTCGTTCTCTTACGGCAAATCCACTTGACTTCACACTTGGTCGTACCGACACGGAGAGTGGTGGCATAAAGCCATTCGAGCAAGTTAAGGACGAGTGGTTGAATCGAGAAATGGATTGGTGGCTTGGTCAAGCCATAAACACTTGCAAGCAACTTGGAAATTGCGGTATTTTGTTCAGTTTTGACAAGAACGAGAATCGCACTTATGTAACATCTTATAGTTATGAGGACGGCTATCAAATCGTTCCAAACTATGACGAATATGGCATACAAATTGCGTGCTCACTCATCTATAAGTCAGAGGATAATGCAACAATTATTGATACATTTGACAACTCAAAACATTATCACATTCGACAAGGCAACAGCGGATGGGAAATACAAATAAATACGCACGGATTTTCTCGTTGTCCATTGCTTCATAAGCGAGGAAAGGTGGCTTGGGAATATGCCGAAAGCACCATTGAAATGTGGGAACTTATGGCAAACATTCAAGACATCGCGTTAAAGCGTTTTGGCACATTTGCCCTTGTATTCACTGGTGATATGGACAAGGACTCATTCCAAAGGGATAGTTCTACTCTTATAATAAACCTTTCAAGCGACACGACAAACGGCAAACAAAGTGCTGACGTATTGAAGTTCCCCGAACCACAAACGATGGATGGGTACTTAAAGACGCTGGAAGAAAAGATTTCTTTGTTTAGTTCGACTTCTTTTATCACGCCAAAGGATATTACAACAACCAATAGCGGTGGTAATGGTATTGCCCTCGCTATGTCTAATGACTATGCCCTTGCCACGCAAAGCGCACTTGATTGGCGTAAGTTCGTTAATGATATGGTGTATCTTCACCAAGAGGGCTTGGACTTGGAAACAAACGGCACTGAGAATTATGGCAAACTGCACATTAGTGCAAAAATCAATCCTTGGTCATTAGAAACTAACAATACAAAGATTGTCAATTTGTCTATGGAGGCAAAATGGCTATCTATGCAAACATTGATAGAAAAATCGCCAGATGCAGCCCCCGATGAGGCAGACCGCATCATCAAGGAGCGTGGCGCACTCGTTCCAATGGCAGAATCAATGCAACTTTCTAACGAAGAAAAAGCGAGAAACATAAGTGTAAATCGTAGTGATGAAATAATGGACAATAGAGTAAAAACAGGAATGTCGTAATAATATAATAATATATAATGTACTAAATAAATGGAAATCTACAATTACATATCAATGGCTTTGAACCTTGTCTTGGGTGGCGGTTGGTTCATTCATTACAAGGCAGGGAAGAAAAAAGCAAATGGCGAAGCAACGGTAGCCGAAGCAGATGGGTGGAAAGCACAACAAGAGGTGTATCAAAATACCATTGCCGACCTTAAAGCAACTTGTGAATATATCGCAAACGACAGAAATCTTCTGCGCGAAGAGAATACTAAGTTGCGTGAAGAGAACAACCAATATCGTGAGAAAATTAACGAAATGGAATCTACTATCTTCGACTTAAAGAAAGAGGTTTCAAGGCTTGGGCGCAGAGTTGAGGCACTAAGTAAAGAAGAAAAAGAACAACGCAAAAAGACAGCATAATACTATGACACTTATGTTTACATCACAAAAAGGGATTGACCTTATAAAGAAGTACGAAGGTTGCAGTCTTACGGCTTATAAATGTCCTGCGGGCGTTCCAACAATAGGATATGGTCATACACAAGGTGTAAAAATTGGCATGAGCATCACACAAGCACAAGCGGAATTATACCTTAAAAACGATATAAAGCCCTTAGAGAGTGTTTTGAACAAGATGGGTATCAATTATACCCAAAAACAATTCGATGCTCTTATATCGTGGCTATTTAATCTTGGCGTTGGAAACTTCAATAATTCAACTCTTAAAAAGAAAATTTTAGCAAAGGCAAGTGACGAGGAAATAACCGACCAAATCGTCAAGTGGGTAAATGCAGGTGGTAAGCCGCTACTTGGATTGAAGCGCAGACGTGTTGAAGAAGCCAATCTTTTTCTTGGTCGAGAAGCATATTATATAAATAATGGTAATATCTTAAAGCATTAACATTATGACAAAAAAGAAAGACCCTAATTTGTCACTTTCAGAAGCCCTTTCTCTTTCGTGGAAGAATAGAAAGAATTATAAGGGATATGACCGTAGTAAGGGTAGTAAATATAACTCTTGGAGGTCTATTGTTAATACAAAGAGAGGTAGAGAAATAGGCTTTCCCGACGAATGGAAATCGTATGACAAATTCGATTCCGATACTCTGTACGGATGGGAAAAAGGGAAAATTCTATGCAGGAAAGACACCCAAAAACCATATAGTAAAGATAATGTCGAGTGGAGAGATAAAGGGCAAGAACAATTTTGTAAACTTGTTAAGTTGGAATACAATGGCGAAACGAAGACTATTTTGGAATGGTGTTCATTACTTGGATTAAACTATAATGGGGTGCGTCAACGATATTTTAAAGGCAAGAATTTTACTACAGAGCAAATACTCTTTGGTAAATATAAAAAACTATCCAAAACAATAACAGATATAAAAGATATTACCGATGAAGAAAAAAGAAGAAACAAAGCGAATAAAATGCTTGCGCAATACAAACTTTATGACAAAAAGAAAGGATTTGAGTTTGATATTGATAGGAAGTGGTTCGTAAATGCAATTCTATACGGTCGATGTCATTATTGTGGAGATACAAAAAGACTTGGATTAGATAGAATTGATAACAATAAAGGACATACGCATGACAATGTTGTTGTGTGTTGCTATGAGTGCAATGTTGCACGCGGGAATAACTTTTCTTACGAAGAAATGTTAATACTTGGAAAAACTATAAAGGAAATTAAAAACAAAAGAAAGAAAAAGTATTTATAACAATTCAATAATTTCTAATTTAAGTTATGAGTGATTATTATTATGGCGGAAGTATCGGGAACTTAAACGGTGGAGAACCCGACAATGCGAACCAACGCAAGTACACAATAATTCAAAGCCTTTGGACTAAGCCGATTAAGAATGCGCAAATGTTTAGAGACTTGATGTTTATGTGCGCATTAAGCCTTGAATATGCACATCGGAGTGGATATAAGGTTCACATGCACACCGATAGCAATGGCTATAGTTTGTTCCGCAAATTTGGCTACGACAGATTGTATAAAACCCTTGACAAAATTCCAGACAACGTTTCAACGGATTTCTTTGCCGCAGGTAAGTTTTATGCAATGAAAGCAGAAGGAATTGTTGGCAAGATACATATTGACGTAGATGTTATGCTTAAAAAGCAAGGCGTTCTTGATAAGTTTTATACCGACAAGCGCATTGACGTAATACACCAAATGGAAGAGGATATGCCACTTGTTCATCACGAAGACAAGATATTCCATCTACATGTACTTGGCTATCCACCAACGATGCGTCCAAATTGGCAAGGCTCATTTAACACGGGCATTGTCGGCTTTAACAATCCAACATTGGCAAATGCTTATTTCGATAATTACTTCGAGGCACTTGAAATGTATAATGCCCAAAGATTGAGTGAATACAAGGCACAATGCAATTTGGATGCCATTCACTTTGACTTTGTTTTGGAGCAAATTACACTTTCGTTTATGAGCAGAAACTACAATGCGTATGCGTTGTTGCCAACAAAAATGCCGTGTGAGGTTGCAGATGCCATTGGTTATTTGCACTTGCAAGGAAACAGGAAGTGGGACGAATCAACAATAAATTGGATGAAGGAAAAGTTGAAGAAGTTTAACAAGCCATTATATAATATGGCAGACGTAGTGTCAAGAATCGCATTTAAAAGTATAGTATAACAATTATGTAAAACATTAAATTTTAATATTATGTCGTACTTAAAAACTTACAATGAGAAAATGATACCCAACGGTGTCATTAACTCCGACTCTTTGGGTAATTATATAAAGCCAGAGAGCGGAATACCAAAGAGCGATTTGAGCGAGGAAGTGCAAGAAACGCTTGAATCAGTACCACAAAAGCAAGAAACGCTTGTAAGCGGCGAAAATATAAGAACAATAAATAACGAATCAATATTAGGCGAGGGTAACATAGCCATAACTGCACAAACCTATGTAATAGACAACACTCCAGAAGCCGATAGCAACAACCTTGTAAAAAGTAGTGGAGTAGCACGTGAAATAGTGTGGGATGTTACCGCGCGTAATAGTAATGCTACATTCGCATCTTTGAGTGCCTTGTTAAGCGACGCAAATCTTGCCACACTTATTCCAACCACTATTCGCAGGGGTGGAATGCAGATTCGTTTTGTACATAGTAATGACAATAAGTATGTGCAGTACTTCTTGACTAAGAACGAGTGGAGTACAAGTGCCAGTGATTGGGAGAAGATGAATCTTGAGGAAGAGGTGACTGAGGGGACGAACTTTATTGAGCAGGGTGGAACTGACACGATAGGGCTGAATTTCGGTATCATTGGGGCAAACGATGGTGTAGTTTATCCGTGGAGTAGTGGTAGCGAAGGGCTATATTCGGACGCACACTCTGCGACACCGGGGCAAGTGTTTACAATGAGCAACCCCAATAGTCATCAAATTTCTTGGCATCGTGCTCATTTTTATATGGGTTCAACTTATGTCCGTTATGTTGAACTTGGCACAACGGTAAACAACTATACTGCGCCAGAAGCATCGGACTATGACACAATCCGCTTTTGCTTTTATTCAAGTTCTAATTTTACAACATCGGACATCGTTATCACAACACCAAAAGCTGATATTCTCACTCCTGTAAAATCCGTTGTTGAAAGTAACACGGATAGGATTGAGGCACTCGAAGAGGACGCAAATAATATTGAAGAGCGAGTTGACACAATAGATAAAGGCTACAAACTTGCGGATGGCTTAGATATTACAATGTCAAAGAGTGGGGCATTTAAGATAGAAAACGGAAATCTATATGGCACAAAGTCATCAACAGACCCGTCAGTTGTTATGTTGTTTAACGAGGGAATCAATGCAATAGAGTTTGATGTTGCATCGCTGTGGGATTCAAATCTTTTTTGCCTTGCATTTGGTGTTGGTGAAGATGGCGCAAATAACAACAAGGAATGCTATGCGCTATGCTATATGCCTACAAGTTCTCGTCCGAATGATGTTGGTTACATACAAAATGTTGATTTTGATGGGAGTTCCCCATCCGAACAATCGGCATCTATATATGGCTTGGGACACTTCTCTGGAAACTACCGCCAACCGCAGTTGAAGCCTGAACCCGTATCCATTGGAGACCACTGCCGTATTGACCTTATAGACGGCTTTTTCTTGGGGCGTATTTTTAACACAACTGACAAGTGTTGGAGATGGTGGTTCTGCCTTGATACAAAAGGGACATGGTTTATTCCTGCAAGATATGGTTGGAACACTCGTAAGGCGATAGGTTTCTGCATTAGGTTTGCCACAATTACCAACAAGGAGATGTTGAGTAATATTCGGATTGTTGATGAGGATGAAACTTCATTACATATTGCATCTGTTCTTGGAAAAGACTTCCCAACAAAGAAAAGGTGGCTTGCAATCGGTGACTCGCTGACAGAAATTAATGACAATAATGGCCTCTCATATTTGGGATATGCACAACGGTCAAACGGCTATGATGTAATCAATCAAGGGCACGGTGGCTGGACAATATATAAGTTGTGGCGAGACAGGGAAGATGCAGGTTGGGAAAGTGATGTATCTGCTCTTAAAAGCGGCGACATAGTTACCTTGTTAGCAGGTACAAATGACTTTGATACAGCAACTACTACTACCCCAGCAAGTGATGCCGATATGGATGCGGCAGGAAACCCGCACCCTCGCTTTGGAACAACCGATGCTTCTTCCGATGACGCGAAAGACCCACATACAACTCTTGGCTGCCTGCGTTTAATAATTGAAAGAATACTAACTCTAAATCCGAGTGTTCGGCTTTATGTGTTCTCTCCTTTTTATCGTGAGAAGGGGGCGTTAGTAGGTTCAACTGGTTGGGAAAAATTGTATGTCAATGCGGATGGTAAGACAATTTACGACTATGCGGATGCAATTTATTCAGTTGCGAGGGAATATAATCTCCCAGCTTTTAATACTTGCAGAGATTGTGGTATCAATCCACTAACTCTTTCAACTTTTACCTATGACGACCTTCACATAGGGCAAGTCGGTGGAGAACTTATTGGAGATTATGTTGCAAAGCGAATTATATAGAGTTATTGTAAAAAGTCAATACATAAGAGACGTGGGATTTTGAGCCTGCGTCTCTTTTTTTTGTTAAATGTTGTAAAAATTCTTGCAGCATCGAATATAAGGTTGTATATTTGCATCGCTAAAATGTTGATGCGGTACGAAGGATGCCTCTATTGTGCGGCCTTTTTGTATCTGCCATATTACTATAAATAGAACCCATTGGGACAGCAGCGTCGGGTAGTTGAACAAGCCCCGATGGCAACGCATCATCAGCCATAGCAACGCGCAACGCTGTCCCATATTTTATTTATAAAAAATATGCTGACTCAAAGCTTTAGCGGTAATGCCAATAATGGATTCCGTGAGTATCTAACAACAAGCATGAGCAATATGTTCGCGCTTGACCTAACGAATTGTAGTGTGATTGAGTGTATTAACAAGATGTGTGAAATCAAAGAACGCTCACACCCCAAGATTAAGCAAAACTATCAAATGCTTATTAACAAGTTGGGGGATATTGAGCAGCAGTTCGGGTGTACTATAATGCCTGCAATGATAAGCAGCGTGTTTTGGAATCATTTTATTCCATTTCTTGCAGACCAAGGATTAAAGTACTCTACGATTGGACATGTTAAAGCAAGCCTTATCACCGTGCTTAATTGGTCGTCAAAATATGGCGTGAAATTAAATCCAAGTTATAGTGAGGTTGACATACCCAACTATATTCCGTCTAAAATTTCGCTTACGCCAGATGAAATCTCACACATTTATCATTTTAAAATAGGGCAAAGCGAAACCTACGACTTTCGCACAAAAAAGATAACAAAGCTACGCAAAAACAAAATAAAAACATTGGAGCGTGTGCGTGACATGTTTGTCTTGGGGTGCAATCTTGGTCAAAGATATAGCGACTTAGTGCGCATAAGCCCAGAAAACTTTCGCAATGGGCAATTTAGCATTGTTCAGCAAAAGACTGGCAATAAGTGCTTTGTGCCAATTAATACACTTAGCATTGATAGCCGCATAACATTTGCAATCTTGGAGAAATACAACTACTGCGCACCTTATACTGGCGACATCAACAACTACAACACTTATCTCCATCAACTTTTGCACCACATAGGCGAGGACTTCCTTGATGAAGTGCATATAGACAATAAAATAAATGGCGTAATTACACGAGAAACAAAACGAAGGTATCAGTTGATTTCGTCTCATAGCGCAAGACGCTCATTTGCAACCATTAATACATTGCGCAACATCCCACGTAGTAAGATATTGCGAGCGACTGGCCATTCGTCCGAAAAGGCATTCGTTCGCTATATATGCTACGATGAAGAGAGCTAAAAGTTTGATTTTGTGCCATATAAGTAAGCAAATCGCTAATATTGAGCAAAAAAAATATTTTTTGTTAGGAACTTATTATTATTTTTTATACTTTTGCACAATAAATTGGTTAGAATATGAAAAAACTTGCTTTTCTATTTTTGTTATGCGCCATAATGGTTGGCTGTAAGACAAGAAAACAAATAGAATATGTAGATAGGGAAGTTATCAAATACGTAACGCAAGTGCGACACGACACATTGCGTGAACACACAACAGACAGCGTCTATTTTGAAATAATACAAAAGGGCGATACGGTATATAAGACTAAATACAAAGAAGTAATACGTTGGCGCGATAGATTTATTGTCCAAAACGACACTTGTTGGCGCGATAGCATAAGAACAGAATACAAGGAAAGCGTAAAAGAGGTGAAATACATACCAAAAGTTTACAAGATTTCTATGGGCATTTCAATTCTTTTACTTATCTTTGCAATTATAAAAATTGGAATATGGCTCAAAACGAAACGAACAATATAAACAAAGTCCTTAATATTTGCAAGGCCAATGGCGAATTGTTCTACGGCTTAAAACTTAGAAAGTATTCCGTAGAAAGCACCGTTATGTCGCTTGGCGACAAGATAAGTGGCGATGTTTATTACCAAGACAACGCATTGCCATTTACAATGCAAGAGTATGTGGAATACGATGGCGTAAAATACTACCTTGTAAATCCGCCTACAGTTGTGCGTGAGGGATTGGTTAAGGACAACTCTGGCTTAAATGGCATGACCAAGTATAGCCTTACGTTTTACCACCCAATGTATATGCTAAGTAACTTCCCGTTCACTGACGTAGCCGTACAAGAGGGCGAGAAACTATACCTTGCACAGAACAAAACATTTTCTTGGATTGGAAATTTGTTTGACTTCATAGCCAAACTAAACAAGAACCTTGAAACGACCGAATGGCTGGTTGATAACTGCATTCAACATTGGGTGGACGAAAACGAAGAAGAGGTTACGGAAGAATGGGCAAAGGCAAGTGAATTAAGCGAAGTGCTTACGTTTGACAAGAATTTTATAAGCGATGCGCTGAAAACTGCGTATGATTCTTGGAACATTCCATTTACCATAACAAAAACAAACAAAACCGCTTTTGGCGTTCAAAAGAACTTTTTAATACAATTTGGTACTCCAAATCAAGAGATATTGGACGGAAATAACAATACCTTTGTATTTCGATTTGGTCAAGGGGTTGGATTAAAGAACAATTCTCGCACGCCAAGAAACAACAAGATTGTCACACGAATCGTTGGCAATGGTTCAACAAGAAACATACCTTATGGCTATCCGCAAGTACGTTGGGGTGGTCAAAGCGGTCTAAAGTTTACTTATGGCGATAGGGTTGGTTTGTTTACGAATATCGACATAACCATTGATGGCGTATCACACCATTTAGACAAACTTATATCATATCCAATATACAAGGGAATACTTGGCGGTGCATACGTTGAACTAATCAAACACCCATATACAAGGGACTCTCTTATGCCAAGCGTGTACTACGAAAGCATTTTCAACAAAGTTAGTTACCTTAACGTAGATGGAAGTTTTAACGAGAACTACAACCCAGATGCGCAAATTATAGACTACTACGATGCAATAAGCGATGAAAACTACGACTATCCTCACGAAATAAACCCAAATGCGCCAAGCACGGAAATACATCAATTTGAAGACATTTATCCAAGATTGGACGTTAAACATATTGTTGATGCGTACCCAATTGATGCACAAAAAAACGGAGGTCAAGTTGTAACGACAGACGACATTGAATCATTTCTCGATTTTCTTGACGCAAGAATACATGCACCCGCATCTGCGGCAGAGGCAAGTGCGCTCACTGGATTGAAGAATTTCCTCAACACGGTAAACACATCAATAACGCCAATAACAATTGCATATTATGACAACAATACAAGTGGCGATTATCAATATAATTGCGTTGTTCAGCCAAAGGGAGGTGGTTATGTTGGTGTGTGGGTGGTTTGGTACACATCAAGCACATTCAACATTGTAGAAAAAGAAGTAATTGAAAACAGGCAACAAGCCACACTTGATTGGGACGATACTTATGATGCAGAAAAGGACGAATACATACAATCGTATTTCAAGATAAAGTTGCCAAATTTGGGGTTTGACGTATATGCGTGCGCAAGCATAACTGAAAATATGCAAATCAATATGCGTAGCGGTGCTTGTATTGGTTGCACATTTGACGTAATGGTTGATTGGGATGACTATAAGCGAAACTTCTACGATGCAAATGGAGATTTTGCGCCAACTGGTTCGCAGCGTGACTTAAACAAATACCCCAATAGCACAAATAGCGAGATAGAGGTTGTATGCAAGAAGGATTTGCAGACATTTGGCACACTTATGCCAAACCAATACCAATATCCAAGGGGCGTTGACACGAGTCAAGCACACCCATACGAAGGCGATGAGTTTGTTATTCTTGGCATTTCACTACCCGAATATTACATTACAACAGCGCAATATGGGTTGGATAACGCAATGAAGGCGTATATGTTGGAAAACAACATTTATTATTTCGATTATCCATTGAAGTTTGACGAGCATTTCCTTGTAACACACCAAGACATACTTGCACAGATAAAGAACAATAGCGCAATACATTTCCTTTATACAAATGAGGAAATCACACTATACGTTAAGCAAATCGTTATTAAGTATGGAGAAGGTGTATTACCACAATGGGACATTACACTTACGGACAACATCGAAGTTGTGCTTAATAAGATTGGGCAAGCCATAGATGGCGTTGGTAAGTTGCGCATCGAAATAAATGACTTGCAAAAAGATGTAGATAACACACAAAATGATGTTTCTTCAAGCATTCGTTCACAAGAGCAAGTACAAGGCAAGGCTGGGCGTTTCTACTATTATGCTGGCGTTTGGGAAGGAAATGACAATGAAAGTATTGTAAGCGATTCACAAGCACCATTCTTCCAATACATGCGCGAACTTCCACAAGAGGGTGGAACTTCGGTATATGTTCAAGAGTTTTGGCTTTTTAATCCAACAACGGCTGGCTCATATACACAAGCACAAATGGGCGAACCAAGCCTAACGACAGAAGGTTGGGAACAAATGGTAAGCGACTTCAAATACCTCATCACAGAAGCCATATTTGCCCAATTCGCACACTTTGGTAGTGCAATAATAAGCGGTGATTGGATGATTTCACAACACGGAACTATAGATGGACAAGAAAGCCAAGACTTCCAACATTTTGACTCGGAACACCCAAACGATAACACGGGCACTAACTTTATTCCGAACTATGCCATAGACTTGCTAACAGGCACAACATACCAACACAATGCTTATGTCAATGGCACGGTGTATGCCGCAAGCCTTGGCACTGTGTTTAAGGAAATTTTAGTTACATCATCCAATGATGAGTATTATGTTGGATTGAACCAATCTTCTCATCAGCCAGAAATAGACGGCTTGTGGAACTTTAAATTTGTACCCCAAAATAGCTCATCACAAATAACTATTTTCCTACCAACCGACAAATATGCTTATATTGGGCAACGTGTTATAATCTACAACGCGGGATTTGGATTGGGTGGCGGTCAAGAAACTATTATACAATCTTATGAAGACGTGGGTGGGCTTCCACAATTGCGTTGGTTGGTGGGTATCTCGACAGAACCAAATTTTGGTGACATTTCTCCTATAAATACATTTACGCCAGCAAAAACTATTTATTTTGTAAATGGTCTTATTGAACTAATATGTATTCCAAGTTATGATAATACAACATTGTGCGATTGGGCAGTTGTAAACATAGGAACAAATTATTATAGAATAGACATATAAGATAAACATATAGGGTGGTTTAATTAGTTATATTTTTATGTTTGCTTTCCCAATTACTAAGCGTTTTTGGGAAAGTTTTTTTTGTATCTTGCAACATATCATAGCATTATAAACAAAAAATGTGAAAAAAAATTACGCAAGTGGATTTTTTGCATTCTATCTTGCTGATTTTTAATTGTTTGTGGTGTGTGGTGTGTACTTAATTAAGTATGCAACCACACCAACTTGTTTTCTGCCTATATTTGCACTTGTAACGTTACAAAACAAGTGATTATAAACAATTTTTTAACCTAAAAAAGAAAATAAAATGGCAGAAATTTATCAACTCCCAGAAAACGGGAACAACAATTCTGGCTTCGGTAACATCCCCTTCTCCATTCCCATTGGAGGTTTCGGTGGTGGTCTTTTCGGTAACGGCAACTATGGTATGAATGGGATTGCTGATTTATTCGGATTGGCTATCATTGCTTCAATGTTCGGTTGGAACAATGGCGGATTTGGCAATGGCGGCTTTGGAGGAGGCAACTCAGGCGCGGCTTTTCTCGCTAATCAACTCTCGAACGATTCGGGTCGCGAACTTATTATGAATGCAATCACCAACCAAGGCGAAGCGTCACGCACGGCCATTCAGACACTTAGCACAATGCTCGGGCAAGACTTCAACTTAACAAATGCAGGCATTCAGTCGGCACAGAACACCCTTAATCAGATTGCAAACGCACAAGGTATATCAACCCTGCAACTGATTAACGCTGTACAGGCAGGTGATGCAGCACTGACAAGCACCGTTCAAAAGTGCTGCTGCGACAATCAGTTGGCTCTTTGTCAGCAGACAAATGCTCTCCAAAACAGCATCAACGGCGTAAACGACAACATTACCGCAACACGCGCAGCACAGCAGTTGTCTGATTGTCAGCAAACTTACGCATTGACTGACACAATGAACCGTAACTATCTTGCTCTTGACAACAAGATAGACCAGTTGGAGTCTAACCGCAAGGATAGGGAGATTACGGCTCTTACGGCAGAGGTAGCAACACTAAAGTCTCAGAACTTCACCACTGGCGTTGTTCAGCAAGCAGTTGCTCCTGTTATCGGTCAGATTTCCGCACTTGCTCGCGAGGTGGATGACATCAAGTGTCGTATGCCCGAAACTGTTAGCGTTCAATATCCAAACTTGCAGGTGTTTAACGCAACACCGTATGTAAGTGGTGGTTTTTACCCCAATGGATATAATGGATGGTACGGTAATGGATTTGGCAACAACATTACGTTTTAATAATTAGCGGATAGGAGGTACATAGCATGAGTTGTTTTAATAATATTACAACAAACGCGGGTGGTATTCCGCTACTTATTTCTACGAACACAACCGTAGGTACAGAGACTATTGACATTGCAATGGGTTTCCGCAGGATTCAGCCCGTAGGTTATTTCACTGTTCGTATTTCGGATGTGATACCTGCCGATGCCACAACAACATTGCCTGTCACCTTAACACTAAATGGTACTACACGTCAACTTACGCTACCTAATGGCGAAAACGCTACGGCAGCCGAATTGCTTAACGTTGGCACTATCTTGGTGTGGAATGACAGATTCAATGGTTCTCTGTACTTAATGTCACGTACCGTAGTGTAGTGTGATGCGCCCAAGCGTCGGGCAATCGTTCTTTGACTTACTGATTGACAAGAGAATCTTCATAGCCTTCGAGGTATATCCATTTGAATCCGTGATGCTGTATTCTGCGTCCATTGCACGCCAGCCATACACTTTTGGGGTCGTGATTATCTTCTTTTACGCTTGATATTGATGGGTATATTTTGTAACAGTCATCATCTTTGAGCGCAACAACTTGATAAGAAAGCCCATCCCTTTTGTGGGGTTTTGGAGTTAAATGAAGACGTTTTTGGGTTTCTTGGTTGTTCATATTGCCTTGATAAGTACACCATCTCAGATTGCTGACATTATTGTTAGTTCTGTCTGTATCAATATGGTCTACGCATGTGTAATTATGTGGATTAGGAATAAATGCTAGAGCGATAAGTCTGTGAACTAAATAGATTTTTCCTCTATCATTGTTCCTGCTAAGAATGACACATAGATAACCTGTTTGTTTTATTCTCGTTTGCGTCATTATTTTGGGCTTTCTGAAGATAATGGAATAACGCCCATTAACATGGCGTCCGAGAGAAACAATCCTACCTAAGTTTGAAGCAGCATAATACCCTTCCCACGATGGGATTTCTTTCCATGTTTCGTTTTCAAGCGAAATGCTTGCAATAAATTCTTCGTTTGTCATTGTCAACTTTGTTTAATGATGTCAACGATTTAAAACGGGGAAGAGGCGTTGACTTACCTCTTGTCATTCAGTGGCCAAACTGAACTAATCCCCGATGCAAAGGTATAACAAAAAAGTGAATTAACAAAGTAAATTAACAAAAATTATGGATTTCTCATCATTAGGACAGGGCAGTCCGTTTTACATTCTTCGTCAAGGAGAAAAGCCCGTATTAGAAGTTGGCACTGTTAAGTCAAAGACACAACCGCACGTTAAGTTTCCAACCCAAACGCCAAACCTTATGCAAGGATTGCAAACACAGCAAGTTCTTGACATAACGGCTACGGTGAATGGCAAGGATGAAACGTACAATGATATTCCTATTGGCGTTGAAATAGCCGCAAAAGGAAATGTCACATTTAGCGGAAGCCGCGAAGCAATGCTACAAGCCGTTGATGCTATGTTGCAGACATCAAAGAAAGCAATCGAGCAAGTTCCGTATCACAAGGGTGTGATAGCGGAAACGGAAAAGATGCTTGAAGTCCTTAATCCCCAATATGCCGAAAACAAACAGAATGCAAGGGTTATACAATCCTTGCAGGAAAAGCAAAAGGCACAAGAGGAACAAATTAAGGAAATCAAGGAACAAAACTCGGAAATGCTTTCCATTCTAAGGCAATTGAACGGAAGCCCCTCCTAATGACTATTGAAGTCCTATCTAAAAATTAAGACTCATGGCTGGATATATTTTTATAGACAGAGAAGACGAGGGCGGCCAGATGCGTTCTCGTATGCGCCGCAATATGCGCATGGGCGGTTATCGTTCCCATGGTGGCAACACATCAATGAGGGATGAATACAAGCGTGGTTATGAAACAGGCTACCGACACGGAGTTGAAGATTGGGAAGACGAAGATGAAAGTTATCGTCGCCGCAGAGACAGTTTAGGTCGCTATATGTGATTGAATTTGGGTGGGATTGGTGCTTGCCTTTCTCACCCTCTTTATTAACTAACAAAGAAAGGGAAAATAAAATGGCAAACTTTTTAATGTGCGATATTCCAGAGGACATGAAAACATATCTATCCTACTATGGAATGAATTTTTCAAAGAAACTTTATGAGTTCGCTGTAAGTAATATGCGCCGTGAATCGGCTGATGGCAAAATAGAAAAGGTTAAGCCAATGACAATCGACGAATTAAAGTCTTTGCTTTCAAAGCACAAGATAGAGATTGAAAACAACGACTTATATAATGCGCTTTACTTGGCCGCAATGGTCAAAGCGGACTATTGGGGTTCTTCTATTGAAGATGAAGAACATCTTGCAAAGTATATAGAAGACACTCTGTGTGATGTAGATGCGGCAGAAGGACAGGTTCTTGCAAGATACCTTGCAGATTGTTCGATAGGAGGCTGTATTATCTATTGGGAAGACATGATTTAGGCTTATGGAAAGTGTATATATTGACGTGGATTCCAGATGGGGGATTATAGTTTGCTACAACTACGACATATTAGACTTTGATGACATGTGGGCAATCATGCGCAGTTTTGGTCTTTCAGACAAGAATGCAAACAAGTCACTTAGGATATTATCATCATACAACACGGGTATGACAATATCAAATCCTGACATAAGAATGAGCGCAATCTTTATTAGCAAGGCTACAAGACCAAGTGAGTGGTGGAGTACATGTTTACATGAAATTCGCCATGCTGCACAGGCTATTATAGAGTATTACGGTGCAGATTGGGGGGAAGACGATGCTTATTTGACGGGATTTCTTACGAAGAAAGTTGTTGAGAAAATAGCCGAGCCTTGTAGATAGAGCCTCATTGTGTAGGCTCTATCCTTTTATCGTACCACTTATAACCTTTGTGTATATGGTCTTTCTGTTTGTATAGCGCATAATGTATATTGCCATTATTGGTGTCAACAAACTTTGCAGCGTCTAACATAGTAGGAAACATTCTTATGAAATTATTTTCCAAATCATACATATATACATATCTTGGTGCTTTCTTTCCGTTACGCGCCCTCATTGTTTCAATTCTACGGCTCTGTACGCCATTGGCGTTAAGTGATGTTTTTAGGTTCTTTATTGTAAGTGGATTGTTGTTATTCTCCTTAATTGACACGAAGCGAAGATTTGCGACACGATTATCTGTGCGCACTGTATTTATATGGTCAACACAATATTTTGACGGTTCTTTGCATTCAAGAAACGCCTCGGCAACCATTCTGTGTGCCATGTGTTGTGTTCTCTTGCCGTTTTTAGAAAGCGTGCAATACAAATATCCGTATCTGTCTAAAAACAACTTCATAGGCTTGCCTTTAAGTGTGTTATATGCAATTGGGACACGATTTTTATTTGGCTGCAACACGGTTCTTGTTACAGACCTAATATTACCCATGTTGCTCACTTCATACAACCCTTCATACCCAACAACTGGCTTCCAGACTTCTTGCTCTTCCATAATAACAAAAATCCCAAAGTGTTCGGAGTATGGGTCGAGCATACACCTACTTACAATGGGAGTTATATTTTTATTAGGATTCTCGACCAATCCTTTAATTCTTTTGCAAAGGTACAAATAAAAAATGAAATATCAAAGCAATATAGTGTTAATTAACAAAATTTATTAAAATTAAAATTTTACAATTATGCAAAGAGAAAAACTTTTAGAAGAGTACAAGGTAACACTTGAAAGCCTTGTGGCTAAGACAGAGTTTATTTACAGCGAAGAGTTTTACAAACTTGACGAGTTTGAAAAGCAAAGGTATAACAAGGACAAGATGACCACAGAGGCTCACATGAGCACACTATGTGAATTGCTTTGGGGGAAAAAAGCGCAGTTTGACAACGGTCTTGGAAATATGTTTGCTTTTGGTCTTTTAAGTTCAATGTTTAGTGGTGGCTGGGGTGGTTCAAGTTTTAGCGCCGACTACTTAAAGAAACAATTGGTAGAGGAAGAAAATAAAGAAGATGAACACGACAAGGATATACAATATGCCGTTCCTATCTAAAAACGCTTTCTAAGGCGTTAAAATTACATTTATGGGTAATTGTACCACAAAGCATAAGAAAAGCCGATACAACGCGAGGAAATAGCGAAATAACGGCTTTCTATTATTGTTGTTCTTTAATCCACTTCCAAATAAGTTTCATTTGCTTGTCCAAATCGGTTCTTGCGAAGAGTGGATAATTGATGTTTTTATTACCTTTTACCAAAAAAGTAGTTGAAAGGATAAATGCCTCATAAGCATCTATCTTCTCTTGCATTCTCGCAATTTCCCTTACCTCATTGTCATTTAACTTTGTTCCCATAATCGTTTAAAAAAGTCTTATTATGCTAACAACAAGGGCAATTGTTGCAACCCACATAGCAATAGTAGAAGGTATTTCTTCTTTTGAATCACACCAATACAGGTGATAAAGAATGTTCAATATTTTTTCCATAAGCGTTATTTTATATCTTTAATATAAGCCCACCTTTTTACCCTAAAGTCGTTTCCTCGATGATGTTGCACTTTGCTTGACTTAGGAAAAAAATACGATGTCTTGTAAGCATCCCGCCAAGTTCCATCCTCAAAATATAAACACACCCTATAAGGATAGTGCTTTGTGTATGTTTCCACAAGCAGATATTCAAGTGGTATTGGCTTCTTTCGTAAGTCGTGCCAAATGGTTTCCATCTTTATTTAAATGTTATAGATACCTTGCATTCCTTGGGGTATATGTGAACCTCATTTATTTCACCTCTAAATTTCTTTTCACAATCCTTTGCAAGTGCATAAAAGCCTTTTTGGAAATCATTGATACTCTCAAATTCTTCTACTTCCATAACTTTAAATTTTTAATGGTTTATAATTTGGTTCTGTTTTTATTTTTGTTATTGTTTTCTTTGCATCCTTTTTCGTAATCATCCAAACGGTTGTAATATTCATTAGTAAGCCAGCCCAAAAGGTAAGCCCAAGGTTCTGCATCAGCATCATGGTTTACTCCAGCACGACATAAGAGTTTGTTTACTGCATGGAATAATTCGTGTGCAACTGTCAAATCTTTTCTCTCGCAACCTTTACGAATAAACACAAATATGTTACCGCAATCTAATAAACAAGTAGAGCCATCACATATAGAATCGTCATTTATGTCATTACGAATTTTTTGGTATTCCTCATAACTAAACTTGTCTTTGTTATCTTCGTAAAGAATATCAAATCCCTCTACATCTATGCCTGCTGCAATAACAATTGTATTAATATAAATATCAACATTAATAAATTCTATCATGGGAAATATAGATTAAAGGTGATTTAACTGTGGATAATATCTATGTTCCTCTTCCGACCATTTGCATACATTACCACAATGCTCGCAACGAAAATCAAGACCTTCTACGGCATAACCCTCGTGGTTACAATGTGGGCAAAGCGTGTTATACTTATTCGGTACGACAATAAAGTGCTTCCCGAATGCATCACCGCCATCCAGAGCACCGCTATCATACATGGACTTAATTAATTGAATGACATCCTTTACACTTGCATCATCGAGGTCGCCTTCTCCAACGCGATTGTGAAGAAGATTTGCAAGTAATTGTTGAATATCTGCACCTGTGAAGCGATAGTCTTTTAGTGTACTTGCCCTTGATTGAACTTCGCTTTGGTATTCTTGCTCCAAGTATTCCTTTATGTGCTTGCAAGATTGGGTTTCAAGCAAAGCATCAGCTTGTCGAATAAACCCATTAAGGTAATCTTCTTCATCTTCACTTGGTACATTGCTCTTAAACCCTTCCTTGTCGTAAATACTTGCATAAGCAACCCTTTTGTCCTCTCCAAGAACAACTTGTGCAACAAACAAGTATTCTTCAAGTGTAATTTCTATTGTGCGCACATGAAGCGCATTCTGTGTAGATAAAAAATCAAGCATCTATTTATCGGTTTGTGTAATTTTCTTGTTTGCATAGACTATTTCGCGGAACACCCATTGCCCATGACCCTTCTTGTTGTGTTCATATATCTTTTGTACCATAAGTTTGCGGCGCAAGATGTAGTCGGGCAATTTAGATGTCATTTCCGACTTAAATTCCTCACAAATGTACTTTCCATCCTCTATGTATGTGAAGTCATTGTGGTAGTATGCAGCTATTTCAACAACCCTTGCATCATAGCGAACCTTTGTCTTCAATTGTACTGGAACAAACTTAGTTACTTGTGGAATCAATAGGAACTGGGTTTGCAGGCGCAAGTTACTTATCTTGCCCCTCCTTTGTAGGTCACACAAAATTATATACCTATCGCGTTCATAAGAACTATCAAAGGTTATCCCCTTGTAAGTAACCTTCTTTGCTCCGTACTTATTCCAATCGCCAAAGTGTTTCATTCTACAAAAATATCTTGGAATCTTGTCTTTTTCAAGCCAACAAGTTCCATATCATCATAGCCTTGCTTCAAGTAATCCTTTACATATTGGAATGCCGTGTCTGGGTACATACTAAAGAATGCAAACTTATAACGCATTTCTTTATCAACGTCATTCTCGTCGGTAAACATCTGCACAATGTCGGCAACCCACACGCTTTCGCCATCCGTTGTCTTTGGCTTGATAATCTCATTGATGTTGCTCCTTTTTATTGCTACAACATCAATGTCCGTCAAGCTTTGAAACTTTTGGTAAAGCATGTCCTCCACTTGTGCAAAGGTTTCTACATTATCAATGATGTAACTTTCCTTTACTTGCTTATCATTGCCATTTTTGTCCCTTGTAATATAAGTAATTGTTGCTTCGTATGTCATAATCTTTATTCTTGTTTAAGTTCTATATTTACACCCCTTGGGTGCGTTATCTTCACCGTTATGTTTTGAGCAAACAATTCTGGTTGTTCAACCTTGTTTGCTTCCATTATTACTCTTTTAAGGATTGCCCATCGTTTAGTCCATATCGTACCATCTTGAATGAGCATAGACATCTTTGAAATGCCCTTCGTTATTCCGTTTGTCTTGAAATAATGGTTTTCCCTTGACCTTTGCGATATGCTTTCGTTTGTCTCACCACATAGTTGCTTGCTTGCATACCAATATAGCCAACGTGCTTGAACAAGTGGCGCTATCCTTGGCTCATTAAGCATTTCATCTACATCAACATCGCAAAGTGACGCAACAAGATTTGCAATACTTTTTTGCACCGTCTTTGTGTAGTTTCTTAATGCCTCACAAGAAACATCCAATGCGGCTTGCTCATTCTTTCTTATGGTTTCATTTGCTTCCTTCTCTGTCATTACTACTTTTCCTCTTGTTTATGCCGTTAATTATATCTTGCTTTTCCATTGGAAGCCTTTCTACAAAAAAATTCATCCTTGACTTTTCCTTCCCAAACACCTTGTCCCAAACACCCACAATTTCATACTTAAACATAAGGAAGTGAAATTCACCCTTATAGGCAACGGTGTTGCCATCCATTTGCTTTTCCAAGTATGCCTCCCATCGTGGCTCACGTTTCCTCGTCTTGTATTGCTGGGTCTTTTCATCATACACGAGCATGTCCTTCCTTCTAAGCCAAAGATACGTCTTGTCGCTATCCTTAAAAGCCACAGCGGTGATAGGACTGATGTCAATGCTTTCTATCATAAGCGCGCCATCAAACCCACCACCACTTTTTCTCTCGATGTAGCCGTTTATGTATTCACCATAACTATTTGTCATACCCTTTCGTAGTATGTATCTACAAGTTCCCAGTCTTGCAAGTCATTATACAATCGTTTTAAATAACGACCTTGACCGCTACAAGGCTCTACAAGGCACATTTCTTTTTCGACATACCTTCGCAATTCGTCAAGCATTTCATTTATCGTAAAATGGCTTTCTTCGTATGCCCTTGCCCAGTTCGTTTGTTCTGTGTTTTCCCACGATTCTTTCTCAAAGTCATCGTGTTCCAACTGGTAATCATCGGTATTTATCTTGCACCTTTTTTCAAGCGCAAATGACACCCTTACGTCGAAGTCCACATAGGGATTGTCGTTTTGTTCGTATCTGTCTTCCATAATGCTTTCTTCATTATACATTAACCAACATTGGCATAATAATACTCGTGTATTGATATTCTTGGTTTTCTTGTGCCTCGGTTATGACACCAGCCCTTTGTGGAGTGTCCATAGCGAGGACAAACTTATCACCTGCCGTGTTTTGTACAAGTTGCATCAATGAAGAACCATTGAAACCAATGGTAATCTCCTCGCCAGCGTATTCGCATTCAACAAACTCTTGTGCCGACTTATTAAAGTCAAGGTCTTGTGCAATAATAGTTACACCACCAGTAATGACTGTCGCAAACTTCAACGCTACAAGTTGTGTTTGTGTGCTACCCATCGGAAGAACGTGCTTCAATGCCGCTAAAAACTCTTCCTTGTCTATCGTGGCGAACTTAGTGCTTTCCTTTGGAATAACAGCATTATAGTTAGGGTAGTGCCCCTCTACAAGACGAGCCGTAAGATGAAAGAACCCTCCATGAAATTCAACATTCTTTTCATCAAATGCAAAATTTATTTCTGCTTCATCTATATTGCCAGTCTTTGCGAATAAATTTAGCAAAAGATTGCAGGGTTTTGTGGGCAAAGTAAATTGCGTGTCTTGGGTATCTTGTGAGTGAGTAATTGTTGTATTCTTCATCTTGACAAGTTTCTTGGCATCGGTAGCAACACTTACCATACCATCTTGCAAAAAGTCAAAGTGAACGCCATTCATCACTTGGCGAAGTTCGTCATTACCAACCGCAAAACTTGCACGACCAATGGCATCATTTATTACACTTGCCCTTATGCTCTTAGTTCCTTGGAACTTGCACTTCGGCTGCGGATATTCCGTTGCGTCCTCATAGGGCAACGTGCAACGACCCTTGTCGTACTTCAAATTGACAATGTGATTGCTATCATCAATTTCCATAGAAATATCCTTGCCGTTCAAGTTGGTAATTACTTGCAATAATGATTTAGCCTCTATGCACAATCTTGCGTATTGCGCTTCTGTTGCTTGCGCCTTCATCGTAAGCCATGTTTCGCCGTCACTTGCCGTGATTAACAATTCATTGTTATCAATCACCTCAATGCGAAAATCGCCAAGAATGGGCATCACGTTCTTTGTGTTGATGACCTTGCTTGAAAGGCTTAGTGCTGGCAACAACTCAGCACTTTGAAATTTAATCGTTTTAATCATACATACTTTCTTTATGTGTTTTACAAACTAAATTTTGAGGGAATTTGGAGAATCGAACTCCAACGTGGCGACCTACACAGCCCCTTCAGCTCAAAAGAACTTTTAGAAAGGCAGGACTGCTGGCGCGTACCTTATATACTTCTTTTGATTCAGTGTCGCGTACCACCGAGGATTCCCATTGAAATAGTACAAAAGAGGATGTTTTACCAAACGTCTTTATCATCCCGCCGTAAGTTCTCCCACAAGGGGAATATTTGGAATAGGACACCATTTGTACTATTTATTTATTTTTATCTTTTCAAAGACCTCTTTTCGGAAGTGCGGGTAAGCCAACACAAATGCCTTTAAACTTGATTGGCTTCTCAACCCCGCCTGTCATTGTGCCACCTGCACTACCTCCCGTTGTTGGCGTACCACGATTCGAACGTGGGCTACCTGCTCCAAAGACAAGTGTGACTACCGCTACACCATACGCCAATCCAACGCGCCTATCTTACTTCTTTCCCCAAGTAAATAGATTCGTTATGGTATCAAAAATCTTTTCAATGAACGGCCAGTCGTACCAACCATTTGACATACCACCAACGATAAGACCGCATACGCCGCCAAGAACATAGTTCCAAGCCGTTGCAACACCAAAGTCAAGACCGTTGAAACCAACGAATGCCACACCCGCAAGAATGGCTACAACCCAAGAGATTGCATGAACCCAATTCTTGTTGGTAATCTTGAACGCGCCATGAATGGCTGCTGTGATTGCTTGCGTACCTACCAAAATTGATGGAATAACATACGCCATTTGCTTCAATAATTCAATTACTTGCATAATACTTAATAATTACTTAATAATTTATGTTAAACTTAACTCATATTCTCTCTTCTTGCAGGTGCAGAAGGACTCGAACCCACGACTTTCGGTTTTGGAGACCGACGTTCTACCGACTGAACTATACACCCTTTTATTTATTTAAATAGCATATCGCCCCGTTGTGCCAGCTTGAACATGTTCGCGCCCTATGCGACTGTCGAACAATATGCTATTTGCGGAGAGTGTAGGGTTCGAACCTACGCGCCGTTTTACCGACCTAACACGTTAGCAATGTGTCCCCTTCGCCAACTTGGGTAACTCTCCAAAAAGCCTACTACGTTTCACAACGCATTGGCCACAAAGTCAAACAAACATTTTGCTTACAAACAAAGGGGAAGTACTACATTTCACAATGCCTCCAAATCCCATAATACAAACATTAATCAAACATCAAAATTATTAACCATGAAAAACAGAAGATTATTCGTATTTCTCATCAACACCACTGTGTTGTGTATTTTTCTTTTGCAAAGGTAAGTATTTTTATTGTATATTCCAAATTTTTCGCCAATTTTTAGCAAAATTTAAGATTTCTTACTACCCTTTATTTTTTGCACACTAATTAAGTACCACTCCAAGTGAGCGTTTGATTGATGGGCTTAGTGTATAGGTATTAGCACTTACTATATAGAGATTATTCTTCATAGAAAAAGTAAAATCTTCTATTTTGTGTTTGCAAACAAGTGGAGCATAGAATTGTTGGGAATGTTTTTCTTTTTTTGCCCATTTTTTCTTGATTGCATAACCTATTACACCAATTGCCGTTCTTACGCAACATCCTATTTGCTTGGCAAATCTCTTGTATGATATGCCACATTCTTTATAGGTTTGATACATACTATCCAAAATTCCACGTTTAACGAGTCGCTTCACCTTTTTCTTCGCAGCCCTATATTCTTTTCCGTTTCTCGGATTGGCTTTGGTTAGAAGCAAGCGTTTTATGTAGTCCTTTTGTGCTTGTATCATTAGTGCCAAGAATGCCCTAAGTGATTTATATGTTAATTTGTAAGCCCTAAAAGAAAACTTATCTACACAGATATTTCTTTCCTTGTGCTTTGAGGACAAATTGCTTATACAAAGGTGTCTTTTATTCTTATCGTGATAACTCACCCATCCTTGCGCTTCAATTATTGGCATGAGTTTCTTGATTGTTGTAGCAGACACCTTAGTAATTGTGTGCAATTTATTGATGGAGCAATTAAGTACCATAGAAGAATGCCCTACGCAATGCTTTAGATACAAGCAGAAGGACAATGCCTTTTGGAGCATCGGCTTCCCTTTTATGTCCGTAAGTAACTTTCTTCTTAAATACATAATCACTATTAGTTATAAGTAAAGCCGAACCCTTGTATAAACAAAAAATCCAACTTCGTGAGGCGGCACTTGGTTGGAAATTTCGTATATTTGGTTCGGCTTGATTGCCTAAACTAATATCTTATGTTTCGTGTAACAAGTTCCGCCTACCTTGTTTTAACGATGCAAAGATACGTAGTTTTTATGAAACTTCCAAAGAAAAATCGAAAATTTTTATGTTTTTTCGCTATTTTTTATCTTCAACACCATGTTTTTGCCCATTTTTGACACAAATTCCTTGGCTTTTTTGTCGGAAACACCAAATTTCCGTGCGACATAACTAACATCACATTCGTCGAAATACATAAAGCGAAATTTTTTGTTCGTTTAGAATGGTAAGTCATTGCCTACTTGCACTTGTGGGGCGGGTTGTGGCGCAGGTTGTGGCTGTTGGACGGGTGCTTGCGCTTGTGCGGTGGCATTTTGTGCGGTAATATCAACCCTTACGGCACGCCAAGCGTTGACATCCGTGTAGTAGTTGCCATTATATTCCCGACTTAATACATCAAAGCTCACATTGTACGTTCCACCCTCAACAACATTCATCTTCGACCACCTGTCTTCGTTAATCACCGTAAAGCAAACATTTTTCACAAACTCACCATCTTGCACCTCAATGACAAAATGATGCTTCTGGTGCTTTTGACCATCTTTTTTTGACGTGTATTGGGTTTCAAACACCTTAATACACTTTCCATTTACTTGTAAATCCATAATCTTGTTCTGTGTTTTATTGTTTATACCTTGTTTTTCCTATCTAATTCGCGTTCTAAGCGACTTTCTATTTACCACCCATTAATGTTATACAAATCCAATAAAGCACAATCTATTCTCTTGATGCTGCCCATTCCAACTTGATTGTACTTCTTGAACTCACGGCGACCAACGCGCAAAAGTTCGCCAACGGTATAGATATTTTTAGCATCTAATATTTTCTTTATTTTTACATCATAGCCATAGTTTCTACCATAACTTCTTATTTTCCCCAGAATGGCTTCCACTGGCGAAACATCAACATAATCTGGCCACCATTTGTCTGGCGAAGCCTTTTCTTCAAAACTTTTGAGTTGTTCTTTTAGCGTGGTGCGCTCACGTTCAGCTACAATGCTTTCGGAAAGAAGATTAGTGTATTTCTCTTTATATACATCGAGTTCTTGTTTCAACCATTGGATTTCAGAGCCTTCATCCTTCCATGATGCTGGTTGCGCATCGTTCGCGTACATTACGACTTCCACGTTTTCAATTATGCGGCACAAACCATTACACTCTTTGCCGTAGCAATTAACCACGGCTTTGTCTTTAACGTGTTCAACGGCAGCCATCATTTTGTCGTTTATAAAGATGTCGCCATTTTTTGTCTTGACAATAATCATAGTTATTCGTTAATGTTTAGTTACATCACATCGTCGTCGTAGTTTGGTAAATCGTTGGCGATTCCCATGGATATACTGGTGGATATACTGGATACGGTGTTGGCACACTTATTTCAAGCTGTTTATTGATGATGAAGTCCAAAAGGAAGTAATAATCGTCGTCGCTTACGACCGACGGCCAGACCTCCGTATTAAACCTCAGTTTATTTAAAATCTCAATACCTTTACGTTGTTGTTCCGTCATAGTTTCCTATTCAATTAATTAGTTAAATTTTTGGTCTTTTTCATAATCGCGCCTGCCTTAGACTTCATCATTTCAAACATATCATCACACTTGTCTGCCCAAGCCAAACCCTTCATATAGTCACCATTCTCTTGCAAATACTTCAACTTCGCCTTCGACATCGACATCAATTGACGTATGTCATTGAACAACTCTATGTTCAAGTCCTTGTCATAACGATGCAATATGTCATTCATATCCATAACACTGGTTTCTATTATGTCACTGCACATAAAGCATACAAGAACAAGACGCATCACACTTTCCATATCAATGTCCGACAAACCAACATCCTTTAGGTCTATATACTCCAACTCCTCCTCCGTCTCACGCATATATTGAGCTACACAACGGGTGTATAGCATTTCCAACTTCTTGGCTAAACCCAACGCCTCGGACAAACGACCTTGCATAACGTACATCTGCTGCTGCACACGCATATCATGCACCTCTTCGTTGGCTTCAAACTCCTCCCTTATCCTCGCCAAAACCTCCTTCGGCAAATCACTTACGTTCATTCTTATGCAATTTAAATAGATTTTTTCCTTCCTCTTTGCCAAATATGGCTATCATAGCCTTCAATTTCTCTTTGTCCAAACACTTGCGGCAATATGGGTGTTGGGGTATGTCTGGGTCTATGCACGGCCAAAATGCAACGGCTTGCGCACCACACATGCAACACTTACACTCACTCGCCTTCATTCCTTTTCCAATAATTCTGGGTTATCGAATATGTTGCCTATCACCTCAAACACCTTGCTATGTTTGCTAAAGTTTAACATTAATTCTGGCAAAAATTCGGGGTAAGAATATCCTTCCAACTTTGAACGATAAGCATATTCGTCCATCAACCCATCACAGTGCATATCATCATTCCAACCAACAAGGCACTTTGTATTGCTACCATCACTGAACTCGGAATATATTATATCACCCTCGTAAATTTCAACGCCATTCTTGTCCTTTAAGCCAGTGTATTGACCTAATGTGTCTGGGTCTATATCGAAAAGGTATTCGGCATGAATAATGTGACGCGGTATTTCTACACCATTAACTGGGTCTGTCCAACCACCCTTACAATAGTAGCCATATACCCACTCGCCACTATTCTCTTCTTTTCCCCTAAATTTAATCTCACGCATAACAACCCTGTTTCTTAGTATTTCTTCCCATTCTTGTAAGGACGCTCCTCGTTGTAACGCATCTTCCACTCTATGTGACGCATCAAATCAATCCCCATGCCCTTCGCCAATGCAAAAAGAAAACTTAAAGAACTACCAATCACTTGCGGCAAACACTCATCCGTGCCATCATCATCCACCACACCACTCGTGCTACACAATAAACGACTCAAATAGTACATCCGCTCACAAAACGTGTCTTCACCAAAGATTTCTTGAAAATCCGCTTCCATCGTGTCATACTCAACCCTCGGCTCTATACACAATGCACCACACATGTCGTACAGGCGTATGCACACGTCAGCCAACTCATCCTCAACACTATCCTTAATGTATTTCTCGAAAGGACTTCTTGTGTCTCTGTCATAAACATCAGCACCGAACTTGCTTTCATCCAAATACCTTTCAACATCGGAATGCAACACCTTACGGTCTGCTTCAATTGCCTCACCTATCTCACTTAATACCAACATCAAGTAATGCTCAACGCTTAAATCCTTCTCGTGAAAACCATGAGAACAAGCACACGTGTATGCGCGCGCTATTAAATCCTTCGTAATATCTTCCATTGCATTTATTCAATTAATCCTCATCTTTGTACAGTTCGTTGTCTATGTAATCCATAACACGATACAACGCATCAAAAGAACCAAGAAAACGACCATAATCCTTGCTCGTCTCAAAATCATTGTCCTTCAAACGAGACTCTACAGCATCAGACCACTCTTGCAACTTGGAACGAAGACGAACCATCGCGCCTATATGCTCCTTGCCACAACCATAACCTATCATGCCACCCAATAACATGCCCACTAAATAAGCACCTATAACCATCCACTCCATAATAACAACAATTTTATTTCTAATCTTTCATATATCTACTTTATATAACACTACTATGTATAACCCTATATAATATACTACTATCTTTAATCCTATACTACTATGTCCTGTATTATTATATATTATATTTATTATCTCTATAATCCCATTTCTACTTAATCCAAGTGCAAAGATATAACTTTTTATCCATATAAACCAAATAAATTAAATCTTCTTAACCCTATACAACCCTATTTTTAACTTTATTAAGAATATCAGCACTAAAATATATTGAAAAAACGTAATCTATTCAACTACCAGCCAAATTACACTAAATTATAACCCAAATTCGCGCATTTTTCATTACAGCACAACACAACTATTTCCTATATACCCCCAAAAACACTATTTAATGCCCCAAATTTTGCATTTTAACCCACAAGTGGTACAAAGTATCACCAAAACAAAAATAATCGCGCATAACGCAAAAGAACGCAATTTTTCGTTTTTAAAATTTTTTCTTTTTTAAAAAATGAGCGTTTGCACCATATACTTGCGTCCCCTCTTCCCCTCCCCTCCCCTCCTTTGTTTTTCTTTTTCTTCTCTTTGTTTTTGGCGTTAAATAACATACGTTTTTTTAACGTTCATTTTAAACATATATCTTTGCATTTTGTGTCGTACCTTTGTGCGTTTATTCGCCGGTTCACTTTTCTTTGTCCTGCTTTTGTGCAATACATATAATTTTAAATTGCCCTTTGTGGAGTATATTATAATACACTATATAACTATATAAACATATATTCCCGCTTTACTTTATAACTCATAAATAACTATCTTTATATATATAATGTATATAATATATAATTGTAAAAAATTGTAAATTTATTTTATATATATTTTGTAAATTATTGATTTATAATAACTTATTTTTTTTAGTGTGTAAAAAAGTGTAAAAATGTACTTACTTAGAGTTTATGACTGTTAAAAATATATATAAAACACTTAACAAAACTTAACGAAAATAACAACATACGAAAAAACGCCGTACCTTTGCACTAGAGTTTCAAAAAGGAACAAATATACAAACATTTACAAACATTTAATTTTTTACAATTATGACACACACACAGATCTTAAACGCCGTAACAAAAAACGCCGTTTGTGCAGTAAGAAACGCATCCCCAATGTACTTTGTTAATCAATTGAACAAAGCGGCAAAGAAAAACGAGTTTATCGAAAATGTCGATATTCGCGAATTACAAAAGGTATATTGTGCCGCATTTGGTCGTGAATCTTTTTCTCTTTATGACTTTACAAAGGGCGAGAACGGCGCGCCGCACGTTGAAAAAACGGCCAAAAAGCGCCCCGCCGAAAAGTACACAATAACTGATGAGGGCGAGAACGGATATAAATACCTTTGCCCTATTTCCCCGACCTTGGCCGCATATTTGCGCGCTTTTCAGTACATTTGCAAGCCCTACACAAAAGGCCTTGACAAAGCCGAAAAGGACGCACAAAGGGATGCACAAAAGGCCGCAAAGGATGCACTAAAAGCGGAGAAAAAGGCAGCACAAATAGAGTACAACAACGGCCGAATAGATTTTTCCACGTATAAGGCAATAATGAGTAAATAGGCCGCTTTGCGGTTGGGTGTGCCGTTTAAAGCGGCCGCAAGGGGTGCGACGCCCTTTGCACCCACAAAACGCCATGCAGGGGCGAATACCTGCACACGCCGTGCGTAAATACGTTACATTTTAACGTGTCCTTTGTGGGGCTGATTTATGCACACAAAATAGGATGCACACGGCGCGCCGTTCTCATACATAGTGTTATTTTCACGGCCGCACGTTTTGCGTGTCTTGCTATCTTGCTATTTTAGCAGGCAGAAAAAAGGTGTCACTATCACCTTTTCGTATGCGCCCGATTTAGGGCAAAGGGACACGGCGCGCAAAACTACATGAAGCGGGCTTAAATGTATGCAAGTGTTACGGCTTGCATAGTGCAAATATACACGGATGGGCTGAAGGGCACGGGGCAAACTGCGCAACGAATAGAAAGCATTTTGTGTGCGAGTATTTGGCAGCGATGGGGCTGTGGTGTGCGTGTGTGTTATCGGGTGCGGTAGGCAAGGCACGGGATGCCTTATAATAGGGAAAATTGTGGCGTGCGGCGAGCGGATGCGGCAGCACAAAGTTGTATATAATGTTGTATGCACGGAAAGTGGACAAACTGCATTTTGTGGCACGCAATAATGATACATAAAGCAAGCACGGGAGAAAGGGATGCGCAGGTAGTGCGCAAAGTAGTTAAGACAGCCTTTGCGATGCTTTCTTATAGGCGGTATGGTATGCACGGAAAGTGTAGGCGGTTCGATGCCGCCCCGCTAACTATTTACACCAAAATAAAAGTGGTATGAAAAAAAATCATGTATGGTTCTTTGCGCACGGCCTTTTTAGTGCGCTATTTACAATTTGCGCAATTATTATGTGTGTTGAATTGTATCGTTTTAGTGTTCAATATAGCATGGATGCAGCAAGCTGCGCGCTTATGTGGCTGACGATTTTGCCCCTTGCTATTGCACCGCTTGCATTGATGCGCTATGACTGCGAGGATGGAACGGAACAAACAAAAATTTGGTAAAATACACGGAGGACTAATTATGAAAAAGTTTTTGAGCAGGGCGTTTGACTACGCGCTCGTAATTGCGTGTGTGGCATTATTCGTTATTGTATTTTTCAAAACGATTTACGGAGGATAGAATTATGAAAAAGTTTGTATTGGTGCAGGACTCATGTGGCAATTTCCGCATGACCACAAGAGAAAATTATGACCGCATGATTAGTGATGCTCGTGAATGGTGGCATTTCTACAAGCACGAAGGTTTTAAGACCATCGAGGATGTGTACGAGTACATTGACGAGCGGTTTGGAGGCGTTACGCGCTACGATATAGAGTTTATAAATTAAAATAAGGAGGACTAACTATGAAGAGTACAAAACAAATGACCATACCCGTAGGATTGAGCGGAGTTATGGATTATTCGCACATTAATGCAGGCTCATACAAGGTGGAAAACCTTAAAGGCAGCATCGAGTGCAATGTTGTTATTGAGCAAGCAGACGACAAAAAAATGGTCTTGCATTTTGATGTAACGGACGAATATGTGGACGAATTGGAAAAGTCGCCTGTTGCAAAGTTAATGTGTCTTGAAAATGCGGGCATCTTTAAGAAGGCAGTGTATGTAATAAAGTAAGGAGGACTAACTATGTGTAATACGATTTTAGTAAAGTTTCTAGGGACGTTGGCGGTAATGGAGTACGCAGATGCGCACCCAAGCCACGTTTTCAGCGAGACGTGTTTTATGGATAGCCATGGGCATTCGCTCGTGGCATCGGAGTATCATCCCGACGAGGCGTTCATGGAAATGGATGCAGACGGGCATTATTTTTGGCACACAACACTCGACGGATGGCAGCGAGTTTACGCCGATTGTGGATGGGTGTGTCGCAAGAATGGCAGGTACATTTATATTTCATAACAAATAACAAACAAACATCAACAAACAAACCTAAAAATTTCTAACTATGTTGTACTATTCATTTTTTGACTACAATGGGTTCAAGCAAGTGTTTGGTATTACCGAACACGGAAACGGAAACGTAAGTCGCAGGAACAAAATTCTTCTCGCTATGTTGAAGGACAAAGAGTTCTTCTATAATATTCGTCACGCCACTCTAAAATTTCGTGGCTACGACGAGGAACTTACGCAAGATGAGCGCGAGGATATTGTACGAGTGTTTCGTGGCTTATCCACGATGGCCGATTTGCGGGCATTTTGCATATCACTATTTAAGAGATTTAAGCCAGTGAATGGGTGGGATTGCAACGTCGTGATGGACGACGAAAAATATCTTTTTGCGCACCCAGATTACAGCATTGATAATGGTGGGTTGTGCTTTGATGGCGATTATCGTAGCATACGATACATTAATCACCAAAGCAATGACGAACACCCATACAAGATGAAGTCCGGAAAATTCCTGCGCAGATTGATAGAGGCTTCTCCGTGGTGCATATTACCAGAGTGTGTTAAGGTTTGGCTTTGCGAGGACTTTGCAGAGCGTTGGCAAGCATATTCGCAACGCAAGTTGGCTGGGCACACCTTGCACATAAGTGATACGCTCGAGGATTTCGTGCGCATTTACGATAGAGATAACTATATGAGCGATTTTGGGTCGTGCATGTCGCACGATGGCGGCTCACAATCCTCGTTCTATGTTGATGCCGTAAAAGCGAAGGCCGCTTGGCTTGAAAATAACGAAGGTCAAATTGTTGCACGATGCGTCATATTTACAGACGTTGAGGATGATGAGGGCAACACGTATCGTCTTGCAGAACGCCAATATAGCGCCGATGGCGACAATGTATTGAAGCGTTTGCTGGTTGATAAGTTGATAGACGCAGGCGAGATTGACGGCTATAAGGCAATCGGGGTCGATTGCCACAATGCAACGGCATGGGTTGCGAATGATGGCACGTCATGGAGCGGCAAGTGTTTCCATATAGATTGTGACCTTGAAGAAGACGACATCGTGTCGTATCAAGACTCGTTCAAATGGTATGATTGGCAAGGGCACATAGCATATAATTATCCCCACGACGATGCAGATGTTGCACTCGACACAACGGATATGCGCTTTAATCCTTATGAAGGAAAAGTGTGGTCGGATTACGAGGACGAGTATATTGATGAGGACGATGCCATTTGGGTTGAAAACCGAGACGATTATATCTTATATAGACATACAGAATATTGCGTCAACACCGACGCGCGCGAGTGTGAAGAAGATTGTGTGCAATTGGCTAACGGAGATTATGCGTACTATGGCCGTGAATGCGAGGGATATGATGGCGTGTATTATTGCGATAGATGCGATGAGTATTATCTTGAAGAGGATATGACGTACTCTGAGTTGCTTGACGAAATGCTGTGCGATAGTTGTTGCCACGATGCTGAGCAAGAGTACATGGAAGAGCACGCGGGCGATGGTCGCTTCCGTTATGATGTGTACGATGATGAGTGGTACGACACGGAAGAGTGTGATGATGTTCGTGTATTGTATTGGGATTACGACCAACACCGCAGACGTGTCGGCTACACACGCAAGCGCCACGTTTTATATAACCAATCATCATTTGCAAGGTATAACAACAATTGGTATTTCTCAAATGTCACATTGTATAACGATGTCCGTGTACCGCGTGAGACTATTGTCGCATAAGTGAGTAAGAAAAAGAATTGTTCAACGAAATTAAATAGAAAATAATATGAAAGACTTTGAATTATTGAAGAGTTTATATGAAATTCACGCACCAAGCGGACGCGAAAAGAAGATGCGCAAATTTGTTAAGCGCATGGCAACGCAACGTGGTGGTATTGTGGTGCAGGACAGCGCGGGCAACCTTTATGTGACAAAGGGAGAGGCGGACACATATCCGTGTATTTGTGCGCACCTCGACCAAGTACAAGACGCACATAGCAAAGACTTCAAGGTAATTAAGCAAGATGACATCATCTTCGCATATTCGGCAAAAAGCAAAGCGCAACAGGGGTTGGGCGCGGATGACAAGAACGGCATTTGGATTGCACTTGAATTGCTGGGCGAACTTGACGTGCTGAAATGTGCCTTCTTCGTTGGTGAGGAAGTCGGATGCGTTGGAAGTGGCAGGGCTGACATGGAGTTCTTCAAGGACGTGCGCTATTGCATACAACCTGACAGACGAAATGGCGATGACCTCATCACAAGCATAAGCGGTGCAATATGTAGCGAGGATTTCCTTGCGGCGATTGATTACGCAAAATTTGGCTACAAGGAAACGACTGGCTTGATGACAGACGTTGAGGAACTTTGCGAAAAGGGTGTTGGAGTTAGTTGTATTAACATTTCTTGTGGCTACTACAATCCGCACACAGACGAAGAGTGTACTTCGTGGTCTGAACTTTGTAATGCGTTTGACTTTGCACACCACATTTGTACGAAATTGACAGATGTGTATCCGCATAAATACGTTAGCACATGGTCTGGCTATGGCGGTTATGGCGGCTATGGCGGCTACAAAAACTATGGTGGCGGCTATGGTGGAACGTATGGCGATTGGTACGATGATTGGTATGAGAAAAAGTATGGAAGCGGCACAAGCCAACCAAAGCGTGACTATTCGTACACGCAATATGACGAAGACCAAGACTACGACACGATGTATGAACTTTTGAGCGAATATCCACACCTAACGTTCGATGAAGTTTGGCGTGATTATCAAACTCAGTTCATTTGTATGGACAAAGACCTCGCACACATCATCTATGATGATACGATAGATTTTGTTAGCGAAAAGATGTGGGAGGAAATGGCAAATCAAGATGCCTATGATGCAAAGTCGAAGCAAATGGAGTTCTCGTTTGCCGATTGCGGGTAGTGTTCACTCTCAACCTCGCACTCTTCGCGCG
>Ga0256405_10001405_pt1 | contig 65812 bp, 55 predicted proteins | sample RumenRJG_02DNA_FD_189096 | JGI IMG/M metagenome (GOLD analysis project Ga0256405, IMG submission 189096) | Bovine rumen microbial communities from Lethbridge, Alberta, Canada - RJG_02 | ecosystem: Host-associated > Mammals > Digestive system > Stomach > Rumen | place: Canada: Alberta... | reverse complement strand
CTCGTACCTGCTCCAGTGTCAGGTGATATGACTCAGCGATTTGGCGATTCGTTTCTCCTTCACTTTTGCGGCGAAAGATTTCGGCTGACAGATGTTCAACTTTGGTGTAGTTCCTTGGCATAGCAAAGCCCTCCTGTTGTTGTTTTCATTCTACAACAGGAGGGCTTTTTATTCAGTGTCCGTAGTTCGGGATACGGTCCAGTTTCAGCTGAAACCGGCGCATTTGATAATTGCCCTGAGGGGAAAAGTCGGATATAATAAGTTCAGCAACAAAAATCTCTCAGAAAAGAAGGAAGATCATCATGAAAAAGTATCTGGCTGAGTTTGTCGGTACTCTGGTCCTCGTCCTGTTCGGCTGCGGCACGGCTGTCGTGCTCGGCTGCCAGGCTGCCACGGTCAACGCCGCCTATCTGGGCACGGCGCTGGCGTTCGGTCTCTGCATCGTCGCGATGGCGTACTCCATCGGCAACGTGTCGGGCTGCCACATCAATCCCGCCGTTTCGCTGGGCGTGCTGCTGACCGGCGGCATGAGCGTGGCTGATTTCATCGGCTACGTGATCGCTCAGTGCGCGGGCGCGACGGCCGGCGCGGCCATCCTTGGCTATCTGTGCGGCTGGGACTGCGGCTTCGGCACGAACGCGCTGTTCAACGGCGACGTGGTGAAGAGCTTCGCGGTCGAAGCGGTGCTGACCTGCACGTTTGTGCTCACGATCCTGGGCGTCACGTCCAAGTCGGGCCACAACAAGTTTGCCGGTCTGGTCATCGGCCTGACGCTGGTGCTGATCCACATCTTCGGCATCCACTTCACGGGCACGAGCGTCAACCCTGCCCGCAGCTTTGGTCCCGCTCTGTTCGCCGGCGGCGCCGCGATGGCCGACCTCTGGGTCTTCATCGCCGCTCCTCTGGCCGGTGCCGTCGTGGCTGCGATCGTCTGGAAGGTCATCGAGCCCGAGGCGTAATCACTTTTTGCAAATCTGCAATAAAAAAGCCGCTTCCCCGCCGGGAAGCGGCTTTTTTACTGTGCACGCGCTTGTCGCTTGTGCTGGCGCGGTGCAGGGCTGCGGGACGATGCTAAAAGCAGCGCGGGGAATGCAAGTTTTGAAAAAATATAATTTTCACCCGTTTTTTGCGCGTTCTGTTTTTTTCCTGCCTGTCTGCTATAATCATTCAGGCGCTGTGAAATTTTTCTCATTGGCGGCGCAAATTTTGGGGGTCGTGTTGAAAGGACGCGGATTCGGTTATGAATACTTTTGCGACAATCTTCCTGATCGTCTCTCTGGGGTATCTTCTGGGGCGCGTGACGGTGCGCGGTATCTCGCTGGGCACGTCGGGCATTCTGCTCGTGGCGCTGGTGATGGGGCACTTCAATTTCGTCGTGCCGGCGGTGGCGAAAAATCTGGGGCTGGTCTGCTTCGTCACGGCGGTCGGCGTGATCGCGGGGCCCGTGTTCTTTGAGAATTTCCGCCAGAAGGCGATCGCCTATGTGGTGCTGGGCTTTTTGACGATCATGCTGGGCGCGGCGATCTGCGTCTTCTGCATCAAGGTCTTCGGCACGCCGAAGGCGCTGTGCGTGGGGCTGCTCAACGGCGCTCTGACGAGCACGCCGGGGCTGGCTGCCGCGCTTGAGGCGACGGGCGATCCGATCGCTTCCGTCGGCTACGGCATCGCCTACCCGTTCGGGGTGCTCGGCGTCGTGCTGTTCGTTCAGGTCCTGCCCAAGCTGCTGGGCACGAACATGGCCGAAGAGGTGAAGTCGCTCACGGCGCGCACGGCTTCTGACAAGCCGAAGAAGATGTTCGGCTTCGAGGTCGATCCGTTCGGCTACTTCGCGTTCGGCGTCGCGGCCTTTACGGGCGCGCTCATCGGCGCGGTCAAGATCCCGCTGCCCGGCGGCGCGCAGTTCAGCCTCGGCACGTCGGGCGGACCGCTGCTGACCGGTCTGCTCGTGGGATTTTTGCACGACAAGGGCTTCAAGTGCTTTGACTCGCACAAGGAGACGCTGAACGCCATCCGCGAGTTCGGCCTGGCGATGTTCCTGCTCGGCGCGGGCACCGAGGCCGGCAAGGGCTTTGTCGAGGTGGTGCGTCAGTACGGCTGGTCGCTGTTCTTCCAGGGCGCGCTGATGACGCTGCTGCCGATGATCCTGCTGTTCATCGTCGCCAAGGCGTTCTTCAGGCTGAGCACGCTCAACGCGCTCGGCTCCATCTGCGGCGGCATGACCAGCACGCCCGCTCTGGGCACGCTGATCTCCGTGGCCGGCAGCGACGCGGTGACGACGGCCTACGCCGCCACGTATCCTGTGGCGCTTGTCTGCGTGGTGCTCAGTTCGCAGTTCATCGCCGTGCTGATGTAATCGATATTGAAAGACAGCGAGCCGCGGTCCTGATTTTTCGTCAGGATCGCGGCTCGCTTTGCGTTGCGGCTCCGGAAATTTTACGCTGTACCGCGATGAAAAAGCTCAGCGTGAGCGGCCGACGGCGCTGCCCGGAAATCTCACCGCCGATCCGGCGAATGCCGCCGCGGCTGCCGATGCGGTCGAAGCGTGGATGTTCAAGATGGGCGTGCCGGAGAAGCTGGCCGACATGGGCTACACCGACGCAGACGTTGAAAAGCTGGTCCGCCTGACGCGCAAGACGCTTTCGCTCGGCGGCCTGCTCGACCTGGCGCCTGTCAAGGCCACGCCCGAGGTGGTCGGCAAGATCTACCGCGACTCGCTCAAGCCCCGCAAGTAAGGGACCGCTGGTAAAATACTGCATAATGGGATTTGATCAGCGTCTCCGTAATAATAAACGGCTGTTTATAAAAAATCGCCTCTCGTCCGATGCGGACGGGAGGCGATTTTGCTATTCTTCGCTGAGGCCGGGCACGATGTCTTTGAGCATCCGTCCCTGCCAGAAGCGGGCGTTTTCGGGTGTGACGCTGTAGGCGGGCGAGGTGAGCTGGAATCGTTCGTCAAGGCCGTCGAAGGTGACGTGATTGATCCCGCAGATCAGCTCGAAGGCAAGGTCGTTGGTGAACACTCTGCCGCTGTTGGCGCGCAGCGTCGCGACCGTCTCGGGCCAGCGCTGCTCATAGCCTTTCGTGCACCAGAAGGCGGCGGGGATCATCGTCATCGGAGCGGAGAGCGCGTCGTAGTTGTGGCCTTTTCCGCCCAGCACGTCCTCGGAATGGTCCGAGAAATAGAACATGCTGCCGACGGCGAATTTCGACCGTTCGATCTCCGCGGCGAACTGGCTGAGCATCCAGTCGGTGTAGCTGATGCTGCGGTCGTAAGTCTCGACGCGCTCGCGAAGCTCGGGCCTGAGAGAATCGACCCATTCGGCGCGCGGCAGGTACGGCCAGTCGGCGGGAGTGTCTTTGCTGTATCTCCAGTGGCTGCCGATCAGATGAAGGAAGATCACGTGGTTCGCGGAGGTGTCGGCCTGGTCCAGAAGTCGGCGGAGATGCGGCAGCAGTTCGCCGTCCAGGTGCACGATGCTCGTGAACTGCATGACGGCGCCGCTCGGCACGGTGGCCTCGTCGCGGGTGAAATACTGCTCGTCGGTGTTCATGGCCAGCTGCGTGGTGACGAAGTTGCCGTAGATGCCGATGCGGTCCTGGCTGCTGTACCAGTACGTCTTCACCCCTGCCGCGCGCAGCACCTCCGGCAGCGAAAGCGTGTCCACGACGCGGGCCAGCTCGCCGGCCGCGTCCGTCTGCGCTTCGGGCACGTAGTTGCAGAAGCGGCTCAGTGCCGTCGTCAGCGCCTGATCAGTGTGGACCATGCAGGAATAGGCGTTTTTGAGCAGGACCAGGGGCGAGGAGCTCATCCACGGCGTCGTCGGGCGGTCGTAGCCGTAGCAGTTCAAATGCTGGCGGTTCGCTGATTCGCCGATCACGACGAGGCAGACTTCACCCGCACCGCGTTTGCGCACATGCAGCTGTGCCGCCTCGCCGCTGCGGTCAGGGCGGGGGCTGCTGAGAACTTCGCGCGTCAGACGGTGCTGCGCAACCCCGTGCTTGAGGTCGAAAAAGAGCGTGCTGTACCCTTCCGCTTTGGAGCGGTAGCCGTATGCGATCGCTGCGGAGAGCACGAAGCACAGCGCTCCGGCGGCATATTTCCGCGGCCTGATTCCGCGCGAGAGCAGACGCGCCGCAGCGGTCGCCCCCAGCGTCAGAGCAGCCGCTAGGAGGACGAAAGCGATGCCGAACTGATCGAACACGAAGCTGAACGCCTCTTCGGGATTCGTTCCGAGCATGGCCGAGACTGCCGTTGTACTGACTCGGCCGCCGAAGCGCAGGATGTAGGCGATGTAGATCCCGTACTGAAGGGCCCCAAAAAGGATGAACAGCGTCAGGAGCGCGCGCAGGCCTCGGGCGGCCAGCGCCTTTCCGTCAGGGACAAGATAGGCCGCGAGGGCGTAGACGGCCGGGAAAGCCCCGATGCACAGATATTCATACACGCCTATGGGCATGCGGCACAGAAACGCCGCTGTCAGTTCCAGCGCCAGAAACAGCGCGTACATGAACGCGCCTCGCCTGCCGCAGAGACACACGGCCGTCATCAGGAACCACGAGCAGATCAGCTCAAGTCCCAGATGCTGGGCGAGGATCGGCCACGGTGTCGCGAACGTGTCCGTCTTTTCAGCGATCCAGCCGCACACAAGCGCCGCCCGGTAAAGCGCGAAAACCGCCGTCCCGGAGACAAAGCCGCCGAACAGCGCTGCCTTCAGTTTAGAAAAGCGGGATGAGCGCATCTTATTGGCCTTTCACGGTGCTGTGAGAAAACATCATCCCCGCGCCGCACACGGCGACGGAAATGCCCATGCCCACGACCAGCGGGTCGACGGGCAGCCTGAAAAACTGCACGGCGGCCATCGACAGGGGCGACAGCAGCATCGCGGCGATCGCACAGCCGCCCGGCAGACGGCCGCGCATGAACAGCGCGGCAGACATCGGCGCGAAGACGACGGCAGCGCGCAGTCCCATCGAAAGAAAGCCGAGGTCGTTGAGCATCTTGCCCGGCATCGTCAGCGCGGCGACCGCCGCGGCACAGAGGATGCCGGCGATCGTCAGGCGTGACGCGGCCAGCTCGGCGCGCGGCGACTCGATCGCTGACGAAAAGCGCCGCCACACGTCCTTGACGAGGATCGCCGACATGCCCAGCGAAAGCCCCGCGCCGCCGCCGATCACCGTGATCAGCAGCGTACCCAGCACGATGCCCGCCAGCAGCGGCGGCATATGATCAAGCGCGAACGCCGGCAGCACATGCACCGTTCCCGCCAGGACACAAGATGCGGGAGCCGTTTGTCCCGCCGCGGCCAAAGCGGCTGCTTCGGCCGCGGTGATGTAATGCGCTCGCATCGACAGGCCGATGAAGATGCCCGCAATACCCAGCGGCGGACACAGCAGCGCGCCAAGCAGCACGCCCTTTCTGGCGGCCGCGTCGCTGCCGGCGCTCCACACCGCCTGCGCATACGTCTGCGTCGAAAGGACGCCGAGGATCAGCGAAAGGCACGATCCCGCGTCTTTCATGAATCCCCGTGCCGTCAGGCTGAAAAATCGCCGTGCCAGTGCCGCCGCGTCCGGCAGGTCGGAGACCTTTTCCGCTGCCTGCTGCACCATGCCCAGCGGCGTGCCGGCCAGCTGAGAGCGGAGCGCCGCAAGCAGCCCGCTCAGCCCGCCCTCCTGCGTCCAGACGAGGATGAACGAGCCGATCAGCGTCAGGTACAGCAGCCCCACCTTGACCATGCCGCCCATGCCCGCGCCCCAGGCTCCGCCGAAGATGACGTAAAAGCACATGATCGCGACCGTCAGCGCGGCGGCGACCAGCGGCGGCATGGCGGGGAACATGATCGTCAGCAGGCCGATGCAGGCGATCACCTGCGCCAGGATCGTGAGGAAGATGCCCAGCGCGTTCAGAACGGAGCCGAGGCTTTCGGCGCTCCCGCCGAATTCGCGGCGGATGATCTGCAGCTCCGTCACGCAGCCGCTGCGGCGCAGCGGCCCGACAAAGCCGAGCGCCAGCGCCAGACAGCCCAGCCCCGAGCCGAGCGTGAACCACCAGGCCGACAGCCCGAAATGGAACGCCAGCTGCGCGGTGCCGATCGTTGCCTGACCGCTGACGAGGCTGCCGAGGATGGCCCCGCATACCAGGCCGGGGCCGGCTTTGCCTCCGCCGGTGAGGAAGTCCTTTTCGTTTTTCACTTTTTTGCCGGAGTAGATCCCGACGCCGATGATGAGCGCGACGACGGCCGCGATCCCCGCGACGGTCATTCCTGTCATGTCATGTTCCTTCTTTCTTCGCACAGCGGCGGACCGCCGTACCTGCAAAAATCATACAGATTATATCGGTCCGCGGGCGAACGCTCAAGTGAGAATTATCGAAGCGATGCATCGAATTGATCGACGCTTGGGACGAACGCGCCGTTCCATGTAGAACAAAAAAACACCGGCTCCCCCAAAAAAGGGAAGCCGGTGTTTTTTGGCAGGGAAATAGCTTAGTAGTTCTTGCCCTCGACGAAGCTCGTTCTGATGAAGAAGTGAGCCTGAGGATGAGCGCACACGGGGCAGACTTCGGGCGCCTTCTTGCCGACCACGATGTGGCCGCAGTTGTTGCACTGCCAGATCATGTCGCCGTCGCGCGAGAAGACGACGCCGTCCTTGACGTTCTTGAGCAGAGCCAGGTAGCGCTCCTCGTGCTCCTTCTCGATCGCGCCGACCATCTCGAACAGCTTGGCGATGCGGGTGAAGCCTTCCTTCTTGGCCGTCTCGGCGAACTCCTTGTACATGTCGGTCCACTCGAAGTTCTCGCCGGCCGCCGCCGCCTCGAGGTTCTCGGGCGTCGTGGGGATGTCGCCGCCGCAGAGCAGCTTGAACCAGATCTTGGCGTGCTCCTTCTCGTTGTTGGCGGTCTCCTCAAAGATGTTGGCGATCTGGACGTAGCCTTCCTTCTTGGCCTTGGCGGCGAAGTAGGTGTACTTGTTGCGGGCCTGGGATTCGCCGGCGAACGCGGTCTGAAGGTTCTTCTCAGTCTGAGTGCCCTTGATATTTTCCATGATAAAAAGTCCTCCTTATTAGGATAAAAAAGTCCGAAAGGGGCCCATTCCCCTTTTAACCGGCGCAATTATCCCCGAGTTTCCCCGAGTTTGTCAAGACAAATAGAAAAAATATCTAAAAGTATTCATCCTCGCCAAGGTAGCGCCACTGTCCCACAGGCAGCGCGCCCAGCCGCACGCCGCCGACGCGTACGCGCTTGAGCGCCAGCACGCGCAGCCCGACGAGCTCGCACATGCGGCGGATCTGGCGCTTCTTGCCCTGATGGAGGATGAACTGGAGCTGTTCGCTGTTGGCCCAGCGCACGCGGGCCGGCAGAAGCGGCTCGCCGTCGAGCGAAAGACCGTGATTGAGCAGCTTCAGCCCCTGGTCGCTCAGCCTTCCGGCCACGCGCACGAGATATTCCTTCTCCACCGTGCTGTCCTCGCCGATGATGCGCCGGGCGATGCGGCCGTCCTGCGTGAGGGGGAGCAGGCCGGTGGAGTTGATGTCGAGCCGGCCGGCGGGGACGAGGTTCTTCAGCTGGCCGGGCTCAAAGCGCAGCGGCGACGGATCGTCGCGCCAGCGGTTTTCCGGACGGATGAGCACGCGGGCCGGCTTGTAGCCGTCTTCTGCTTGGCCGGAGACGTAGCCGAGCGGCTTATGCAGGATGATCGTGACGCGGCGTTCCTGACGGTCGCGCGCGGCGCGGGCCAGTTCGATGCGGTCCGCGGGGGTCACTTTCTGCCCAAGCACCGCGGGCGCGCCGTTGACGCGCACGCACCCGGCGGCGATGTACTCGTCGGCCTCGCGGCGCGAGCACAGGCCCAGCTCGGCCATCCGCTTTGAAAGGCGGACCGGCGGATTTTCAAATTCGTTGTTCACGAGTTATGCACCGTCTTTTCTGTGGATAAGTGGACAAATCACGCCGGATCTTTCACGGCGAACGGGTCGCAGTCGGGATCGCTGTTTCGCACATACTCGATCGTGCGCGCGATCTCGTCGGCCTTTTCGCGTCCGAAGCGGTCGGCGACAAAGCCGAGGGCCATGTCCATGCCGGCAGACACGCCCGAGGATGTGCAGAACTTTCCGTCGACGGTCCAGCGCGCCTTTGGCTGCCAGAGCACGCGTTCCCCGCACGAGGCGGCCCAGGCGAAGGCGCGCTTGTTGCTCGTGGCACGCCTTCCGTCGAGCACGCCGCAGGCGGCCAGCAGGGCCGAGCCGGTGCAGACGGAAAGGCAGTACGTTGCGTTTTCCGCGAGGCGCTTCAGCAGGGCGAGGAACGCTGCATCGCTCACGAGCGCCCGTGTGCCCATGCCGCCGGGCAGCAGCAGGGCGCCGGCCGTGTCGGCTTCCTCAGCCGCTTCGGTGCGCACGAAGAAGTTCTGCGCGCTGCGCACGTCGCCGCCGCGGGCGGAAATGTAGCGCAGCCGCCAGTCGCCGATGCGGTGCAGGATGTCGACGGGACCGAAGGCGTCCAGCGTCTCAAAGCCGTCGAACAGCAGCACGTTCACGGACAGCGGACGGCCGGGCAGGTCGAGCTTTTCGCGCAGAACGCCGCGGTAAACGCCCTCGCGCATCGTGCCGACGGCGCGGAAGCCCTGCGCTTCGTACCAGCGGTTCAGCTTTTCGCAGCCGCTGTTGCAGTCGAGCCGCAGCCGCTCCATTCCCTGTGCTGCGGCGAGACTAGCTGCGCGGCGCAGGAATTCGCTCCCCGCGCCCTTGTGCTGCGCTGATGCGGCGAGATTGTTCACGTACAGCGCAGGGACGCCGTCGTCCCAGTGACGGTCTGTTTCGCGCAGGCAGCCTGCCGCGTGCAGCGAGCCGTCGGCGCCGCACAGGACGAAGAGCTCGCCGTTTGCGGCGGCGCTTCTGAAATAATCGTCGGAGTACCAGCGCCGGTAATCCTCCGCGTCCCACTGACGCAGGCCGGCGGCTTTCATCCAGGCGATGCGGCTGTCGATCAGCGCGCAGACGGGACCGAGATCGGCGCTTTCAGCGCGGCGGAACATCTCTTCCATGGCGATCATCCCTCATCATGAGATTTTTTCGCCTTCAATTATACAGGAAAAATCGCCCCGCAAAAAATCGGACGCCCGCAGGATCCGCGGACGTCCGATTTGGCGCCTATTCGCTGTACAGCCAGCGGCGCACGGCGTCGTCGGTGAGGCCGTTGGCGTCGAGGCAGTCTTTCACATTGCCACTGCACGCCTTGCGGATGTCGTCGGCCGAGTGTTTCGGTCCGCTGCCGCCGTGCGTGCAGAACGGCCATACCGTCTTTCCGGCGAAGTCGTACTGCGAGAGAAAGCTCAGGATCGCCCGCGGGCACGTGAACCACCAGACGGGGAAGCCGATGGCGATCGTGTCGTACTGATCGAAGTTCTCCACCTTCGAGACGATAACGGGCATTTCGTGCATCAGCTGCTCCTTCTTGCCCACGATCACCGTGGCGGCGTAGCTGGCGGGGTACTTCTTCTCGGTGACGATCTCAAACAGGTCGCCGTCGGCGACGCGGGCGATCTTTTCAGCAGCGGCCTTCGTGGTTCCGGTTTTTGAAAAATACGCGACAAGCAGTTTGGACATGATTACAGTCAGCTCCTCATAAATGAATGATTTGTGCTATTCCAGCTCCAGCACCGTCTCGAACGCGATCACGGCGCGTCCGGCGATGCGCACCAGCTGCGGCTCGCCGTCTTTGACGCTGACGATCACGTCCATCGTGCCGGCGCGGCGGATAGCCTCGCCCTGCACGATCGAAAAGCGGAACTCATCGGTCACGCCCTCCTGGAACAGACCGAAGTGAACGAGATACGCGCCCAGCGGTCCGTTGGCGTTGCCCGTGACGGGGTCCTCCGGGATGCCGCTGGCGGGATTGAACATGCGCCCGTGGACGAGAGCTTCCTCGCCCGGATGGAGCGTGAAGACGTAATAGCCGCTGCCGCCCGTGAGCGGTGTCAGCTCTTTGAGCGCCGCCAGATCAGGATCAAGCGCATGCAGCAGCTCTGTCGAGCGGATGCCCAGCATCAGCTTGCCGCTGCCGGTGGAGGCGACGCAGACTGGGCAGTCGGGACGCAGCTGGTCGGGCGAGAATCCCAGCGCGGCCGTGACGCGGGCGACCAGCGCCGGATCGAGCGGCTCGGCGATCGCCGGTGCGGCCTGCGTCATCACGATGGCGCGGTCGCTTCCGTCCTGCACGATCTCCACGGGCAGGATGCCCGCCTTCGTCTTCTGCACCACCGTGCCGGCGCTCAGGCCCAGCTCGCGCGCGCGCACGTAGTGCGCTGCGATCGTCGCGTGTCCGCAGATGGGGACTTCGCACGCGGGGGTGAAAAAACGCACTTCCACGTCGTATCCGCTGCCGCCGGGCAGGATGAATGCCGTCTCGCTGTTGTTCAGCTCGCGGGCGATCTGCCGCATCTCCTCGCCGGAGAGGCCGCGCGCGTCCAGGACGACGCCGGCGGGATTGCCGGCCAGCTTGCGCCGGGCGAACGAATCGACCTGAAAGATTCGGTATGTTCTCATAGGAACCCTTCTTTCGAGTGTCAGTTTTGCAAAACCGTTTTCAAAGAAAACAGTCTTTATTATCGTATCACGTCCGGGGCTGAATTTTTCGACTTTTTTAACGAAAAAATTATGCACGCTTATCCACATTCTCCCTGTGAAAAAATCACCTTTGCGGAGGCGCTTGCGGTGAGATTTGCGGGGGAAACGAAAAATCATCCACCGAAAATCACAGTTATCCACCGATTTTTGTGCACAACTTGACTTTTTTTAATGTTTGAGGGTCGAAACAGCCCCCTTGAAAGGGAAAAATCTCGAAAATTGTGGATAACATTGTGGAACTGTGAAAAGATTTTTGACGTGCATCGGGCAGAATCGAATGGACAAGCGTCTCCTGGCCTTTGTGATTTGCCGGACGCGTCTGTGATTTTTATTGACAGCCTGCACCGAGGTTGTTAGAATTGTATCTAAAATTATTACGTATGAAAAATAATAGACAAAATAGGCTTTATGAGTGCGAAGAGATGGAATCGAAAGGAGTCTGGCATGAAAAAACCTGTTATTCTGATCCCCATGGGGGATCCGGCCGGCGTCGGCCCGGAGATCATCATCAAAGCTTTGGCTGATCCGGGGACGGCGAACAGTGCCGTCTGCGTCGTGATCGGCGATAAAGGCGTTCTTGAAGGCGCCATGCAGTACCCGAACATGCCGAAAGTTCCTCTGAACCTGATCCAGGATCCCAATGACGCTTCTCCGGAGCCCGGTGTGCTGAACCTGATCGACCTGCACAACATCGACCCGGCGTGGTTCCGCGTCGGACAGGTCGACGGACGGTGCGGAAAGGCCGCCTATGCGTATATCGAGACGGCGATCCGTTTTGCAAACGAGCGCCACGGCGATGCTGTGGCCACGCCGCCGATCAACAAGGTGGCGCTGAGCCAGGGCGGCGTGCCGTTCATCGGTCATACGGAGATCTTCGGCAAGCTGACGGGCACGCCCGATCCGCTGACGATGTTCGAAGTGAAGGGGCTGCGCGTTTTCTTCCTCACTCGCCATGTGGCGCTGCGTACGGCCTGCGATCAGGTGACGACTGACAGGATCATCGATTACGGCCGCCGCTGCTCTGCGGCGCTTGCTCAGATCGGCGTCACCGAAGGCACCATGGCCGTGGCCGGGCTCAACCCGCACAGCGGCGAGCACGGGCTTTTCGGCAACGAGGAGGATACGCAGATCGTTCCCGCCGTTGAAGCGCTTAAAAAGGAAGGCTATCAGATCGAAGGCCCTATCAGCGCGGACTCGGTGTTCCATCTGGCGCTGATCGGACGCTACAACAGCGTGCTGAGCCTGTACCACGATCAGGGGCACATCGCCACCAAGACCTACGACTTTGAGCGCACGATCTCGCTCACGCTCGGCATGCCGATCCTGCGCACCTCGGTGGATCACGGCACGGCGATGGACATTGCCGGCACGGGCACTGTCAGCGCGATCAGCATGATCGAAGCCGTCCGTCTTGCGGTGAAGTACGCGCCGTACTTCACGCAGAGCCGATAAAGGAAGCTGTCGGGAATGAAGAGATACCGTTTTTCCTGGAACAAGCCGTTCATCACGGGGCTGCTGTTCGGCGCGCTGTCGCTGTTTTACTTCTCCGGCTCGTTCGGGCTGCGGCAGGTGAAGCGCTATCAGGGCATCGGCGCCGAGTTCATGCCGCGCATCTACGCCGCGGTGCTGTTCATCTGCGCGGCTATCCAGCTTGTCGAAGGCATCAGGCGCCAGTTCGTCGAGACTGAGCCGGGCGCTGTGCAGGAGCCGCGCAAAGCTGTCGACAAACAAGGACGCCGCAATGTCGCGTTTGCTTTTATCCTGATCTTCGTCTACATTGCCGCGCTGAAGCCGGTGGGGTTCATGCTGGCGTCGGCCGTGTTCATTTTCGCGCTGTGCGTGCTGCTCACGCCGGATTACGCGAAGAGGAACTATCTCGGCTATGCCGTTTTTTCTGTTCTTCTTTCTGCGGGCACGTACTTTCTGTTCAAGAACGTGCTGTACATCGCGCTGCCTGCCGGCACCGTGTTCGGCGGCTAGAGAGGGGGAGGCATCTGAATGCTTCAGTCATTTGTAGTGGGCGCGGGAGCACTCTTCTCTGTCGTCAACATCATCACGATGGTCATCGGCATCATCATCGGCATCATCTTCGGCGCGATCCCGGGCCTTTCGGCGACGACCGCGATCGTCCTCTGCCTGCCCATGACGTATACGATGACGCCTGTCCAGGGCATGGCGCTGCTGATCGCGCTGTTCATCGGCGGCATCTCCGGCGGTCTGATCTCGGCCATCATGCTGCGGATCCCGGGAACGGCGTCGTCGGTGGCCACATGCTGGGACGGCTATCCGATGACCGCCAAGGGCGAGGGCCTGAAGGCGCTCGGCGTGGGCATCGTGTTCTCGTTCCTGGGCACGATCTTCTCGACGATCATCCTCACGTTCCTTTCGCCGTCGCTGGCGCGTCTTGCGGTGCAGTTCGGCGCCTATGAGTATTTTGCCGTCGCTCTGTTCTCGCTGACGATGATCGCCGGCCTGGCGGGAAAATCGCTGTCTAAAGGCCTGATCTCGGCGGTCATGGGCTGCATTTTTACGACGGTCGGGCTTGATCCGGTGAGCAACATCCGCCGCTACACCTTCGGCTTCCGTGAGCTGAACGTGGGCTTCAACATCCTGCCCGTGCTGATCGGTCTCTTCGCCGTGGCGGAGATCGTCGCGAAGATCGAAAACGCCAAGACTTCGCGGAAGGCCGAACGGGTCGAAGTGAAATTCGTCAGGGTCAAAGGCTTCGGCTTCTCTCTGGAAGAGTTCTGGAGCCAGAAATGGAACGCGCTGCGCAGCGCCGTCATCGGCACGATCATCGGCATCCTGCCCGGCATCGGCGCGAGCACGTCGAACGTGCTTTCCTATTCGGTGGCCAAGAAGCAGTCGAAGCATCCGGAGCTGTTCGGCACGGGGATCATCGACGGCCTTGTGGCCAGCGAGACGGCGAACAACGCTTCCATCGGCGGCGCCATGATCCCCCTCCTCGCGCTGGGCATCCCCGGCGACACGGTGACGGCGCTGCTGCTCGGCGGCCTGACGCTGCACGGCATTTCTGCTGGACCGCTGCTGTTTGTCGAGCATGTCGACCTCGTCTACTCCGTGTTCTTCGCCATGGCGCTCTGCGCTGTGCTGATGCTGATCATCGAGTTCTACGGCCTGCGCGGCTTCGTGAAGCTTCTGGGGATCCCCAACTGGTACATGCTTCCCGCGATCTTCCTGTTCTGCATCATCGGAGCTTACGGACTTCACAACAACGTTTTCGACGTCTGGACCGTGCTCCTTTTCGGGGCGATGGGCTATGTCTTCACGCTTCTGGACATCCCGCCGTCGCCGTTCATCCTCGGCTTCATCCTCGGACCGCTGGCAGAGATCAATCTGCGCCGCGGGCTGATGCTTTCCAAAGGCAGCCTCCTGCCGTTCTTCCAGTCGCCTATCGCCGACGTGTTCTTCGCGCTGACGGCTGTTTCGCTGTTTTTCACGTTCCGTTCGCAGCGCCACAGGATGCGCTCCGGGCGCTCGTGATCACTTTTTCAAGGGTTTTCCGCGTTTTGCCGCGTATCTAACTTTATCTTTTCCGAAGGAGACGACTTGAAATGAACAAAAGCTTTAAGATTCTCTCTGCAGCTCTTCTGGCTTCCGTTGCTTTCGCCGGTGCGGCCTTCGCCGCGTGGCCGGAGAAGACGATCGAGTTCGTCGTGCCCTACAAGGCGGGCGGCGACACGGATTTCCACACGCGCACGCTGGCCAAGTACCTTGAACCGATCCTTGGGCAGAAGATCATCGTCACGAACATGGAAGGCGCTTCCGGCAGCGCCGGCATGATCAGCGTCATGGAGTCCAAGCCGGACGGATACCGGGCGCTGTTCTTCCACGAGTCGATGCTGACGAACAAGGTCGCCGGCCTCACCGACTTCGCCCACGAGGCGCTCGACCTGTGCGCTGCCACGATCGTTGACGATTCGTATGTGCTTGCCGTTGACGCCGCCACGCCGTACAAGACGCTGGCCGAGTTCGTCGCCGCCGTGAAGGAAAAGCCCGGCGAGATCAACTGGGCCGCGTCGGTCAGCGGGTATTCCTACTATCTGGGCCGCAAGTTCGAGAAGGTCACCGGCACCAAGCTGAACGTCTGCGACGCCGGCGGCACCGGCGCGCGCAATGCCGCTCTTCTTTCGCACAAGATGCAGGCGACGAGCCATGTGTACGGCGGCCTGAAATCCTACATCGAAGCCGGCAATTTCCGCGTCCTTGCCGCGCTGGGCGAGAAGCGCAATCATCTCTTCCCCGACGTGCCGACGGCCAAGGAGCAGGGCGTTGAACTGGTCGGCGGACGTGCGTACTTCCTGAGCTTCCCCAAGGGCACCGATCCTGAGATCATCGCCAAGATGTCGGCTGCCATAAAGCAGGTCTGCGAGAACAAGGACTTCGTCGCCGAGACCGAAAAGGGCTACATGGTCACGCCGCACTATCTCGACACGAAGGAACTGAAAGCCCGCCTCGACGCCAACCTGGCCGAGCTTGAGGCCGATCCGTCGCTGCTTCAGTAATTTACGGCTGTTCCATATCGCATAACAAGGCAGAACGCGTCTTCCGCCGCACTCAGCATCGGTGCGGCGGAAGTTTTTTTAGGAAACGCTGATAAAATACGTCATCTCCTGCGAAACGCTGCCCGAGGGGCTTCTCCGACGTACAGAAGTACGCCTCCGAATCCCCTTCCGGGCAGGTTTCTTCGGATCTGACGCATTTTCTCAGGTTTCCTGTGCGCTGGTTAAAATACCGCATCATGGGATTTATACTGTTCTTGAATGGAAATGCAAATACATGGCAGGGGCGTGCCCATGTGCCCGCCCGTCTTTCCCGTCTGTTCGCAGCGTAAAGCCGGGCGGCCGCGCGGGGCCCTAAAGGACTAGCTACGCGTCGCCGCCCCTGCAAAAGCATAATGAGCCGTTTCATCAGTGATTAGTATAAGTCCCTCGTAATGCCGGCGGAAGATTCGCGGCAGTCCTCCGCAAACTGCTGATGCCGGAGGACTTGTGAAAAAATCGTGACGAGAACACTTAAAAAATTTATTTTTACTTGACAATGTGGCCGTCTCACGATAGTGTATTACTATCAGAAACTATCTTACAGGAGGCGATCTATCTTGAGGAACATGAAAAAGGCACTGAGTGCGCTGCTTCTGGTGGCCGCGCTGGCTTCGACCGCTCTGGCGGCGCCGAAGACGGTCAGACTGGTGCTGCTTCGTCACGGCGAGAGCGTTTGGAACCTTGAAAAGCGCTTCACCGGCTGGTCCGACATCAAGCTGACGCGCAAGGGCGTCAAGCAGGCGTTCGATGCCGGCAAGGCGATGAAGGAAGCCGGCCTGTCGTTCGATGTCGTCCACTCGTCGGTGCTCGACCGCGCTATCGCCACGGCCTGGCTGGCGGTGAGCGCCATGGATGAGCGCTGGCTGCCGCTCGAAAAGTACTGGAGACTGAACGAGCGCTGCTACGGCGACCTTGAGGGCAAGACCCGCAAGGAAGTCGAGGACGCTGTCGGCAAGGATCAGGTCAAGATCTGGCGCCGCAGCTTTGCTACGCCGCCTCCTGCTCTTTCGTACGAAGATCCCCGCTCGCCGATCAACGATCCCAAGTATTTCGCTCTTGACGCGCGCATGATCCCCCAGGCCGAGAGCCTGAAAGACGTCATCATCCGCATCGGACCGTACTGGAGCGACGTGCTCCGTCCCGCGCTCTACAAGGGCGAGAACGTGCTCGTCGTCGGTCACAGCACCGGCCTTCGCGCTCTGTCCAGCTGGATCGAGCCCGAGCTGACCGAGGAACAGCTGATGGAGCTGGAGATCCCCAACGCGACGCCGGTCGTCTACGTGCTTGAATTCGACGGCCCCAACCGCAAGGTCATCTCGCGCGAAGTGATGAAGGTGAAGGATTATCCTCTGCCTCCGCCTCCCCCCGATGCGAAAAAGCCTGAGGCCAAGCCTGCCGACAAGCCTGCGGAGAAGGCTCCCGAAGCCCCCGCTCCTGCGCCTGCTCCCGCCGAAGCGAAAAAGTAATCCGCTTTCACCAAGCAACAAGCCGAGCCCATCGGGGCTCGGCTTGTTTTGTGCCAGGCGCAGAACGGTCCTTGAGGAACCGCCAAACAAACAGCTCGGACAGGAGAAAATCTCCGGTCCGAGCTGTTTGTTATTCGTGCGGATAAATGCTATTTGGAGATGATCGCGCAGTTGTCGAGGATGAACGCGCCTTTGACGGTCTTGCCGGGGCGGTAGACGCCTTCGACGACGATCTCGGCGGCGCGCTTCGTGCCCGTTACCTGAGCGGCATCGTCGTCGCTGAACAGGCAGAGGATGCCTTCGCCGCCGCCTGAGGGCAGCAGGATGAGCGAGAGCGAATCAAGGTCGCGCGAGACGTTGCCGCGCACGCCGCGAACCTGAAGGATCGTGTTTTCGTAGTCGGCCCTGAACAGCTTGCGGTCGGCGCGGTAAGCAGCCGTCAGCGAAGCGACGCTCATGACGCGCCTGGGTGAACTCGACTGGAGCGAAGCGGCGTCGCTGCCGTCGCTCTTCTGGGCTGCAGGCAGCGTTACGGGAACGCCGAGGAGCCGGCCGGCTTCAAGCAGCGCCTGAGCGGGCAGGATCTGAGGCTGGGCCGGCGTGTCGTACCAGGCGTCCGGGTTTTGGTTCATCCTGAAGATGACCGTACCGTCGGCGGCGATATAACGGTCGAACAGCCTCTGATAACGGCTGCCGTCCTCGGAGTAGCGCAGGCTGAATTCGTCGCCGGCGAGCTGCTGGGCCTTATCGGCGGTCATCCCCTGACGGATCAGCAGGGCGACGCCCTTGTCGAGCTCGGACTCTGAATAGAGGCAGCGCACGACGACCGTGATCCGGCCTTCGCTCTGTTCGTACGAGTCCAAATAAAAGCGGTTGCCATTGCGCGACGTCTGGAGCAAAACAGGCTCCGCAGAAAACGCGGACGACGCAAACGCGATGAGCGCAGCCAGCGCAAGAAAGACTTTTTTCATTTCAAAAAAACCTCCGTAAAGCTTGTAAGGCACACGTGCGATCAGCGCAGCAGGCCGATCACGTTTTCGCCGTAGCCGCGGGCCTGTGCCAGCTCGGCGGGCGTGCCGCGGAACGACTCGCCGCTTTTGGCGTCGTACACTTCGCCCTCGCGCTTCGTGTCGGCGCCGCGCTCGACGAGCATCGTGATGATCTGGGGAGCGGCCTTCACGTTCAGCGCTTCGAGCAGGACCGAAGCATCGGGATTGTATTCCGCGTCATTCACGCTCGCGCCGGCATCGAGCAGCTTTTCGGCGGCTTTCGTCGCGCCTGCCGTGCAGCAGGCAAGGAAGGCGGGATCGATCTGTTCTTTGGAGGCCGCCGCCAGCCGATCGACGAGGGACATGTCGGCGTTTTTGCCGTGCGTGAGGATGTAGTTGGCGAGCACGCTGGGATCGTTGGCGGGATCGGCGCCGCGGTCGAGCAGCAGGTTCAAGATGCGGCCGGCGTCGGCGTCCCTGCGCGCGGCCACGGCAGCGAGCACGTAGCCTTCGGCTTCGGCGCCGTCAGGGGCGGTGTAGGCGATGAACTCGTTCACGTCGGTGTTCGTGCCGACGGCACTGCTCAGCTGCGCATACGACAGCTTCTGCCATTCATCGGCCGTCACGGCGCGTCCGGGGCCTGCGGCGCGCGGAGCGTCCTTTTTCGCCGGGGGCTGCTTCTGATTGGAGCGCGGTTCGGGGACATCCTGCTTTTTCAGCGCGGCGGGAGGCTCGGGCGCGTTCTGCTTTTTCTGCACGGCAGGAGGCGGAGGCGGCGTCGGTCCGTCGCTGTCAAGCTGCGAGAGCTGTTCGACCGCCAGGCGGTAGGCTTTGCCGGAAGTCAGCTGCGGCTTGGCTGTTTCCCACTTTTTCGTGTTGACGGGCAGATCGGCGATCACCTCGCCGTCGGCGTCGACATAGCGGTCGAAGACGCGCTGGAATTTGGCGCCGTCAGCGCTGAAGCGGAAGCAGAACAGGTTGGCATCGACTTTGCGGGCGCGGGCCATCGGCACGCGGTGCTTCGACGAGAGCATGGCGATCGCCTTCTGCTTCGCGCCTCCCGGCGGATAGTTGCCGGCGATCACGACGGTGATGCGGCCTGTCGTCTCATTGAGGTGATACTCGTTCAGAGTGTATTCCGTGTTATCCTTGCCGGTCAGCAGCACCAGCGGCACTTCAGGCACGACCGCGGCCGCGCCGGATGCGAGCAGCAGCGGCACGAGCAGCGCAGAAAACAGCTTTTTCATGATGATCTTCCTTTCTTTCAATAAATTTATGAGCCTATTGTACCGCAGTTTGCGAAAGCTGAAAAGACGCCGCCCCGGATATAAGAAATACCGTCTGAACGGCGCGTTCAGGCGGTACTCTTTTGGGGGTGTGTGTTGAAAGGATGCTTCGGTTCAGGAATCGTGAGCTGAGAACGCGCGCCCTTCTACAGCGATTTGTGCACGAAGCGGCACACCGCGCTGAAGCTTTCTTCCGAGAGGACATGCTCGACCTTGCAGGCGTCTTCCGCTGCGGTCTCGTCACTGACGCCGAGCTCGCGCAGAAACGCGGAGAGCACTTTGTGACGGTCGTAGATCCGTTCGGCGATCGCTCTGCCCGCGGGCAGCAGCGTGATGTGACCGTCGCGGTCCATCTCGATGTAATTGTTCTCGCGCAGCCGCTTCATCGCGACGCTGACGCTGGGCTTGGTCACTTTCAGCTCATTGGCGATGTCAACGGAACGGGCATATCCGAGCCGCTCGTTGAGCATCAGTATTTTTTCCAGATAATCTTCAGCAGACTGATGAATTTGCACTTTTTGCCCCTCGCTCTCGCAACAGTGGTTTGTTTAACAATAATGCCAGAAAAAGGGGCAATTTGCAAGACTCAAAATGAACAAAACCGCGAGCGGCGTTTCCTAAGGAATCGCTGATTAAATCCCATTATGCAGAATTTAACGAGCGCACAGGAAACCTGAGAAAATGCGTCAGATCCGAAGAAACCTGTCCGCAAGAGGCTCCGGAGGCGTACTTCCGTACGTTGGAGGAGCCCCTCGGACAGCGTTTCGCAGGAGATGACGTATTTTATCAGCGTTTCCATAAACAGCGGAGTTGCCGGCCCCTCGAAAAAGGGGGGGAAACGAAGGGCCGGCACGGCCTTCACGCCGGGGGGGAGGCGAAAGGGCCGAAGGGGAGCCGCTGTCGATAGGAGCCGCGGATGCGGCGTCTGCCTTGTGGAGATGATCCGGTTCGGCAGGCAGATGGAAAAAATTACGCGAGTTCGCCCTTGAGCTTTTCGACCCAGGCGGCGACGCGGGCGTCGGTCAGCTCAGGCTGATTGCTCACATCAAGAGGAAGGCCGATGAACTGGCCGTTCTCGAACACGCGGGAAGCCACACCGTCATAGCCTTCGACAGCACCCGCGCCGACCATTGTCGCGCCGGCGGCGACAGCCGCGTCGCGCAGACGGGCCAGAGCGTCGCAGAACGTGTCGGCAAAGCCGAGCGAGTCGCCCGTGCCGAACACGGCGACCTTCTTGCCGGCCAGGTTCGCGCATTCAAGCGCGCCGATATTGGCCTCCCAGTCGTCCTGAAGGTCGCCGGCGCCCCACGTCGAGGAGCCGAGGACCAGAGCGTCGTAGCCGGCCAACTTGTCGGCCGACACTTCAGCCACGTTCAGGCAGTCGGCGCCAAGCGCCGAAGCGATGCTGGCCGCGATCTCGGCCGTGCTGCCCGTGGTGCTTCCGTAAATGACTGCGATTGACATGTGTAAAACCTCCTGTGGAGTTTTTTGCTCCGTTAGTTAGTTGACGCTAATTATTGTATCTGAAATTTTTCTGGCGTCAAGGGGGCAAATGAAAAATTTTTCGAGGAATTTTTTCAGCTCACCTAAAACGGCATATATACGGAATCGATAAGCGATTTTGCGTGTTTAGAAACACCTTGTGCTTTGATGGCTTGACAAAAATCGCACTGAAGGGTATCCTCTTTTTGGTTATTATTAGCGCACACTAATTCTCATATCAATCTAATTTAACGGGAGGAACGCCGCCATGGAAGTTTTTCGACATCACATCTACGAGTTTCAGAAGGGCTTGCGCAGCCTCATCCTTCACACCGCGCCGGCTTCGGACGTGCCGGAGATCGTCCGCACGCTGGAAGCCCATGGCATCGCCTACAAGCTGTCGTATCTGAGCAACGGGCACGTCAATGTGTTCTTCGGCCATCCCGACTGCATCGCCGTGCTCGAGATCTTCGGCAGCAAAAGCCTCAGCGACTACTCCAAGGAAGAGGACTTCATCCTCGGCATCATGCTCGGCTACGGCCGCCTCGAAGAGTGCCGCCGCTACATCACCCTGAGCGAAAAAGAGCGCTCGCGGATGGAATGCGCGGCTGATTAGCCGTCAACAACTCTTTACGAGGCCAAAAAAGATACGGACCGCCCTTGCTGGACGGTCCGTATTTTTATGTTCGCATTGAGCATCATCATTCATAACGCTGCCGCTGCGCGGAGACGGTCTCGATGAACGCCCTCACCTGCGGCAGACGTGCGGCTTCCTCGTGATAGAGCAGGTGCGTGACGCGCTCAAACGGCCGTCCGTCAAGGAAAAATGCCGGCTCGACGATCAGCCCGGCAGCGTCGGCGATGCAGATGTCCGCGATCAGAGACCAGCCCAGGCCCTCGCGGATCAGCGCCAGACAGGTGGCAGAGTCGTTGAGCGTCAGAAAGTCTTTCTGCTCGCGGTCGAGCAGCCCACGCTCGGCCCTCCAGCGCGAGTAATCCGACTCGATGCCCCGGTCAGATTCGCGCGCGATGTAGGGCATTGCCGAAAGCGGCGTGTCGGCGTTCTGCTCGCTGCGGACAAGACAGACGGGCTCGCGCGAGAGGACGACGTCGCCCTCGTCCCAGGGCAGATCGCCGCGCAGCACGGCGACGGTGGTCTCGGCGCGCTGAAAGGCGCTGAAGATGATGGGGCTGTGATTGGCGTGAAGGCGCACGCTGACGAGCGGGTAATCGTGCATGTAGCGTTTCAGCAGCGGCGGCAGCGTGTAGCGCGCGTAATTGATCGACACGCCCAGCTTGAGGACGCCGGCCACGAGGCCGGAATCGGCGCCGGCCTGGGCGCGCAGTTCCTCCATTGCCTGCGCGGCCTGCTTCAGCCTGGGGATCAGACGCTCAAATGAAGGCAGCGGCGTCAGGCCTTTTTTTGAGCGGGCGAACAGCTCGCAGCCGAGGTCCGCCTCGATCTTCTGGATGCGCCGCGTCAGGCTCGGCTGCGTAGTGAACAGCTCCCGCGCGGCTTTGGTGATGTTCGGTGTGTCGATCAGCACGTTCAGGACTTCCAGGTCTTTTTCGTCCACGGGGTAGCCTCCTATCCATACGTAAAATGTATTTATGCGATGAGATTTTACAATTTTACAGCATGAATGTCGAGGGGTAGAATGACCCTGCGTTCACAAAGCGGGCCGAACGGCCCATCCCTAAAAGGAGTGGATCTCTATGGCAATCTCGGCAATCATGCACCCTGCTCTGTTTTTGGCGATCATTCTGGCGATCGGCCTGTTCCTGTTCGTGACGGGGAAGATCCCGATCCCGGCGACGGCGGCGTTTATCTGCCTCAGCCTGTATCTGGCGGGCATCCTTGATTCGAAGACCGTGCTGAAGAATTTCGGCAGTCAGAATGTGATGATCGTCGCGGGCCTTGGCATCGTCGGCGATGCGATGTTCCGCACGGGCGCGGCGGCGCAGATCGGCGTGTTCCTTAAGAAGATGGCCCGCACCGAGCGCGCGCTGGTGTTCTGGCTGGTCATGTTCTCCGGCGTCATCTCTGGATTTTTGTCGAACAACGGCTGCGCGGCGCTGATGATCTCGCTCACGCTGGGCATCTCGGTGGCCACGGGCTACCGCCGCTGCAAGCTGATGTATCCCATTGCCGTGGGCGTGTGCTTCGGCGGCGGCATCACGACCGTCGGTTCCAACAGCACGCTGTACCTCAAAGAGATCCTTGAAAAGCTGCCCAACGCGCAGACGATGAGCTTCTTCGAGCTGGCGCCGATCTGCCTCATCCTCACGTTCATCAGCGCTGTGTTCCTCTCGACCGTCGGCTTCAACCTCATGCCCGAGGCTCCGCGCAACACGCTCGACCCGTCTTATGGCGCGGAGAAGGACTACTCCACCGTGCCTGCGTGGAAACGCAAAGCGGCGTTCGTCATCTTCGCCGGCACCATCCTGGCAATGTGCTTTGAAGACGTGGTAAAAGTTCCCGTCGGCATCACCGCGATGATCGCCGCCCTGGCCTGCGTGGCCTGCGGTCTGATGACCGAAAAGGAAGCCTGCCACGCCGTGCCGCTAAGCGCCATCGTCATGTACGCGTGCATGGTGCCCGTTTCCACGGCGATGAAGACTACCGGCGCCACGCAGATCATCGTTGATTTTATGCACAGCACGCTGGGCAGCAACGCCAGCCCGCTGATCGTCATCCTCGTCATCTACGCGCTGGTCATCCCGATCACGAACGTGATGTCAAACTCGGCCACGATCATCATGTTCACGCCCGTGGTGCTGGCTGTGGCCTCGGCCATCGGCATGAACCCCAAGTCGGCGCTGATGACGCTGCGCATGGCCGGCACGATCGCCCTGGCGACGCCTCTCGGCCTGCCCGCCACGACCATGGCCGTTGAGCCGGGCGGCTACAACTTCATGGACTACGTGCGCCCCGGCGTGCCGCTTTCGATCATCACGATCGTCATCACGGTCATCTACATGTACATGGCGTACCCTGTTTACATGTAAAACTTCGCGCCTCCGAATTTTCCCTCGGAGGCGCTTTTTGAAAAGGCACGGTGCGTCATTCTCTTTTTGAATCGAAACGATAGAAAGACGCGATTTTACAGAATGACGCCGCGCCCGTATGATCGGAAGCGTCACAAAAATCTCCGCGGCCCGGCCGCGATGACAAAGAAAGGCGGAAACGAAAATGAAAATGAGAAAATTCCCCTGCGTGTACATGCGCGGCGGCACGAGCAAGGCCGTCATCTTCCACGAGAAGGACCTTCCCGCGGACCAGAGCCAGTGGCCGGAAATCTTTATGAAGGTCATGGGCACGCCCGACGTGAAGCAGATCGACGGCATGGGCGGCACAGTCTCGTCCACCAGCAAGATCGCCGTCATCGCGCCCTCCAAGCGCCCCGGCATCGACGTGGATTACACGTTCCGCCAGGTGGACATCACCATCCCCAACGTGGACGGCAGCGTCAACTGCGGCAACATCTCCTCGGCCGTGGGGCCGTTCGCGATCGACGAAGGCCTGGTCAAGGCCGTTGAGCCCGTCACCGTTGTGCGCGTGTACAACACGAACACGAAAAAGGTCATCGAGGAGTATGTCGAAGTCGAAGACGGACAGGCCAAAGTCTACGGCGACACGGCCATCAAGGGCGTTCCCGGCACGGGCTCCCCGATCAACATGCAGTTCCTCGACCCGGCCGGCGCGAGAACGGGCAAACTCTTCCCCACGGGCCACAAAGTCGATACGATCGACGTGCCCGGCTACGGCCCGATCGAGGTGACGCTGCTCGACTGCTCCAACCCGACGGTGTTTATCCGCGCCCGCGACCTCGGCATCAAGGGCACTGAACTGGTCGAACTGAACGCCAACAAGGACGTGATGGAGCACATCGAGCGCATCCGCTGCATCAGCGCGCAGATGATGGGCTTCGTTGAAAACGCCGAGGACGCCCGTACCAAATCCACCGGCGCGCCTAAAGTCTCGCTCGTCTCCGAGCCGCAGGACTATGTCGACATGGACGGCGAGACCGTCAAGGCCGAGACGATGGACATCTGCGTGCGCGCCATCTCCGTGGGCGCGCTGCACAAGGCCTACCCGATGACCGGCGCGATCTGCACCGGCACGTGCGCGTCGATCGAGGGCACGCTGGCCTGGGAGATGTGCCGCAAGACCTGCCGTAAGGGCAATGAGAGCACCGTCCGCCTCGGCCACGCCAGCGGCGTTACCGACGTGATCGTCAAATTCGACGGCGACAAAGTCCTCTCCGGCGGCGTGATCCGCACCGCCCGCCGCATCATGGACGGGTACGTTTACATCAGGTAGGGGGCGCGACATGGCGTTCTGGAAAAAAGAGGCTCCCGCTCCGGCCGCTGCCGGCGGCTGGAAAAGCGAGTGGGCCAGCAATACGCCCGTCAAACTGTCGTCGTGCGATTTCCGCGACGGTCAGCAGTCGCTGCTCGCCACGCGCATGAAGACCGAGGACATGATCCCTGTCATGAAGGCGATGGACGATTTCGGCTTCGCCTGCCTCGAAGTGTGGGGCGGCGCGACGTTCGACGCCTGCATCCGCTACCTTGACGAAGACCCGTGGGAGCGGCTGCGCACGTTCAAGCAGCACTGCACGAAGACGCCGCTGCGGATGCTCCTGCGCGGGCAGAACCTGCTCGGTTACACGCCCTATCCCGACGACGTGGTCGAGCGCTTCGTGACGAAATCGGCCGAGAACGGCATCGACATCTTCCTGATCTTCGACGGCCTCAACGACATTCGCAACTGCCGCAAAGCAGCCGAGACGGCGATCAGATGCGGCAAGGCCGTGGAAGGCAACATCCAGTTCACGAGCAGCCCCGTTCATACGGTCGAGTCGTTCGTGAGGACCGCGAAGGAATACGTGGAGATCGGCGCGACCGCCGTGCATCTGGAGGACATGGGCGGCATGATCGATCCCGTTACCGCCGGCCGCACCGTGCGTGCGTTGAAGGAAAACGTCTCCGTGCCCGTACACTATCACGCCCACTGCGTCAGCGGCATGACGCAGATGACCTACTGGGAAGTCATGCACGCCGGCGCCGACGTGGTTGACGTGGACGTGTCGGCCTTCGCACTCGGCAGCAGCCACCCCGCCGCCGAAAGCACGATCGCCGCGCTGAAAAACACGCCGCGCGACACGGGCCTCGATTACACCAAGCTGCAGCCCATCAACGCCTATTTCAAGCAGATGCGCGTCAAGTACGCGGACGTGCTGTCAAAGCTGGTCGGCGTGGACATCAACGTCGTCCGTCACCAGATCCCCGGCGGCATGTACAGCAATCTGGAAATGCAGCTCGCCTCGCTCAACGCCTCCGATCGCCTCGGCGAAGTGCTGGAAGAAGTCGTGCGCGTGCGTCACGACATGGGCTATCCGCCCCTGGGCACGCCGTTTTCGCAGATGTGCGGCGCGCAGGCCGCCACGAACGTGATCACCGGCAGCCGTTACAGGATGATCTCGCGCGAGGTACGCGCCTACGTGCAGGGCAAATACGGAATCCCGCCCGCGCCCGTCAGTGACGAGCTGAAAAAGCGCGTCCTCGCTGAAGACGAACAGCCGATCACCTGCCGCCCCGCCGACCTGATCCCGCCCGGCTACGAAGCCAAGCGCGCCGAGATCGGCGACCTCGCGAAGAGCGAAGAGGACGTGCTGACCTACATCATGTTCCCCGCCGACGGCAGAAAGTTCCTGCAAAAGAAATACGGCGTGAGCGCGTAAAGTCTGTCTGTTTCGCGTGAAACGATGAGAACAAACCGAGCCGTCCGAAACGGAAATTTCTTTCCGAATCGGACGGCTCGGTATTTTTAGCCATAATTATTTTTGGTGAAACGAATATTACATCAGCGCCCGATCAGGGCGTATTCCTCAGGATGAAGGCAAGCAAAGCAGGCGGTACGGCAGCTTTCTTCCAGCTCTTCGATAGCGGCAAAAGCGTCCATGAGATCGCGTCCGGCGACGATGCCGCCGTGATTGCGCAACAGGAAACCCTCGGCACGCGGCAGAGCAGCCTCAAACGCCGCAAACAACTCGGGCGAACCGGGCGGCGCATAAGGGACAACGCCGATCCGGCCGACTTTCATGCACAGATAGGGCGTGTAACGCGGCACGGCATCGTCTTCGTCAAGTTCTTTGCGGCACGACCACAGCGCCGCAAAAGGGCCGTGCGTGTGGATGACCGCGCCGATGGTATCTGATTTGGCGTAAAAGGCGCGATGGAGCGGCCATTCCTTGCTGGGCTTGCGTTCGCTCTGCCATGCTGACGTTTCCAGGTCAAACACGGCGAAATCGTCCCCGCTCAGCGTACCAAAGCAGGTCCCGCCGGCAGTAACATACATTTTGTTCTCGTGACGAAAACTGAGATTGCCTGTGCTGCCGCTCGTTTTGCCGCGCTCAAACAGCGAATGGGCGATCCACAGCGCCTCGTCGATTTTTAACTGCAATGTCGTCATCGTTTAACCTCTCGTCATATTCTGCGCGCGGGTGAAGAAATCGGGCTGCCCGAAGTTGCCGGATTTGAGCACCAGACGCAGTTCGGGCTGCTTGCGCGGGATCATCACGGGCACCCCGGGCGCGACGCTCTCGCCGATGAAAAACGAATCGAAGCCCAGCGCTTTCGTGACTGCGCCGCTGGTCTCTCCGCCGGCGACGACGATCCGTGTGAAGCCGTGCTGAACGGCTTTCACTGCCAGGTTCGCTGTGGCACGTTCGAGCGTTTCGGCCACCTTTTCGCGTCCCGCCGTCTGCGCCGTGCGGACGGCCTCGGGCGTGTCAGAACTGTACACAAGTGAGCCGTCGCCTTTTTCTTCGATGAAGCGCCAGAGATCGTCTTCCGTCTGCACGCCGCCCAGTAGTTCAAGCGGGTCCATGCGCAGCGCGGGCGCGCCGCTGTGCAGGTACTGTTCGATCTGGCCGCGGGTGGTGCGCGAACAGCTGCCCGACAAGACCAGAGCGGGACCGGCCGTGCGCGAAACGAAAGTGTTTTTTCCATCGAACTTTGCGCCGTGGAAACGCGCCAGTTCCGTCATCAGACCGGAACCGCCGGAGAGGACGGGAAGCGAACCGAACAGCTCAACGATGTTGCGCGCGTCCTCATCGCGGTCGTAATCGGGGACGACGTAAAAATGCTGTTTTCCCTCGGCAAACGCATCAACGCGGGAAGCCGTTCCCGCGTCCACGCGTCCGACCGACAGGCACGGATACTGGCTCTGCGGGCGCATCAACTCGGCAATGGAGCTTGCCCACATAGGCGTGAGCGGGTGGTCGCGCATGGGGCTTTCAGCCAGAGGAACACCGTTCACGTACAGACAGCCGTTCGTGACCGTGCGTCCGTTGACAGGCAGCGAGGGGCAAAGGATCGTGTACGGCACATCGTACTCTTCCAGCAGCGCGTCGAGGATCGGGCCGATGTTGCCGGAAGGTTTGGAGTCGAACGTGGAGCAGTACTTGACGTACAGATGCTTTGCTCCCTGGCGTTTGAGCCACGCGGCGGCGGCGAGCGTGTCGGCGACAGCGCTTTTCGTCTCCTGAGTGCGCGTTTTCAACGCCACAACAGCCGCCTCGCAGTCGGCCGCGTCATCGTCGTGCGCAGGAGTGCCGCTGAACAGCACCGTACGCAGACCGGCGTTTGCCAAAAACGACGCCGCGTCGCCCGCTCCGGTGAAGTCGTCGGCGATGACGCCGATTTTCAGCGCCGCCATGGACTAGGCTCCGGCCAGCGTCCCGCGCAGGCGCTCGATCACGGCGTCGGTGAATTCCCGCGTCGAAGCCGTGCCGCCAAGGTCGCGCGTAAGGCATTTCCCTTCGCTCAGCACAGCGCGCGTGCTCGCTTCGATCGCTTCGGCCGCGCGCTCTTCGCCCACGTGACGCAGCATCAAGGCGGCGGAGAGGATCAGCGACGTGGGGTTGGCAATCCCCATCCCGGCGATGTCGGGCGCGCTGCCGTGACAGGCCTCGAACACCGCGCCCTTGAAACCTATGTTCGCGCCCGGTCCCAGGCCAAGACTGCCGACGAGGCCGGCGCAGAGGTCGGAGAGAATGTCGCCGTACTGGTTGGTCGTGACGATCACGTCGAACATCTCCGGCTTTTTGACCAGATAAAACGTCGTCGCGTCCACGAACAGGTCGTTCGACTCGATGTCAGGGTACTCGGCAGCGACGCGGTTGAAGCACTCCAGGAAGAAGCCGTCGGCGATGGAGATGGCGTTGGCCTTGTGTACGCAGGTGACTTTTTTACGGCCATACTTGCGCGCGTAATCGAAGGCGTAGCGTGCGACGCGCTCGGCGGCTGTTCTTGTGACCAGCTTGACGCACTCGGCTGCCACGTCGCCGATGCGGTGCTCGATGGCGCTGTACACGTCCTCGGTCAGCTCGCGCATGATGATCAGATCCATCTTTTCATGCGTGCCGGAAATGCCGGGGATGCCCCTGCTCGGACGCGGGCAGACGAACAGTTCCAGCTCGCGGCGAATGGCGTTGTTGAATGAAGGGTAGACGTGCTCGGAGCCGTCGTCGTGGATGCAGGTGACGCGGCCTTTGCCCTTTTCCACCGTGATCGGTCCCTTGATCGCGATCTTCACGTCTTTGAGCATGGCGATCGACTCGGGCGGCACAGGATGGCCGTATTTTTCGATCGCTTCTTCCGCGATTGGGATATTCACCCACTCGACAGGCAGGCCGCACGCGTCGACCACGCGCAGCGCGGCCGCCGTGATCTCAGGCCCGATGCCGTTGCCTTTCAAAACGCCGATTTTCATGTCCAAAAACTCCTTTCGGAATGTGTGTGCAAAAACTGACTTCATTATGAGAAAATTCGCTCCCAAAAGCAAATATCGAAACCGTATGAGCGAGACATACAATTTTGATATGAGCGCACCGGCTGAAAACGCTTTTCGCCGCACGCGACTTTCGCTATAATGGACGCGTTACGCGAACGCAAAGGAGAGAGGACGCGCATGATCCATCAAAGCGACTGGAAACTGCTGTGCACGCTGTACGAACACAAAAGCGTCACGCGCGCGGCGCAGGCATTGTATATCGCGCAGCCGGCCGTGACGCGCCGTCTGGGCCAGCTGGAAGAGGAATTCGGCGTTGCTATCGCCGTGCGCCATTCCAAAGGCCTGCTGTTCACGCCCGAGGGCGAGTTTCTCGTCGAGCACGCCGCCAAGATGGTGCGCGAGTATGAATCGCTCGAAAATCGACTGCACGCGCAGGGCGGCAAGCCGTTCGGCACGCTGCACATCGCTTCCTCCGCTTCGCTGGCCCGCTTTCTGCTGCCCCGGCTGCTAGGAGGTTTCAAGCGCGAATACCCCAACGTGGAATTCCAGCTCTCGTCTGAGTACAGCTACAAAGTCACGCAGATGGTGAACACGAACAGGGCGCACGTCGGCTTTCTGCGCGGCGATTACGAAAGCGGCTGCGAGCGCGTCCTCATCGGGCGAAAGCAGGGCGTCGTCGCCTCTAACCGGCCGTTTGAACTGGAGGAGCTGCCGAACATGCCCAGAATCGACTTTTACGCCGACGCGGCAGCCAACGCGATGATCGACGCCTGGTGGTACGACCGCTTCCGCGATCCGCCCCGAACGGCCGTCACAGTCACGTCCGGCAGCACCTGCGCGGAAATGGTGGAAAACGGCCTCGGCTACGGCATCTTTCTGACCGACGAGTTTTTGCGGGGCCGCGACCGCCTTTACAGGCTCGAGATGCGGCGCGCCGATCACTCGCCCGTCGAGAGACGCGACTGGATGATCTTCCGCGAGGAGTTCACGCAAATGCGTCTTGTGCGCGCCTTTATCGACTACGCGCAGGACTATATTAAAAAAGGGAACGCTGATTGAATGAGCCTGATGGACCGCCGAAGCGCAGGCGAATCCATCAGCGTTTCCTAAAAACAAAGGAGACATGTAAAATGAAAGTTGCCATGATCCACGCCGCCTATCGCGCCATCGCCCCCGTCGTCAACGCCTTGCACGAGCTCGCCCCGGAAGTCGCGACGGAGCAGTTCGTCAACGAGCACATGCTCGCGGCCATGCGCAAGCGCGGCCGCGTCGGCGAAGAGGAGCTGCGCACGTTCACGCGGCTGATGTTCGAAGCCATGGAAAGCGACGCCGACTGCATCCTCGTCTGCTGCTCGGTCTTTTGCTCGTATGTGCCGCTGATGCGCAATTTTACGAGCAAGCCGGTCATCGCCGTCAACGAGCCCATGCTGGCCCGCGCCGGTACGTTTGACGTGATCGGCATCGTCTCCACCAATCCGACCTCGACGCCGCACACGCAAAAGCAGATCGAGCGCACCATGGGCGACCGCGCCGGCAGCGCCAAGTTCATCTACGCCGACGTGCCCGAAGCGGCCAAGGCCAACGAAAGCGGCGACAAGGAAACGCACGACCGCATCATCGCCGAAGCAGGTCTTCGCCTAGCCGAACAGGGCGCGCAGTGCGTCGTGCTGTCGCAGCTGACGATGGAAGGCGCAAAGCGCTTCATGACCGGCTGCCCCGTTCCCATCCTCACCACGTCAGAAGAGGGCGCGAAGGCCGTCGTCGCAGAACTGGCGAAGCTCGCGGCCAAATAAAGCCGCGTTTTGCAAAGAGCAATCAAACAGCATATTCAGGCCGCCCGGCTGGGAACGATGTTCGCGCCGGGCGGCCTGAATTTTGGGAACATAGCGGCAGAAAGAAACGCAGCGGCGAATCGGTCGCGCCCCTAACACCCTTTCCCCCGCGCCATCAAGGCGTTCAAAAACGCCTTCACCTGCGGCTGCCCGGCCGCCTCGTCGCGCCACAGCAGCCAGGTGGGGCGCTCGAACGGGCTTCCGTCTTTGAAAAAGGCCGGTTCGGCCGCGCCGTCAAAATTGTCCAGGCAGATGCTGGGCAGCAGCGACCAGCCCAGGCCCTGCCGCACCATCTCCAGGCACGTGGAAATATCGTTGACGGCCAGGCGGCTCTGTTCACGGTCGTCAGCCAGGCCGCGCTCGGCCCGCCAGCGCGTGAACTCCGCTTCGTGGGCGGCGTCGGTGCTGCGGGCGACGTAGGGCAGCTGTTCAAGCGGCGTGTTCGCGTGACAGGCGGCGCGCACGACGCAGATGCTCTCGCGCGACAGTTCGGCGCGGCCTTCTTTCCACGGATAGTCGCCGCGCAGCACGGCCGCGGCCGCTTCGCCGCGCACCAGACGGCGGTAGATGACCGGGCTCTGATTGACCGACAGCAGCACCTGCACTTTCGGATAGCGCCCCATGTAATCCCGCAGCAGCTCAGGCAAGGTGTAGCGCGCGTAATTGACGGAGCAGCCCAGTTTCAGCTTGCCGGCCACCTCGCCGGAAGCCGCGCGCGTCTCCTCGCGGATCTCGTCCATTGTCCGCACGGCCAGCTCGATCTTGGGCAAGACGCGCTCCAGCGACGGCAAGGGGGCAATGCCTTTTTTGGAGCGCGCGAAGAGCGGGCAGCCCAGCTCGGCCTCGATCTTTTGCAAGCGTTTGGTCAGGCTGGGCTGCGTGGTAAAGAGTTCCTGCGCGGCCTTAGAGACGTTGCCGGTTTCGATCAGTTTTTGCAGGGCTTCCAGGTCTTTGTCGTCCATGCGATCAGCTCCTATCCATTCCATAAAAGAATCATGATGATTATATTTTACGATTTTACAGAATGATTGTCCAGCTTTAGAATGTGAATCGCAAAACAAAGAATACAGCGGCGGCGAGCCGCAAAAAAAGGGAGCTGGGAAATCATGAGTACGTTGGCAATCGTTGGTTTTGTGCTGATGGTCGTGTTGATGGTGGTGCTGATCAAGGGCTGGGTGTCGCCGCCTGTGGCGTTCATCACGCTGCCGCTGGTCGCGGCGGCCGCGGCCGGTTTTGGCGTCAAGGACATCAGCGGCTTCATCAAGGCGGGCATGAGCTCGATGCTCAACACGGCGGTGCTGTTCATCTTCTCGATATCGTACTTCACGCTGATGGACGAGATCGGCCTGTTTGACCCGATCATCAATTTCCTGACCAAAAAGGGCGGCAAGAAAAACTGGATGATCTTCCTCTCGGTGCTGCTGGTCACCTACGTGGCGCACCTTGACGGCTCGGGAGCGACGACGTTTTTGATCGTCGTGCCGGCGTTCATCACGATCTTCCGCCGTCTTGGCTACAGGCGCGAGTCGCTCTTGTGCCTGATGTGCGTGCCCTACGCGGTGATGAACCTGGTGCCCTGGGGCGGCCCGACGATGCGCGCCGCGACGGTGGCCCATGTGGAAACGGCCGATCTGTACAACTTCATCATTCCCGGCGTCGCTGTGATCGCTGTGCTGTCGCTGGTCAACGCCGCGATGGTGTATTTTGCCGAGCACCGTCACGGGCTGAACCCCGAAGCGGTCGAAGAAGCGGCCGCCGAAGCCAAGGCCGAAAAGAAGCGCGACGGCAAATACTACTTCAATCTGGTGCTGACGCTGGTCATGCTGGCCTGCCTGTTCCTCAACCTGAAACTGCCTCTGTACTCGATCTTCATGATCGCCTACGCGATCGCGCTGGTTGTCAACTTCCCCAACGGCAAGGAGCAGAACAAGAAGATCAAGACGCTGGGCGGCAACGCCATCGTCATGACGCTGACGCTGTTCTCGGTGGGCGTGTTCATGGGCGTCATCTCCAAGTCGGGCATGGTCAAGGAAATGGCCACGACGATCGTGAACGTGCTGCCCGCTTCGATCGCGCCGCATATGCACTGGTTCATGGCGCTGTTCTCGGTGCCGCTGATCATGATTTTGGGCACGGACGCGTTCTACTACGCCATGCTGCCGATCATCATCGGCGTGGTGCAGCCGTTCGGCGTGGCGGCGGAGAGCGTCGCGGCGACGTTCCTGCTCACGGCCACATTCGGCACGCCGATTTCGCCCTCGGTGGCGGCGGTGTACGTGGGCCTGGGTCTGGCGGACGTATCGATCGGCGACCACATCAAGTACAGCCTCAAGTACGTGTGGCTGCTCAGCATCATCACGCTGTGCGTCAGCACGCTGATTGGCGTCATTCCGTTCTAAGTTAAGCAAATCAAGCAGGGGCGGGCGGTGCGACGCTCGCCCTTTTTTCAAACAAAGGGGAGTATCTGCCATGATCAAACTGTATAAAGGCGCGCATTTCGTCACGGCCGACGGCCGCATTGTTCCGGCTTCTGAAAACGCCGGCGTGTCGGAGCAAGACGCGCACAAAAACACCATCGCGTATCAGATTTTGAGCGCTCACAACCACTCGGGCGACATGGAACACTTGCAGATCAAGTTCGACTCGATGGGCGTGTACGACAACACCTATGTCGGCATTTTGCAGACGGCCTACGCCTCGGGGCTGAAAGAGTTCCCCATGCCCTGCGTGTTCACCAACTGCCACAACTGCCTCTGCGCCGTCGGCGGCACGATCAACACCGACGTGCACAAATACGCCGAGTCGGCCTGCCGCAAAAGCGGCGGCATCTTCGTTCCCCCGCACGAGGCCGTCATCCATCAGTACATGCGCGAGATGATCGTCAAAGGCGGCGGCATGAGCATCGTCTCCGACTCGCACACACGCTACGGCACGCAGGGCAGCGTCTCCATCGGCGAGGGCGGCCCGGAGCTGGCCAAGGCGATGCTCGGCAAATTCTACGAGATCGACTATCCGTCTGTGGTCGCCGTCGTGCTGCGCGGCGCTCCCCGGTCGTTCGTCGGACCCATGGACGTGGCGCTGACGCTGATCGGCGCGACGTTCAAGAACAACTTTGTGAAAAACAGCGTGCTCGAATTTATCGGCGACGGCGTCAGCAGCCTGAGCATGGATTTCCGCAACGGCATTGACACGATGACGACGGAATCGGCGTGCCTCAGCTCCGTGTGGCGCACCGACGACGAGACGAAAAAGTATTTTGAAGTGCACGGCCGTCCCGCAGATTTCAAGCGCCTCGACACGCTCGGCACGGCGCTGTACGAAAGCGTCGTCGAGATCGACCTGAGCACGGTTGAGCCGATGATCGCGCTGCCGTTCCACCCCAGCAACGCTTTCCCGCTCAAGGACGTGATCGCCGAGCCGCGCAAATACCTGGAGTTCGCCGAGAACGAGGCCAAGCGCGTGTTTGAGAACAACAAGGACATCCATCTGGATTTGCAGAGCAAGATCCAGCCGAATGGCCGCATCAAAGTCGACCAAGCGGCGATCGCCGGCTGCGCGGCCGGTTCGTTTGAGAACATCTGCGCCGTCGACGCGATCGCGCGCACATGCGGCACCGGCCTCGGCACGTTCCCGCTCAACATCTATCCCGCCTCGCAGCCGGTGATGACTGAGCTGAACCGCACAGGCGTGCTGAACGACCTGATGACCGCGGGCGCGCGCGTGAAAACAGCGTTCTGCGGACCGTGCTTCGGCGCTTCCGATGCGCCCGGCAACAACGATTTCTGCATCCGCCACAGCACGCGCAACTTCCCCAACCGTGAAGGCAGCAACCCCGCCACGGGACAGGTGGCATCCGTCGCGCTGATGGACAGCAAGTCGATAGCCGCCACGGCCTTCAACGGCGGCCTGCTCACCTCGGCCGAAGAGCTGGAAGGCGTGGAATACGCCGTGCCGGAGTACCGCTTCAACAAGAAGATCTACGACAACATCGTCTACAACGGTTTCGGCAAGGCGAAGCCGGAGACGGAGATCGTCTACGGACCGGCGATCAAGGACTGGCCCGAGATGCCCGCCCTCACCGAAAATCTGCTGCTGCAGGTCGCCAGCGTCATTCGCGACGAAGTGACAACCACCGACGAGCTGATCCCCTCGGGCGAAACGGCGTCGTACCGCTCCAATCCTTACAAGATCTCCGAGTTCACGCTCATCCGCAAAGACCCGCAGTACGTCGGCCGCGCAAAGTCGGCACAGGAGTACGAGAAAGCGCGCCTGGCGGGCGACCTCGCCAAAGCCGGCGAAGCATACGCCGTGCTCAAAGCCGTCGGCGTGGACGCAAGCGCGGAAGAACTGGCGAAGACGACCGGCCTCGGCTCCGTGCTCTACGCCAAACGCCCCGGCGACGGCTCGGCGCGCGAATACGCGGCCAGCTGCCAGAAGGTTCTCGGCGGCCTCGCCAATATTTGCATCGAATACGCGACCAAGCGCTATCGCAGCAACTGCGTCAACTGGGGCATTTTGCCGTTCACCTGTTCCGAAGCCGAGATTCAGCTCGAACCGGGCGAGTGGCTGTGGCTGCCCGACATCCGCAAGGCCGTCGAAAACGGCGCGACGAAGTTCGCCGCCACCGTCATCGGCAAGGACGGCGCGACGCGGCCGCTGGAACTGGAGCTGAAAAACGTGAGCGAATCGGAGAAAAGAGTCCTCCTCGCCGGCAGCCTGATCAACTTCTACAAAGGCATGTAAGCGATCGTTTCACAAAGAATAACCTATAAAAACCGAGCCGTCCGATGCGGATAAAATTAACCGTGCGGACGGCTCGGTTTTGTTCGTGCGACGGCTTTGACGCGGCAGGGAAAGCGCGTATAATGATGAGCCTGAGTTCCATCAGCAAAGGAGAACGCTTCAACGATGAAAAAAAGACGCTCGGAAAAAATCAGACAGACGGTAGCCGCCGTCAAAAAAGGCCTGAAAGAGCTGCGCCCGCTGAACTTCGCGATGCTGACCGCCGCGGGGATCATCAACGCCTTCGGCGTGACGATGTTCCTGTTTCCCGTCAAGCTGTACGACAGCGGCGTTTCCGGCGTTTCCATGCTGCTCGATCAGGTGACGCCGCCCGGTTTGACTCTGTCGCTGTTTTTGCTGCTGCTGAACGCGCCTATTTTCCTGTTTGGGCTCAAAAAACAGGGCGCGGTGTTCACGATCTATTCGATGTTTGCCATCAGCATCTACTCTCTGATGTCGTACCTCATCATGAACGTGCTGCCGGTCGACGTTTCGTTCTTCTCGCCGCTGGCGGGGCGCGATCTGCTGCTCTGCGCGATCTTCGGTGGCGTCATCTCCGGCGTCGGCAGCGGACTGACGATCCGTTTCGGCGGCGCTATCGACGGCATCGACGTTTTGTCGGTGGTTTTCGCCAAGCCCATCGGCATCTCGCTCGGCACGTTTGTGATGATCTTCAACGCGTGTCTGTACATTGTCTGCGGCTGCGTGATCCACAGCTGGATCTTGCCGCTCTACTCGATTGTGACGTATTACGTGGGCTCACAGACGGTCGATTTCATCGTCGAGGGCTTTGACCGCGCCAAGTGCGCGATGATCGTCACCACTCAGGCAGACGCGCTCTCGCGTGCGCTTTCGGGCGAGTTCCGCTCCGGCGGCACGATCGTCAACGCTATCGGCGGTTATTCGCGCGCCAACAAACAGATTTTGTACTTCATCGTCAACCGTTTTCAAATCCACAAGCTGCGCACCATCGTTCGCGCCATCGACGCTGACGCGTTCATCTCGCTGCACGAGGTGACGGACGTGTTCCGCAAGAGCGACGCGTAGCGCGGCAAACGTAAGCCCTGCGGCTCGGCCGCAAGAAAGGCGGAAAAAACTATGAAAATGAGAAAATTCCCCTGCGTCTACATGCGCGGCGGCACCAGCAAAGCCGTCATCTTCCACGAGAAGGACCTTCCCGCAGACCAGAGCCAGTGGCCGGAGATCTTTTTGAAGGTCATGGGCACGCCCGACGTGAAGCAGATCGACGGCATGGGCGGCACAGTCTCGTCCACCAGCAAGATCGCCGTTATCGCACCCTCCAAGCGCCCCGGCATCGACGTGGATTACACGTTCCGCCAGGTGGACATCACCATCCCCAACGTCGACGGCTCAGTCAACTGCGGCAACATCAGTTCGACGGTGGGCCCGTTCGCGATCGACGAAGGCCTGGTCAAGGCCGTCGAACCCGTCACCGTGGTGCGCGTGTACAACACCAACACGAAAAAAGTCATCGAGGAGTACGTCGAAGTTGAAGACGGGCAGGCCAAAGTCTACGGCGATACGGCCATCAAGGGCGTGCCCGGCACAGGATCGCCGATCAACATGCAGTTTCTCGACCCCGCGGGCGCCCGCACGGGCAAATTGTTTCCCACGGGCAACAAGATCGACGCGATCGACGTGCCCGGCTACGGCAAAATCGAAGTGACACTGCTCGACTGCTCCAACCCTACCGTGTTCATCCGCGCGAAGGATCTCGGCATCAAGGGCACGGAACTGGTCGAGCTGAACGCCAACAAGGACGTGATGGAGCACATCGAGCGCATCCGCTGCATCGGTGCGCAGATGATGGGCTTTGTCGAGAAGGCCGAGGACGCCCGCACCAAATCGACCGGCGCGCCCAAAGTCAGTATCGTATCGTAGCCGCAGGACTACGTAGACATGGACGGCGAGACCGTCAAGGCCGAGACGATGGACATCTGCGTGCGCGCCATCTCCGTGGGCGCGCTGCACAAGGCCTACCCGATGACCGGCGCGATCTGCACCGGCACGTGCGCGTCGATCGAGGGCACGCTGGCCTGGGAGATGTGCCGCAAGACCTGCCGTAAGGGCAATGAGAGCACCGTCCGCCTCGGCCACGCCAGCGGCGTTACCGTCGTGATCGTCAAATTCGACGGCGACAAAGTGCTCTCCGGCGGCGTCATTCGCACCGCCCGGCGCATCATGGACGGATATATTTACATCAGGTGATGCTCATTCGCGCACAAAATGCACAGGCGCGACAGACGGCTCGTTTGGCTGTCTGCCAAGCGGCCGAGAAAATAAGTCGTTTTGACGAAAATCAGTATGAGAAAACGCAAATAAACAAGCCGCCCGGTCCTGGGCGGCTTTACGTTTATGTGTTTTGCGGGGCTAAAATAACAATATTTCTTCGCGAAATAAAAAAATGTCAACCCTGTTAAAGTTGTATTATTTGATATGCATGAGCGTTTTGACTATTTCACGATACCAAAATCGATCGGCAGATTTTTTGTCGAGCGACCTCTTATGAGAAAAGTTTGGTCAACGTTCCACATGGAACGAAACGTGCTGTTCCATGTGGAACGTTTTACGCCTGCGCGGACTTACCCAGATACGCGGCTTTGACGGCGGGGTCGTTCAGCAGATCGCTGCCTTTGCCCTGCAGGCCCATCCTTCCCGTTTCGAGCACAAAGGCGTAGTCGGCGATTTTCAGCGCGGCGTTGGCGTTCTGCTCGACGAGCAGGATCGTGATGCCCTCGGCGTGAAGCGTTTCGATGATGCGGAAGATGTCGCGGATAACGATCGGCGCGAGGCCGAGCGACGGCTCGTCCATCATCAGCAGCTTGGGACGCATCATCAGCGCACGTCCCACGGCCAGCATTTGCTGCTCGCCGCCGGAGAGCGTGCCGGCCATCTGCCACGAGCGCTCGCGCAGGCGGGGGAAAAGCTGATAGACGTGATCGAGGTCGGCGCTCAGATCATCGCTGCGCAGGTACGCGCCGATTTTCAGGTTTTCCAGCACGGTCAGGTTGGGAAAGACGCGGCGTCCCTCGGGCACCATGCAGATGCCGCCGGCGACGACTTTCTGCGGGCCGATGCCGGAAATGTTCCGGCCGTCGTAAACGATGCTGCCCGAAGCGGCGGGAACGAGGCCGGAGATGGCGCGCAGCGTGGTCGATTTGCCCGCGCCGTTGGCGCCGATGAGGGTGACGATCTGGCCTTTTTCGACGCTGAACGACACGCCCTTGAGCGCTTCGATGCCGCCGTAGCGCACCTTCAAGTTTCTGATCTCAAGCAGGCTCATTCGTCCTCACCTCCCAGGTAGGCGCGGATCACCGCGGCGTCGGCCTGCACCTGCGCGGGCGTGCCCTGCGCGATGAGCCGCCCGAACTCGATGACGTAGACGCGGTCGGAGATGTTCATGACGAGGTCCATATGGTGCTCGATGACGAACACGGTGAGCTCAAAGTCGTTTCGTAGCTTCTGGATGAAGCGCGCCAGTTCGAGCGTTTCCTGCGGGTTCATGCCCGCGGCGGGCTCGTCGAGCAGCAGCAGCGACGGTCCCGTGGCGAGCGCGCGGATGATCTCGAGCAGTCTCTGGCGTCCGTAGGGCAGCGACACGGCCATCTCGTCGCGCACTCCGGCCAGTCCGGCGATGTCGAGCAGCTCCAGCGCGCGGGCGCGGCCGTCGCGCTCTTCCTCGCCGTTGAGGTGCAACGCGGCGGAGAAGAAGCCGCTGTGTCGCCGTAAATGCTGCGCCAAGAGCACGTTTTCAAGCACGGTCATGCCCGAAAAGAGGCGGATGTTCTGGAACGTGCGGGCGATGCCGAGCGCGGTGATGCGATCGGGCGTGGGACGCAGGACAGGGCCGGTGAAGATCTGCGAGCGGTCGCCCTGATAGAGTTTTTTCATCTTGCCCGCGGGATGAGCGCGCACGATCGGTTCACCGTGGAACGAGATCTCTCCGTTCGTCGGCGGATACACGCCCGTGACGGCGTTGAACGCCGTCGTCTTGCCGGCGCCGTTGGGGCCGATGAGGGCGACGATCTCGCCCTCGTCGATGTCCATCGTCAGATCGTCCACGGCGACGACGCCGCCGAACTGCATCGTGAGATGGTCGATATGGAGCGCGTTTCTCGGGTCGGTCATGCTCGTTCCCCCTTTCGCCGGAACAGGTCGGGCAGCTCCTTCGTGCCCATGATGCCGCGGCGGAAGAACAGCACGACGATCATGATGACGATGGAGAAGACGACGAGGCGGAAGCCGTTGCGCAGCAGCGGCACCTGAATGCCGGCGACGATCTGCTTTTCGTCGAGAAAGCGCAGCCACCACTCGGAGCAGGCGACGAACAGGAAGGCGCTGAGGCACGAGCCGGTGATCGAGCCGACGCCGCCGATGACGACGATCAACAGGATCTCGTAGGTCATGGCCGACGTGAAGCTCTTGGCCTGCACCGACGTCTGATACATGGCCAGCATCGCGCCGGCGACGCCCGTGAAGAACGACGAGACGCAGAAAGCGAGCTGCTTGTGCGACGAAAGCCGCACGCCCATCGCCTCGGCGGCGATCTCGTCGTCGCGGATCGCACGCAGCGCGCGTCCGTAGGTGGAGTTGATCATCATCACGATGAGCGCGATGCAGAGGCCGGACACGAGCAGCGGCACGAGCGTGGAAAGATAGACCAGGACTTCGCCGCTGGCATTTTTGACGTTGAAATCGTTGAACGCGGGAAACAGCCGCAGCATGTTCGAGCCGTTGGTGACGGGGCCGAGCTGGTTCCACTGAAAGATGGCGCGCACGATCTCGGCAAAGCCGAGCGTGGCGATGGCCAGATAGTCGCTTTTCAGCCGCAGCACGGGCAGGCCGATGAGCCAGGCAAACAGCGCCGCGGCCAATCCGGCGGCGATGAGCGCGACGGGGACGGGCACGGTGAAGTGCACGACGCCTCCGCTGAAATACTGATACACGCTTGCGCGCGCAGCCTCGGGGATGGTGAGCACGGCGTAGGCATACGCGCCGACGAGCATGAATCCAGCCTGACCGAGCGAGAAGATGCCTGTGAAGCCGTTGAGCAGATTCATTGCCACGGCCACGAGCGCGTAGACCGCGCCCTTTTTGAGCACGGTGAAGAGCATCGACGTGGGCGGCAGTGCCTGCTCGGCCGCGAACACGGCCGCGTAGAAGGCGATCACGACAAAGGCGCTGGCGAGCTGCGCGCGGTCGAGACGTTTTTCACTGTTCATGAGCACGCGCCTCCTTTTACACCTTGTCGGCGTTTTCCTCGCCGAAGAGGCCCGTGGGCCGCACGACGAGCACGATGATGAGCAGCGCGAATGTGAACGCGTCGGAGAACGTCGCCAGTCCCAGCGGACGGGCGATGACGCCGAGACGGAAGAGGATCACGTCCAGCCCCTTGATGAGGTTTTCGCAGATGCCGATCAGGAACGCGCCGATGACCGCGCCGGGAATGCTGCCGATGCCGCCGAACACGGCCGCGACGAAGGCTTTCAGCCCCGGCATCGCGCCCGATGTCTGGATGACGGTCGAGTAGTTGGTGAAATACAGCACCGACCCCACGCCGGCCAAAAACGATCCCGTCACGAACGTCGCCGAGATCACGTGGTCGATGCGGATGCCCATCAGCAGGCTGGTCTCAAAGTCCTTGCTGACAGCGCGCATCGCCATGCCGATCTTGGTGCGGCTGATCAGCAGCACCAGAGCGGCCGCCAGCAGCAGCGTCAGCGGCGGCGTGACGAGCGTGACCATCTTCGTCGTCGCGCCCCAGACGCGAACGGAAGCCGAGATGAACGGGATCTTCGGATAAAACTGATTCAGACCGCCCGTGACGTATAGCACGAGATTCTGGAGCGTGTAGCTGACGCCGATGGCCGAGATCATCACGCTCATTCTCGGGGCGCTGCGCAGCGGCCTGTAGGCGGCGCGCTCGATCAGAAAGCCGATCACGGCCGAAGCGGCCAGGACCAGCGGCACGGAGACGATCAGCGGCATCGAGGCCGACATGTAGACCATGAGGATGCCCGAGACCATGAACACGTCGCCGTGGGCAAAGTTGATGAGGCGCAAAATGCCGTAGACCATCGTGTAGCCGATGGCGATCAGCGCGTACTGTCCGCCCACCGACACGCCCGAGAGCAGATAAGGAAAAACGGTTTTCAACACAGGGAACGAAAACTCCTTTCTGTGACAAAGACCAAAGGAACCGGCGCGGCGAGAACGATCGACCTCTCGCCGCGCCGGCTTTGTTTGAATCGAAGTGCCTATTCGCCGACCTTCTGCACGGCGACGAACTCCCACTCGCCCTTTTCGTTGTTGACCGACTTGATGTAAGCCGAATCGCGCGCGGCGTCGCCCGTCTCGTCAAAGGCGATCGCGCCGGAGACGCCGTTGTACTTCACGTTCCAGAGCGCCTCGTTGACCTTTCTGGGGTCGGTCGAGCCGGCCGCCTTCAGCGCCATCAGCGCCACATAGTACGCGTCGAAGCCCATCGCCGAAACGGCCGAGATCATGTCGTTGCCGCCGTTGTTGGTGAACGCTTCCTTATCCTCGTTGAGCCAGGCCTTGAAGCCCTCGTCGAACTCCTTCGCGCCGCCCTCCTGGTAGAACGTGGAGACGACGACCTTCACATCGGTGCCCTTGGCAGCTTCGACCACCTTGTTGCTGTCGAGCGTGTCGCCGCCGAGGACAGGGAACTTCGCGCCCTGACCGGCCGCCTGCGCGATGATCTGCGTGGAGTAAGCCAGCGAGACGGGGCAGAAGAACACGTCGGCGCCGTACATGGCCGCGTTGGTCAGATACGAGGTGAAGTCGCTGTTGCCGGTGGGGAACGTGTCGGAGATCACCTTGCCGCCCAGCTTCTCGAACGCTTCCTGGAAGTAGTGCGCCAGGCCCACGTCGTAGTCGTTGCCCAGCTCGGCCAGGCAGTACGCCGTGCGCGCGCCGAGGACCTTATAGGCGTAGTTGGCGAGTACCGTGCCCTGGAACGGATCAAGGAAGCAGACGCGGAAATAGTGCTTGTTGCCGGCCGTGACCTGGGGATTGGTACAGGTCACTCCAACGGCGGGGATGCCTGCGTCGGCAAAGTACTGCGAGCCGGCGATCGACACGCCCGAGCCGTAGGAGCCGAGCACGATCGAGACCTTGCTGCTGACCAGCTGCTGCGCCGCCGAGGGAGCCTTGTCGGTCGAAGAGCCGTTGTCGGCGTAGACGAGCTCGACTTTGTACTTGACGCCGCCGATCTCGACATAGGGCGTGATCTTGTTGGCGTACTGCATGCCGAGCATCTCCTGCTTGCCGCCGGCGCCGCTGTCGCCCGAGGCGGGCTCGTAGACGCCGATCTTCACCACTTCTTCGGCAAAGCACGCCGAAGCCAGGCACAGCGCAAGTGCGAACGCGAAAAACTTCTTCATCATGAACTTTTCCTCCTGCAAAATAAAAAATTAAGATATGGAGGGATTATAAGCACCGATTCACAGAAATGCAAGAGGGAATTATCGAAACGCGACTAAAGAATATATTATTCTTATTTTTAGGTATAAAAAGCGAAAGAATTATGTAATTTAATTTGAACTTCATATTGTGTATACAGATTTACACGAATTTCAGAAGTAATACAGCGGGTTGTGGCGCGTTTTGTGAATTATATTTTTATATATCCGCGGTATATCCTTTTGACACGGCGCTCAAAATACGCTACTCTTTATTTGCGATTTGCGGAGAAGTGGTTCGCGGCCGCACCAGCCGCGCGGATATTTGATGAAAGGACAGCGTGAACTCAATGGACAAGATCGCCGATTCGTTTATCCGCGAGGCCGATCCGGAGATTGCCTCGATCATCGAAGAGGAATTCCGCCGTCAGAACAATCAGATCGAGCTGATCGCTTCCGAGAACTTCACCTCGCGCGCCGTCATGGCCGCGATGGGCTCCGTTCTCACGAACAAATACGCCGAAGGCTATCCCGGCAAGCGCTACTACGGCGGCTGCGAAGTGGTGGACAAGGCCGAGGAGCTCGCCAGAGAGCGCGCGAAAAAACTGTTCGGCTGCGATCACGTCAACGTTCAGCCCCATGCGGGCAGCCAGGCCAACATGGCCGTGTACTTCTCGCAGCTTCAGCCCGGCGACACCATCCTCGCCATGAACCTGACCGACGGCGGGCACCTGACCCACGGCTCGAGCGTCAACTTCTCGGGCAAGCTCTACAACTTCGTCGCTTACGGCGTGCGCCGCGACACCGAGACGATCGACTTCGATCAGGTGCGCGAGCTGGCCCTCAAGCACAAGCCCCGGCTGATCGTGCTGGGCGCCAGCGCCTATCCCCGCATCATCGACGCCTCCAAGTTCCGCGAGATCGCCGATGAAGTGGGCGCGATGGTGATGTTCGACATCGCCCACATTGCCGGACTGGTCGCCGCCGGCGAGCACCCCAACCCCGTACCCTACTGCGATTTTGTCACGACGACGACGCACAAGACCCTGCGCGGGCCGCGTGGCGGCATGATCATGTGCCGCGAGCAGTACGCCAAAAAGCTCGACAGCGCCGTGTTCCCCGGGATGCAGGGCGGACCGCTGATGCACATCATCGCCGCGAAGGCCGTGGCCTTTGCCGAAGCGCTTAAGCCCGAGTTCAAAACATATCAGCACGAGATCGTCAGCAACGCCAAGTTCCTGGCCGAAAAGCTGAGCGAAAAGGGCTTCCGCCTCGTCTCCGGCGGCACCGACAATCACCTGATGCTCGTCGACCTCACCAGCAAGGGCGTCACCGGCAAGGAAGCGCAGATCGCGCTCGACCGTGCCGGCATCACCGTCAACCGCAACAGCATCCCGTTTGAAAAGCTCAGCCCGATGGTCACCAGCGGCATCCGCATCGGCACGCCCGCGGCGACCACGCGCGGCTTCGGTCATGCCGAGATGGCCATGATCGCCGACTGGATCGACCGTGTCGTCGCACATATCAATGACGACGCGACGATCGCCAAAGTCCGCGCCGAGATCACCGAGCTGTGCCGCGCCAAGCCGCTGTATCCGGGGATGTATTAAGGGCGGGGGAACGTTTTCATTCAAAGCTGACACAAAGACACGAAGACACAAAGTTTTTTCAAGACTGGTTTTGCGCCGGAGAAGTTCTCCGGCGCTTTTTTGTTCTTCGTGGAACAAACGCAGTATTGAAAATCGCCTCCCGGAAAAAAGATTCCGAGAGGCGATTTTTTCTCTTATTTTTTTGTGTCTTTAGGCCTTTGTGTCTTCGTGTCGGGCTTTTGAATCTAGCGCCCTTCCTTGCGCGCGGTGAAATCGGCCTTGATCTTTTCCAGCAGCGCGGGCTCTTCGAGGATGCGCAGGCACGCGGCGGCGAGGATCTCCGCGCCGAAGACGACGGCGCTGTGGGCGGTCTCCGTCAGACCGGCGTCGAGGAATCCCTGGGAGTGGGACGAGGTGCCCTCGGGCACGAAGGCGCAGCGGATGCAGCAGCCGGGCACTTTGTACATGACGATGCCGAAGTCGGTGGAGCCGGTCTTTTCGCGCGGGGCGGCCAGCTGCGGCGCGTCGAAGGCGCGGGCCTGCTCCATGATCAGGTCGTTGAGCGCGAGCGCCGGGATCTTGCCCCAGAAGCGGCTCTGGCTCTCGATCTCGTAGGAAGTGCCCGTCATCAGGCAGGCGCCCTTCCAGATGTCCTCCACGCGGGGCATGAGCGTTTCCAGATAGTCCGTGTCGTAGGAGCGGATCATGTACTGTGCCGTGGCGTGGTCGGGCACGACGTTGGCCGGGCCGCCGGCGTCGACGACGGTGTAGTGGATGCGGGTGTCTTCGCGCACGTGCTCGCGCAAAAACTCGAGGGCGTTGAACGACAGCAGCGCGGCGTCGAAGGCGCTGCGCCCCTGATCGGGCGCGAGGGCGGCGTGGGCGTTCTTGCCCCTGAAGCGGATCTTGAACTCGCGCGAGGCCATCGACTTGACGTCGACGCAGGTGTTGGGTGCGCCGTGCATCATCAGCGCCACGTCGATGTCGCCGAAGCAGCCGTTTTCCATCATCGGCGTCTTGCCGCCGAGCGTTTCCTCAGCTGGCGTGCCGTAGACGACGATCTTAAAAGGCGCTCCCGGCGCGGCGCTCTCGGCCAGATCGCGGATGGCGAGGGCTGCGCCGATGATCGACGGTCCCTGCATGTGATGGCCGCAGGCGTGTCCGAGGCGCTCCAGTGCATCGTACTCGCACAGCAGGCCGAACGACGGTCCGCCTTCGCCTTTGCTCCAGACGGCGCGGAAGGCTGTCTCCAGACCGCCGACGCCGCGCTCGACGGCGAAGCCCTCGCGCTCCAGGCAGTCTTCGAGCAGAGCGCTCGACTTGAACTCTTTCAGTCCCAGCTCGGCCCAGCCGAAGATCTGATCGGCCATCGCGCACAGCCCGGCGCGGCGCGACTCGACGGAGGCTTTGACGGCAGCGTACAGCTTTTCACGTTCCATAAAAGAAACCTTCTTTCCGAAAAAGTTAAGCGACGGTCTTATTGTAAGGAAAAATGCCCGGGCCGTCGAGGGGCATTTTGTGGAAACGCCCGCGCATGATATAATTTGCTTATGCAGTACCATTCCAAGAACGGGGGGTAATCATCATGAAAATTGGCGAACTGATCCAAAGCGGCGACTGGAAGGGCGAGAAGCACGTTCCTGTCATCGACGCGCCTGCGTCGGTCAAGGCGGGCGAGGCCGTCTGCGTCAAGCTGTGCGTGGGCGCGGAGATCGCGCATCCCAACACGCCCGAGCACTTTATCGCGTGGATCAAGCTGTACTTCAAGCCCGCGAGCGGCAAATTTGCCGTCGAACTGGGCGAGCTGGACTTCAACGTGCACGGCGAACTGGCCGTGGAGCCCAAGGGCTGCCTGAGCGTTAAACTGAAGGAAAGCGGCACGCTGATCGCCGTGAGCTACTGCAACCTGCACGGCCTCTGGGAGTCGAGCGCGGAGATTTCTGTCGAATAAGTATTACTAAAACTGCACAAAAATGCGGCGGACAGCCGGGAGAGCGTTCCCGGCCGTCCGCCGCGATTTTTATCAGTGAGAGAGGATCTCATACGCCTGATTGAGGCGCTCCATGCGCTTCTGGGCCTGCTCGCGCTCGCGGGCGGTCGCGTTGGGGCCGAGGCGGTCGGGATGGTCGCGCTTGACCAGTTCGTGATAGCGGCTCTTGATGTCGGAGGCGCTGGCGCTGGCGGAAAGTCCCAGTTCGTTCAGGGCCCAGGCGCGCTGGGCGAAGCGGGGCGGCGCGGACGAGCCGGGCTGTTCTTCTTCGGCGCGCTGCTTTCCGGACGAAGAGGCAGATTGCTTTTTTGCACCTGAGAAAAACGACACCACCGTCATGCCGCCGAAGATGACAGCGGCGATGATGACCAGCCACATGACGATCGTCCCCAGCCAGCCGAAGAGACCGAAAAAGCCGGAAAAAAGCCGCCACAGCAGCGCCAGCAGGCCGCCGATGCCATCGGCGACGATCAGCCAGAGCAGGCGGAAGGGCAGCTTGATCAGCCACCACACGCCGGAAAACAGCCCGCCGATGAGCGTGGGGATGAGCCAGATGAGAAACAGCGCGCCGACGACGGCGCCAATCAGTCCAAGATGCATCATGAAAAAAACACCTCCGCGAAACGCGAACGGGATCGTGAACAACAATACGCCCGCATATTACCCTAAAATTCGCGCTTCGTCACGAAAAAAATTGCTGCGCGCGCAAAAAACGCCTTCGGTTTGCGGCCGAAGGCGTTTTTTGTGCGTGCTTCTAATAAGAAGCGATGATGAAATCTCATGATGCTGCATTTCACGCAGCGCATGGAAAACCTGAGAAAATGCGTCAGATCCGGAGAAACCTGTCCGTAAGGGGCTCCGAAGGCGTACTCACGTACGTTGGAGGAGCCCCTCGGACAGCGTTTCGCAGGAGATGACGTATTTTATCAGCGTTTTCTTTATTCGATGGTGAGGTTGCCGAGATAGTTGAGGCGTCCGTCGCAGAAGTCTTCCATGCCCTTCATGTCCTTGCGGCCGGCGTACAGCTCGTTGGGCACGGCCAGCGAGACGAAGGGGCGCAGCTCGCCGAGGCGGTCCCACACGGCCTGGAAGGCCTGACGGCGGGTTTCAGCGTCGACGCTGGCGTTGCCCAGCTCGATGTTCTTGTCGATCGTCTCGTCCTTGGTCAGCGACCAGTTGGTGGAGCCGATGCTGTGCGAGTGGAACAGCGACAGCCAGAACTGGCCGGCGTCGCGGTTGGTCTGCATGCCCCAGGTGCTGATGATCATGTCCTGCTCGCCGGTGGTGACGCGGTCGTCGAAGACGCCGGATTCGAGCGTGATGATCTTGACGTTGATGCCGACGTTGCCGAGCATCGACTGGAGCACCGTGGCGCCGTTGATGTAGTTTTGGTTGCTCTCGATCCACAGGTTGAGGGTGAGACCCTTCTCATAGCCGGCTTCCTTGAGCAGGGCGCGGGCCTTGTCGGGATCGCAGGGCAGGCGCTTGCTGCCTTCGGGCGTGAAGCTGCTGGAGAAAGGCAGCGGCCCGTCGAGCACGGCGGCCTTGTCCTGATAGACGACGTGAGTGTAGGCATCCTTGTCGATGGCGTAGTCGATGGCCAGTCTGACGCGGGGATCGGCAAGCGCGCCCTTCTGCGTGTTCATGCCGAGGTAGATGATGTTGTGTCCCGTGCCCTTGACGGCCTTGACGCGGCCTTCGCTCTCGAGGCGGTCAAAGTCGCTGGAAGGAACGGAGTAGATCATGTCGGCCTTGCCGGTCTCAAGCGCGATGACGCGGCTGCTGTCGTCGGACATGACGAGGAAGACGATCTTCTTGGAATGGGGCTTTTCGCCGTGATAGCCGTCGAACGCGGACAGCTCGCACTTTTCGCCCTTGATCCACTTGTCGAACTTGTAGGGGCCCGTGCCGACGGGGCGGCGGAAGTAATCGTCGCCGGCGTCCTCCACGGCCTTCTTGCTGAAGATGCTGGCCCAGGGGTGCTTCATCGACTCGAGGAAGCCGCCGAAGGGCGTGGTGGTCTTGACGACGACGGTGTAGCGGTCGATCACTTCAAAGCCGTTCGGGTCGATGTACTTGGCCTTCGACCTGGCGTAGACGGATTCCTTCGACATAGCGCGCTTGAACGAGAACACCACGTCGTCGGCGGTCAGCTCTTCGCCGTTGTGGAACTTGACGCCCTTTTTGAGGTAGAACTTGTAGGTGAGCGGATCGGTGATCTCCCACTTCTCGGCCAGCACGGGGACGAGCTGCTTCGTCTTGCCGTCGACGGTGACGAGCGGCTCGTTGATGTGCTTGAGCACGGCGAACGAGATGGTGTCGACGGCCTTGAGCGGGTCGAGCGACTTGGCGTCGTTGATCATGCCGACGCGGAGCGTGTCGAGATCGGCGGCGCAGGCGGCGGCGCCGAGCGCGAGCAGGGCAGCCAGAGCGAGTGCGAACTTGCGAAGTTTCATAGAGCGATTCCTCCTTGCAGAATGATCCGGCGACAACTGCCGGGGGTGATGGAAACGCTGAGAAAATGCGTCAGATCCGAAGAAACCTGTCCGGAAGGGGCTTCGGAGGCGTACCCCTGTACGTTGGAGAAGCCCCTCGGGCAGCGTTTCGCAGGAGATGGCGTATTTTATCGGCGTTTCCTTATCCTTCCGCGCCCGTGAGCGCGTTCAGAACAGTCGTGGTCATCACTTCGTAGCCGATGCGCAGGCTGCGGTCGTCGGCGTAGAAGTTGATGGAGTGCGTGGGGCAGTGCGGGCCGCCCGGCGTGCGGCAGCCGAGGCGGAAGAGCACGCCCGGCGCCTTCTGCAAAAACAGGGCGAAGTCTTCGCCGCCCATCGCCGGCGAACGCAGGTCGACCGAGCTTGCGCCCTCCACCTGGTCACAGGCGCGGCGCACGCGGTTCACCCAGTCGCGGTCCACGGTGGTGGGCCAGCTTTCCTGATGGAACTCGACGGTGGCCTTGCCGCGCATCCCGGTGGCGACCGACTCGACGATCTCGCGGATGCGCTTGACGAAATGATCGTGCGTGTCGTTGCGCAGGCAGCGCAGACTGCCTTCGAGCACGACGGGCGCGCCGATGTAGGAGTTGGAGATGCCGCCGTGGATGCTGCCGAAGGTGACGAGCGCGCAGTCGGTGGGGAACAGCTCGCGCGAGCTCAGGCTCATCAGCTGGGTGACGATGGTCGAAGCGATGAGGATGGTGTCGACGCCGAAGTGCGGATAGGCGCCGTGGGCGCGTTTGCCCTCGATCGTGATCTTGATCTCGTCGACGGCGGCGGTCATCGCGTCGTAGCGCACGCCGATCTGGCCAAGCTCGATGTCGGGCAGCGCGTGCAGCGCCAGCACCGCGTCGACGTGAGGATTCTCCATCACGCCGGCGGCCATGAACTCTTCGCCGCCGCCGAGCACTTCCTCGGCGTGCTGAAAGAAGAACTTGACCGTGCCGGCGAAGCAGTGCCGGAACTCGCTCAGCAGCCAGGCCGTGCCCAGCAGGCACGAGGCGTGCGTGTCGTGTCCGCAGCCGTGAAAGACGCCGGGATTTTGAGAAGCAAACTCGACGCCCGACTCTTCCTGAATGGGCAGCGCGTCGATGTCGGCGCGGATGCCGAGGCACAGCTCGGGGCCCGTGCCGGTGCCCTTGAGCACGCCGAGCACGCCCGTCTTTGACGAGCCGATGCGCTCCACCTTGTCGAGGCCGAACTTCTTCAGCTGCTCCTCGATCAGCGCCGACGTGGCCACTTCGTGGAAAGCCAGCTCCGGGTTGCGGTGGATCTGATGCCGCCACTCGATGATCTGCGGCTCGATCTCCTTCGCCCGGGCGGCGAGTTTTTCGTGAGAATATCCGTTTGACACGGCAAAAGCCTCCTTAGCAGGGTTCTTCGCTGGGCGCTCTTTTGCTGTTCATGGCGCAAAGCGCACAGTTTTCTTTATTTTGTCACTTCGGGAAATATTCGTCAATGGTGCGCAGGCACAAAAACGCCCTCAGGCGCTTGGACGTTTTTCCCTCTTCAATTTGACGTGAGCGCCCGGCTGCGGTAGGATAAGCGCGCAGTCGCAAAGGGGGAATGAGCGATGAGTCGAGAAGAATTTTTTGCGCTGCTGAAACGGAAATGTTCCTCGCTGGCGTTCATCGTGGTGACAGCGCTGGCGATCGCCGCAGCGATGTACGCGCTGTACGCGCTCGCCCTGCGGCTGATGCCCGCTGAGACGGCGGCGAACTGGCAGAGCTGGCTGGCGGAGCTGTTTCACGATCCGCAGAGCGTGCGCGCGTGGCTGCGTGCCAAGGGCGCGGCGTCGCCGTGGTTCTTTGTCGGCGCGCAGGTGCTCCAGGTCGTCTTCGCGCCCATCCCCGGACAGGCCGTGGCGCTTGCCGGCGGCTTCGTCTTCGGCTTCTGGAAAGGCTGGGCGCTGACCACGCTGGGCCTGGCCGCCGGCAGCCTGATCGCCATGCTCCTGGCCAGGGCGCTGGGCGTGCAGCTCGTGCGCCGCTTCGTGCCTCAGGGCGTGATGAAGCGTTTTGACTCGCTGATCGAAGAGGGCGGCTACACGACGTTTTTCATGATCTTTCTGCTGCCCGTGCTGCCCGACGACGCCGTGTGCTTCATCGCCGGCCTGACGAAGCTGAAGCTGCTGCCGCTGTCGGCCGTCTGCCTGCTGGGGCGCGCCCCCGGCATGGCCGTGCTGTCGCTCGTCGGCGCGGAACTGTCCACCGGCCTCTCCGCGGGCGTGAGGCTGCTTTTTGCGGCGCTGATGATCGCCTCCGTACCGCTGTGGCTGTTCTGGGAAAAGATCGAAGAAAAGCTCGAAGCCTTCGCGCTGCGCAAAACTGAATAATAAAACCAGGGGAGCGTGCCGCGCGGGCATGCTCCCCTGGTTTTTTGTGCCGAAAAAAGTTTTTGTTCCATGCGGAACTTTTTTATCGCAGCGCCGCTGTCGCTTCCGCCCAGCTGCGCACCGCCTCGTCGGCCAGTTCGCAGAGGGCGGGCCAGTCCTCGGCGCTGGCTTCGTCCCACACGGCGACGGCGTAAAATCCGGCGCGCTTTGCCGTCGTCAGCGCCTTGAGCGAATCCTCGAACACGGCCGTTTCCTCAGGCTTGGCGCCCATGCGGCGCGCCGCTTCAAAGTACACGTCCGGCCGGTCCTTGCTGGCGCCCACGTCCACGCAGCTGATCATGAAGTCGAACAGACTGCCGATGCCCAGCTGGTCAAGACACAGCTTCACCAGCGGCTCTCCCGTGGCCGAGGCCGTGCACATCTTCGCGCCGCGCGATTTCAGCGCCGTCAGATACGCCTTCACGTCCGGCTTGAGCGGCACCCGCAGACGGTAATTCTCCGCCATGACCGCGTTCATCTCGTCGACGATCTGCTGCGGCGTGCCGGAAAATCCCAGCTCGGCGATGAACGCCTTCGCCGCGTCAGCAAGCGTCATCGGCTTCAGCCGCTCGATCAGCTCTTCAAGCGCCGGCCCCGGCTTCGCGCCGCGCCGGGCCAGATAGTCGCGCTCCATGCGCTGCCAGTAGCCCATCGAGTCGACGAGCGTGCCGTCCATGTCGAAAATGCAGAATTTTTTATCCATCGCGTTCCGGCTCCTTCAAAAAGTGCGGCTCCCCGCCGTTCAGCGCCCATTCCGCCAGACGGTCGCCCTCGTAGCGCAGCTTGAGCGAGAAAAACGGCGCATTTTCGTCCAGCAGGCGGAAGAAGATCTTGTCGCCCTCCCACAGGTTGAGCGAGCCGATCCGGTCTTTGTCCACCCATTCCAGCACGCCCTCGTCGCACGAGCCGGGCGTGCCGAGCAGCCCCGCGGCCGTGTACAGACACATGTATTCCGTGCCCCACTGGTCGGACACGAACGTGACCAGCCCGCGAAAGCGCGGCTCGACCACCTCGCAGCCAGTCTCCTCGCGAAACTCGCGGCGCAGACATTCGTCGGGACTTTCGCCCTCTTCCAGATGCCCGCCGATGCCGATCCACTTGTCACGGTTCTCGTCGTTCTTCTTCACGACCCGATGCAGCATCAGGTATTTTCCGTTCTGTTCCACGTAGCACAGCGTGGTGATCCTCATCCGTCTCATCTCCCGCGCTTCAAGATCGCGCGTTCATTATAGCGTACCGCGCCGATGTGCGAAAGGGCGAACGCGTGAGCAAAAAAACGGTGAATTTTAGATTTGGTGTCATGTGACACTGAATCTAAAATTCATCGACGGTTACAGGTCCAAGCTGTCGGGATCGAGCAGAAACTCTTTCAGCCCCATCGTCGTCACGCCGCGGTCATCGCGCTTGAGCATGATGTTGTCGCGCACGACGACGATCTTTTTGAACGCATCGCGCACGCCCAGCAGAGGCCGCTCTTCCTGCGCGCGTTTCTCGTCTGTGGGCAGACGGAACGCCGACTGCACGTAATAGCGCCGGCTGCCCTTGTTCGCCACAAAGTCGATCTCCGTCTGCCGGCGGCTCACCAAGCCGTCTGCACCTCGTTCGCGCAGTTCGACGACGCCGACGTCTACGGCAAATCCGCGCACGCGCAGTTCGTTGTAGATCACGTTTTCCATGATGTGATTTTCTTCCTGCTGGCGGAAGTTGAGCCGCGCGTTGCGCAGGCCGACATCTTCAAAATAGTATTTGCTCGGCGTGCTGATATAGCTTTTCCCCTTGATGTCGTAGCGGAGCGCCTCGTGAATGACAAACGCCTCTTCCAGACAGCGCAGGTACTTCTTGATCGTCGGCGCCGAGACGGACACCTTGCCCATGCTCGCAAACGTGTGCGACAGCTTCTGAGGATTGACCAGCGAGCCGATCGACGAGGCGGCGATGTCGATCAGCGTGCCCAGCGCCTGGTCGCCGCGCAGGCCGTTCCGCTCGACGATGTCCTGGATGTAGGTCTCTTTAAAGAGATTTTGCAGATAAAACGCTTTTTCGTCGTCGGCATCCATGCACGCCACATAGGGCAGACCGCCATAGGTGTAATACTGGTTCCATGCGTCTTCCCAGTCGCCGCCGCGGAACCCGTAAAATTCGGAAAACGACAGCGGGTACACCCTGATCTCGTCGCCGCGGCCGCGAAACTGCGTCATCACGTCGGTCGAAAGAAATTTTGAGTTACTGCCGGTGGCATACACATCGGCGTTTTTGACGTGCAGCAGCCCGTTGAGCACGTCGGCAAACTCGCCCAGCATCTGCACCTCGTCGAGCAAAACGTAGCACATGCTGCTGCCGCAGGCTTCGATCTTGCCCTTGATAAAACCGTAGCAGACGTCGGGATCGCGCAGCTCTTTATTGGCGCGGTCGTCGAAGGCGATCTGGATGATGCGCTCAGGCGGCACGCCCTGTTCGATCAAGTGCGATCGAAACAGCTCAAACAGCAAAAACGTTTTTCCGCTGCGCCGCAGCCCCGTGACCACCTTGATGCGCCCGTTGTGTTTGTGAGCGATCAGCCGGTCAAGATAGCGTTCGCGCCTGATTTCCATCTGCCCCGCCTCCTCTGTTTTAGATTCAGTGTCGTTTTACACCGGATCTAAAATAGATTGTACCTGCCCGCAGTGACCGCGTCAAGAAATGAATTTTAGATTTGGTGTCGTTTTACACTGAATTGAAAATAGCGCTCTCGTTTATTCTGAATTTCCCCGTGTGCGGCTCCTTCCTCGAGGTGATAAAAAATGTTTTACATGCTGTTTTTAATGCTGTCTTGCAGCTTGTTGAACGGCAAGGAACTTTTGACGAGTATTTTCTGACAGCTTCCCTGCAAATCCGGAATTCAATTCCAGATTTGCAGGAAGTGTCCTAAATACGATGCGGAAAACAAAACCCCGGTGCGGAAGTACGCCTGAAAGGGCGTTCCTTCGCACCGGGGTTTTTGATAACGTCTTTCTTTGTGTCTTCGGGCCTTTGTGTCTTTGTGTCGGCTTTGAATTAAAGCTTCGTTACGCCTTCAGCATCTCCGCCACGACCTTTTTGTAGATGGCGGCGCAGTTGTCGACCTGCCAGGGGTAGGCGTATTCGTTGTCGCCGTGCATGTTCTCGCCGCTCGGGCCGAAGGTGACGGTGGGGATGCCGAGGGTGACGGCGAGGATGTTTGAGTCGCACACGGACGGGTCGTAGGCCACGGGCAGGTCCTTGCCGGTCACTTCGGTAAAGCACTTCTGCAGCGTGGTCACGAGCGGGTGCTGCACGTCGAGCGCGAAGCTTTGCATGTAGGCCGAGGCGCGCGGCTTGAGGCGGATGTCGACTTTGTCGGCCAGGCCGAGCGATGCGGCGGCTTCCTTCATCTGGGCGATGCAGGTGGCGTCGTTTTCGCCGGGCACGACGAAGCGCTCCACCAGCAGGTAGCAGCTGTCCGGCACGACGAGCGTGCCGGCGTTGCCGCCGGTGATGTAGCGCACGCACCAGGTGCCGTGCTTCAGGTCGGGGTGCGCGGCCGTGGGCAGCGCCTCGATGGCGGCGGCCAGCTTGCCGCCGGAGATGAGCGCGTTTTCGCCCTCTTCGGGGTAGTGGCTGGAGTGGGCGCTCTTGCCGTGCACGGTCACTTCAAAGCTGTAGCGTCCGCGGAAGCCCACGGCCACGTTGTCGTAGCGGCACTCGGCCATGATCGCGTAATCGGCGGCCAGGCCCTCGGCGACCAGCTGATAGGTGCCCTTGCTCAGTCCCTCTTCGTCGGAGACGAAGCAGATCAGGATTTTGCCGCAGATGCCGTCGGGGTTCTTGACGAAGTGCTCGATCGTGTCGAGGATGCAGGCGTCGCCGCCTTTCATGTCCATCGAGCCGCGGCCGTAGACGACGCCGTCTTTTTCGACGGGAGTGAAGGGATCGGTGTTCCAGCGTTCGGGCGTGACGCCGACGGTGTCGATGTGCCCGATCAGCATCATCGTCTTGCCGGGGCGGCCCGTGTCGAAGACGGCCCACACGGAGGGGCGCTCTTTCTTCTCGGCGTCCTCGGGGAAGTAGCTGTAATGCGGCTCCAGCCCCATGGCGCGGAGCTGCCCGGCGACGTAATCGGCCATGCTGGCTTCGTGTCCGTTGACGGAGTTGATGCCGATCATGTCGAACCAGCGAGTGCGGAGCACGCTCATGCTACGCCTCTTCTTTCTTCAGCTTGGCGGTGCACAGGCCCGTGGCGGCGTAGATGACCGACAGCACGATCGAGCCCCACAGCATGGGCGCGAAGGCCGCGAACTCGGCGTTGGCCACGCCCAGCGTCGTCGCCGTGTACGAGCCGGTGGTCGACCAGGGAACGAGCGGCGCCAGGCCGGTGCCCGTGTCGAGCATGCCGCGCATCAGGTTTTTCTTGTCGAGGCCGTACTCGGGGTACAGATCCTTCGTCATCGAGCCGACGACGGGGTAGGTGACGTAATAGGCGCCCGTGATGCAGAAAAACAGCGAGTGCAGCGCCAGCACGCCCAGCGACATCACGCGCGAGCTGCGCGAGACTTTGCGCACGAAGTTCAGCAGCACGTCGACGACGCCGGCGGTGCGCAGCGGCGCGCCGAAGATGGCCGCCGCGATCAGCAGCGCCACGGTGCTCATCATGCTGTTGAAGCCGCCGCGGTTGAGCATCGAATCGACCACTTTCGAGCCGGAAGCGCCCTTGTAGCCGGAGTACATGACCGACATGATCTTGTCGATCGAAGCGCCCTGCACGAACATGGCGATCAGCGCGCCGGCGACGATGCCCGCCACGAACGTGGGGATGGTGGGCTTCTTGGCGACGATCAGCGCGATCACGACGACGACGGGCAGCAGCAGCCAGGGATTGAGCACGAACGTCTTCGACACGGTGCCGAGGATGTCCTCATACACCTGGCCGCCCACGGTGCCGCTGCTGAAATTGCGGCCGTAGACGAAGAAGAAGACGAGCGAGGCCAGATAGGCCGGGCCGGTGGAAACGAGCGAGTGGCGGATGCCCTCCATCATCGGCACGTCCGTGACCGACGAGGTGATGACGGGCGAGTCGGAAAGCGGCGAGACCTTGTCGCCGAAGAACGCGCCCACGCACACCGCGCCCGCGGCAGCCGGCAGCGGCACGCCCAGACCCTGCGCCACGCCCATGCAGGCGATGCCGACGGTGGCCAGCGTGCCCCACGAGGTGCCCGCCAGCGTGCTCATGGCCGTGCAGAGCAGGCAGCACACGGGCAGAAACAGCCCGGGCGTGAGCACCTTCATGCCGTAATAGATCATCACCGGCACCGTGCCGGAGATCATCCAGGTGGAGACCAGCACGCCCACCGACAGCAGGATGAGGATCGCCACGACGTTGGAGAAGCCCCTCGGGCAGTGTTTCGCAGGAGATGACGTATTTTCTCAGCGTTTCCTTAAATCGAATCTGAAAAATATAGTTCAGGTATGCCGCAAAGAAACGCTTTTAAAACGCTCTTAATGTGCTATAATTCAATCGGGCGTTTTAAACGTTCGGTGCGCGCATGATGCGCGCATTCTGTAAAAATCTGTTGTACAGGAGGAACCGTATCATGAAGAAGATTGCAACTCTTGCTGTTCTGGCCGGCCTCGCCTGCGCGAGCGCCGCGTTTGCCGAGCCCAAGGGCACGGTGATGATGTACTCCTCGATGCAGGAAAAGCAGCTGGTCGCCATCCGTGAAGGCTTCGAGAAGAAGTATCCCGGCGTGAAGATGGAATACTACTTCGCCGGCACCGGCAAGGTGATGACCAAGATCGCCACCGAGGTCCAGGCTGGTCACGTCGATGCTGACGTCCTCTGGGTCGGAGATCCCACCAACTACGTTCAGTTCAAGGAGCAGGGCATCCTCGAAAAGTACGTCTCGCCCGAGACCGAGTTCATCGACAAGGCGTTCGTCGATCCTGAGGGATACTACACCGGCGCCCGTATGATGAACATGGGCATCGCCTACAACACCGCCAACGTCAAGGGCGACGACATCCCCAAGACCTGGGGCGACCTGCTCAACAAGAAGTGGGAAGGCGCACTCGTCATGACCGACCCCAACACGGCCGGCACCACCAAGTACTGGAGAAACGCGATGATGGCCAACGAGAAGTACGGCCTCAAGTTCTTCGAAGGCCTCAAGGCCAACGGCTGCAAGATGGAGAGCGGCACCACCGCCACTCACAACCAGGTCGCGGCCGGCGAGTATGACGTGGGCGTCTGCCTTGACTACGTCACCGCCAACATCAAGGAGAAGGGCTCGCCCATCGAGTTCGTCTATCCTGAGGACACCGTCTCGATCTTCAGCCCCATCGGCATCGTCAAGGACGCCAAGAACATGGAGAACGCAAAGCTGCTCTATGACTTCATCCTCTCGCAGGAAGGCCAGGAGATCATCGTCGCTCAGAATCTGCTTTCGGTCCGCAAGGGCGTGAAGCAGAACGCCGACGTGGCCGCCATCGGCGCCAAGGCCATGGCCAGCAACATGAAGGATGTCGTTGCCAAGGAAGACGAGAGCAAGGCCGCTTTCGACAAGCTGTTCCGCTAAGTTTATCCCGATCATACCGTTTCGCGGCGATTTGTGACCCGCAGAGCACAAGAGGGGACAGTCAAAGCGCTGTTCCCTCTTTTTGTATAAGCGCGTTTTGTGAAAATTGCCGCATGAGTGAGAGAAATCAGGAGGCCTTTAAATGGGTAAGATCGTATTTAAGGACATCTCCTTCAGCTACGGCAAGAACGTCATCCTCAAGAACTTCAACCTCGAAGTGGAAGACGGCCAGATCCTCTGTCTGGTCGGGCCTTCCGGCTGCGGCAAGACCACGCTGGTCCGCTGCCTTCTGGGATTGAACAAGCCGGATACTGGAGAGATCTGGGTGGGCGATACCTGCCTGTTCAGCGCTGAAAAGCGCATCAACGTGCCCGTCGAGCGCCGCAACATCGGCATCGTCTTCCAGGACTATGCCGTGTGGCCGCACATGACCGTGGCCGAGAACGTGCTCTATCCGCTCAAGAAGCGCCGCGTCCCCAAGGACGAAGCCTTCAAGCGCGCTCATCACGCCCTTGAGCAGGTGAAGATGGTCGAGTATGCCAATCACCTGCCCAGCCAGCTTTCGGGCGGCCAGCAGCAGCGCGTCGCCATCGCCCGCGCCCTGGTCGGCGACGGCGAAGTCATCGTCATGGACGAGCCGATCACCAATCTCGACGCCAAGCTGCGCGAGCAGATGCTGCTCGAGATCCGCGAGATCCAGCGCAATCTGGGCACCACCATCTTCTACATCACGCACGATCAGCAGTCGGCGCTGCAGCTGTGCGACAAGATGGCGATCATGGAGCAGGACGGCACGCTGTGCCAGCTGGGCACCGACGAAGACATTATTTTGCGCCCGGCCAACCGCTTCACGTTCGAGTTCATCGGCGTGTCCAACTTCATCCCTGTCGTCGCCCGCGGCGCCGGCCTCGGCCTCGACGCGGGCGACAGCGTTGTGCCGTGGGAGGGCGAGCTGCCCGCCGGCCTGAGCCTGAGCGCAGGCGTGGAGCTGGGCGTGCGTCCCAACGACATCGTCTTCGATCCGGAGTCTCCGATCAAGGTGAAGGTGAACCGCTGCACGTTCCTCGGCAGCGAGTACGACTACCGCGTCACGCTCGGCACGCGCGAGCTGCGCGTGCAGCAGTCGGCGCTCGACGCGATGCAGCGCGGCACGGTCAAGGCGGGCGAGACCACGGGCGTGCGGCTCGTCAATCCCCGCTACTATCCCGCTAAGAAGGAGGCGCAGTCGGCATGAGCATCGGCTTCGGCAAACAGAAAGACCTTGCGGCCCTCGAAGGCCGTCACGTCAGTCTCGACGGCGCGCTGACCATCCTCAGCTTTGTGCTGCTGCTGATCATCGTCGTCATCCCCGTTTTCATGATCGTGTACCATGCGTTCTTCTATCAGGGACATTTCAATCCCGAGCTGTTCAAGACGCAGCTGCTCGATCCCAAGAACCTCGGCGCGATGTGGAACACGGTCAAGATCGCGTTCTTCGTCACCGTCTTCGGCACGATCATGGGCGTGTTCTACGCCTGGCTGCTGGGCCGCAGCGACATCCCCGCCAAGGGCCTGATGCGCGCGCTGTTCAGCATCCCCTACATGTTCCCGCCTTTCCTCGGCGCCATGGCCTGGAAGCTGCTCCTGGGCGGCCGTGCCGGCTACCTGAACAAGTGGCTGTGGGCCACGTTCGGCTTCCGCATGAACATCAACAGCGTCTGGGGCATCGTCTTCGTCGAGATCTCGTACTACTTCCCCTTCGTCTTCATGCAGGTGGTCAGCGCTCTTGAGCGCATGGACCCGACGCTGGAGGAGTGCGCCCGCATCGCCGGCGCACGGCAGATGACGGTCATCCGCAAGATCACGCTGCCGCTCGTGCTGCCGGCCATCTCGGCAGGCGCGCTGCTGATCCTCATCACCTCGCTGGCGCACTTCGGCGTGCCGTCGATCCTCGGCTTCTCGCAGGGCATCTTCACGCTGCCGACGCGAATCTTTGACGCCATCCAGAGCGCTGAAGGCAGCTTCGAGGGCATCCGTCAGGGCGCGGCGCTGTCGATCATGCTCGTCATCGTCGTGTCGCTGGCCCTGATCGTGCAGAAGCACGTCCTCAGCTCCGGCAGCTACGACATCATCAAGGGCAAGAGCATGCGCCCCACGCTCATCAAGCTGCGCGCCTCCAAGCTGCCCCTGCTGGTGCTCTCGATCCTCACGCTGCTGCTCATCGTCGTCGTGCCGCTGGTCATGATCTTCCTCGTGGCGCTCGTCAACGGCTACGGCAACGCGCTTGTGCCCGCCAACTTCACGCTCAACAACTACATCAGCGTGTTCAAGGCGGCCGGAACGTTCGACTCGATCAAGAACTCGCTGTTCGCCTCGGTCGTCGCCGGCATCGTCTGCATGTCGCTGGGCACCCTGATCGCCTACGTCGTGCAGAAGATCCGTCCCAGGGGAAAGGGCCTGCTCGAGATCCTCTCCGTGCTGCCGTACTCCATCCCCGGCACCGTTCTCGCCGTCGGCGTCATTCTGGCCTGGTCGGGCAGCCTCGGCGTGTCGCTGTACAACACCATCTGGATCATCATCGTGGCCTACCTGGCGCGCTACCTCAGCTTCTCGATGAAGAGCTCGTCGGCGGCGCTGCTTCAGGTGCACTCGTCGCTTGAAGAAGCCGCCCGCACCTGCGGCGCTTCGCACACCGAGAGCCTCAAGGACATCACCCTGCCGCTCATCCGCCCCGCCATGGTCGCCGGCTTCTTCCTCATCTTCCTGCCCGCCATGCGCGAAGTCACCACCTCGATCCTGCTCTACGGCCCCTTCACCCGCACCCTGGGCGTTCAGATCTATGCCATGCAGGACGCCGGCAGCATGTCGGAAGCCGCCGCGCTCGGCTCCGTCGCCATCGTGCTGATCTTCATCTGCGACACCATCGTCAAGTACATCACCAAGGACAGGAAGGGGGTCTAGCGTCATGGATCAAGTCGTGCTTCGCAATGTCACAAAACGCTTCACTACCAAGACGCTGGGCGACATCGTCGCCGTCGACAACTTCAATCTGAGCGTGCACGAGGGCGAGTGCTTCTCGTTCCTTGGCCCCTCCGGCTGCGGCAAGTCCACCACGCTGAGAATGATCGCCGGCTTCGAAGACCTCAGCGAAGGCGAGATCGAACTGTGCGGCCGCCCCGTGTCGGTCAAGAGCAAGAACCTCTATGTGCCGCCCGAGGAGCGCGGCCTGGGCATGGTCTTCCAGGCCTTTGCCGTGTGGCCCCACATGAACGTGTTCGAGAACGTCGCGTTCCCGCTGCGCATCCAGGGCATGAACAAGATGGACGTGAACAAGAAAGTCGCCGAAGCCCTCAAGCACACCAGCCTCACCGGCCTTGAGAAAGTCTATCCCGGCGACCTCTCCGGCGGTCAGCAGCAGCGCATCGCCCTGGCCCGCGCCATCGTCACCCAGCCCAAAGTCATGCTGCTGGACGAGCCCCTGAGCAACCTCGATCCCAAGCTGCGCGAATCGATGCGTTTCGAGATCAAGGAACTGCAGGCCAAGTTCAACTTCACCATCATCTTCGTCACCCATGACCAGTCCGAGGCTATGGCCATCTCCGACCGCATGATGGTGTGCGACATGGGCAAGATCATGCAGATCGACACCCCCGAGAACCTGTACAACAAGCCCGTCAACCGCTTCGTGCACAGCTTCCTGGGCGAGAGCACCTTCCTCAACGTCAGCGTGCGCGACGGCAAAGTCTTCGCCGACGGCGACGCCGAGCAGGCCCTCAATCTCGCCATCCCGCCCGAGGCAGCCGAACGCATGGTCGTCGCCACCCGCCCCAACGCCATCGAGCTGACCGGCGGTGAAGACGGCTACGTCACCCACGTCGCCAAGCGCATCTTCCTCACCGACCGCACCGAATACCTCATCCCCGTCGGCAGCCAGACCCTCAAAGTGCAGACGCCTCACCGCGTCAGCTTCTCCGAGGGCGAAAAGTGCTGCGTCAGGCTCGTCAACCCCATGTGGTACCCGGCCGAGGACGAAGCCGCCGAGAAGGAGCGCGCCCGCAGACAGACCATCTAGCGCCGCTTTTAGGCACTGAAAGAAATATCCGTAGCAGACAAAAATCTCCGCCGATCGGGAACGTTTTCCCGCGGCGGAGATTTTTTATGAAAAGGTGGTCATGCCGACACGGCCGTTTGGACAAATTTTGCCCGTCTCGCCAAAATGCGCCTCGACGTACTATAATGAGCATAAAATGCACGTGTGCTGTCATTATCACAGCGACAAGGGGAGAACCGTTCATGAACAAACAGCAGCTTGCGTCCAAGATCTGGAACGCCGCCAACAAAATGCGCTCGAAGATCGAAGCTAATGAATACAAAGATTACATTCTTGGCTTTATCTTCTACAAGTTTTTGTCCGATAAGGAAGTCGAGTACGCCAAACAGCTCGGTTACGCTGACGAAGACCTGGAAAGCGCGCTCACGGAGGCCGATCCCGAGATCGTCGAGAGCTTCCAGAAAAACATCGGCTACTTCATCGCGTATCAAAACCTGTTTTCCACGTGGATCGCGCAGGGAGCAGATTTTGACAGCGGCTCTGTGCCTGATGCGCTCAACGCCTTTACGCGCAACATCAGCAGGACCCATAAAAACGTCTTTGGCCCCGCTAACAAAAACCAGGCCAACGGCAGCATCCTCTCCTCGCTTCAAGGCGGCCTGTCGAAACTAGGCGACACTTCATCCGCGCGGACGAAAGCCATCAGCTCACTCATCCACCTCATCGACGAGATCCCCATGGACGACCGCCAGGGATACGACGTGCTCGGCTACATCTATGAGTACCTGATCGGTCAGTTTGCCTCCAACGCCGGCAAAAAAGCCGGCGAATTCTACACCCCGCACGAAGTGTCGCTGCTCATGTCCGAGATCGTCGCCGCGCATCTGGGCGCGCGCGACAAGATCGAGATCTATGACCCCACCAGCGGTTCCGGTTCACTCTTGATCAACATCGGCAAATGCGCCGCTCGCTACATGAGCAACAAAAATGCCATCACGTACTATGCCCAGGAACTGAAAGAGAACACCTACAACCTCACCAGGATGAACCTCGTCATGCGCGGTATCAGCCCCGACAACATCGTGCCCCGCAACGCCGACACGCTGGAAGCCGACTGGCCGTGGTTTGACGAAAACGACCCCGTCAACACCTACAAACCCCTTTACGTTGATGCCGTCGTGTCGAATCCTCCGTACTCGCAGCACTGGAATCCCGAAGGCAAAGACGCGGACATCCGCTTTAAAGACTTTGGCCTCGCTCCCAAGGGCAAAGCCGACTACGCCTTTTTGCTCCACGACCTGTCGCACCTCAAGCCCGACGGCATCATGACCATCGTCCTGCCTCACGGCGTCCTCTTCCGCGGCGGCGAAGAGGCCCAGATCCGCCGCAACCTCATCGAACGCGGCCACATTGACGCCATCATCGGCCTGCCGGCCAACATCTTTTACGGCACCGGCATTCCCACCATCATCATGGTGCTGCGTCAAACACGCCCCAGCACCGACGTGCTGATCATCGACGCGTCTAAGGGCTTTGAAAAAGCCGGAACCAGCAACCGCCTGCGCGCCTGCGACATCAAGCGCATCACCGACACCATCGCCGCGCGCAAAAATATTTCCGGCTATGCGCGCGTCGTGAGCCGCGATGAGATCCGCGCCAACGACTACAACCTCAACATCCCCCGCTATGTCGACAGCAGCGAGAAGGCCGAAAGCTGGGACATCTATGCTTCGATGTTCGGCGGCGTGCCCGCGCACGAGGCCGAAGCGTATTCAGCCGCCTGGAACGCCTTCCCGGGATTGAAAGAGACCCTTTTTGCCGATACCGACGCTGCCTACTGGCACCCCAAAAGCGGCGACATCCGCAGCGCCGTACAGGAGCACGAAAGCGTCGCCGCGTTCCGCGCTGCGATCGCCGAACGCCTGCGCGGATTTGACACGCTCATGCGCGAACACCTTGTCGAAGACAGCGGCAACGTTTCCATTGCCCGCGAAGAAGCGGCCCTGAGCGCCCAGCTCTTTGCTCGTCTTGACGGAGCGCCGCTCGTAGACCCCTACGCTGCCTATCAGATCCTCGACGATCATTGGAGCGGCATCGCCACAGACCTTGAAATCATGCAGACCGAAGGCTGGAATGCCGTGCGCATCGTCGAGCCCCACATGGTCGTGAAAAAGAAAGACGGCAAAGAGATCGAAGAACAGGACGGCTGGCAAGGGCGCGTTCTGCCCTTCGACCTTGTGCAGCGCGTACTGCTGAATGACGAGCTTGACGAGCTGACCGCGGCGCAGCGCCAGCTTGATGAAATAGCCCCCGAGTACGATGAACTGTTCGATCGCCTGAGCGAAGAAGACAAAGACAAGGACTTTGTCAACGACGATAAAACAGCCTTTGTGATCCCGGAAGCCAAAAAAACGCTCAAAAGCGGCGAAGAAGAAGCCGCCACGCTCCAACTGCTGGCAAATGCCGTCAAGCTGAACGACCGCGAGAAGAAACTGAAAAAAGCGCTGAAAGACAAAACCGAAAAACTGCACCTGAAAACCAAAGAGACCATCGAAAATCTGACCGACGACCAAGTCCGCACCCTGCTGGAGGCAAAATGGATCGCGCCGCTGTGCGCCAAGCTGGAAGAAATACCCGATCATATCGTCGCCGACCTTGCCACGCGCCTGGAAAAGCTGGCAAAGAAATACAGCGTCACCCTGTCGGAAACCGACAGCGCGATCAAAGAAGCCGAAAACAAGCTGTGCGCCATGCTCGGCCAGCTGACCGGTGATGAATACGACATGAAAGGCATTGCCGAACTGCGCAAACTGCTGGGAGGTGAGGCCTGTGACTGAAAAGGCTCAAAAACCCGCTCTGCGGTTTGAAGGCTTCACTGACGCTTGGGAACAGCGTAAGCTCTCAAGTATAGCAAGTCGTATTACACGTAAAAATTCAGAGTTGCAATCAACACTGCCACTGACAATTTCAGCTCAACACGGTCTTGTTGATCAAATTACATATTTCAATAACCGAGTTGCCGCTCAAAACGTACAAAACTATTATTTAATCAAGAAAGGTGAATTTGCCTACAACAAGAGTTCATCAGATGGTTATCCTTACGGTGCGGTTAAGCGCTTAGACTTTTATGAGATGGGTGTTTTATCGACTTTATACATCATTTTTGCTGTTAAGGACGAGATAACAGAAAGTGACTTCTTAGCTGCTTATTATGATACGGATAACTGGCACAAACAAGTTTCTCTTCGTGCTGCAGAAGGCGCTCGGAACCACGGCTTGCTGAATATTTCTGCTGAGGATTTTCTTGAAACTGAATTAAAACTACCCAAAGAGAAAACAGAACAACGTCTCATTGCCGACTTTTTTAAAGTTCTTGACCACCTTATCACTCTTCATCAGCGTAAGTCGGAAACGCTGAAAAATGTTAAAAAGTCAATGCTCGAAAAAATGTTTCCGCAGGGAACCAGCAAAATTCCCGCGGTTCGTTTTGCTGGCTTCACT
>Ga0256405_10001404_pt1 | contig 65832 bp, 71 predicted proteins | sample RumenRJG_02DNA_FD_189096 | JGI IMG/M metagenome (GOLD analysis project Ga0256405, IMG submission 189096) | Bovine rumen microbial communities from Lethbridge, Alberta, Canada - RJG_02 | ecosystem: Host-associated > Mammals > Digestive system > Stomach > Rumen | place: Canada: Alberta... | reverse complement strand
CGGGCTTTTACGGTGACGGTGACAGGGCCTTCGCCGGTGCGGCGGACAATGGCCGATGCCTTGCCGTGGAAGGCGGGCAGCGTGTGGCTGTAGAACGGCACGTGGGAGGTGGCGTCACCGGCATCGGTGGCCAGAATGACCGCCGGGCCCTTCACGGTGAAGCTGAGTTCCTGGGCGGCGTCCGGCACCAGGATGCCCTTGCGGTCCAGCACATCCACCGTCACGTAGGTGAGGTCTTCGCCAGCATAATCTATACTGGCAGCCAGTTTGGAGGCTTTTCCAGCCGTGACCACCTTGTCGCGGGCCCATTCCAGGCCGTTTTTATAGACAATGACATCCACCGTACCGGGCTCATACACCACCTGGTCCCAGACAAAACGGTAGCCCTCGCGGACCTGCCTGCCCTGGTGGGACTTGCCGTTCACGAAGAGCTCGGCCTCGTCGCCGGAGCTGTACACGTGCACCGGGGTCACCTGTCCTTCGCGGCCGGGCCAGGTCCAGTGCGGCAGGATGTGGGCCATGGGGTGGTTCGGACGCCAGCGGGCCTGGTACAGCCAGTAGCGGTCCTTGGGGAAACCGGCCAGGTCGATAATGCCGAAGTAAGAACTGCGGGACGGCAGCGGAACGTCGCTCACCGTATTACCCCAGCTTTCCAGCGACTTTTTATAAGCGGCCTTCTCCTCCTCCGTGTGGAAGTTGGTGAATACGGACGGGTCCAGGTTGAAAGGGGTGGGCTCGCCCAGGTAATCGTACCCGGTCCAGACAAACTCGCCGGCGCATTCCGGCACGGCGTCCTCAAACTGCCACTCATAGTCCGGCTTGGAGGCCCAGCCGGGGGCATATAAGTCGTATGAACTGACCTGATAGGGGGCTTCCATGGACCAGCCTTTACCCTTCTCCTGCGCCACCGGGAAGCGGTAGAAGCCGCGCGTAGAGATGCAGGAGGACGTTTCCGAGCCGTAGAACGGCTGGTCCGGATGGGCGTCGCGAAACTCCGCATACAGGTGTGGCTTGTAATTGAAACCATAGACATCTATCGTGCCGGCGTAGGGCTGCGTAGAGGCCCAGGGGTTGTCATTGCCTGCCGTGGTGGGACGGGTGGGGTCCTCCCGGTGGCAGATGTCCGTAAGCATCTGGGGAATCCACCAGCGGCTGGCATCGCCCTGTTCTCCACATTCATTGCCGATGCTCCAGGCTATCACCGAGGGGTGGTTGCGGTCCCGGTGAATCATGGCCACCAGGTCCTTCTCCGCCCAATCGGCAAAAAGGGTGGCGTAGCCGTTGTCTTTCTTGGGCCAGGTCCAGGTGTCCGTGAGTTCGTCTATCACCAGGAAGCCCATGCGGTCGCACAAGTCCAGCAGCTCCGGTGCGGGCGGGTTGTGACTGCAGCGGACGGCATTGCAGCCCATGGCCTTGAGCAGGGTCAGGCGGCGGACCCAGGCATCCTCGTTCCACACGGCTCCCAGCGCACCGGCGTCATGGTGCAGGCACACGCCTTTAAGGAAGGTACGGGCGCCGTTGAGGAAGAACCCGTCCGTGCGCCACTGCGCGGTGCGGATGCCAAAAACGGTGTCATAGGTGTCTGTACTGCCATTTTCAAGGCCGATGGTGGTGCGCGCTACATAGAGTGCCGGCGTGGCCGGGGACCAGCGGTGCGGCTCCTCCACGGTGAACTGCTGCTCCAGCTCGCGGCCGTCGTAAATCTGCGTTTGGGCGGCGCTATGGGCGACAATCATACCTTTATATATAATGTCCGTGCTCACGGTGACGGGCTGGGGCTTTTCCGCCTTCATCTTGATGCGAAGGGTCACCAGGGCCTTGCTGCCTTCTGGGCGGGTGGTGACATACGTGCCCCAATGGGCTACGGCCGTTTTTTCCGTGCGGGTGAGCCATACATTGCGATAAATGCCGCCGCCGGGGTACCAGCGGGAGCTTTCCGGCTTGTTGTCCAGGGCGATATCGACCTTGTTTTCTCCTTCCTGCAGCCAGGGGGTAAGTTCCACGGCCCAGGATGCGTAGCCGTAGGGCCAGCCGCCGGCCTCGTGGCCGTTTACGTAAACCTTGGCGTTGGAGAAGGCACCGTCCACTTCCAGGCGGAGGTCCTTTTGGAGGTCATCGGCACTTACCAGCAGGGTTTTGCTGTAAGTGGCCTTGCCCCACCAGGCCAGTTTGCCGGTTTCGCCGGGGTTCTCCTGGACAAAGGGCTGCTCCACGCCCCAGTCGTGCGGGAGAGTGAGCACCCGGGAGGCGCCGTCCTTGGTGAAAGTCCAGTCATTGTTCCATAATTGCCGTCCGGCCGGCTGGGCCAGTGCAAGCGCGCCCACGCCCATGAGGAAGGTTATCAGCAGTGTCTTTTTCATAGTGCGAATTTACGCATTTTTTTCGGGAAATCCCCCTGTTTCCCGCTCATCCTTGTTTTGCGGCATTTTTGAGGATGAGAAGGTGGTTTTGGCCTTCTCGTCCTCATTTTGGACCAATTTTGAGGACGAGAGGGGTATTTTGGCCCTGTCGTCCTTAAAAACGGGCTTTTTTGAGGACGAGCTACCCGGTCGGATCCGGGCATGACGAGGAAAGGACGGGCATGACGGGGATAGACTATTTGAAGCGCTTCCAGAGCCACTGCACCAGGGGGCCGGGAAGGAGGGCGATGAGCGGCGGGAGATACACGTTCATGAAGGAGGGACTCACCACGCGGCGGCGGTGGAACAAGGCCCATAACGCACGCCGGACCAGCCACTTGGGCGTATGGATTACGCGAAGTTTCACACCCAGGTCCATGAGCGAGGGTTTGAGCTTGTACAGCGGCGTGGCGATGGCGGCCGGGCACACCGTGGTCACCCCTACCCCGTACGGGCGCAGCTCATAGGACAGCGAACGGCCAAAACTGCGCAGATAGGCCTTGGTGGCCGCATACAGTGTGATGCCGGGCACCGGAAGCCGCGCCGCCATAGAGGACACAATGAGGATATACCCGCTCCCCCGCTGCTTCATGGCCTCCCCGAAGAGGATGCTCAGCCGGGTGATGGTGGTCACATGCAGGTTCAGCATGGCCTGCACCCGGTCCAAATCGGCCCCGGACAGTTCCTTGAAAAAGAACATGCCGGCGTTGTTCACCAACACATCCGGCACCAGGCCGCGCCCCTGGCACCAGGCAAATAACTCATCCGCGGCAGAAGGCAAGGCCAAATCCTGAAAATGCCCCTCCACCTTTACAGGGAATTGCGCGCACAAGGCCGATGCAGCCGCAGTCACCTCCTCCGCCCGGTTGCTCACCAGCACCAGGTCATACCCTTTCTCCGCCAGCTGACGGGCATATTCCAGCCCCATCCCGGAGCTGCCACCGGTAATTAACGCGACCATCGTTTCTCCGCTTTTTCAATTTCCTTCCGCAAGGCCGGCGGGAGCTGCCCGGCGCACTGGTTGCACCGCATTTCCAGCGTGTACATGCGCCCGATGCAATAATTGGAGTGCCTGCACTCGCTCCGCTCCACTTCCCCGCTGTGGAGTTTATTCACAAAATCCGTATCCCGCACCAGCGCGCGGGCCATCTGGAGGGCATCGAAACCCGCCGCCAGCACTTCCTCCATCCCCGCGCGGGAAACCATGCCGCCCACATAGATGAGGGGCAGTTTCACCGCCGCCCGGAAGGCTTTGGCATCGTCCAGAAAATAGGCGTCCTTGTACGGAACGGTAGGTATCATGAGGCGGCCGAATCCGCGCACCAGCGCCTTGAGCCACCAAAATTTGCGCATGTCCATGTAATGCGCCAGCGTGCGTAACGGCATGGCCCCGCGCATCACCGCCATGGGCGCCTTGCTCACAAAGCCGGCCGACAGCACCAGCGCATGCACCCCCAGCCGTTCCAGCTCGCGGGCCACCTCCAGACATTCCTCGCGCTGCATGCCGCTCCGGAAACCGTCGTACATGTTCATCTTCACTACCACGCCCATGTCGTCCCGGGCCACCTCCAGCACGCGGCGAATCACCTTTTGCATAAAGCGCATGCGGTTCTCCAGCGAGCCGCCGTATTCGTCGTGCCGATGGTTGGTGTACGGCGACAGGAACTGGCTGATGAGGTAGCCGTGCCCCGCGTGGATTTCCACGCAGTCGAAACCCGCCTGCCGGGCCAGCTCCACCGCATGGCCGAAATCGTCCACAAGCGTGTCGATTTCCTCCTTCCTGAGGCCCCGCACAAAGGTGGGCGAATAGAGGTTGAAGCCCGTGGAAGCCCCCACCGGCGTGCAGCCGCAGGTGGCGCGGTGCGTCATGTTACCACAGTGCCCCAGTTGGATGGACGCCTTGGCGCCCTGCGCATGGATGGCGTCCGTAATGTCCCTGAGCGCCGGCACAATCTCCTCCCGCATCCACAGCTGTCCGTCAAAAGAAAGTCCGCTCCGGCTCACGGAAGCGTAGGCCAGCGTGGTCATGCCCACACCGCCACGGGACACGGCCACATGGTAGTCTTTCAGGTCCTGCGACGGCTTGTTGCCATAGGCCATATTCTCAAAAGCCGCCGAGCGGATGATGCGGTTGCGCAGCGTCACGGGGCCAATCTGTACCGGTGTAAATATAGGAGAGTCGATGGGAGACATGTGCTAAAAAATAAAGGGAAGAATACGTTTGGTGGTATGGGGGTCCAGCTGTTCAGGAAATTCCTGCCGATACCCGTTGTAAATGCGCGCGGCCCGCGGTGCCAGGTTGGCAAAGGTCCACAGGGCAAAAACGGTCCCGGACAGCGACCAGGTAAGGATGGCGAAGCCCGTCCACTCCACCAGCTCGCCAAAGTAATTGGCGCTGGTGACCCAGCGGAACATACCGCCCTTGGGCAGATAATGGGCCGTGTCCCCGGGTTTCCGGAGGTTCCGGATAATGCGGTCCGAATGGATGTTGATGGCCATGCCGGAAAAAAACACCGCCGTACCCACGATGAACGGAGCGCCGGTGAGCCAATCGGCACTATAATAATCCTCGGGAGAAACGTAGAAGAGCCAGCCGCCCTGCATGTACGCGTTGAGGGTATTGAAGAGCACCGCCGTAGCAATGATGCTCAGCGGCATCTTGCTGCGCCCGCGCATGAGCCAGGGGAATACAAAGGCCCGGTGGAAGTAATGCAGCTCGAAAAGCAGCAGGAACACCAGGCGGATGCCGTCCTCCCGGCGGTCCGACAGCCACCAGAGCAGCAGCATGGCCACAAACACCGGCGCCTCCATAAGCATCCAGCCTACCCGGTTGTCGATGGCAGGGCCCCACTTGGGCTGGTAAAACTTGCCGTAGCCGGCATCCACAAAAAAAAGCGATACAAACACCACCACTGCCATCACGGTCATGGCGATGAGCACGATGTGAAAGGTCGATACAGAAAACATCTGCTATTGAGCGAGTTGCAGTTTGATAAGGGCCCGCTTGATGTCGCTGCCGTACGCGTAGGCGCCCACATCCAGGCTGTCCAGCAGGTACAGGTCCTCCCCCTTGAACAGGGTCTTCTGGGCCAGCGCCTGAATCTGGGCCTCCCGGTCCAGGGACTCCTTGGGAATAACCAGATGGCAGGGAATCACATAGGCTACGGGGTTCAGCGCAACGGCATGGGCTACGGCGCGTACGCCCTGCGGGTTGCCCGCCAACGTGGCCAGTTCCGTATAACTATACAGCTTTCGGGGCAGCTCGAACAGCGTTTTCCACACCTTGAGCTGGAAGGGCGTTCCAAAGAGCCGAAGGTCCTCCCAAGCCAGATAGGCGGCAAATTCAACCAGTTCCTCCGTGTTTATTTTACGGGTTCCCAGGGAGGCCGTTTCCTGAGCAGGCAGCCGGGCCAGTTCCGCGCCGATATGGGGAAGATGGCGGTAGTCGGTCGCAATGGATGCGACCTTCCCGTCAATTTCCGTCACAATCCATTGGGTATTCATAGATTACTTGAGATAGGGTTTCAATTGTTCCCAGCTTACATCCGCCGAAATGGCACCCAGCGCATACGGAGCCACATCGTACGGCTGGAACGTCCAGCTGATGCCGTTCTTGTCCGGCCAGAAGTTGCCGTTGGGCGCTACATTCTCCCACCAAATGCTCTCCAGGGCATCCTGGTCATCCGCCAGGGCCGCCCGCAGGTTTTCCCGCATGAGCGCGCTCACCGGTTCCTGATAGCCCTCCTGGAAGAGGTCATCCTCGGTGAGGAGGGCGCCCGTCTTGGGATTGAACACCAGACTGGTGATGGTGTACATGCCGTGCGCTCCCCCGCGGAAGGAGGAATAGGAAATGGAATAGCACTTGTTCTTGTTCCATTCCTCCACAAAACAGCCCTTGATTTCGTCGCCCCAGCTGAGCGAGCCGGCGGGAAATTCCGCATGGGCGTTCTCCGTCAGATACTCGTCTATCAGGTTTTCGCGGTAGCGGATAGCCGTTTCCTCCACGGTACCGGGCGTTTCTTCCAGGCCGAACACCGTAGTGAGGAGGGTATTGTTGATTTGTCGGCATGCCTCCTCGGGCACACCGCCGGTCACATATTCCAGCGAGACGGAGTAGAAAAGGGAATCGGCACTGTCCTCCTTGAGCGGCATGGCCATTTCTTCCTCATACACAGCCGTCTGGAACGAGTTGCAGCCCGCAGCGAGCAACAGCGCCACAAGCCCGTAAAAATACTTTTTCATCCGTTTAGTCATTGTTCAGTTCCGTTATGTCGATGGACCTTTCCCGCCGGTCTCCCATCAGATAACGGGAATAGTGGTCTGCCATCTTCCAGAAGAAGTAGTCGTTCATGTCCCCGAATCCGTGGCGCTGGCCGGGCAGGACCACCAGGTCGAACCGCTTGCCCGCCCGGATGAGGGCATCCACCACGCGGATGGTGCCAGCCGGGTTCACGTTGTTGTCCTTGTCGCCGGTAACCAGCATCAGGTGGCCTTTCAGGCGGGAAGCCAGTTCCTGGTTGGTGTCTATCCTATAGACAAAGGTGGTATCTCCCTTGACCACCTTCTCCTGGATGCCATGGTGCTGCTCACTCCACCAGCGGTTGTAAATGCTGTTGTCGTGATTGCCGGCGCAGGAGACGGCCGCCTTGAAGAAGTCGTTGTACTTCAGGATGGCCGCCGTGGACATGAAACCGCCGCCGGAATGGCCGTGGATGCCCACCCGGTTCAGGTCAATGTACCTGTGGCGGGCCGCCAGTTGCTGGATGGCGTATTTCTGGTCCTCCAGGCCATAGTCCCGCAGGTTGCCGTAACCGTAATTGTGGTACCACTTGGAGCGGTTGGGATGACCGCCGCGGTTGCCCACGGTAATAACAATCATGCCCAGCTGGGCCAGCTGGTCCGTACGCAGGTTGAAGCGCCAGGAAATGTCATTGGCCTCCACCTGCGGTCCGGGATACACATAGTCCGCAATGGCATATACCTTGGTGGAGTCAAAGTCGAAGGGCTTGTGCATCTCGCCCCAGAGGTCCGTAATGCCGTCCGCGGCCTTCACCTTGAAGCGTTCCGGGAACTTGTAACCGGCGGCCATGAGACGGGAGAAGTCCGCCTCTTCCAGGGCGGTGCGCTTGCCGTTGGCGGTGTTCACCAGCATCACGGCGGGCTTGCAGTCCACGCGGGAGTAATTGGCCACCAGGTATTTGCCGTTGTCCGAGGCCGTCGCCAGCACGTCCATGTCGTCCATATCCAGCTGCACCATGGCACCGCCGGTGAGCGGGACGCGGAAGTTGTGCATCTGGTAGGGGTTCTCGTCAGCCTTGACCCCGCAAGCGCTCACCACCAGGTAGCTGGCGTTATGGCCCAGGATGTCCTCCACATGGTAGGCGCCTTCCGTGAGGTTGCGCTTGAGGGTACCATCGGCCCCATACAGGTACAGGTTGGCCCAGCCGCCGCGCTCGCTCCACCACACGAAGTCTCCATTGGGGAGGAAGTACGGGTCCCGGTTCTCCACATAGGTGTTCATGCGCTCCGCCACCAGGGTTTGGGTGCTGTCCCGGCCGATTTCAACCTTGCACAGGTCCAGGCGCTTGAGGTCCCGACTGCGGCGCAGGAGGTAGAACGAGGCGTTGTCTCCCAGCCACTTTTCGCAGTAAAAGTCTGCAGCGCGGTCCTTGGCGGTGGACCTGGCGTCCAGGATTTCACCGTCCTGGTCCTTGAAGGCGTACCATTTCACCTCCTGCCGATTCCCCTGCAAGTCCAGAATAAGGAGTTTCCCCTGCGGACCGGGCTCCCCAGGCATCTGATAGTGGTAGGCTTCCAGTTCCGGACGGGGCTTGGCCAAAGAGTTAATCACCCAGAACTCCTTCACGGGACTCATGTCCCAGCGGATGAGGGCGAAGTGCTGACCGTCCGGAGCCCAGTGCAGGCGCGCAAAGTTGCGGGCAGTGGAATCCGCCTCCATGTCACCGGAATAGTTGTCCTCCAGCCAGGAGATGTCCTTGCTGCCGTCCGTAGTGAGGGCGCGCTCCACCAGGGTGCTGTCCTTGGGGTCCTTGGCAGCCTTTTTCAGGTTCTCCTTGTCCATGAGCCACAGGTTGTGGTTCTTCACGTATATACCCACGCTGCCGTCCGGGCTTACATTGGCCCAGTCCGGGTATTCGTCCGCATGCTCCTCCGTATCCCAGGTGAGTTCCCTGGAGGCGATATCGTAATAAAAACGGTATTCCACGAACTTGTCCGTGGTGTTGCCCAGGCTGTCCAGCTTGGGCGTTTTGGACGTGAGATCCCACTGGAAGCGCTTGTCCTCCCTGAGCTCCAGGTCCAGCTTCAGGTGCTGGGCGTCGTACGGGTCACGGGTAATCTCCGTGAGCTGGCGGGCCAGTTTGGGGAGGTCAAAGATTTCATGCTTTTGCCCCGTGGCGGCATCTACCATATAATAGTTGATGCCTTCCGCCGTTTTCCAGCTGTACCAGAACCGGTCGCTCTCCGCGAACCAGTTGGGGCGGATACGGGTGCTGTACACCATCTTGCGCAGGGACTGGGAAGAGAACCGCGCGGCTTGTTCATAATTGGCCTTCTGTACTTTATGCGGCTCCTTGGGTTTTTGCGCCTGCAGCGTCAGGCACACGCCCAGCGCCAGGGGAATGAGGAAGTACTTCATACGTTATCAATCAATCTTTTGCTAAAGGTACGAAAAAAATATGACATTGCTCATGTCCTCGGCCTTAAACAAGCAGATTCTTCGGCAGATGAACCGGCCTCAGAAAGACATGAGGCTGTCATTCTGAACGAAGTGAAGAATCTTTTTAGCCGGACCCTCCGTTTGTGTTGTCGCGCTACAGGTCCGAATGGAGCTTCTTGGAAATCTTGAGACCGCTCCGGATGGCCTTCAGGTCCCCTCTGGAAAGGGAGGTTCTCCCGACCCTCAGGTGCTTGCCGAGGACGCCTTTATGGAGGACCGCCACTACGGTGCCGCCGTCCGCGCAAGGGAGTTCAATTTGCGTTCCGTCCGCCTCGGAAAACAGGCCGATAAGGTCCTCAAGGCTTTCCAGGGCATCCTCATAACGCTCCCCAAGGTGCAAAGCCACGCCGTCTCCCGAGCCGATGGAAAAGGACGACCCCGGCGTTTGGATATCTAAGGAGGAGGTCGTGATGCTCGCCGCGAGAATGAAAGCGGGGTTCCCCTCCGCGTCCTTCACTTTGTAGAGGGTGATTTGCTCGTCTCCGCTTTCGATGCTGGCCAGTTCCATTTCTCCGCCGGCAGGAACGTCTCTCTGGGCATAGGCCACCGTGGCAGAAAGGACGATGGCAAGTACAAGTAACAACTTTTTCATTTCCGGAATCTATTTTTCCCTGCCTCCCTGCAAAAATCGGGCGCAATGGCATCGACCCCGCGTCCGCTGCGTTCCCCTCAGGGGACTGGGGCCGCTTCTTTCGGGTCTTCCGCAAAACAAAAACAGCAGCCACAAGGACTGCTGTTTTGTTTTGGAGCGGAAAACGAGACTCGAACGCTCTTTATTATCTCATTATCAATCAATTATTTACAAAATAGAAAGAGTAGTTGGATGTAACATAGGAGTAAAATAAAGGTGCATTCATTTCCCTTAGAGAAAAGGAATTCAAGGGTAGTTTGCGGGAGAAAGGGAAAGAAAGGGTAGGTGTAAAATAAGGTGTAACGGCGGCTGCACGGGATGCATTACCAACCAGAAAAAGCTCTGACAGCCGGGCCGAGGAGGATTACCGGAAGAACTGTCATAGCCGATCTGATTCCCCCGCTTCACTTATGACAATGGAGCGGCGGTGGATTGGATCTCTGGGCTGAAGAAAGATTCCCGCTTTATGGATTAGACCGCCGAAGAGGAAATGGTGGTCAGCGGGGTATCTTCGGGGACCTTGACCTTTTTGGCTTTCTCGCTCATAACGTACAAGGTTACAAAAAGTCTCTGAAAGGACAAATTGTAATGTGCGAAGCCAGTGGTCAGAGAATCTGCTAATTTTCCTGTCGATTTCTAATAATTTCCAGCGAAGTCCAGCTGCGGGGAAGTTTTTGTTCCCTGCAAACAAGGCCCTCGTCAGTCAAATCATACCCGCCAAAACCAAAGATAATGGCCTGCAGGGCACCGCCGGCACCCGTCAGAAAATAGGGATTGGTTCCACCCTCAAACTCTGCCATCACTCCGAAAGGTGGCCTGAGATTGGGCCGGTACGAATCCGTAAACCAGCGAAGCGCTTCCTCTGTCCGACCCTCTCGGGAACAGATGATGGAATTGATACATTTGGTCATTGCCGGCGTTCCTTTTTTCGGGACTTTCTGTTGGTAGTATGCAAGATCCCGCAATGCCTGGGGGCCATCCGTCAGGCCCAGCGGCCAATAAAGCAGTACGACATCTCCCTGCTTGATTTCCGCCCCGTCATAGGTCGCATGTTCCCGGGTTACTCCCCCCTCAAATGATTCCTGCACAAGAGCCCCGGCTATTATATTCCACTCCGCCGGAGCCGGGATCCCCAACACTTTTGCGGCGGCTGCCGCATACTCCAGATTGCGTCGGGCCGCGCCGTTGGTGTAAGCATCATCATCCACATTGAGCGCCCACTCGTCGGCGGCCATTACATTACGGATATGATACTTCCCGTCCTGCTCCTCCACCCTGGACGCCCAGAACTTAGCGGTTTCCCGCAGTATCGGCCAGCCGGTTTCCCGGAGCCAGTCACGATCCTGCGTTGCTCGGAAGTAATTCCAGGCGGCAATGGCGACATCGGCCGTCACATGATGTTGGAAGGTGCCGGAGAGCGAAGTTACCGGACATTCTTCCGCTCCTGAATCTGCGCTTTCCCAGGGGAACATCGCGCCAAGATAACCCCACGAAGCCGCATTCCGACGTGCCTCGGACAGTCGGTCAAAGCGGTATTGGATATTACTCCGGGCCATCATCGGGTTCAACACCTGAAGGGTAGGTGTCATGAAGATTTCGGTATCCCAAAATACGTGTCCGTTATAACCCAGGCCACTGAGCCCCATCGGAGAGGGCGAAAAACTGCCAGAAGTTCGGTTAAAGGCATAGAGATGATAGAGCATCGTACGGACCTCACGTTGGATGGTTTCCTCGCCACCAATCCGGATGTCTCCCTTCCACAATTGCCTCCAAGCCTCTTTGTGACGGCGGACAAGCTCATCGGGGTCCTGCAAGGCAGTATAGGTTACAATGCGTTCCGCCTGATTGAGCGGATCCGACACCTGTGCAGTCGAAATCAGGGCGCCGACGACCCGGAAACTCAACGTCTCTCCCGCTTCCATCGTGCGCTCTATCCGGTAGAGATGCTTATCCATATCAGGCTGTAAGTGAACAGGGACAGTATCCGTCAGGATGGCCGAAGAGGTGACGCAACGGACCTTACCGGTCGGAGAAAGCGAAGACGTTGTGAGAAGGTCAATCCGCGTACCCGGTTTGTGGTGGAATGTCAGCGTTCGGGCCGTCATCGATGCGTCATGGAGCGAGGCCGGGAGCGAGTGGATGTTGTCTATTCTGAGTGCACACTTGCCCGAGGCCGTAATCTGAACCTCCATCATCACGGCGTTCGGGAGTTGACGGAGCGCCCGATAAGTATAGGACACCTGATGCCCGCGGAAATCCATTTTTCCGGTAAACGAGCCATCAGAGAGATCCATCTGCTGAACATAATCCTTCACTTTAGAAGCTGTGATCCGGCTGCCATCGAGGGTAATTTCCAGATGGACCGGATTGACCTGAGGAAGGAAGTTGGACACCCGGCCCCTGCCGAAGACGTCATACACATCGGCCAGGATGACGTTTTCACACTGGAACGGCTCCCGGGACGAGACCATTCCGATGGTCCCATTGGCGGAAGTGATGCCAAAATAAGGGGTATCCGGCTTTATCTCTGCACTGACCACCCAGTCATCTGACGCCCCAAGGGGCTGAGCCGCAACCATTCCCAACAGGATAATGAGGGCGCGGAACTTGTTTCGCTTATTCATCATCAGCACGCTCTACAAGTTGTACATCCACCATGACCGGAAGGTGGTCAGAAGGATACTGTCCATCAAACTTGTCATCAATACACTTGTACCGGTCGAGTTTCACATCGCCTTTATAGAAAATGTAATCTCCTCTTCTGGACTGCGTTTCCAGATTGACGTCGGGATTAAAGCCATTGAAGGATCCGACAGGTCCTTCCCGGACCCTGTCCATATCCGCCTGCTGCCACGAATCTATATACGTTTCCCGGAACTTGCGCATCGCCTTCTCGGTCGGAGCGATGGGGTTCATATCCCCCACGATGAAGACAGGAAGCCCGGAAATGTTCAATTGGTTTTCACGCGCCACAATCAGTTCCGCCGAACGGAGACGTATGTCAGTATAGTCCTCTCCCACCTCCAGATGCGTGGAGAAAAAGTAGAAATTAATACCTGTCGACATGTCCCGGAAGCGGGCCCAGGCAGCGACACGGTGACGGGCCATTCCGCCCCACGACTCGGATCCCGACGGGACATCCGGGGTAGAGGAGAGCCAGAAATGACCTTTGTCGAGACACTCATACTTGCTCCTGAGCCAGGCAATGCCGACCGCCTCCCCCGCCGTTCCATCATCGCGGCCGACAAAATAAAAGTCATATTGCGGAAGCAGGGCCTTGAGATCGGTCTGCTGGATGGAGAGTACTTCCTGGAGCCCCCAGACGCCGAAAGCATACCGCTGCACAACCTGTGTGCAGGCTTCTTTGCGGGCGCTCCAGGCCCTCACTCCCGTATCGCTGTCCGTTGCCAGACGAATGTTGAACGATGCGATGCGCACTATAGGTCCCGTCGCCTCATCCGGCGTTTCTTCCGGATTCCTGCCGCCTCCTCCTGGATGTTCACAAGAGCACACCGGGAGGAGGAGCAGGAAGAAACTAACCGCCAATAAGCGGATTTTGTTAGTTTTGATATTGATAACAGCCACGTCCGATTTGCGTATTGTTATTATACAAGCGGTTGTTCCCGGCAAGATCTGTCTTCGGCAGAATGCCCCACAAGCCACTCAAGCCATTCAAAGTGCCGCCGGAGATACAGTCGGTGTTATTCCCGGACAAAGTATAGTCTCCATTCGTATAATTGGTAAAGAAGGCTTCCGTTACATCTTTCCTGGTCACATAATCGTATGCAGCCTTGGCCTTCCATTGGCCGTTGGCAGAGGTAGAATTATTCCTTAATCCTCCCGTGGAGTTCATATAGATTTGTGTTGCCGCATCAGCGTCCTTGCCTTCTGTCCAGTTGCCAAAGGCAATACAGGCCTGGATACGGCCTTTCTCTGTGTCCGTGCTGTAATTGGTCGCATTATACAGCGCATTGGCATTATCTTGCGTAGCGCTGGTATAATTCTTCACGACCGTACAGTTGTAAACGCATCCTGCATTGACAAGGATACCGGAACCGGCCCATCCGGTTGCCGTGTTCCCGACAACCAGCAGATTGTAAAGGACAGGAAGCGGATTGCTGTTGCCACGGTTGGCACGAACCCCGCCGCAATTGTCATTCGTCGCCTTATTGTTGGATATGATGCAGTTGAATATTCTGGGGCGTTCCACACTCTCACCGCTGTATTCTCCCGCATACACATAGGCTCCGCCCGAACCTTTGGCCTGATTGGAATCAACAACGCTATAAGACAGGACATAGCGCGTCACGATACCGCCACCCTGACCTGTGGCGGTGTTGTGATGGATATAGCAACGGGTAGTTGTTGCCCAGTTCAAAGCAACCACTCCGGCTCCGTCACCAGTCGTCGTATTGCCGGTAATCTCACATCCGTCGAGAATGCCATAAGCCTGCAGGTAAGCCCCCGCTCCCGTATTGGCACTACCATTTTGAATCTTCAGGTTTTTCCAGGTCGTCACGGTGGACTCTGTGAAAGCGGCCGCCTGGTTGACAACCCGCTGGCTGCCACCGCCGTCGAGGATAGTGGTAATGCCGGATGTGGACTTAAGAGGCTCGTAAGTAATTGTCTCTGAGAAGTCATCGTTCCAGCTGCCCGTTACGTTGATATCCTCGGCCATCGTAAAGCCGCCGGTAAACGTACCTGCCCCCACATATACATCGTCGAGGCCCGCTTCTGCCGCATCCAGCACCGCCTGGAGGTCATCGCCTTCGCGGACCAGCAGGTGACGGGCCGTAAGGTCTGACTTCGCAACAGAGATGGTCTGCTTCTCCGTAGTGGAACCCACCGTAAAGGACAGATTGTCTATCACATAAATAGCTTTGTCGCCCTTGTACTGATAGGACGTCACGCCCAGCAGCTGCTCCATCGTATACGTTCCGGCAGGAACCTTTGCGCTCATGATCAACGTCTTGGTCTCACCGGTAAACGCCGCGTCGCCAAGGACGAATTCGACATTATCGAAGGTATCGGCCTTGACGGATCCTATGCCACGGATGTGCGAAGATGCAAACTCCCTGGCCTCATCCATCGCACGTTCAGCCGTCATCCCGTCCAGGTCTGTCAGCGTTACGGTCAGCTTGTGGGAGCCGGGCAGTACCGCTGCATAGTAGTTGCCCGAAGGAAGGGCCGAGCCGTCTTCCATCTCCACTGTTACGGTGGTTGCGTGGTCTGGAACGCTTGTCACCGCAGGAGTGCCGCCCGCAAAGTCCATCACAAGTGCACCCGAAAGCGGGGCTGTGGAGGCCAGCGTCACGCTCCTTAGCGTCGTCACGTCCTCAGGAACAGTAAACCGGACCAGTGAAGCAAGGTTGCAGAATGTGGCGGCCTCTTCGGACACCTCAGCGGCAGAGACGACGGCGCCGTCGGCAAAGCCGGGACCGCTCACCTTTTGGACGGAAGGGATTTCTGCCGTCACTGTCGTCCCGGACAATGTGGAAGAAGGCGCATATGGATAAACGGCATAGTATTTACCGCTTGAGGAAGGAACCAGTTCGCCGGAAAGCGTTGCGGTACTGCCGGCGCCAGAAACGGAAAACTCGCAGTTGTTGCCCGCTGCATCAAAGACGCTGACTTTGTCCGTCGCCTTCCAAAGGACTGCGGCACTGCCGTCAGCATTCTCAGATATTTCCGTCTTGGTCAGTTCACCCACCGTAGCGTGGAAAGTAAATGGAACGGCGCCATGGGGCGCATCGGGCGCATCAGGCATTTCTGGGGCCGGGGTTTCCTTGTTACAGGCGGCAAATGCAAGAATGATGGTCGCAAGAAGAATGGTGTACTTTTTCATAAAATGTCCTCCTCCACATCAAATACAAAATACTGGTTCTTGTTCGCTCCCGTGCTGGTGCAGAGGAAGGTGTCAAAGTCAAACTCCAGGACTTTGGTTTGTGGTTGTGTGTAAATCATATCAGTTTTTTCTTTGTTATTGTTGTTTCATCAGATGATCCATCCTGAGCAGGGTATTCACTGAATTGAGCGTGCAGTTGATCCAAGGACCGTTGCGACCCGCACGTGAAGGATACTCGTCCCAGGTGGTCGGGATTTCACCGGAAGGAGATATATTCTGCACATTGACGATATTATCAATCAGTGCTTTGGCTTTGGCCAGAGCCAAAGCATCCCCTGTTACGAGATACCAGTCCAGCCATGCGTTCGCTACGACGCAGGCGCTGTTGTCCACAGGAGTCTGGTAATGGAATTGCTCAAACACGCAAGGCGGGCAGATGTTCCATTTGGCCGCAACGTATTCGTCCCAATGGACGAACTGATCCTCACACAGGCGGATCATATCGCGTGCATCACGGAGGGCCTGCTCCGTCAGATGCTCCCGATGAAGAATCCAGGAAGCATACGGTGCGGCCGTGCAATCGGTCAGGTTGGAATACGGAGCAACGACCACGGTTACATCCTCAAACTGTCCGGTCCAGTCAAAAGTCTTGACAGGCACGGCATCCATCCACTCTTCCGCCTTGGCAAGGCCCTCTCGGAACTGGCTGAAACCATAATCCCGGTCCAGCCGTTGCCAGAAAAGCATTAGCGGAGTCAACAAAGCCTTACTACTTGTATAAGGCTCGCCGGTGGCGAAGTCCACCTTCATTGGAAAGGAGCCGTCTGTTGCCTGCAATTTGCGATATGTTTCCGCAATGCTGAGCGCACGTATCTTGTACTGCATTTCGCCTGTAATCTCATAGAGATCCAGGAACGCATCGGCAGCCGTTACAGCCTCCATCATCATCGTCCGTCCCACATTCTCCGGCCTGGCCGCCGTCAAATTGCTACCATAATAGGTAGGCGGGAAAAAAGCAAGCGGGTCTCCTGCCGGACGGCTCTGCGCAATGAGAAAAGAAGCCGCGTTCTTGGCGATGGAAATTGCCTCATTCTTCAAGGAAGGATCCAACTGGGCAAGCAGGCACTCCATGCTGATGGTGGATCCTATGGTTTTGCATGGATAACTGTTGAATACCAAGCTCATATCCGGTTCCTGGGAATTTTTCCAGGACTGGATAGCCGGGAGTGTATGCGTATACCGGGCCGCCAGCAGGGCCGCTTCTTGATATCCGCGTGCCGGACCGGGATAGTTTCCCTTGAAAGGAACATCTCGTACAAAACTTTTGACACCGGATAGGCCGGCCGGCTGGCCGTCGGTACCGATTCCGGTAACGGTCATCCGGACCTTTCCGGGTGTTATGTCCGCCCACACGGGCACGAGAGAGATTTCGGGAGCCTCAAAATCCATCGTCAGGGTCTGCGCTTCCCCTTCAATTGGCGTTACAGTAATCGAAGCACGGTAAGAAGTGGCGCCTGAGACTTCATTGAACTTAAAAACCGGGGCATAGAGAAAGCGGGGGGCGTAGCCATTCCACCAGGGATTTCCTTCCACATTGCCGGGGCGGATGGGCTCCTGATACTCTGCAGCAGCCTGTTCAGCAGATGTTCTCTTCCCGGGATTATCGGGTTGTACCCTATCACAGGCTGATACAATCAGGATCATGGCCCAAATGGCCATTGTAATGTTTGTCATTTTCATAAAGAATATTCGTAGCATCCGATATCGATGGCTCTAATGCGCCGCTTCCCACCGGCGAGGTCCATATCCGTCCAGGCAGGGACGGCACCATCTTCATGCCCTGTGACAGATAATTCTTCCAAGCCTTTGTCAATCAAATCTGATCCAGCAGCAGGAGCGTAGTTCTCCGACACATCCGCTGCTTTCAAGGCTACGTTGGAAGCATCGTCGTGACGTTCAGCCTTCCATGGCGAGACCTTCTGAAGAAGAAGTCCTTCCGGAAAGGCATTATTGAAGAAGAACAGATATTTATTGTTGACAATGATCTGTGTCGCCTCTGCAGAGGAGTGTGCGGCAGAGAAGTTTCCGTAGACCACGTTGTTCATCAGAACGCCGTGCTCGGAGCAGCAGATACCCGAGGCATATGCACTGGACGAAGAATCCTCGTTGCCGACCACCGTGCAGTTGATGATGTTACAGCCGTAGGAGCCGTTTGTCTGGATACCACCAACGTTCACGCTGGCTTTATTTCCGGTTACAAGGCAATTATACACCGTCGCATAGCGTTCCAGATGGATGCCGCCGCCCTCGCCACCAGAGTTATCACGGATGATACAATTCCAAATTCGCGCCCGGTGGTCCCTGTCATTGGCCCCGAAAACGGAGATGCCGCCACCCCGCCCGGATCCTTCCGCGATGTTCTTTTCTATGAGCGAGTATGCGAGGTCGCCTTTGGTAAAGCAGCCTCCGCCCCGACTGCCACCATTGTCATGTATCCAACAGCGAACCACGCGGGAGCCTTGATCGGCATAAATACCACCGCCACAGTTTCCCGGTTCCACATTGATATTGAACGCCACCTCACAGCCTTCCAGGACACCGCCCGCCTTGAGCCGAACGCAACCATGCGTGTCCGCAGTCGTTACCCAGCCGTTTCTGAGACTGAGATTCTTCCAGACGGTCTCGGTCGTAAAAACATCCTCCTGGGTCAGGACGGCGCCGTCTCCGGACGCATCAAGAATGGTTGTAAGCCCTTCCGTTGACCGCAGCGGCTGGTAATCGATGGTCTGGGTGAAATCATTGTTCCAGCTGCCGGACACGATGACGCCTTCTTTCATCACAAAGTTTCCTTTAAATGTGCCGGCGCCGATGCGAACCTCATGGACTTCCTCCGGAAGCGCCGCAAGGATTTCCGCAAGGTCTTCCCCTTCATGGACGAAGAGGATGGCCGGATTGTCAGAAACAACCGGGACTTCCTGTTCTGGCCTTTCATCGGGCGCCTCCTGCTGTGGGGCCTTGCTGCAAGAAAAAAACAGGGCAAGGGCCAGAGCACAGCCCGTCATGCACAAGATTGCTTTCATTATTGCTGCAATTCAAAACAACCGATATCCACATTATTTCCGCTGACGCGCGCTTCTCCATCCAAGTCCTTCGGGAAAGCCAGCACCACATCACTCAGGCCTTTGTCCACAAGGGGCGAGCCGACCTTGAGGCGGAAGACGTTGTTCTTGACGCTGACAAACATCGGATCGACAGCTCCTTCCGCATCGGTTTCGTCATAGGAGAGAACAATGACATCCGGATCGGTCTCATCACCGCCTGCGATGGCATTGTTTACCAGTCCGACGCGGGTGCCCTTAACCTGACGGCCGGTGGTAGCATTTCCTTGGTATTTGTTGCCCCAGACAATGCAGTTGTAGACCGGTGAATCCGATCCACCGTTACCTATATACAACCCTGGCGCATTGCCAGTTGAGGCCTCATCGCTGCCTTGGTTGGCCACGATGGTGCAGTTGATGATGGTGCAGTTGCCATTGGTCGTCAGGCCGGTTCCTGCGAGCTTTCCGGTACCCTTGTCCGACTTCGTATTGGCCGCAATCAGGCAGTTGGCAATAACACCGCCGTTGCCGAACACCCGGATCCCGGCACCGTTGGATGCAGAATTACGGGCAAAGGTGCAGCCTGAAATGGTCCCGGCATCATGGAGCTGGGCACCTCCGCCGCAGTTATTGTCTGCTTTGTTAAAAGTGACTTCACAATTCTCTAAAGTGCCGTAGACATAGGCTCCTCCACCGTTGTTATTAGAAGTATTCTGAGAGATTTCACAGTCGCGGCAAATGCCCCCGGCGTTGATGCGGATGCCACCTCCTCCGGAGGTCGCCGTATTGTCATGGATGTAGCATTTCTCGATAACGCCGTTATTCTTGATATAGACACCGGCACCATTCTCTTCCGCCCCGTTCTTGATCTCGAATCCGGAAACGACAGTCAGGTTCTCAAAGTCTTTGTTCTGGTCCAGAACCCGGCCGGCATTGTTACCATCCAGCACGGTTTTGTTGTTATCGGGATCCGCTTTGGTGAAGGAGGCATCCCAGCCGCCGGAGAGTTGGACGCCATCCCGCATTTTAAACTGTCCCTTGAAGGTGACGCCTCCATGCACACGGACGATGGTGCCGGCGGCAGCGCCATCCAGCGCAGCCTGGAGATCTTCTCCGGCCTTGATGTTGATGATGGAGGCTTCACCCGGATTCTGAGGGCCCGAGGGCGTTTCTCCCGTATCTGTCGTATTGTCCCCTGTCTGCTCTTTGCCGGGGTCCTTGCTACAGGACACGGCCACTGCCGGAGCGGAGAGCGCCAGCAGCATCATTAATCTGTAAATCTTTTTCATAATTCTACTGCGTTAATTTACATTTCCCATCCCGGATTCTGGCCCAGTGCCGGGTTGACGACGATGGCATCATACGGCACCGGATAAAGGTACATTTTGTCCTCCCACAGCCGGTTATATTGTTCATTGGTGTTGGCCTTATAAATCAGACGGCCATAATTCTTCCCGGAAAGAAGATATTTGGATCCGATCATGACCTGGTAAGTATTGCTCTGCCAGGATGTCTTCTTGACAAAGGTCACATCTTCATCGCCGTCTCCGTTCAAATCGAGCGGAAGATCCAGCGATGGCACATAGATTCCCTGATATTCCATTGTCATCAGCTCACCTCGCTTCCAGCGGCGGATATCATCGAAGCGTTGGTTCTCTGCAACGAGTTCGACCCCTCTTTCGCGCCGGATCTCGAGCAGGACAGGATCGTCTATATCCGGGAAATAAACCGACTTCAAATAGGAATCGGCAGCGGAGGGCATTTCGGCAGAACGGATTCCTGCCCTGAGACGAAGCGCCTTTACTGTCTTGTCCCAGTCATCCGGGGTGAATTCTCCCAATTCAGCCTTTGCCTCCGCATAGTTGAGAAGCACTTCAGCATAACGGATCCAAGGAATAGCTGTCGTCTGCATCGAACGGGAATCCATAGATACGTCCCGCGAGACCCATTTCCGGATTTGGTAACCCGTCGTACATGCCCCGAAGTCCGGGGCATAAACCTTACCGTCACCCCGGACATAACGCCCGCAGCGGATGGTTGCCTCAAGACGAGAATCGCGGCCAGACACTTCATCCTGGAACTCCATCTCATCATATCCCGGCTTATCCGTAAAGCGGCTGCCATCGGCATTGAGATAGGTGTTGATGAACTGGTGGGTCAGTCCCAGGCATTCCCCATAGGAAGGAGAAGTGTAATACCAGTTGGCAGCATGGTAAACCTGCAGGCCTTCACTATGGATGATCGCGATGATGGTCTCTTTCTTGTCCGCCTCCTCGGAGACGAACAGGCTGGAATAGTCTTTTGCCAGAGAGAACAAACCGCTCTCCATCACGGCCTCAGCTGCCTCGGCCGCCTCCGAGAGCCATTCATCCGGGGCAGGCACCGCCGTCAGACCATGATATTTGCGGAAGGTTCCCTCAAAGAGGCAGATACGGGCTTTGAGGGCAAGGGCCACATACCGGTCAATGACGGAGCAGTCGGAATCGGAGAGTTTGCCGCCGTCCCGGGAGCGCAGGTTTTCGCATGCATAATCAAGGTCCTCCAGCACTTTCTTCATAATGAATTCCCGGCTGTCCCGCGCCTTATAGAGATCCGGATCGTCGTATTCCAGCGCCCGGTCATACCAGGGGACATCTCCGAATTGCTTTACTTTATCGAAATAGAATACCGCCCGCATCAGACGCGCCAAGGCGCCGTAATGAGCCCGGGCCTCTGCCGGAATATCAGGATTATCGTAATGGGTGAGGAAATAATTAACATTGCGCAGGCTTCCCCAACTCCAGTTTCCACTGTCTTGCGCCGTATAACTGCCGAGGAAAAATTTCCCGACGGCGATGGGCGCCATATAGTCACTGATCCTGTCACCATAGAAGATGGTATATGCGGACGGCAGCATTGAATAGAAGCCGTTGGTATAAAGCTTAAGATCCGCTTCCGTCTGGAAGGCATTGCTCTCGAAGAGTTTATCCACCGGATTCTGCTCCAGCGTATTGCATCCGAGCGCCAGCAGGGCGGCAAGAAGATAGACTGTCTTTTTCATCATATCAGAATCCTAAGGTTATACCCAGTGAACAACTACGGAGCATCGGATAGGCGTTGCCGTCGCCCTTCCCGGTCGCGACTTCCGTATCGGATCCGGAGATGACCTCCGGGTCGATATTTTTCGTAATGCGGTGGATGGGAGACCAGGTCCAGAGATTCTGTCCGGAGAAGAAAACCTGGCACTTGGACAATTTCACCTTTTCCAGCACCTTCTTGGGCAGGTCATAGCCGAAGGTGAGGTTCTTGAGCCGGACATAGGCTGCATTCTGGAGGTAGCGCGTATTGGGCATCCGGAGCACACCGTTGGTAGATGTAGCCAGATAACCGCGCATTCGCGGGAAATAAGCATCGGGCGTCTCTTCCGTCCAATGATTCTCATAAATATGCGTCGGCAGCATATTGTACGGACGGTTGTACATCCCCCAAAAGGCATTACTCTCCACCGAAGGATACCAATCACGATGTCCTACACCTTGGAAGAAAGCCGTCAGGAAGATGCCGTTCCAGGAAGCGGAAAGGTTGACGCCGAAACGCCAGCGGGGCGTCGTGTTTCCGATAACCCTGAGGTCGCCATGATCCTCCACCGTACGTTTGCCGTCATTGATCTTGCCGTCTTTACTGAGATCGGCATACTTCATGTCGCCCGGAAGCCAGGTTTTCTGCCCCTGCGACGTCTTCATATAACTTTGGTCGGCCCAGGAGGCGATTTCTTCCTCGCTTTGGAAAAGGCCCACAACCTCGTAGCCCCAGATTTCCCCGACTTTGGCTCCTTTGTAATAGACATTGTCGATAAGGCCATTTGGATTGTTATAGCGCGTGATCTCCGCTTGGGAATCGGACAAGACAAATTTCACGGAATAGTCCATCGGCCGAGGCCACGCAATCCGGTCCTTCCATTCGAGCGAAAGTTCCAAGCCACGGGTTCTGAGATCTGCATAATTACCTTTTGGTGAACTGGTTCCAAGGACGGCCGGAACGATGACACCCGTCGTATACATATTTTCAGTATTGCGTTGGAAGAAGTCCGCATTCATCGTCAGGCGGTTCTCGAGGAAGCCGATGTCGAAACCGATATTATAGGTCCGGGAGCGCTCCCAGGTCAAGTCATCAGGCACCAGTGAGGGCATATACGAATAAAGCGGCAGGGCGCCGTCAATGATCCGGGAGGACTGATGGGTTGCAATGGTCTGGATATATGAATAGGGCGGGATCTGCCCGTTACCGAGTTCACCATAGCTCAACCGTAGTTTCAGCTCCGAAACCGCCTTCGGTGAGACCTCCCAGAAGCCCTCTTTGGAGACCCGCCACCCGGCCGAAGCCGAAGGAAAGAAGCCCCACATCGAACCCCGCGGGAAGTTGGAGGAAGCGTCATACCGGCCGTTAAGTTCCACCAAATAACGTTCTTTGTAATTGTAATTGAGCCGGCTGAACAGTCCCAGCACCGCCCAGGCATTGCCCCCGCCAGTGAGGAGAAAACTTTCCCCGTTGGCAAGGTTGAAATCCGCAATATTTGGTTTAAGGATGCCATTCCGCTCCATATAATTCGCCACAACCTTCTGGTACTCATAATTGATCCCGGCCATGGCTTTGAAATAATGGCTGTCCCGGAAAGTTCTCTCGTATTCCGCATAGACGTTAGTACCGATGTAATTAGTCTCGTTGAGCTGCTCGCTGAGTTTGTTGGTACCTTCGGATGTCACAACGCCCTGATAGTCACTGTAGCTGACCGGATAAAGAATCCGTTTGTCGCGCGAGAAACGATAACTATAGGTAAAATCCCCGTTGACCCGGAGAGAATTATTCAGGAAAGAAGCCGTCAGATTCACCGTATTCCGCAGGTTGAACTGCGACGAAAGACTCTTGTTGTAGCCGGTCTTGAAGTCCCCCACGGTATAGGCCGCATGCCGGGTCATCGTTCCGTCTGGATTATACATCACAGCCATCGGGAACCCTTGGTCGGCAATGTTGCGCCAGATGCCTTTCTCATAAATGGAAGTCAGCGGATACTTATAGCTCCGCCGAGAAAAATCCACGTTGTCACTCACTTTAAGCCAGGGGAATATCTGGATGTAGCCTTTGCCGCGGAGATTGAACTGATTGAAATCATCGGAATTATACTTGAAAATGCCCCCTTGCCCATAATACCTTCCGGACAAATAATAGCCCACATTGCGGGCGCTGCCGGATAGGGTCAGCGTATGCTCCGTACCCGAGGACACTTTCTTATATAGTTCATCATACCAGTTGGTGCTGCCGTAATAGAGATATTTCCCGTCTTCTGTCAATGCGACTTTCGGAAGTGAAGGATCATCGTGCCGGCGCTTCAGTTCGGAGAGATAAGTCTCCAGATTGGGCGTGAAGGGAAAGGCATTGTTGACACCGGTCGGATTGGTAACGTAATCGTTATAGGCATAGTATGCTTCCACAAAACTCTTCGCCCATGTATATCCGTCCCAGATATAATCGTTATGCTGGGTTTGGGTATAGAATGACACATTGCCCGAATAGGTGACGGATGTCTTTCCTGCAGAAGGGTTCTTGGTGGTGATCAGAACGACACCAAACGGTCCCCGGGCCCCATAGATGGCCGCAGATGCCGCATCCTTCAGCACGGTCACCGACTCGATATCGCCGGGGTTCAGCAGGTCCGGGTCGCCGGGAGCCCCGTCGATCATAATCAGGGTGCTGCCGCCGCCTGCGCCGATGGATGTCGTTCCGCGCACATTATATTCGGAACTCCGGATCGGTTTGCCGTCCGTCATATCGATATTGAGGCTCGGTATCATGCCCTGGAGTCCCCGGGACAGGGACGGCATCGGCAGGTTCTCCATCGCTTCTCCGCCAAGGCTCTCTACACTGCCGGTCAGGTTGACCTTTTTCTGTACGCCATATCCCACTACGACGACTTCTTCCAGCTGGGTGATATCGTCCTCCAGGACAAAGTCCAGCCGGGCTGCAGCCTTTTGGGACACGGTGCGGTATCCGATCAGGAGGGCGTCAATCAGGTCACCTTCGGCGGCCTCCAAACTAAAATTTCCGTCCAGATCGGTTGATGTGCCCTCCGAAGTGCCATGGATCATGATCGTCGCCCCAATAAGCGGTTCTCCACGGGTATCCATTACATGCCCTGACACCTTTGTGCGAGGTTTAACAAGGACTTTGGCCGGTCGGGACTCGGAATGTTGATCCGTATCTTTGCGCGTCAGGATCAGATTGCGGCCTTCCGCACGCGCATCCACGTCCAATTGTCTGAGGACCTGCCTGATCGGCACAGCAGAAGCATGGACGGATACTTTCCGGGATGCACCAATATCCGTGCGCTTGTAAAGGAACATCACCCCTGTCTGTCGCATCATTGCATCGATAACGTCCTCCAGGGCGGTATTATCCATATCGAGGGTCACAGGAGCATCGAGCGGAGAATCCTGCGCCAGTAACGGCATCATCGCCAGACAAAATGCCGTCAAAATAGTCATCAACCGTTTCATTTTCCTGCCTTGAGCAAATAGTAACCGTCTTCCGGCATCACGAGTTGGAAGGAATTGTCGTAGTTGAGCAAGTTCAAGATCCGCTCAACCCCTTCCCCCAACGAAACGGCGCCCGAATAACTTCCTTCCCTGCCGAGCCCCGGATCAACCTCGATGGTAACCTTGAAATATTGCTCCAGTCGGGAGGCAATCCTTCCGAGCGGCTCTCCCCGGAAATACCAGACGCCGGAATTCCAGTCCTGCACGGTTTCTCCGCGGGATATCTTTTCCACATTCATTCTCCCCGTCGTCTTGTCGTAGATGCATTTCTCACCGGGATGAATCTCAAGACTGTGAACCCGTTTCCCTTCCGGATCCAGCAGGTCCAGAGAAACTTTGCCATCGAGCAGAACAAGGGTAGAAAGGGAATCCGCCTTGAAAGCCTGTACATTGAAGGTAGTTCCGAGGACTTTGACCGATTGATGCGGAGTCCGCACGATGAACGGATGCATAGGATCGGCCACGACCTTGAAAAAAGCCTCTCCGTCCAGCCAGACCGTACGCTCCCGGCTTGCAAATGCAGCTGGGTCATACTGCAACGCGGACGCGGATTTTAAGGTTACAGCCGTTCCATCCGGCAAAGTAACCGACGTCGTCGAACCGGGAAGCGCTTCCACCGCCGTCATGGTTTCAGCCCCGGACCTGCGCAACAGGAATGTCCCGCCTACGCCTATTCCGGCCGCCACGGCCGCCACGGCTGCATAGCGGAGGATTTCACGGATTCGGATGCCGACGAGGGTCCGTCCACCGGTCACAGCCCGGATAAGACCGGCCGCACGGCGGTCCTTTTCAAAAGAAGACATCCCGTCATCCTGCGATGCCATATCTGCCATTTCCTTGAGGCTGAATAGTTCCTCTTTCGCCGAGGGATCGGCCTCAGTCAGAGCATGGAGTTCCTCCATCCCTTCTGCATCCAGGGTCCCGTCAATGTAATCCAGAAACAAGGACTGCTTTCGTTCTTCTGTCATTTCGTATCTATATTATCTTTATCTGAAAGTTCGTTTCGCAATGTCTGTAGTGCTTTGTATAGCTGCGCCTCAACGGTCCGGCGGGATATGCCGTAATATTCCGCTATTTCCACGCTCTTCATCCGCTTCCGATAGTGCATGATAAAAATCTCGCGGCACCGGTCCGGCAGCTGTTCAATCTGCGCTGAAACCGCCTCCAACAGGGCTTCTTGCTCTCCGACAGTACGTCTTGAGGAGAAATCAATCTCTTCCTGCTTCATCAAGTACAAAGCTTCTCCCTCAAAACGCGACACCGCCGCCTGATGTTTAAGCCAGTCCCGGCAGGCATTGCGGACACTACGGTAGAGATAGGCCCTGCGGGTCAGTCCCTCAGGAATGTCCAAGAACGCCCTGGAACTCTGCCAAAGCCGGACGAACACATCCTGCACCAGATCTCCAGCCACATCCTCAGCCACAAAACGGCGGGCATACGACAGAAGCCCAGGAAGGTTCTCCCTGTAGGCCGCTTCGAGCCGATAGAGTTGTTGTGAGGATGTTACCATTTTATTCACTGCAGGGCTGCCAAAAGGATTTGCTCCATTATATCGTAGCCATTACTATCGGGATGGACACCGTCGCTGTGATACCCGTCCTTGAAGGTGCCGTCTGCATTGGCAAGCGGCGTGTAAAAGTCTATATACCCGTAACCTTTTGCGGAGGCTAATTCTCTGTATGCTTTGTTGGTCTCAATGATCAGTTCCTGCGGGGAAACCGCTCCGCTTTGAGATGCATTGCAAGGCAGAATGGAAGAAATATAAACCTTTGCTCCTGCATCCGCTGCTTTCCGGGCCATCTCTGCCATATTGGATATAGCAGATTCGCTGCTTTCCCAGGTTTGCACACGTGTCAGATCGTTCGTTCCTCCTTCCAGCACGACTACTTTCGGTTTATAATACAGGACACTTCCATCAAAACGCTCCAGCATCTGATCTGTTGTCTGCCCGCTGACCCCGCTGTTGACAATTCCATTATCCGTAAAAAAAGAAGGATGTCCGATACCCTCGGTGTCCCAGCGATCAAAAATACTGTCACCTATCATTACGCACCAAAAACCCTCGGCAGGAACAGGGGTCTGATATTCATAAGCTCCAATATCCGGGGCCGCCCCGTTGCGGCGCGGAGCCCCGCCGACATCCAAAACCATAAACCCGAACAGGGCGGTATTTCCCTTGTCAATAAGCATTGTGGCCTTATCTGTCAAATGATAATCCCCTTCGGAAAAGTCTACAAAAATAGGGTCACTTCCCGCAGGTATCTCCTGTAACCCCTTGTTGCGACCATTACCGTTTGGATCGTAAGATGCGTGCAGACGGAGACCGCCTGTGCGGACAGCATTGTTCATCAACCAGGTATACTGATGGTTAATATACATCTGAACCGCCTCGGACGCATCCTTGCTCTTGGAATAATTGCCGTAAAGCAGACAATTTTTGATAGTCCCGTTCTGATTGATGTAGAGGCCCGAAGAATTGCCGCCGTCAGCGGCATCGTAATTCTTGACGATGGTGCAGTTGACAATGGAAGCGATGCCATTGGACAGAATGCCCGAAATGCCGCCGCCGGTTGCCGTATTTCCCTCGACCAACAGGTTGGCTACCTGCGTATTTCCATAGAGGCGTACACCGCCGGCATTCTTTGAAGAATTGCGACGAACGATGCAGTTGAACATCGTTCCATTGGTGTTGCTGGCTGTACTTCCGCCGTGCAACTGGATTCCGCCGCCCACATTGTCGGGAGCCTCATTGTCCTCTATCGTGCAGTATTTTACCAGCCCTTTTGAATACACGCCTCCACCTGCATTCTGTGCAAAGTTGTCGTGAATGCGGCACTGCGTGAGGATACTTCCTTCCGCCGCCCAGACTCCACCACCCTGGGAAGACCCGCCCTCAGACCTGTTATGGTGGATGTTGCAGTTCTTCAGCACACCGTTTTTCCGGATATAAGCACCGGCGCCGTTCTCACCATTTAACTGGCCGCCCGTAATGGTCAGATCCTTCCATGTCGTCACCTCATCAAAATCGGTTTCCTGGATAAGGACGCGGCCCGTGCCGACAGTCAGGATGGTCTTGTCGCCGCTTCCTTTCACGTCAATCCCTTCAATCATTTTGAATGGACCCGTAAAGGTACCTTCGGTCAGGAAAAGCGTCTTGATTCCTTCCGGAATATCTGCCAGAATAGCAGACAAGTCCTCCCCCTCCTGCACCTTCAGGACAGTCGGATCATCCTGCTCCTCCGGGATGACAGGTTCCTCCGGATAACCCGGATCCGGTTTATCCGACTGCTCGTCGGGAGGGGTTGGAATTTCCTGACAAGACAAAAAGGATAGCGCCACTGCCGCCCAAAACAATAAGTTTTTCCGCATGATTTGTATCTATGTTGTCGATATCGGTCGTGTTATCTATAATATAGACGACCTATCTGCGAAAATACTTATCATCAAAAAGCAGCAAGACGCTCACTATCGCTGCGACTATACCGCCACGGGGGCTTTGATGCCGGGCCAGGGGTCGTAGCCTTCGAGGGTGAAGTCTTCGTAGCGGAAGTCGAAGATATCCTTGACGTCCGGATTGAGGCGCATCACGGGGAGGGGGTTGTTATTTGTTTTCTCCTCCATACGTCCGACATTTTATTTACTGCAAAAATAGTAAATAAAGACGGATTTTTTAGTGTAACATTAGTGTAAAATAAGACGTGGTAGTGTAAAATTAGCTGCTTTTTCATGCTTTTTAATTCACCTCAAAAATCCCAAAAATCAGCCCCAGAGTACACTGAGATGGCGAAATAAAAAGAAAAGGGATGCACCGTAATGCATCCCTTTGAGCGGAAAACGAGACTCGAACTCGCGACCCCGACCTTGGCAAGGTCGTGCTCTACCAACTGAGCTATTTCCGCACAAAAATTCCGCTTCAAAGAACTTTCCCGCTGAACGGGACTGCAAATATACGGCAAAAATTTGAACTTGCAAACTTTTTTGCAAGTTTTTTTACTTTTCTTTGTAGCCCATGGATTGTTGACGGAGGCGCAGAATACGCTTAACGCTCTCATCGATACGGGCTTCCGTCAGTCTTCCCTGCGCAATGGCATCCATCACCGCTTGGAAGCATGCCGGATAGTCTTTCACGCACAGCAGCACATCCACGCCAGCCTCCAGGGCCAGGACGCAGGCCTCTGGCACCGGGAACTGCCGGGCGATAGCCCCCATCTCCAGGGCGTCGGAAATGATTACGCCGTCAAAGCCCAGCTCCCCGCGGAGTTTGTCCTGCAGCACCACCGAAGACAGCGTGGAAGGCAGTTCGGTGCCGGTAACAGCCGGAACGGCGATATGAGCCGTCATCACCAGCGGCACGCCAGCCTCGATGCCTGCCTTGAAGGGCAGCATCTCACAAGCGGCCAGTTCCTCCCAGCTCTTGCCGCTCACAGCATAGCCAAAGTGGGTATCGGCATGGACATCCCCGTGCCCCGGAAAGTGCTTCACGCAGCCCAGGATGCCCGCTTTTTGCAGGCCCTTGACATAAGCCTTCACCCGTTTGGCCGCCACCTGGGGATTATCGGAAAAGGCACGCGTGCCGATGACAATATTCTGCGGGTTGGTGTTCACATCGGCCACGGGCGCAAAATCAATGTCAAAACCGTACTTGGCCAGATACGTGCCTATGGTATGGGACGCTTTGCTCACTGCACGGGTGCTGCCCAATGCCGTCATGCTCTCGTACCGGGGCAGGCCGAAGGCCGGGTTCAGCGCCAGCCGGGCCACGCGCCCCCCTTCCTCGTCGATGCTCAGCAGCGGATGACCGGGCAAGGCACGCAGGTCCTTTTGAAATGCCGCCAGCTGCTGCGGATCCTTGATATTGTGTGCAAAGAGGATGATTCCCCCCAGCGGATAATCGGCCGCAAGGGCGCGCATGCGATCATTCACCGCCTGCGTCTCGTACGCAGGCAGCTCATCGCTGGAGATATAGTGGATGGTGGTGTCCAGGGCCTCGACCCGGAGAAAGAACAACTGTCCCACCTTCTCCCGCAGGGTCATCTGCGAAAGCGCCTGCTCCACCTTGGCCTCATCCACACGGGGCCCCTGCGCGCAGGAAACAAGGAAGGCGCCAGCCACTGCCAGCGCCCCCATCAGAAGTTGTACCTTGCCTCTCATTACAGTTCCCAGGCCAGGGCCGATGCACCCAGGATGGCGGCATCGGACTCCTTCAGTGAAGAGTAGATGAGTTTCACCTTGTTCCGCCACAGGGGCAGGACGTTGGCATTCATGGCCTCCAGGATGGGCTCCGTGAGGAACTCCTTGGAACGGGCCAGTCCGCCGAAGAGCACGATGGCTTCCGGAGCGGAGAACTCAATGAAATCGGCCAGCTTTTCACCCAGGATGCGGCCGGTGAAGGCAAAGATTTTGAGGGCCATCTTGTCCCCGTCTTTAGCGGCGTCGTACACGTCCTTGGAGGTGATGCGGTCCAGGGAACGGAGTTCCGAGGGCTCGTCGCTCATTTCCAGCCATTCGCGGGCGGTGCGGGCTACGCCTATGGCGCTGCAGTAAGCCTCCAGGCAGCCATGCTTGCCGCAGCCGCACTGGCGGCCGTTGTGACGCACGGCGCAGGTATGTCCCAGCTCGCCGGCAAAGCCGTCGTGGCCATAGACCACCTCGCCATTGATGACGATACCGGAGCCCACGCCGGTGCCCAGGGTAATCATGATAAAGTTCTTCATGCCGCGGGCGGCGCCATAAGTCATTTCACCTACGGCAGCGGCGTTGGCGTCGTTGGTCAGGGACACCGGAATGCCGTTCATCTGCTCGCTCAAGAGCTTGGCGAACTCCACGCGGTTATGGGCCCACTTAAGGTTGGGTGCGCTCTCGATGCAACCGGTATAATAGTTCCCATTAGGTGCACCTACGCCGATGCCACGGATCCGTCCTTCTGCCTTGGCCGACGCAATGATGCGGTTCAGGGCCTCTGCCAGTTCGGCCACAAAAGATTCTACCGTTTCATAGGTATCCGTACGGATAACCGTCTGTTCCACAACGGTACCACGGGCATCCACAATGCCACATTTGGTGGTCTGTCCACCTACATCAATACCAATTACTAAGTCTTGTGCCATATTCAGAAAGATTAGTCAACAGGAATGTCTTTGTTAACGTTCTTGGAGCCGATGACGGCATAGTACAGCAGGTAGGCCAGCATAGCCACCACCAGCCAGTAGCTGTTCATGTAACCTGCATTCTTGGCGATGATGTTCTGCAGGAAAGGCATGATGCCGCCGCCCACCACCAGCGTCATGAAGATACCGGAAGCGGCTTCCGTGTATTTGCCCAGGCCTTCCACGGCCAGGTTGAAGATGGCGCCCCACATGATGGAGGTGCACAGGCCGCAGAGCACCAGGAACAGGCAGCTCAGGGGAACCTGGAACATAGCGAATCCGTCCGCGGCACTGTAACCGGGCATGTTTGCGGTAACGGTTTTGGGCGTAAAGATGGCAGCCAATACCAGAATGATGGCCACGGCGCTCACGCAGGTCATCTGGGTACGGGTGCTCACTTTGCCGGAAATGAGGGAGCTGGAGAAACGGCCCACCATCATAAGCAGCCAGTACACGGCGGCAATGGCGCCACCGATGGCCGCGCCGTTCACGGCAATGCCGGCGCCCTTTTCTGAAGCGTCCGCCAGGTAGAAGTTCACCTGGGAAGGGATACCAATCTCGATTCCTACATAGAAGAAAATGGCAACGGCGCCCATGACAAAGTGACGGAAATTCCAGGCACTGTGCTCATACTGGGTGGCCTTGCGCTCCTGCGCAGGTTCCGGAATGGAGAGGAAGGAGATGATGATGAAGGCGGCTGCGAATACGCCCATGGCGATGAACAGCAGCGGAGCCACATTCGACATGGAAGTGCTGGCGCTCACGGTGCCCACCAGGACGCCTACCAGCAGCGGAGTAAGGGTGCCGGTGAGGGAGTTCAAGGTGCCGCCAATCTGGATGAACTGGTTGCCGCGGTTGCCGCCGCCGCCCAGGATGTTCAGCATGGGGTTCACCACGGTGTTGAGCATGCACACGCAGAAGCCACACACGAAGGCGCCGAGGAGATATACGTAGATGGCGCTGCCACCCAGGAAACTGAAACTGGAAAGGTACTGGATACAGATTCCCACGAAGCCTGTTGCCAGGGCAATAAGAGTGGTTTTCTTATAGCCGATACTTTGAAGCATTTTGCCCGCGGGAATACCCATGAACAGGTATGCGGTGAAGTTCATGAGGTTACCGGTCATACGGGACCATTCATACTGGTTACCCCAGATAACGCCAAACGGAGCCGCCATGTTGGTAACGAAGGAAATCATCGCAAAGATGAAGCACATGGTGACCAGGGCGACCATATTGGTGCTGTTCTTTTTAGCAGACATGTTGTATTAAGTTTTATAAGTTTTATTTGTTAATAATTATTCGGCTTACAAGTTTCAAAGATACTAATTTTTTTATGGACTTGTACCCCCTTGCACAAAAAAATGCCCGACCATGAAGATGGTTGGGCATTTTTTATGGGCGACTCGAGATTACTCGGCGGCCGGAGCTTCAGCGGCGGGAGCGGCTTCCTCTGCAGGAGCGGCTTCGGCCTTCTTGGCGCGGCTGCGACGGGTGGTCTTCTTGGCCTCTTTCTTGGTGGAAGCCAGGGCGGCCTCGTTGAAGTCCACCAGCTCTACCAGAACCATTTCGGCGGCGTCACCGCTGCGGAAACCGGTGTGGAGGATACGGAGGTATCCACCGGGACGGTCTGCCACCTTAGGGGCGATGGTGCGGAAAAGTTCTGCGGTTGCCTCCTTGTCTTTCAGATAGCTGAAAACAACGCGGCGGGAGTGCGTGGTGTCCTCCTTGGACTTGGTGATGAGGGGCTCTACATAAGGCTTCAGGGCCTTGGCCTTGGCCTCGGTAGTGGTGATCCTCTTCTTCAGGATGAGGGAGGATGCCATGTTGGCGAGCATCGCCTTGCGGTGACCGCTCTTGCGACCAAGATGATTGACTGCTCTATTGTGTCTCATTGTTAAACGATCTTTTTCTTAGGTTCAATATTGTACTTGGTGACATCCATTCCGAAGGAAAGCTTCATCTTTTCCACCAGGAGGTCGATCTCGTTCAGGGACTTGCGGCCAAAGTTGCGGAACTTCATGAGTTCGCTGCGGCTATAGGACACAAGGTCTGCGAACGTGTCGATATCGGCCGCTTTCAGGCAGTTGAAGGCTCTTACGGAAAGGCCCATGTCGGAAAGCTTGGTCAGAAGCAGATGACGCATTCTCAGGGATTCCTCGTCAAGCTCCTTGCTGTCGGTTTCCACGGCCGACTCAATGGCGATTTTCTTGTCGTCGGTGAAGAGCTTGAAGTGATAGATGAGGATGTTGGCTGCATCCTGCAGGGCGGCTTCCGGAGAGATGGAACCATCCGTGACAATCTCCAGATTCAGCTTCTCGTAGTCCGTCTTCTGTTCCACGCGGTAGTTCTCCACGGTCCAGTTGACTTTACGGATAGGCGTATAGATGGCGTCCACAGGCAGCGTGCCGATGGGCGTGTTCTCGTCGCGGAGTTCCTCTGCGGGAACAAAACCGCGGCCCTTGGTGATGGTCAGGGAGATGGTAATCTTGACGGAAGGCTCCAGCGAGCAGATGTGCAGCTCGGGATTCAACACCTTGAAAGAAGACAATCCTTTGGAGATGTCCTCAGCGGTAAACTCCTGCTTGCCGCTGATTGTGATATTCGCCACCTCGGAGTCAACAGTGTCCACCATCCTGCGGAAGCGGACCTGCTTCAGGTTCAGGATGATGTCCTGCATTCCCTCGATCACGCCGGGGATGGTCTGGAACTCGTCCTGAACACCCGCGATCTGGATCTGAGAGATAGCGAAACCTTCGAGAGAGGCGAGAAGAATGCGGCGAAGGGCATTGCCGATGGTCTGTCCGTAGCCAGGCTCAAGAGGTCTGAACTCAAAACGGCCCACGGTTTCGGTGCCTTCGAGCATGATCACCTTGTCCGGTTTCTGAAATGCTAAGATTGCCATAATTTTATACGGTGTTAAATCTGTTACTTGGAGTAGAGGTCAACGATGAGCTGCTCGTTGATGTTCTCGGGAATTTCTTCGCGGGCGGGAACATTCAGGAACTTGCCGGTGAGGCCTGCAGCATCCAGCTCCAGCCAGGAATACTTGGTAGCAGCGGCCAGGCTGTTCTGGATTACCTCCAGGCTCTTGGAGCGTTCACGGACGGCGATAACCTGACCGGGCTTCACCTGGCAGGAAGGAATGTTGCAGATAGCACCATCCAGGGTGATGTGGCGGTGGAGAACCAGCTGACGGGCAGCGGCGCGGCTGGGAGCGAAACCCAGACGGTACACCAGGTTGTCCAGACGGGCTTCCAGCAGGAGAACAAGGTTCTCACCGGTCTGGCCCTTCATGCGGGCAGCACGGGCGTAGGTGTTACGGAACTGACGCTCCAGCACACCGTACATGTACTTGACTTTCTGCTTCTCTTTGAGCTGGGTGCCATATTCTTTCTGCTTTTTGCGCTTGGCAGCCAGACCATGTTGTCCCGGAGGGGTGTTTCTCTTTTCAAAGGTCTTGTCAGGGCCATAGATGGGCTCGCCGAATTTACGGGCGATGCGAGTGGTAGGACCAGTATATCTTGCCATAGTTTTACTCCTTTAAAATTAAACTTTACGGCGGCCCTTAGGACGGCAACCATTGTGCGGCATAGGGGTGACGTCGATAATCTCGGTAACCACGATACCTGCATTGTTGATGGTACGGATGGCGCTCTCACGACCGGCACCCGGGCCCTTCACATAGCATTTCACTTTGCGGAGACCTGCGTCGAAAGCGGACTTGGACGCATCTTCTGCGGCCATCTGGGCGGCGTACGGAGTGTTCTTCTTGGAACCACGGAAACCGCACTTGCCGGCGGAGGACCAGCTGATCACCTGACCCTGGGCGTTGCACAGGGACACGATGACGTTGTTGAAGGTCGAGGAGATATGGGCTTCGCCATAAGCTTCAACCTTGACAACTCTTTTCTTGGTAGTTGTAGTTTTCTTTGCCATAACTTCTCAGACTTTACTTGGTTGCTTTCTTCTTGTTGGCAACGGTCTTCTTCTTACCCTTGCGGGTACGGGCGTTGTTCTTGGTGCTCTGGCCGCGGACGGGCAGGCCTGCACGGTGACGGATGCCTCTGTAGCAGCCGATATCCATGAGGCGCTTGATGTCCATCTGGACAGCAGAACGGAGTTCACCCTCAATCTTGTACTCGTTGTTGATGAGGGTACGGATAGCGGCGATCTGCTCGTCGTTCCAGTCTCCGACTTTAATAGTGCGGTCGATGCCACAGGTGTCCAGAATTTTACGGGCACTGCTGCGGCCGATTCCGAAGATATAGGTCAGGCCTATTTCTCCGTGTTTGTTGTTCGGTAAATCAACACCGGCTATTCTTGCCATATTCTATCTGTACTTTTATTAGTTACACTTATTAACCCTGGCGCATCTTGAACTTGGGGTTCTTCTTGCAGATAACGTACAGGCGGCCTTTACGCCGGACAATCTTGCAGTCTTCACTGCGTTTCTTGATGGAGGTCTTGACTTTCATCGTTATCTAGTTTTTATTTGTATCTGAAAGAAATTCTTCCTTTGGTTAAATCGTAAGGTGAGATTTCCACTTTGACCCGGTCACCGAGAAGGATATGGATAAAGTTCATCCTCATCTTACCTGAAATGTTACAGAGGAGGACATGACCATTCTCCAGCTCCACGCGGAACATCGCGTTGGGGAGGGTTTCGATCACCGTACCATCCTGCTCGATAGCTACTTGTTTGGACATAGTCTAAAACTCACTTTAGATATTAATGGAACCATCTTTCTCAATGTAGTCGAACGTTGACAGCTGCTGGGCCTGGCCTTTTCGGACAACAACCGTAAGCTCGTAATGGGCCGCATTCTTGTGATCGGCGGTGTGAACTGCCCAACCATTTTTTGCAAGATACACACCTCTGCCGCCTGCACAAATCATCGGCTCAATACAGATGGTCATTCCATCTACAAGGCGTGCACCGTGTCCCCTTCTCCCGTAATTGGGAATGCCCGGGTCCTCGTGCATTTCCTTGCCCACGCCGTGGCCTTCCAGCTCACGGACGACGGAAAAACCAAAACTTTCCGCATACGATTGCACCGCGTATCCGATATCGCCGGTGCGATTGCCTGCAACCGCCGCTTCAATTCCCTTGTACAGCGATGCCTTGGTGACATCCAGGAGCCGGCGGGTCTCGGCGTCCACCTCCCCTACCGGGAAGGTGTAGGCCGAATCACCGTTATATCCTTTGTACAGGGTTCCGCAATCCACGGAGACGATGTCTCCCTCTTCCAGGGGGCGGTCATTGGGGAAACCATGGACCACCACATCGTTCACGCTCATGCAAAGCGCTGCAGGGAAGCCGTCAAAACCTTTGAAGGAAGGGACTGCACCGTGATCGCGGATGAAGGTCTCGGCCACCTCGTTCAACTTCGCAGTTGTCACACCAGGGGCGACCAGCTTACCGACCTCTGCCAGCGTCTTGGACACCAGCTCTCCATTGATGCGGAGCAGTTCGATTTCTTCTTCGGTCTTGGGTCTGAACATAAAGTCAAAGTTCTACAAACATCCAAATCTTACATGCCGGAACGTCCGGTAAGACGACCCGTCTTCATGAGTCCGTCGTAGTGGCGCATCAGGAGATAGCTCTCGATCTGCTGCAGGGTGTCCAGGATTACGCCCACCATGATCAGCAGCGAAGTGCCGCCAAAGAAGGAAGCGAACTGGTTGTTTACACCCAGCACATTGGCCAGGGCCGGCAGACAGGCGATGAAGCCCAGGAAGAAGGAACCCGGAAGGGTTATCCTGGTCATGATGGTATCCAGGTACTCGGCCGTCTTCTTGCCGGGCTTGACACCCGGGATGAAGCCGCCGTTCTTCTTCATGTCTTCCGCCATCATCGTGGGATTCACGGTAACGGCCGTATAGAAATAGGTGAAAACCACCACCAGGAAGAAGAACACGATGTTATACCAGACGGTCGTGTAGCTGGAGAAAGCGGCGGCGATACCACGGGTGGCATCGTACTGGCCCAGCAGCATAGGGAACATCATGAGGGCCTGGGCGAAGATGATGGGCATAACACCGGCAGCATTGATTTTGAGGGGGATGTACTGACGTACACCGCCGTACTGCTTGTTGCCGATCACACGCTTGGCATACTGCACAGGCACTCTGCGGACAGCCTGCACCAGGGCGATGGCGGCCAGGATGACGAGCACCCAGACTACCAGCTCCACAATGAGCATGATAGGGCCACCCACGCCGGCACCGGTGAGTTTCTGGCCGACCTCAGCCACAAGGGCGTACGGCAGACGGGCCACGATGCCAATCATGATGATAAGGGAGATACCGTTACCGATACCACGGTCCGTGATACGCTCACCCAGCCACATCACAAACATGGAGCCGGCCATGAGAATCACGGTGGACACCAGGTTGAACATGAAGGGGCTCCAGGTCACGGTGCGGGCGGCGGCGGGAATCATGCCGGCCACATAGGCGGGACCCTGGATGGCCAGGATGGCCACGGTGAGGTAACGGGTAATCTGGTTCATCTTCCGGCGGCCGCTCTCCCCTTCCATCTGCATTTTGCGGAAGGACGGGACGAACATGCCCAGAAGCTGGACCACGATGGATGCCGAGATGTACGGCATCACACCCAGCGCGAAGATACTGGCATTACCGAAGGCACCGCCGGAGAACATGTTAAGCAGTCCGACGAGGCCCTCCTGGGTACCGCTGATACCACCCTTCAGCACCTCGGGATTCAGGCCCGGGAGAAGGATGAAGCTACCCAGTCGGTAAACCAGCACAAGCAGGATCGTGTAACCGATCCGCTTGCGCAGTTCTTCGATGTTGTAGATGTTCCGAATTGTCTCGATAAACTTCTTCATAGCTGTGGCTATTCGATAACGATTGCTTTACCACCGGCAGCCTCAATCTTTTGGGTAGCGGATGCGGAGAAAGCGTTGGCTTTCACCTCTACGGCAGCGGTGAGTTCACCGTTACCGAGCACCTTCACGAGTTCGCCCTTGGAAGCGATACCTGCAGCGATGAAGGTGTCCACGTCGAAGGCCTTGAGGCCGAGCTTCTCGCTCAGGGCCTGGATGGTGGCCACGTTGACAGCCTTGTAAGCTACGCGGGTAGGGTTCTTGAAGCCGAACTTGGGAAGACGACGCTGAATGGGCATCTGACCACCTTCGAAACCAACTTTGTGCTCATAGCCGGCGCGGGCCTGTGCACCCTTGGTACCACGGGTGGCGGTGCCACCTTTACCGGAACCCTGGCCGCGGCCTACGCGCTTGCTGTTATGGGTTGCGCCCTTTGCGGGCTTCAGATTTTCAAGTTTCATCTCTTAGTCCTCCTTAGTCAATTACTTCACAGGTAACCAGATGGGCCACTTTGGCCAGCATGCCGCGGGTAATGGGCGTATCTTCCACTTCCACGGTCTGGTGCATCCGGCGGATACCGAGAGTCTTGAGGTTCGCGATCTGACGCTTGGTCTCTCCATTCTTGGAGCGGACCTGGGTAATCTTAAGCTTTGCCATAGTCTCTCTCAGAATTAACCGTTAAAAACTTTGCTCATGGGAATGCCACGCAGACCAGCCACGGTATAGGCGTCGCGCATCTCGGTGAGAGCGGCGATGGTGGCCTTTACCAGGTTGTGCGGGTTGGAAGAACCTTTGCTCTTGGCCAGCACGTTCTGAACACCAGCGCTCTCGAACACGGCACGCATGGCACCGCCGGCTTTTACACCGGTACCGGCAGCAGCGGGTTTCATGAACACCTCTGCACCGCCGAAGCGATACACCTGCTCGTGGGGGATGGTGGTGTTGATCACGGGGACCTTCACCAGGTTCTTCTTGGCGTCCTCTACGCCCTTGGCGATAGCGGCGGTAACTTCGTTGGCTTTGCCCAGTCCGTAACCTACCACACCGTTCTCATCGCCGACTACGACGATGGCAGCGAAGCGGAAGTGACGACCGCCCTTGGTGACCTTGGTAACACGGTTGATGGCTACCAGTCTGTCCTTGAGTTCAAGGTCAGAGGTCTTTACTCTTTTTACATTAGAATTTGCCATAGTAGTCTCAATGATTAGAAAGCGAGGCCGCCTTCGCGGGCAGCGTCTGCCAGTGATTTAACTCTGCCGTGGAAGAGATAACCTCCGCGGTCGAAAGCCACCTGGGTGATACCGGCGGCGAGGGCACGCTCTGCGATAGCCTTACCCACGATAGCGGCGGCGTCAATGCCGTTCTTGCCTTTGGTCTGGGCGGCGAGGGCCTTGTCATTGGAGGCGGCAGCCACGAGGGTCTTGCCTTCGAGGTCGTTCACCACCTGGACATAGATCTGCTTGTTGGAGCGGAACACGACCATGCGGGGACGCTCGGCAGTGCCATTGACATGCTTGCGGATCCGAAAGTGAATCCTTCTTCTTCTTTCAATTCTATTCAATGCCATAACTCTTTCCTCCTAATTATTTGGCCGAAGCAGTTTTACCAGCCTTGCGACGGAGCTGCTCACCGACAAACTTGATACCCTTGCCCTTATAAGGTTCAGGACGACGGAACGAACGGATTTTGGCAGCCACCTGGCCGATGAGCTGCTTGTCTGCGCTCTTGAGGATGAGGACGGGGTTCTCACCTTTGCGCACCTGAGGGGTTTCTGCGCTGACTTCCTTGGGAAGCATGATCTGGATGTCGTGGGAATAACCCAGGGACATGGACAGGAGCTGGCCTTGAGCAGCCACGCGGTAACCTACACCCACGAACTCCTGCTTGATGGTGAAACCTTCGCTTACGCCCACAACCATGTTGTGAACGAGGGCGCGATACAGGCCGTGCATGGAGCGGAAGCGAGGGAGGTCGCTCGGGCGGGTGAACTTGATTTCATTTCCCTCGATGGTGACGGTGATGTCCGGATCTACTTTCTGGGACATCTCGCCAAGAGGGCCTTTCACCTTCACTACGTTGCCGTCCAAGAGCTCTGCCTTGACACCGGCCGGAAGGACTACAGGTAATTTACCAATTCTTGACATACTTTTTTCTATTAGTAAACATAGCAAATAACCTCACCACCTACATTCTGCTCTTTGGCTTCCTTGTCGGTGATGACGCCCTTGGAGGTGGACAGGATAGCGATACCCAGGCCATTGAGGACGCGGGGCATACCAGCCACATCGGCATACTTACGCAGACCGGGGGTGCTCACGCGAACGATGCTCTTGATGGCAGCGGCCTTGGTCTGGGGGTGATACTTGAGGGCAATCTTGATGGTGTTGAACGGGGTACCCTCCACAACTTTATAGCTGAGGATGTAACCTTTCTCGCACAGAATCTTGGTGATGGCGAGCTTCATGTTGGAAGCGGGGATTTCCACCACCTTTTTGCCAGCGCTGTAAGCGTTGCGGATTCTGGTCAGATAATCTGCAATAGGATCAGTCATTGTTTTGTCTTTTTGTGGACCGGCGCTGTTAACACGCCCGATATCCGATTGTTAAAAAATATATTACCAACTGGCTTTCTTCACGCCGGGGATCAGACCCTGGGAAGCCATCTCACGGAACTGGATACGGCTGAGGCCGAAATCGCGCATGTAACCTTTGGGACGACCGGTGAGAGAGCAGCGGTTGTGGAGACGTACGGGGCTGGCGTTCTTGGGGAGCTTGTCCAGAGCGGCGTAATCACCGGCCTCTTTCAGAGCGGCGCGCTTGGCGGCGTACTTAGCAACTAATTTCGCGCGTTTTACTTCGCGTGCTTTCATTGATTCCTTTGCCATGCTACTATATTAGTTATTATGTTTCTTGAACGGGAGACCGAAAGCCTTCAGGAGAGCGTAAGCTTCTTCGTCGGACTTGGCGGTGGTCACGAAAGTAATCTCAACACCGTGGATGCGCGGGTTCTTGTCAATCTCGATTTCAGGGAAGATAATCTGCTCCTTGATACCGAGGGTGTAGTTGCCCTGGCCGTCCATTTTCTCGGAAATACCGTTGAAGTCACGGATACGCGGGAGAGCGACACGGATGAGGCGCTCCAGGAATTCGTACATCTTCACGTCACGCAGGGTCACTTTGGCGCCGATGGGCATGCCCTTACGGAGTTTGAAGTTGGAAATATCCTTGCGGGAATTGGTGATGACAGCCTTCTGACCGGCGATGATGGAGAGTTCCTCCGCGGCCTCTTCTACCATTTTCTTGTCCTGGGTGGCGTCGCCCACACCTTCGTTGAGGGTGATCTTCACCAGCTTGGGAACCTGCATTACAGTGCTGTAAGAGAACTGCTTGGTGAGAGCGGGAACGATTTCCTCCTTATAAGCCTTCTTAAGGTCGGGGGTATAGCCCTTGGGAAGTGCCTGGACTTCTGCGGGTTTGCTTGCTTTCTTTGCCATAATTACTTGATCTCCTCTCCGGTTGTTTTAGCAATGCGTACTTTCTTGCCGTCCACCTCTTTGTGAGCAATACGCGTGGGTTTGCCAGCGTTGTCCACCAGGTTCACGTTGGAAATGTGGATGCCTGCTTCCTGTTTAACAATACCGCCCTGAGGGTTCTTCGGGTTGGGTTTGGTATGCTTGGACACCATGTTCACGCCTTCTACGATGACGCGATCCTTGTCACGCAGCACTTCGAGGACCTTACCGGTCTTGCCCTTGTCGTTACCGGCATTCACATACACGGTATCGCCTTTCTTGATATTGAACTTTTTCATAACTGCTACTGATTAAAGGACCTCGGGTGCCAGTGAAACGATTTTCATGTAGTTTTCGCGGAGCTCGCGGGCCACAGGGCCGAAGATACGGGTACCGCGGAGTTCGCCTGCGCCGTTCAGAAGAACGCAAGCGTTCTCATCGAAACGGATATAAGAACCGTCCGGACGACGGATTTCCTTCTTGGTGCGAACCACAACAGCCTTGGTGACAGTGCCTTTCTTGATGTCGCCGCCGGGGATGGCGCTTTTCACGGTCACTACGATGGTTTCGCCGATGGTGGCGTAACGGTGACGGGTACCGCCCAGCACACGGATGCAAAGGACTTCCTTAGCTCCGCTGTTGTCGGCAACCGTTAAACGTGATTCCTGCTGTATCATAATTACTTCACTTTTTCTACGATTTCAACTAATCTCCAGTTCTTGGTCTTGCTGAGAGGACGGGTCTCCATGATGCGGACGGTATCGCCCTCGGAGCACTCATTCTTGGCGTCCTCAGCAACGAACTTTGTGGTCTTCTTTACGAACTTGCCGTAAATGGGGTGCTTCTCGTGCGTTTCCACTGCCACGACGATGGTTTTGTCCATCTTGTTGCTGACCACGATGCCTACTCTTTCTTTACGAAGATTTCTTTCCATAGGTCGATGCTACTTTAGTTCTGCTGTTTCTCTTTTTCGGCCAGGATGGTGATCATGCGAGCGATGTCCTGACGGGTCTTGCGAATCTTGGAGGTGTCCTCCAGGGGAGAGATCGCATGATTGAGTTTCATGGTGTCGAGATTGTTCTTCTCAACTTCGATGCGGTCGCGAAGATCTGCGACGCTCATCTCACGTACTTCGGATACTTTCATTTTCTTCTCCTCCTACTGATTATTCTTCTACATAATCCCTGCGGACCACGAACTTGGTGGCAACGGGGAGCTTGTTGGCAGCCAGACGCATAGCCTCTTTGGCGGTGGCGAGGGAAACGCCCTCTGCCTCGAAGAGGATACGGCCGGGAGTGATAGGAGCAACAAAGCCCTGAGGATCACCCTTACCTTTACCCATACGGGTATCCAGCGGCTTGGCGGTGAACGGCTTCACAGGGAAGACACGGATCCAGATCTGACCTTCACGGTTCATACGACGGGAGATGGCCTGACGGGCAGCCTCGATTTGCTGGGCGGTAAGCCAGCAGTTTTCAAGGTTCTTGAGGCCGAAAGAACCGAATGCGAGCTGATTTCCACGACCGGAATTGCCCTTCATGCGGTTTTTCTGTTCCCTTCTGAATTTGGTTCTTTTAGGCTGTAACATTTTCTTAAATGCTTTAAATTTTCCTTATAATTCCCTAACTCATTGAAACTCAGCTGGTTGGGTGCATTTTGCTCCAATTTGGGGATTGCAAAGTTACAACTTTTTTTCAAATCCACAAATATTTTTGCGTGATTTTTCAACATTTTCGACCACGGATTTTGAAAGCTAACTCGCTGATTTTTATACGAGTTACATTCATTGTTAAAAAAAACTTACCGCAGTTTTCGACCGTTACCTTTTGTACCTTTCCGGAACGTTCACCACGGGCGGCTCCTCCCAGAACAGCGACCAGTACAGGTCGCGGAACTCGCCCCGCTGCCAAGCCTGCACCAACTCTTCCAGCTGGGCATCGGCCCCGGCAGGGTCATAAGAGGACTTGAGGTCGTTTTCGAACATTTTGGCCACGCCCTGCCAGAAGACGGCGGCCGCGCCATTTTTATAATTCTTGATGATGTCGTACGGTGGAACGCCGGTTTCCCGGTCGATGAGCTTGAGCAGCACAGCCCCCTGCTGGATGGTCATCTGGTGCAGCGCACCTTCGAAATCGCGGAAAAGGTCCTTTTGGATGGCGGCGATGTACCGGCCCTTCCGGAAGGCCCCATAATGCTCCGCGTTGAGCGTGCTGTCCACCTCCCCTTTCAATACGCCCGCCGCCTGCGCATACGGATATACGCGGGCGAAGCGCCACACCAGCTTATAGTATTTGCGCCACTCCCTCTCCGAGGTGTGCCTGTTGCGGGCCAGGACATACACGGCCGGGAGGCGGTCCAGATAGGTGGTATCCCCGTCCTGGACCAGCATGCGCATGTTGCCGCCCGTTCTCGTGCCCGATTCCGCATTCGCCTGCGCCTGCGCGGCTGCCGCTTGTCGCTCGCGGGCCCGGTCCATCGCCCGCCGGATATGGTTTTGGGCCGATGCTCCCGAAGGAACAACGGCCAGCAGCAAGGCCAAGGCGATATGACGGACCCATTTCACGCTTGCAAAGGTAGCTCTTTGCAAAAAGTTTACCAAACCGTCCGCCGGGACGCCCTGCTAGAACTTGTACAGGTTGATACCGGTGTCAGGGTCTGCATAGCGGCCAATTTCCACGCCGGGGAAGGCCTCCACGTACAGTTCGCAGGCGCCGTTGATATAGGCGCTGAGCAGATGTCCGCCAATACATGTATAGTCCCGCCGGCTGGCCGTGATGTGCAGGTGCAGATACGGCTTGCCGTCCTTCTGGGAGATGTTGCCCGTCAGGTTGGTGATTTCCATCTGCTCGGTAAAGGTCTTATCCACGTATTTCAGGGTCGATGGATCCAGGAAACGGAACGTGGCCTCGGAAACGGCGCCCAGGCCCATGATATTCCCGGCCAGAATCCCTTTTTCCGCACAGAAAGCCGCAATGGCAGCCGCCACTTCCACGTGGTTGTCCAGACTCAGGACAAATGCATTGTCCTTCACTTGTTTGTACTTATACATATTCGATATCGGTTAAATCCAATTCATTGGGCGGCAGATTCCAGCCCGGAGAAAAACAAAACCTGCAACCGCGCAACTCCGAAGGAATCCGGTTCAGACAATCAATTGGTCCACAGCCAATTTTGGGACATAGTGCACACCGTCTCGCCGATAATACGTCAGCGCCTCCGGCGAAGCGCCCGGCACCAGAAAAACGGTCTCGGCCGGTTTTCCCAGGCCGATAACCGCCAGCGGCTCCAGCGGCAGGTCCAGGGCGGCACGCAGCGCCTCTTTGCGGAAGTTCAGGATAAAAATGCCACCCAGCCCCATCTCGGTGGCCTTGAGCAGCATGCCCTGCGCCGCAATACCCAGGTCGATATCCACCACTTTGTCCTCCGGCACGGCGCTGCACACCACAATATAGGCCTGCGGTTCCATGCCCGGATGCGGCAGATGCTCCTGAGGCAGCGCAGCGCCCAGCGTCACCAGCGGGTGTACCCGGGCGGCATCGGCCCCGGAAACCAGGCGAAAACGCAGCGGCTGGCGGTTCATGCCCGACGCTACCAGCGGCACTACGCCCACCAACGCCCGCAATTGCGCCTCGGTCACAGCTACGGCGGCGTCGAAACCCCGGTAGCTCCGATTCCGGTGCAGGAGCGTATCCAACGACAGGTGGTTCCGCTTTACCACCTTCTTCTGTGCATGCGCCAGCTCCTCCTGGCGCTTTTCCAAATAGTTATCGGCCATAACAATTACAAAATTACAGATTTTTGCCGGAAACAAACAGCAGAAACGGTCAAAAATCCACTTTTTATTTTCCTTTGTCTCTCCTATCCAATTTTTTAAGACGTACCTTTGCACGCCAAAAACATACATGCAATTTATAACCCGAATAGTAACCAACTATGAATCAAAAAAAACTCTACATTGAGCCTCAGGGCCACATCCTGGTGCTGCAAAGCGAGGCCATCATCTGCGTAAGCCAGCCAATTGACCCGAACGGGATCGAGCAAGGCATTGTTATTCCCGATTCCAATTTCGGCCTCCTGTAAACCGCTAAACTTGACGATTATGAAAAAGACTGTATTCCATGCATTTGCGGCTGCGCTGGCACTTGTGTCCTGCGCCAAAGAACAGGCTCCCGTCGTAAGCAATGAGGTTGTCACCAGAATCTATGCCGCCATGGACCCTGTAAAATCCACCGTTGGCATTGACGGAACCACCGCCCACTTCTCCTGGACCAGCGGCGAAGTCATTTCTGTTGCCACCGCCGAAGGGTTCACGGACTTTACCTGCACCAACACAAGCACGGGCGAATTCACCCATGCAGGCGAGGTCACCCCGCTGAATGTAGCGGTTTCCCCGGCCCAGACCACCGACAAATTCACTTCCGAAACCAACTTCAAGGTGGGCCTGCCTGCCGTGTACACGTATGTGGAAGGCAAGACCAACGCCCTCATGATTGGCACCAAGGGCGAAGGCGACAAGTACATCTTCGGCCATGCTGCCGCCCTGCTGTCCATCACCTATGAAAACCTGCCGGAAGGCACCAAGGGTATCTCCGTTACGGCCGATGAAGAAATTGCCGGTATCGTCACCCTCTCCGGCACCAGCGCCAGCGCCATCGAAATTAAGAACGACAACGCCGGTCTCAGCGAAAAAACGGTGAGCATTTCCCACGATGCCACCGTCGGCAACACCGCCAGCCGCACCTACTACATTCCGCTGCCCACCGGCACCTATGAGACCATTACCTTCCATTTGATTCACGAAAACGACGCCATCGAGACTTCCACCACCAAGACGGTGAAGAACGTGACGCTCGAGCGTGGCAACTACGCCGCCCTCCCCGCCGCCACCCTGGCCGAAGGCTTTGCGCCGTACACCGTGGGTGCCGAGGATAATACCAGCGGTTTCTTTGCCGAGAAATCGGCCTCCTACGCAATTCCTGCCGGAAAAGTACTGCACCTCGAGTTTACCAACTATGGCCGCGGAGCAGGCACCTGGAACAACTGGAACATCGCCGTCACAAAAAAACCCTTTGGCGAAACCGGCTATGCAGAGTATTTTGTACTTCGCGCCGACAACTACGGATGGACACCCAAAACCAACTTCAACGATACACCGTCTCTCCGCGACGACTTAACCTGGACTGGAAACTGGGACACGTTTATAACGGACATGAACGGTGCCCAAGTGACCATGACCATTGAGCACACCACGGAAGGCGGCATGCTGCTTAACGCTGTCTCAGTGGGTAAAAACACCTATACGGAAACCTACAAGTTCCCGGTATCTGTTTCCGAGGACATCTTTGCCTTCCTGTTCACGGATGGCAGCCATTTCCAAATCAACAAAGTCTGGTATTCCAACAGCAAGAAAGTCCTGGACCATATTGCTTCCGCATACGACTACTATCTCTATGACGAAGCGCTTGATCTAGCCGTTGTCGGTGCTCCGAAGGGCATCCGCGCCGTCTATACCGACGGTTCCGACGCTCCGGCCGATGCCTCCCTGTATGGCGGTGCTACCGGAACGCTGAACGCCGTTGCCGGCGACCAGGTTTTCTCCTCTACCTTCAAGGGGAATGCGATTGACCTGCACATCCCGGTAAAACTGGGGAATTCCGCCTTTGGCTCCACCTCCTTGGCGACCTCAGGTCTCATATACTCTCCTTTCTTCGGAGACGTACCTGCCGGTGAAACCGTAAGCAAAACCCTGTTTGTTTACTCATCCTGCCTGAACAACTATGCTTCCCCTTGCGCAGATATCGCATCTGCAGGATTTACCTCCTTCTATGCCAGTTTCCGCATGGATAACTGGGGGTGGGGAGTCAATTACAACAAATCTGTAACAGCTACCAGCAATTGGAACTGGGATATTTTCCAGGCCATGCAGAACCATGACACCGTGAAGATTTCCTGGACCAACGATACCACAACCGCTACTGTTCGCTTTGATGCAACGTACTGGTATGGCGAAACCCATTTCCAGCAGTATGCGGGATGCACCATCTCCAATGGAGAGTTGGCTTACCGCTGCTTCACGGAAAACTCCTACGTGGTTGCTATCGACTAAGAAACAACCCTTGTACTTCGAAGGCGGCTCATTTGCGAGTCGCCTTCTTTTTTACAGCACTAGAGTGGAGCATCTATCTCCTCTGGATTCATCATTTGCTAGAGCACCGGAACAGCAGTGAGGGCGCCGGTGGCGGCGTCGTACACCAGCCAGTTGGGGGCGGTGATCCAGTCGCCCAGGAGCACCAGGCGGGCATGGTCGCCGACCGGCATGTCCACCCGCGCATGGTAGTGCCCAAAGATGAAGTAGTTCATCGGCTTCGGGAAGGCCGCGCAGAATTGGTACAGCGGCTCAGAGGCTCCCTTGAAAGTATAGGTAATGTTCTTCCCCAGGCGCGAGCGGCGGCTCCAGCCATTGCCCAGGCGGAACGCGAACCACGGATGCAGCGAGGAGAAGCAAATCTGCAAAAAGCGGTTGTGGAAAATCCAGCGCATACATTTGTACCCATGCATGCCCGGTCCCAGGCCGTCGCCGTGGCCCAGGCAGAATTTTTCCGTGCCTATCTGCACCACCTGCGGCTGCTCCAGCCGCTTCAGGCCCAGCTCCTCGAAGTAGCGGTACGTCCAGATGTCGTGGTTGCCCGGGAAGAAATAGACCTGCACGCCGGCATCCAGAAGCGCCACCAGTGCAGCAAGCACCCTCACATAGCCTTTGGGCACCACGTCGCGGTACTCGTACCAGAAGTCCCAGATGTCGCCCATGAGGTACAGCGCCTCCGTCTGCGCCGGATCAACACCCTGCAGGAAAGCCACGAAGGCGTTTTCCCGCGCGGCAGGATCCCCCACCCGGAGGCCCAGATGGACGTCGGAGACGAAATATGTCAGGTTCTTGGGCACTACCCTAAAATGAAGATAAGTCCGGCGACCACGAGGCAGTAGAGGGCGAACCACATGAGCTTGGCTTTCTTGACTATTGCCACCATCCACTTGCAGGCGAACAGGCCGCTCACGAACGCAGCCACAAAGCCCAGGCACAGCGCCATGGGCCCTACTCCCCCGCCGAACGACTCATTCCCCACAGCCACCTTCAAAAGGTCCAGGCTCTGTTCCCCGATAATGGGGATGAGCACCATGAGGAAGGAGAACTGGGCCATGGATGCGCGCTTGACTCCCGTCAGGAGACCGGTGGAGATGGTGCTGCCGCTGCGGGACACACCCGGAATGACGGCAAAAGCCTGCGCCAGGCCCACCACAAACGCCTGCCAGTAGGAAATGCCATTACGGGTATCCCTGGCCACCGGCACTTTGAAACGCCGGCCGGCATTGTCCGACACCCACAGCAGGCAGGCCGTAATGCACAGCCCCACAGCCACCTGCCTGAGCGAACCGCTGAACAGGGCATCTACCTGGTCCTTGAACAGGAAGCCCACCAGGGCCACCGGAATCAGGGAGATGAGGATTTTGCACACGTAGTCCGTCTCGTCGTTATACTTGAACTTGAAAAAGCCCTTGAGGAGCTGCCAGATGGTGCTCCAGAACACCACGATGGTAGCCAGCACGGTGGCAAAGTGCACCGTCACCGTAAAGTCCAGGAAGCCCTCTGCATCGGTCCCCAGCAGCTCTTTGAATATCATCAGATGTCCGGAACTGGACACGGGAAGAAACTCGGTAAGTCCCTGGACAATGCCCAAAAGAATAGCCTGCCACCAATCCATAAGTTAGTCTTTAAATCTACCCATAATGGCCACCACTTCCACCACAATGCCGGCAATAATGACGATGGGAGCCGCCACCAGCCGACGGAAGTCGAACATGGCATAATTGAACACTTGCGGGTCGGAGGAACCGCCGCCGCTGAGCAGCAGGAAACCCGCCGCCAGCACCAGCAACCCGGCTATCATCAGTTTAAGTCCTTTTGCCGTTACGGCAAATTGGGAAGGATCTGCAGCCATAGCTAAAATGCGTAAAGTTGATCGCGGTCGAATCCCACCATGCGCCCTACCACCAGATAAGTGGAAATGGTGCTGATGCACACGCCGCTGACCACAATTACCCCCATGGTAAGGAGCAATGAGTCGATGTCAAAAATTTGGAACAGCTGTGCGAATTCGTCGCGCAGCACAAACAGGCCACCTACCAGCAGCAAGATGGCAAAAAGCGCCGAAAACAGGCCCTGCAATGCAGCACGCCCCACAAACGGAGCCCGGATATACGCCTTGGTGGCGCCCACCAGATGCATGGTATGGATGGTGAACCGGCGGGAAAAAACCTCCAGCCGGATGGTATTGGCAATGAGCACGAAGGAGATGAACAGCAGCAGCGCCACCAGAATGGCCAGCGCCAGCGAAATCTTCTGCAGGTTGGCATTCAGCGCATCCACCAGCGAGGTCTGGTACACGACTTCCTCCACCAGCGGCGACTCTGCCAGCACGGCCTTGATCACGGCCAGGCTGTCCGACGACACATACGCCGCCTCCAGGTTTACGTCGATGGAAATGGGGACGGGAGCCGTCTCGAACACGTCCAGGAAGTCCTGTCCCAGCAGGCGGGCCATTTCCTCCACACCCTGCTCACGCGAGACAAACTGCGTAGTGCGGACACCGGGCATGGAAGCAATGCTGTCCTGATACTTCAGGGCTTCTTCCTCGTTCACCTGCTCCTTGAGAAGCACAGATACCTGCATGTTCTCCTTGAAATAGTCACTCACGGCACGCGCATTCACCATCATGAGGGTTCCTACCCCTACCAGGAGCAGTACCAGCGAAAGGCTGATAACCGTAGAAATCCATGCACTGACGATGCGCCGCCGGATGGCCATATTGCGTTTGGGAGATGACATACTACACCTAATTTCGCCCCAAAGTTAGCCAAACCCCCGAAAAAGTCAAAAAAAATTCGTAACTTTGTTTGCTAAAAGAGACTATCATGGAAGATTCCGCAAAGAAGATTCTGTTTGTAAACGCAGAAATGTTTCCCTACCTTCCGGAAACCCGGATTGCCAACATATGCCGCGAACTTCCTCAGGGAATTCAGGAACGCCGCAAGGAAATCCGCGCCTTCATGCCCCGCTATGGTTGCATCAACGAGCGTAAAAACCAACTGCATGAGGTCATCCGCCTGTCGGGCATGAACATCATCATCGGCGATGTGGACCGCCCCCTTGTCATTAAGGTGGCGTCCATCTCCAGCGCCCGCATCCAGGTATATTTCATTGACAACGAAGACTATTTCCGCCGCAAACAGATTTATCACGACGAGAACGGACAGTTCTTCCCGGACAACGGCGAGCGGGCCATTTTCTTTGCCCGCGGCGTCCTGGAAACCGTGAAAAAACTGCGTTGGGCTCCGGACATCATCCACTGCTCGGGCTGGATATCCCATGTGTTGCCGCTGTACCTGAAAAAGGCGTATAGGGAAGACCCTATCTTCACCAACGCCAAGGTGGTGCTGTCGCTGTTTGACGACACCCCGGTGCAGCCCTTCTCTCCCGGCTTCGCCCAAACGCTGCAGTTTGGCGGCGCCAAAGCAAAGGACATCGACCTTCCGGAACCTTCCACAGGCATAGATCTTGCTAAACTTGCCGTGCAGTATTCCGACGGCATCATCCTGGGAAGCCCTTCCATTGACAAGAACCTGGAAGAATACGGCAGAAAGAGCGGCCTTCCGCTCCTGGAGTATAACGATGCAAGCTTTGCAGACGGTTCCTACATGGACGCCTACAACGCATTTTACGACAACCTGTTGAAATGAAGAAATTTCTCGCACTGTGTCTGGCCGCAGCCCTCGTTGCACCCGGCTGCGTAAAAGTGGACAACAGCCTTGGGGAAGGCCTGGTGGACAAAAGCCTTCTGCTGGACACCTACATGGTGGAGTTCCCTATTACGGACATCACCATGAAACCGTCCAGCGCCTTGTCGGCCTTCTCTTCCTCGCGCCTCACCATTGGCGCCATCCGCGACGAAACCTTCGGCCTCACCACCCGTGAAGCCGCCTTTCCGCTCATCCCCGCCCTGGACGAGATTGACCTTGGAGACAATCCGGTGGCCAAAAGTTTCGACCTGTTTTTTTCCATAGACACCGTATCCATGGCCGATGACACCCAGGAACGCATCATGCAGAATGTCTATGTGTATGAACTGGCAGACACCATTCCCAGCAGCGTCACCCCCGTCGACAAGGAGATGCCCCATTACACGCAGCTCATTACCAAAGGCATCCCCGTCATCAACGGCTCCGCCGGACTGAACATCATGTTCACGCAGGAATATGCCCAGAAATACGTGGATGTAATCCAGGAGTTGGGGCCGGTGCTCATTAACAGGAATGAAGACAATCCCGTGGACAAATACAAAGACTTTGTCCGCGCGCTTCCGGGCATTTACCTGTCAACAGACCTTCCCGAAGGAAACGGAGGCCGCATCAACCTGTTCAACTTTTCCTGCCTGAGCGTCGTCAACAGTTACTATCAGCGCAACAACAATGTGGGCCTGCTCACCGTGCACAGCACCTGGGACGGAATACAAAAGGATTCCACCTTCATGTTCATCCCCGGAGAAACCGAATTCGTGCAGGAGGAAACCTACCTTGAGCAAAACACCGCTTTCACGCAGTACAGCCTGAACACCTGCGGGCACAGCACCCGGCAACAAAAGGCCGAAAACACCATCCTGGTGGAAGGCGGCGGCGGCCTCAAGCCGGTCATCTCCGCCCTGGAGCTGCAAACCAAAACGCGCAATGCCATCCTCGAAAAAGGCGGAGACCCCGCCAAGGCATCCATTATCAGCGCCAGCATCATCCTCCCCTTTGACATGCCGGAGAATTACCTGGACCTGGACCGTTTTCCGTCCGTCCTGAGCCCCACCGTGCGCACTACCGTAACCAGGAACGGCAAGGAAGAGTTCACCTTCGCCGGACTGGCAGACGCCAGCGCCAGTTCCGAAGACCAGGGCGACATAGACCGCTCCAACCTGATGTACTCGCCGGACATCACCTATCACATGCAGGAAGTCCTTCACCCGGGCACGGGCGATTTCGCGCTTACCCAGGAAGCCTTGGAACGCGGGCTGGCAGACATCTGGCTGCTCACCATACATACAGACAAGGTGGCCAACGCCAGCGGTCAAACCGCCGAGCAAAGCGCCTATTACCAGAACCTGATGTACGCCAGTTACTACAACAGCCTGTATGGCGGCGGCTACGGTTATGGCGGCTACAACAGCTATAACAACTACTACAGTTACATGATGATGGCCCAGATGATGGCCGCCCAGCAGCAGCAAACCTACAGCTACACCACAGAGCTGGACAAGGACCGCTATTACAAGGCCGTCATGAGAGGCCCGCTCACGCAGCACAAAGACGGAGGACCCCGTTTTCAGGTGGTCTTCACCCTCCCGAAAGACTAAAAAAATTCCCGAGTTTTTGCAGCTCGGGAATTTTTTATGGATGATTGCTCGTCAATTACGCACCGACTTTCTCGGCGACCTTGGCGATGGCGTCGCCCACGGTGGCGATACCGCTGGTTTCCTCATCGGGGATTTTGATGTCGAACACGCGCTCGAATTCCATCAGGAGTTCTACAGTGTCCAGAGAATCGGCACCGAGGTCGTTGGTGAAGCTGGCAGATTCAGTAACTGCACTTTCCTCGACACCAAGCTTGTCAACGATAATATCTTTGACCTGCTTTACGATTTCTTCCTTTGTCATAACGATAGGTTTTAAGTTTATATTTACGTATTTATCTTCTATAAAAGCAAAATTACGTGCAAATATAGTAATTTTTTTTTACATGGGAAATCCCCCACCTTATTTCTGTGCCGATTGGCTCAGACGCAGCCATACCCGAAGGCCGTTCAGGGAATTGACCAGGTAGAAACAGTATTTGATAAACATCACCACCGTGTAGCTGGAGGCCGCGCTGGAAAGCATGGTGCTGCCCCAAAGGACAATGGAGGCAATGTTCACCAGAATCCACAGGTACCACTGCTCATAGAAAGCCAGCGACATGAGGATTTGCCCGGCAATGTTGAAGGTGGTGCGGGCAGCATCGGCAAAAACCTGTGTGCGGTTGATCTGGTCCGGCGCCACCGTGTAGAACTTGATGGCGATGAGGATACTATATACCGCGGCAAGACCGGCCACTACGGAGCCCAGGACAATCCAGCGCTGGCGTCCGGTAAGCCGCCGGGCCGTCACTTCCCTGTCCTTGGTGGCGCCGCGTTTCCGCCACTGCCAAATACCTATTACCTGCATGGGCAGGAGGTAGAAAAGGTGCATGGAGAAGTCGCCCCAGATGCCGTTGTCCGCATCGACAATGAGGCAACAGGCAATGTCCAGCAGGCCGAACAGGAAGGTCCAGATGATACCGTTGGCACTCAGTACCGACGACGCCACGCCCATCACTGAGCCCGCCGCAGCCACTAGGATGAGGAGCGTCCGGGCCTCAGACTCCTGCAGTTTAAAAACAGTGGTAATGCCGATGGCAAGCACCATCAGCCCCATCAGGATGCCACTGAACCATTTGTTAAAAGTCTTTTCTGTCATTATTCGTTTAAATAATCATGGATCCGCATGGCGAGGTCTGCGCCTACCAGGGCGCTGAGCTCCTCCAGCGGAGCGGCGGCAATGCGCGCCACCGAACCGTAATGCATCAGCAGGCGCTGCTCCGTTTTCTCACCCACCCCCTTAATCTCCCGCAGGGCGCTCTGGATGGCCGCCTTGGAGCGCAGGTCCCGGTGGAAGGTGATGCCAAAGCGATGGGCTTCGTCACGGATGCGCTGCAGCACTTTCAGGGCCTGCGAATTCCGGTCGATAAAGAGCGGATACGGGTCCCCCACCCTTATTACCAGTTCCATCCTTTCCGCCAGGCCGATTACCGTCACGCGGTCCAGGAGTCCCAGTTCCGCAAGCGCCTCGTGCGCATAGCCCAGCTGGCCTTTGCCGCCGTCGATGACGATAAGCTGCGGAATGTCGTCCGGCGCCTCCGCCAGCATGCGCGAATAGCGGCGGTTCACCACCTCCTTCATGGAGGCAAAATCGTTGGCGCCGATCACCGTCTTGATTTTGAATCGCCGATAATCCTTCTTGCAGGGCTCTGCATCACGGAAAACAACACACGCCGCCACGGGATTGGTTCCCTGGATGTTGGAGTTGTCGAAGCACTCCATGTGGCGCGGCAGTTCCTTCATGCCGATGGCCTTGCGCAGGTCCTCCATCACGCTCATGCGCCAGGCTTCCGGGTCTGTGTGCTCCCGCTGCTTGATGCTGTTGAAATGGAATTCCTTGGCATTCTTGGCACTTAGCTCCAGCAAAGCCAGTTTGTCTCCCCGCTGGGGAATCTTGAACTCCGTACCCGGAATCTCCACATCCGGCATAAACGGGACGATCACCTCTTTGGAAAGCGTCCCGAACTTGTCTTCCACCTCGCCGATGAACGTAGAAAGCATGGCGGCCTGCTCCTCTTCAATCTGGCTGCGGAAACCCAGGTTCAGGCTCTGGACAATGGCGCCACCGCGGATGCGCAGGAAATTGCCGAAGGCCTCACCGCCGTCAAAGACCATGGAGAACACATCGGCATCGGTGTCCGCCGCCTGCGTAATGATGCTCTTGGAATAGTGCTTCTCCAGGGTGCGGAGCTTGTCCTTGTACAGCTGGGCCTGCTCGAAGTCCAGTTTTTCCGCGGCATCGGCCATGAGGGCCTTGTAATGCTTGAGCACTTCCCCGCCCCGCCCGCTCAGGATATGGACAATCTCGTCAATGTCCCGCTGGTACTCGTCGCGGGAGATTTTGCCCACGCAAGGGGCTTTGCACTTGCCGATATGGAACTTCAGGCAGGGGCGGAATTTGCCGCGCAGGATGGCGTCGGAGGTGATTTTGAGCGTGCAGGTGCGCAGGGCATAGACCTCGTCAAAGAAGTCCACCATGTTGCGCGCGTGCATTACGCTGCTGTACGGGCCAAAGTAGCGGTTCCCTTTGCCTTTCTCGATGCGTCGGGTGATGAACACCCGGGGGAAATCGTCACCGGTAATGCAAATCCAGGGATAGGTCTTGGAATCCTTGAGGAGGATGTTGTACTTGGGCTTGTACTGCTTGATGAGGTTGTTCTCCAGCAGGAGGGCGTCGGCCTCCGAATCCACCACCGAGAACTGGGCGTCCGCAATTTTGCTTACCAGGATGCGCGTCTTGGTGTTCAGGCGCTCCGGCGGCACAAAATACTGCGCCACGCGCTTGTGGAGGTCCTTCGCCTTCCCTACATAAATAACCTTTCCCTCGGCGTCGTAGTATCTGTACACACCGGGGGAATGGGGGAATAAGGCTATTTTTTCGCGAACTGTCATCCTGAGGCCTTGGGCCGAAGGAGTTTTAGTCGTCCAGTGCGTCTGCCACGGCCTCGCGGATGTCGTCCCCGCGCAGGTTGCGCTTGAGGATGGTGCCGTCCGGGCCAAAGAGGATGATATGGGGAATGCCCTGGATACCGTAAATGTCCGTGGGGATTTGCTGGGCATTGATAATCTGGTTCCAGACAATGCCTTCTTCCTCCGCAGCCTTCCTGGTGTCTTCCGGCTTGTCCCAGACGGCTACGGAGAGCATGTCAAACTTGTCGCCATGGAACTCCTCGTAAACAGCGCGCAGGTTGGGCATTTCACCGCGGCAGGGGCCGCACCAGGAGGCCCAGAAGTCCACCAGCACGTATTTTCCTTTGCCAACGAAGTCGGAGAACTTGACGCCGTCCACCTCGAAGTCCGTGAACTTCTGGCCTTCCGCCGTGCTCTTCTGCGCATTCAGTGCATCTTTGAGCCCGTTCACAAAGAGGGAATCCCGACCATGCACCGGAGCGGTGAGCTTGTTCACATACTCGACCAGGTCATCTTCGTCCATGAGGCCGTACAGGTTCTTGAGGGCGGCTACGCCCACTTCGTTGTCCAGATTGGCCTTGAGCGCTTTGAGGTTGTAATCCTCCACCACATCCACAATGGAATCCGTATAGGTCTCAATGGCATCCTCGTCTCCGTCCAGTTCCACCAGACGGGTCCGGTACTGCTCCATGATGTTGTCGTTCCACTCGGTGAATTCCGCAAGCTTTTCCTCAACGGATTTCCCCTTGCAGCTTACCATGCACACCAGCAGGGCGGCTGCCACAAAAAGTAAGTTCTTTTTCATTATACAATTCATTTTCAAGCCACAAAGATACGCAAAATTATGAGAAACAAGGCGCGGAGCCGAAAAAGGGTGGCCGAATAATGAACGGTCACCCTTTTGAAATGCTGTGCTGGAAGCTTAGCGACGTTCGCCGCCACGGCCACCTTCACGGCGGCCACTGCGGCCACCACGACGCTCACCGCGCTCCCCACGACCGCCTTCACGGCGACCGTTACCGGCGGCTGCATTGCTGGATGCGAAGCCGGCGTTAGGAGACAGGTCCTGCTTGCCATACTTCTCACCGTTGCAGATCCACACCTTGATACCCATGGTACCCATCTGGGTGTTGGCCACTGCGAGTGCGTAGTCGATGTCTGCACGGAAGGTGTGCAGCGGAGTGCGGCCTTCCTTGAACATCTCACTGCGGGCGATTTCCGCGCCGCCTACACGACCGCTGATTTGCACCTTGATGCCTTCTGCACCTACGCGCATGGCGGTGGCGATGGCCATCTTGATGGCGCGGCGATAGCTCACACGGCCTTCAATCTGGCGGGCGATGCTGTCTGCCACGATGGTGGCATCCACCTCAGGGCGCTTTACCTCGAAGATGTTGATCTGAACATCCTTCTTGGTCACCTTCTTGAGCTCTTCCTTCAGTTTGTCCACTTCCTGGCCACCTTTGCCGATGATCACACCCGGACGGGCGGCATGGATGGTGACAGTGATGAGCTTGAGGGTGCGCTCGATGATGATGCGGGAGAGGCTGGCTTTTGCCAGACGGCTGCCCAGGTATTTGCGAATCTCGTAGTCTTCGGCGATTTTCTCGGCGTAGTTGCCGCCTACCCAGTTGGAGTCCCAACCACGGGTGATACCGATACGGTTGCTGATAGGATTAGTTTTCTGACCCATAGTTTATTCCTCCACTGCTTTTTTTACGTCCAGTACGATGGTAACGTGGTTGGAACGCTTGCGGATGCGGCCGGCACGGCCCTGCGGGCACGGGCGGATGCGCTTGAGGGTACGACCCTCGTCCACCATGATGGTTTTCACAATCACGTTGCCGCTTTCCAGTTCCTTGGTCTGCTCCGGGTTCTTAGCTTCCCAGTTGGCGATAGCGCTCTTGAGGAGTTTCTCCAGACGCACGGATGCGTCACGCTTGGAATAGTGGAGAAGATCCAGGGCGTGGTTTACCTCAACGCCACGGATGGTGTCGCACACGAGGCGCATCTTCCGGGGAGAAGTGGGGACATCGTTGAGTTTAGCGATAGCGGTCTGCTTCTTGGTCTCTTTCAGGCGCTCGGCCATCAGTCTTTTTCTTTTTCCCATAATGCTTTTCCTTTAAACATTATTTCTTATTGTTGCCTGCGTGGCCGCGGAAAGTGCGGGTAGGAGCAAACTCACCCAGCTTGTGACCGACCATGTTCTCCGTAACATATACCGGAATGAACTTGTTACCGTTGTGCACGGCGATGGTGTGGCCCACGAAGTCAGGGGAAATCATGCTGGCGCGGGACCAAGTCTTGACAACCTCTTTCTTTTTGCTGCCGTCATTCATAGCGAGAATACGGTTCTCCAGCGCTTCCTGAATGTACGGTCCTTTTTTAAGTGAACGACTCATAATCTGTTAGTTTATTCCGTTATTTCTTACGTCTTTCAATGATGAACTTGTTGGACACAGCCTTCGGGTTGCGGGTCTTGTAGCCCTTTGCAGGCAGACCCTTACGGGAACGAGGGTGTCCACCGGAAGCACGGCCTTCACCACCACCCATCGGGTGATCGTGCGGGTTCATGACAACACCACGGTTGTGCGGGCGCTTACCCTGATGACGGGTACGGCCGGCTTTACCGTCGGATTCCAGATTATGGTCCGGGTTGGAAACGGTGCCCACGGTAGCGCGGCAGGTAACGGGAACCATGCGGGTCTCGCCCGAAGGGAGGCGCAGGATGGCGTAGTTGCCTTCACGGGCGGCGAGCTGGGCGTAAGTACCGGCGGAACGGGCCATAGCGGCACCCTGACCGGGACGGAGCTCGATAGCGTGAACAAGCGTACCAACGGGAATGTTGGCGAGCGGGAGGCAGTTGCCCAGATCCGGGCTGGCCTGAGGGCCGTTCTCAATCACCTGACCCACCTTGAGGCCATTGGCGGCGATGATATAGCTCTTGCGGCCGTCCTCGTACTGAATGAGGGCGATGCGGGCGCTGCGGTTAGGGTCATACTCGATGGTGAGTACGGTGGCCTTGACATTGTCGTAATTGCGGACAAAGTCCACCAGACGGTACATTCTCTTGTGACCGCCGCCACGGTAACGCACGGTCATCTGACCGGTGTTGTTGCGTCCACCCGTGGACTTAAGGGGAGCAAGGAGCTTCTTGTAAGGCTTCTTCGCAGTGATTTCCTCGAAGGAGCTGATAGCCTTGTTGCGCTGGCCGGGAGTAACCGGCTTGTACTTTTTGATTGCCATAGTTTATTCTCCTTCTTAGATGTTAGCGTAGAAATCAATCTTGTCTTCACCTGCAAGCGTGACGTATGCCTTCTTGAAGTGATTCATTCTGCCGCGGAGGAGGCCGGCCTTGGTGTAGCGCTGCTTGCGCTTGCCATGGTAGTTCAGGGTGTTCACGTCTGCGACGGAAACGCCGTACATCTGCTCTACGGCAGCCTTGATCTGAAGTTTATTGGCCTTGCGGTCCACGATGAAACCGTAACGGTTGAGCTTTTCGCCCTCAGCCGTCATTTTCTCGGTTACGATTGGCTTAATTAAAATACCCATTTTTCTTCTCTCCTTTACTTAACTCTTGCTGCGAGGATATCCTGCACGCCGTCCACAAGCACCAGGGAGTGGGCATTCATGATAGCGTAGGTATTGATCTCGTCAACGGTGATAACCTGCACGTTAGGCAGATTGCGGGATGACAGGAAAATATTGTTGGAGTTCTCCGGAAGCACCACCAGGACATTGCGGTCGCCGGCCTTGATGGCGGACAGGATGTTTTTGAACTCCTTGGTTTTGGGAGCGTCCATGGCGAAAGGTTCCACCAGGACGATTTTGTTCTCCTGAGCCTTGTAAGAAAGGGCGCTCACGCGGGCGAGCTGCTTCACTTTCTTGTTCAGCTTGAAACGGTAGTCGCGCGGTTTGGGGCCGAACACGTTGCCACCACCTACGAAGATACCAGCCTTCAGGGAGCCGTGACGTGCACCGCCGCCACCCTTCTGACGACCGAGTTTCTTGGTGGAATAAGCAACCTCGCTGCGGTCTTTGGTCTTGGCCGTGCCCTGACGCTGAGCGGCGAGATACTGAAGGACATCCAGGTAGATGACGTGGTCGTTGGGCTGTACGCCGAACACTTTCTCGTCAAGAACCACTTTCTTTCCGGACTGAGTGCCGTCAATCTTCAAAACATTCAATTCCATAATTAGTCCTCCAGAATTAAGTAAGAACCTTTGGCTCCGGGTACGGAACCCTTAACGACGATGAGATTGTTCTCAGGGATGACTTTGAGGACCTCGAGGTTGAACACTTTCACACGCTCGTTGCCCATGTGACCCGCCATGCGCATTCCCGGGAAAACGCGGGAAGGCCAGGAGGATGCACCCATGGAACCAGGGTGACGGAGACGGTTGTGCTGACCGTGGGTCACACCACCTACACCGGCGAATCCGTGACGTTTTACAACGCCCTGGAAACCCTTACCTTTAGAAGTACCCACCACATCGATGAACTTGACGTCCGTGAAGACGTCTGCCACGGTGAGGGTATCACCCAGCTTGAGCTCTCCGGCGAAGTCTGCGGGGAATTCCACGAGCTTCTTCTTGGGAGTAGTTCCAGCCTTTTCGAAATGGCCCTTCAGGGCCGCGCTGGTGCGTTTCTCTTTCTTTTCGTCATAGGCAAGCTGCACGGCGGCATAACCGTCGGTTTCCACGGTGCGAACCTGCGTGACAACACACGGACCAGCCTCAATGACGGTGCACGGGATATTCTTCCCGTCGGCACCGAAGACGGAAATCATTCCGACTTTCTTTCCAATTAAACCAGGCATTGGTGTTTGTTAATTAATTGTTACTTAATAATTTAGCCCGCAATTGGAGGCCACTCGGGCACAATTGCGGACCGCAAAGATACGGATAATATTTTGATTTACCAAAAGTTATGAACAGCTTTTTAAAGTCCCTCCCCCGAGGGGAGGGGTTTCGGGAGGGGGTAACGTGTACGATTTGACATCGACAGATTCACAATCTGTCGATGTCTGCCCAGCCGAAGCGGGCGGGATAGAGCCAGGCGCGGGAGGTGCGCTCCATGACACCGTAGTCCAGGGAAACCTTGGGGCATTCCACATAGGCCCGCTCCACAAAGACAGGGTCCCCGATGCGGGTTTCCCAGCCCTTGAACATTTCCGTGACCTCCGGGATGTATTTTTCCATTTCCTGGACGATGGTGGCGGCCTTCCAGATGAAGATACCGCTGTTCCAGAAAAACTCCCCGGTGCGCACAAAGACGTCGGCCAGCTCCGGTGAAGGCTTTTCCGTGAAGGTTTTCACCTGCAGCGGACCGGCCATGAGGTGGGCGTTGCGGCCCTCGCGCACCTGGATGTAACCAAAATTCACATCCGGCGTTTTTGGGACGATGCCCAGGGTCATGAGGACATCGTTCTCCTCTACATAATTAAAGGCCTCCCCCAGGGTGTGGGCGAAGAGGCTTTCGTCCCGGATGACCAGGTCCCACGGGGTGGCCACAATGACGGCTTCCGGGTCCCGGGAAAGAAGGGTGTAGGCCGCGTAGGCCATACAAGGGGCTGTTTTGCGGGCCATCGGCTCCGACAGGAGGTTCTCCGGAAGCAGCTCCGGAAGCACCTTGCGGGCTTCATCGGCAAAACGGGCGGGGGTGACCACGAGGATGTGCTCCCGGGGCACCACCCGGAGGAAACGGTCGAAGGTGATACGCAGCTGATAAGGAGAGCCGCTGCCGTCGGCCATAATTACGCAATATCGGTTGTTGGTATTCATTAGTGTATGGTTAGTCTTAAAAATACAGGGGAATCCAGGCCTGGGGAAAATAGCGCACCACGCTTTTTTGCCCGTCGAACAGGACGGACACTACGTCAAAATAGACCTCTTTTCCTGTAAGGTGCTTTTGGGCAAGGTATTGGGTGGCGGCGGCCGTAATGCGCTTTTGCTTGACCACGTTCACCTGGTCCAGCACCGTGGACATAACCGGCGCCGTGCGGGCTTTCACCTCCACGAAGTGCAGGCCATCCGGGCCCTCGGAGACAATATCCAGCTCCAGGTGGCCGCTGTGCCAGTTGCGGTCCAGGATCTGATGCCCGCGGGTTTCCAAAAAATCGCAGGCCAGTTGTTCTCCGCTCTCCCCTATCTTGCTTGTCCTGAGGACATTCATGGTTATTGTTTTAGTCAAATTTTACAACGGTGACGCCGGAACCGCCAAACTGGATGTGTTCATCTGCGACGGACAGGACGCCGGGCACCGTGCGCACGTACTTCTGGATTTCCTCGCGCAGGGCACCTGTTCCCTTTCCATGCAAAATTCGCACCGAAGGAACGCCCAACATGATGGCATCGTCAATATATCGCATGACAATGTCGATGGCATCCGTCACGCGCTCCCCGCGGACGTCCAGCTCCAGCTTGAAGGAAGCCTTGCGCTCACTGATGGCGCTGTCGTACACCTGCCGGGGACGCTCCGCCGGCGCCTTCACCACCGCTTTATACTCATTGGCGGTGATGCGTTCCACGCGGTCCAGCGGGAGTTTGGTGGTGATGTTGCCCACAATCACACTCACGGCCTTGGTGCTCACGGTAGCCACCTCGCCCACCATGCCGTTGTCCTTGATGCGTACCTTCTCCCCCACCTTGAGCGGTGCGCTGCGGAAGGCGGCCATCTTGCGGTCCTGGGCCTCCGCCTGCTCCAGCTGCTGAAGCGTTTCACCGTCGGCACGCTTCTTTTTTCGCACTCGCTCGCGCTCCTTGCGGTCCTTGACGGTCTGCAGTTTCTTGTCAATATAGGCATCCCGTTTGCCGCGGCTGTCCGCCAGGGCACCCAGGAAGCCTTGCAGCTCTGCGCGCGCCTCCTGCGTTTCCTCCTTGCGGGCCTGCGACTCCTTGATGGTTCGGATGGTGTTCTCCACCTGCTTATTGGCCCCGCGGATAATCTTTTCCGCCTCCTCGCGGGCCTCGTCCAGGATGCGGCGGCGCATCTCCTTGATGTCCTCCAGCTCCTTCTCGTAGCGGTCCGTGAGGCCTTCCAGCGTTTTGTCCGTTGCGCGAATCTTGGTGAGTTTCTCGTCCAGGACGCGGCGGCTGCGGGCAATCTTGCGGAGGTTCCGCTCGATGCCCACAAACTGCTCGCCGGCGCGCAGCTCAGCATCGTGCACAATGGGCTCCGGCAGGCCCATCTTCCGGGCCAGTTCAAACGCGAACGAGGAGCCCGGCAGGCCCACTTCCAGCTGGAAGAGCGGCGCCACGGTGGCGGCGTCGAACTGCATGGCCCCGTTCACCACACCCGTCTGGGCCGACGACGCATATAATTTCAGGTTGGTATAGTGCGTAGTGATGACGCCGTACGCGCCGCGGCTGTCCAGTTCATGCAGGATGGCCTCCGCGATGGCGCCGCCGGCCGCCGGTTCCGTACCCGAGCCAAACTCGTCGATAAGCACCAGCGTGCGGCCGTCTGCCACGGCAAGCATGGCGTTCATGTCGGAGAGAAAACTGCTGTAGGTGGAAAGGTCGTTTTCCAGGGACTGATCGTCGCCGATGGAGACCATCATGCGGTCGAACACAGGCAGTTCCGAGCTTTCCGACGTAGGGATGAGCATGCCCCACTGGAACATGTACTGCAACAGGCCCACGGTTTTGAGGCACACGCTCTTGCCGCCGGCGTTGGGGCCGGAAATGAGCAGGATGCGCTTTTCCGGGGTGAGTTCCACGGTAAGCGGGACAATGGCCTTTTTCTCCTTCCGGAGGCTCTTTTCCAGCAGCGGATGGCGGGCTTTGCGCAGGTTCAGGGTGCCGTCTTCCGACACCACCGGCATGCCTGCAATATAGTCCAGGGCCACATAGGCCTTGGCCATGTTGAAGTCCAGCTCGCCCACAAACGTGGCCCCGGCAATAAGCTCCGGGATGTACGGACGCAGAAATTCCGCAAACTCGTACAGGATTTTGGCAATCTCGCGGGTTTGAGCAAAATGCAATTCCGCAATCTCGTTCTGCAGCGCTACAATCTCCGCCGGCTCCATGAAGGTAGTTTTGCCGGTGGCACTCTCATCGTACACAAAGCCCTGGAAGGCCCTTTTCCGGGCCGATGTCACGGGAATGAGCATTTTGCCGTCGCGGATGACCACGGAAGCGTCGGCATCGGCCAGTCCCTCCTGCTGCGCCTGGCGCAGGATGGCGTTCATCCGCTTGGAAACGTTGATTTCCTTGTCCTTGATGCTCCGGCGAATCTGGTACAGCTGGTCCGAGGCGGTGTCCTTGATGTCCCCGTGGCGGTCCAGGATGGCGTCGATGCGCCGAATCACCTCCACCGGAGCCTGAATGCCCGCCGCCAGGTGCTGCAAATTGGGATAAATGCCCTCCTTCACCGTATGGAAAAAGTGCAGCGCCTTGCGGAGCGTGTCCAGCAGCGTGCGCAGTTTACCCAGGGAAAGCAGGTCGATGGAAGCGTTTTTGGCAATGGGCTCCAGGAAAGGAAGGGCGTCGATGTAGCCGGCCGTAGGGAAACCGTCCTCGAACATGAGGATAAGGCGCATTTCGTCTGCCAGGAGGTGCCGGCGGCGGATTTCCTCCCCGCTGGTGCTGAATTCCTCCTCCGCCACGCGGGCGGCGGCATATTCCGTGGAACAGCGCGCGCCAATGGCGGCCCGCACCTTGTCAAATCCCAGTTTGCTTTCCAGTCTTGCGTCCATTTATTCCTCCTCGTTCATGACGCTGCTCAGCAGTTCACGTAAATCCTTCATGGTGGCGACGGTATGGATTTCTCCTCCGCGCACGAAACTCACATGGCCCGTTTCTTCGGAAACCACCAGAATATCTGCATCCGTGTCCTCGCTCAGGCCGATGGCGGCGCGGTGCCGCATGCCGTAATGGGCGGGGATGTCCGTGCGGTTGGTCATGGGCAACTGGCAGCGGGCGGCGGCAATGTGGTCTCCCACAATGATCATGGCGCCGTCGTGCAGGGGCGAATTCTTGAAGAAAATATTCATGATGAGCCGCCGGTTGATATCGGCCTCAAAACGGTCTCCGGTGTTCATGTATTCTTCCATGGAACTCTTGTGCTGCAGGACAATGAGGGCACCGGTTTTCTCCGCGCTCATGGCCCGAACGGCCTCTCCCAGCTCCTCCACGCTCTGGCGGCCCATCTTTTCTTCCTTCACGCCCAGCAGGCGGTTGAAGATTTGGCCGCTGCGGCGGGCGATGCCGGAACGCACGGCCAGGCGGTTGAGCGTATGGCGGATTTCCGGCTGAAACAGGATGATGACGGCCAGCACACCCACGTCCAGGAGGGTGTTCATGAGCACGGTCATCATGCGCATGTTCAGGGCGCTGACCACCGCCTGGAGCACCAGCATGAACACCAGTACCAGCACAATGTTCAGGACGGTGGAATCTCCCTTGATGCTGCGGATGAGCAAAAAGATGATAATGGCCACCATGGCGATGTCCAGTATGTCTGCCCAGCCAAAACTGAGGAAACTCCATATTCCCGTCGATTGCAACAACATAGTTTACAAATGTACATAAAATCTTTCGATTTTAGGCCAGTTGTATAAAAATCAAGACCGCTGTCTTATCTTTGTAGGCGAGCGGTCGTCGCCTCTCGGCGCGCCGCAATAGTATAATGTTTAACGGGCT
>Ga0256405_10001403_pt1 | contig 65881 bp, 45 predicted proteins | sample RumenRJG_02DNA_FD_189096 | JGI IMG/M metagenome (GOLD analysis project Ga0256405, IMG submission 189096) | Bovine rumen microbial communities from Lethbridge, Alberta, Canada - RJG_02 | ecosystem: Host-associated > Mammals > Digestive system > Stomach > Rumen | place: Canada: Alberta... | reverse complement strand
TGCTCAGAAAACTATGAAAAACACCGAGGGAGTGCCTCGCGGCAGGGGGCTCGCAGCCCCCGAGAGCGGTGTCTTGCTTGTCTTTTCTTATCGTTAGCAGCTGCAAACATAGTAACTGTGTTTATTTTATTCGCAGCAGATCCCGGGTCAAGCCCGGGATGAGGGGGCTCTACACTCTAAACCCCAACCCCTACACTCTACACTCTACACTCTACACTCTACACTCTAACCCTAAACTCTAAACTAAATAGTGGAGATAAGATAAAGTAAGCTGAGCAACGTTTTTTCTTCCTTGAGTTCTTCACGCAGGGTTTGTATCAGTCGGGCCTTGCGCTTCTTGATGGTTTCCGGCGACAGGCTCAGCAAAGCGGCTATCTCCTTGTTTTTCATCCCCTGCTCAAAACTCAGGTCGAAGATCTGCCGCAGTTCGTCAGGCAAACGGTCGATTGCCTGGAAGAGTTTGTCTAATGTCTCTTGCAGGATATACTGATTGGTAAAATCCTCTTCCACCAAATCCTTGGTTTTAAGATACCTGTTGTGACGGTCGTCTTTCCGATAGATAGAGATGATCTCATTGTGTATGCAACTGAGGAGATAGGATTTTACCTGTAGGATAGAGTCAAAATCCTTCCTGCTGTGGTACAACTTGTAGATAGCCTCCTGCACACAGTCCTCTGCCAGGAATACACGATTCTCACCTAACAGACGGGTAGCGTATCTTAGGAGCGAAGGGTAGTATTCCATATAAAACGATGCTATATGGCCTTCTTGAAATTCTTTCAGGATGCTTTCACTTACTCTCATCTCTATGCCATTGGAGGATATTGAGCAAAATCACACTAATATATCGATACAAATATAATGTTTTTTATAATAGGTTATGACGTTTTTTCATAAAAAATCACTTTTTTGATACCCCAAATGGTGTTTATGGCGTGTAACTGATATAAAAGAGTAGAAAAATCATGAATAAAACTGAAAATTACCATTATATCTCTGACCTTCTCCTGAAGGAGGCTACGGGAACGCTTACTGATGCTGAGCGGCAGGAGTTAAGTGCCTGGAAGGCGGATGACGCCCATCGTGAGCAGTTGTCGGAATGGATGCGCGACTACGGTTTCCTGCAAGAGGAATACCGGGCTTGGAAGTCGGTTAACGTGGAGAAGGCTGTTCATGAGATGGAGCAGCGGATCCAGGGTGACAGCCATGAAGAGCCGTCAGCTAAGAAGTCGCCCCAGATATCCTACTTACGGATCTTCAGATATGCGGCGGCTGCGCTCATCCTCGTGGTGGCGGGTGCTGCCCTTTGGTACACGCAATACACGAAGGTGACACCACCGGAGATTTCTGAGGAGGTGCAGACGGCGATGGTGCTGAGCGAGAAGAGCGGCAGGAACGAGGCAGAGGTTGTCAGTATGAACAACCATACTAAAAGTGCGCTCACTACGGAGGAGCAGACGTATTACCATGTGGATGCTGATTTCGTGGAGCAGTTGTTTGAGGCGAAGCGCGTCACCACCTATCATAATAAGGAATATTGGGTGACACTCGATGACGGCACGGCCGTACACCTGGACAATAACAGCCGGTTGATCTATCCGGAGAAGTTTGGCGACAGTCGTGAGGTGATCCTCGAGGGCACCGCCTACTTCATGGTGGCACATGATAAGAGTCGCCGTTTTGTGGTGCATACGCCGCAGGGTGACGTGAAGGTGTATGGTACGGAATTCTTTGTCACCAACCACCCGATAGCAGAGAAGGAGCAGGCTGCCTTGCAGGTGGTGCTGGTAAAGGGTAGTGTGGGCATTACTCCTTCAAATGGCAGGGAGACGATGATCAAGCCCGGTCAGCAACTCTGCATCCGAGGCAATGGGGTAGAGGTGGAGGATGTCGATCTGACACCATTCATCTCCTGGAATACCGGCACGTTCTCATTCCGTTATGAGCCGTTGGAGCATGTCACCGACGTGCTGGCACAGTGGTATGACGTGGAGTTCAGCTTTGCCGACAAAGAGATCAGTGAAAAGCCTGTCGTGGGTGATTTCGACCGGTATGAGCAGTTTGAGAATATCCTCAATGCCTTGTCGAAGACCATGGGCTTTTCTTTCGAACAGAAGGGAAGACATGTTACCATCAGGAAATAACATATATAACATCTATAGAGCCATTTATTACTAATTATTAATAACTGAGTATGGAACAAAAAGCAACCAGTAAAAACCGTATTCTCTTATTGCTTTTGCTCTCTCTCTGGGCAATGATACCATGGGGCGGGCAACTGTCTGCGCAAAACGTGCAGAAGGAGAATCTGACACTGGAGATGAGGAATGTCACGATCGACCAGTTGTTCTCTCAAATCAAGAAACAGACTGGCTACAACTTCGTGATCAGTGGCGAATTGGCCAAGTCCTTGCCTAAAGTCAGTGTGAATGCACAGAACCGCCCGGTGCGGGAGGTCCTGAATCAAGTTCTCGGTAAAATCGGATGTGCCTACGACATCAGTGGGCGTACGATTACTGTGTATCGTAAAATCTCAGATAACCGTGACCGTACGATTGCCGGATATGTGCGCGACAATACCGGCGAACCGATGATCGGCGTATCTATCGGCATCGGCGACAGCAGGGTGGCCGCCGTTACGGACGACAAGGGTCATTTCACGATGAAGATCCCTACCGATGCCTGTTACCTGAAATTCTCGTATGTGGGTATGAAGACCATCATGGAACCGATACCTGCGGGCACCGCCACCCTGCAGCGGGATATCGTGATGACTGATGACAACCAGCTCGGCGAGGTGGTGGTGACGGGTATCTTCACCAAGGCAAGGGAAAGCTATACCGGTGCCGTTACCACCATTGACAAGGAGGAACTGGATCTGCACAAGGGACAGAACCTGTTGCAGACGCTGAAGACCATCGATGCCTCGCTGAACTTTCAGGTGAACAACCTTGCGGGTAGCGACCCTAACACCCTCCCGCAGATTACCATCCGTGGTAATTCCAGTCTTCCGATGAGCGTCACCGAGTTCAACCGCTCAACCAGCAACTCTGTCAATACGCCGCTCATCATCCTCGACGGTTTTGAGATCAGGTTGGAGAAGCTCATGGACTACAACGATGATGAGATAGAAAGCATCAATATCCTCAAGGATGCCGCTGCCACCGCCATCTATGGCTCGCGCGGTTCTAACGGTGTCGTCGTGGTCACCACCAAGCAACCCGAGAGTGGGCGCCTGCGCATCAATGCTGAGGTGGGTGTCGATATCGAGGCTCCCGACCTGACGAGCTATGACTACCTGAACGCCAAGGAGAAATTGGAACTGGAAAACTCGTTGGACATGTACTCGGCCAAATATACCGCCAACGACTACAACTTCCAGGAGCATTACAATACAAAACTCAAGAGGGTGCTCTCTGGTGCCTCTACCGACTGGCTCAACAAACCTGTACATACCGGTGTGGGAACCCACTACAACCTGCGCTTGGAAGGTGGTAGCCGTGAGTTCCGCTGGGCTTTCAGCGGTAACTACAAGGATATTGAGGGTGCCATGAAGAATTCCTACCGTCGCTCGTTCAACGGAAGCATCCAGCTGACTTACATGCTGAAGAACGTCACCTTCAAGAACTACACCACGCTGGGACTCGTACGTTCTCAGGAGAGTAACTACGGTGCTTACAGTGATTACGTGGCAAAGCAACCCTATGATATACCTTACGATGAGAATGGTCAGTTAGTGCCCAACTTCGAGCACTTTCTCGGTCCGTCACAGGGTCCGGGGCGTGCCAATCCTTTATATGACGCAGAGCTGAATACGATCAATAAGTCTGGGCACGAGACGCTGACCAACAACTTCGCCATAGAGTGGCAAATCATTCCCGATCTGAAGTTCCGCGGACAGTTTGGCATCAGTAAGCTCAACAATACGAGCGACTACTTCTTGCCGGCCGAGCACTCCACCTTCACCACCAGTCAGGTTTACAGCAGCGATGAAGGATTCTTGCGCCGGGGATTATACCGCTACGGAACCGGCAACGGATACAACTACGACGGTAACGCCACACTGGCCTACAGTCATGTCTTTGCCGACAAGCACCTGCTCTATGCCGGTGCCGACTACTCCATCTCGGCCAGCGACAACTTATCGTATTCGTTTACAGGCGAGGGTATAGCCGACAGCGATAACCCCTTCTTGGGCAATGCCCGTCAGTATCTGAAAGACGGTTCGCCTGTGGGAAGCAAGAGCAAGTCGCGCCGTGTGGGATTCACAGGTAACATCAACTACACCTACGACTCACGCTATTACGTGGATATGTCATACCGTGTGGATGGCAGTTCCACCTTCGGCAGCGATAAAAAATGGGCACCTTTCTGGTCATTGGGCCTCGGATGGAACTTGCATAATGAAAAGTTCCTCAAGGGTAATCCCGTGCTGAACATCCTGCGCCTGAAGGCATCTATCGGTGAGACAGGTTCGCAGATGGGTAGCGGCTCCGGTGCCAGCACCATCTTCCAGTCGATCACCAGCAGTAAGTACATGAACTGGAACGGTTCTCAGCTTACCGCATGGGGAAACCCCGAACTGACATGGCAAACCACCCGTGAGCTGAATGTCGGTACGGAGTTCGGCATGTTCAAGGGACGTCTGAAGGGTGAGTTCAACTTCTACGACAAGAAGACCTCGAACCTGCTCTCGTATATGGACCTGCCCAGCAGCATGGGTATCAACAATTATATCGCCAATGTGGGCGAGGTGAAAAACCGAGGCTGGGAATTGGCTCTCAGCGGTTATCCCATCCGTGACATGCGCCATGGCTTTACCTGGATGATGACCGGACAGTTGGTTTACAATAAGAGTTGGATATCCAAGCTCTCCGAGTATGTCAAGGCACAGAACGAGGCTTACCGCGAGCAGAATGTTGATGTATCAAACCTCTTCTATGAGGGATATCCCCAAAATGCGATCTACGCCGTGAGGTCATTGGGCATCAGTCCTTCCACCGGCGAGGAAATTTATCTGGACCGCAACGGTAACGTCACCGACTCATGGAAAGCCGGCGATAAGGTGTTCTGTGGACAGTCAGACCCCAAGTATCGCGGCAACTTCAGCAATATCCTGCGCTACAAAGGATGGACGCTGAACTTCACCTTCACTTATTACTGGGGCGGCTACCGCTACAACAGTACCCTGCTTAATAAGGTAGAGGTGACAATTGAACAGCTGAAGAACCAGAATGTTGACCGACGTGCGCTGACCGACCGTTGGATGAAGCCCGGTGATGTAACCTTCTTCAAGGGGTACAGCAACACCCAGACCCGTGCCACCTCGCGCTTCGTGATGAAGGACAACGTACTCGAGCTCTCGTCTGCCAGTCTCCAGTACCGTTGGGAGACCGACTGGCTGCGCAAGCATCTCAGCATGCAGACGATCATCTTCGCCATCAATACAAGCGACCTCATACACTGGGGCTCCATCAGACAGGAGCGTGGAACCAGTTATCCATATGCACGCAACATACAAGGCAGCATCAAACTGCTGTTCTAAGTGAATTGACAACTGATAATAATGGATGATTATGAATACCAAGATATATAAAGTAAAAGGTTTAAGGTTTAAGGTTCAAGGTTTAAAGGTGATTCTGCCTCTATTCCTTACGGCTCTTTTGCCTTTATTTGCTTCATGCAACGACTGGCTCGATGTGCGTCCTGACACGGAGCAGAAAGAAGACGGACAGTTCTCTACCGAGAAAGGTTTCCAGTCGGCTCTGGCGGGATGCTACATCCAGATGGCCTCCACCAATGCCTACGGACTGAGGCTGACCATGACCAACATCGAGGAACTGGCCAACCTGTGGTTTATCAACCCGGGCACTTCACAGAACGATGCCAAGGCGTTGAGCAGCCACGACTATGAGAGCGATTATTCCAAGTCGGCTGTCATCAGTATATACACGGCACTCTTCAAGACCATCGCACAAGCCAATCTCATCATCGAGAATGCCGATAAGAACAAGGATGCGTTTACCACCCCACGTATGCACGATATCATTAAGGGTGAGGCTCATGCCATACGTGCCTATTGCCAACTTGACATCCTTCGCCTGTTCGGCCAAGTGCCGCAAGCGGGCAGTACACCGGTAAGCCTGCCTTATTCTGAGACCGTAGGCATCTACGATATGCCCAAATACTACGACTTCGGCAACTACGTCAAGAAATTGGAGAGCGACATTACCCAGGCAGAGCAGCTGCTCCGGGAAAGTGATCCCGCCATGATCTACCCTTACAACCGTACTTACGTGACGGGAGAGGAGTACGAGAAAAATTCGTTCCTTATGTATCGCCAGATGCGACTGAACTATTGGGCTGTCCGTGCCCTTCACGCTCGCATGGCACTTTACACCGGCGACAAGGGTACCGCCCTCAGCATCGCACGTGAGCTTATCGGAGCCAAGTTGCCCGACGGCACCCTCGTACGCCCGATGAGCGGTAAGAAAGACTACGACATGGGTTATCTGGCATGTCCCAACGAGTGTTACTTCAGCATCAGCAAGTACGACATCAGGAGCTATATCGATGGCTACTTCACCGACAACGAGGAGCGTATCATCGGTACATACAACAGCAACACGCTGGCCCTGACACAGGCTATGCTGTCCGAGCTCTTCGACGGAGAGAATATGGACAGCCACAACCGTTACACCACCCTCTGGAACCAGCGGCTCAAGGATGACAGTAACAACATGTGGGTAGGCTTCATGCGCTACAGCTATGATGACGACAATGTGCAGAACAAATCACTCTACTATCAGATCATCCCCATGCTCCGTACGTCGGAGATGTACCTCATTGTCATGGAAACGTCTGACGACCTGGCTGAGGTGAACAGTCTGTACAATACCTACATGGTGGAGCGCAACGTGGGAACGGCACAGCCTTTCACTTCGCTGACCGATGTCCGTACGTGGATAGAGAACGAGTACAGACGCGAGTTCTACGGAGAGGGACAGATGTTCTTCACTTACAAGCGACTGGGCGAGACTGCCATCAAGTGGCTTAGCACGCCCGCCACGGAAGCTACCTACGTGCTGCCATTACCGGAAACGGAGTACGACCCCGACAAGTCGTGAAAAGAATAACAAATCATCAAAACCTTTAACGCATTATGAATATCAAGAATATCACATATCTGGTCGTGGCAGTCGCATTCGCATGCTGCGCCCAGTCCTGCGAGAAGGAACTGGAGAGCTACTCCCATCAGGACTCATACCTGAATTTCCGCTTCCAGAAGTCCAATGGTGACGATATGCTCAACAGCGAACTGGAATCCTCCAGCTCCGTTGCTAACACACCGGTACAATACAACTTCAAGACCCACGGCGCCATCCAGCAGGACACCATCTGGCTACAGGCAAAGTATATTGGCTTCGTGACCGACTATGATCGTGAATACGCCCTGGAGCAGGTCGAGGTGCCGGGAGTAGATAATGCCGTGGCAGGTACCGACTACGTGGCTTTCGACAGTCCGGAAGCCCAGCGTGTCATGGTGGTCAAGGCTGGTGAGAGCACCTTCCTGGTGCCTGTTATCCTGCTGCGCAGCAGCGCCCTGCAATCGAAAGATGCCGTACTGAAAGTGCGCTTCAAGGAGAACAAGAACTTCAAGAATGGTTATTCCAACATGCAGACACGCATCATCAGTTTCACCGACCGGTTGATGAAGCCTGCCGTCTGGGACCAGTTCAACCTGAATCTGCTCTTCGGTAACTATGGCGACGTGAAGTTCCAGCTGATGTTGGAATGGAGCGGACTGTCGTGGAGCGATGAGTTCATCACCGAGATGTACACCACCGATAAAGCCTATTTCGACTATCTGTCGGCATTGTTCAAGAAACGTCTGGCACAAGAGAATGCTGAGCGCCAGGCCAGGGGCGAGGATGTATGGCGCGAGGCCGATGGCACGGTCATCACCTTCAGTCCGGCATTGCCGCCGCGTCCATAACCTGATTATTAACATAATAAGATTGTAACATTATGAACAAGAATATCATAACTATAGTCCTGGCGATGCTGCTGCCTTTGGCCGTGGCGAGCTGCTACAGCGACGACAGTTCCCTGGGCGATCCCGCCAGCGTGAAGTCCATCGAGATCAAAGACATCCCGCCACAGTCTGCCGTCTCTTTCGCCGGCAAGACGCTGACCATCACACCGGAGATTACGACCGACTACCCGGAGTCTGACTTAAAGTACACCTGGTACATCTACGTGGCCAACTCGTTCGAAGAGGCTCATTTCCGTGACGTACCCATTTGCTACGAGCGTGATCTGAATTATGAGGTGAACCTCAGTTCGGGCACTTACGTCTTGGTGCTGGAGGTGAAGTCGGAATCTACCGGCTATGCCCGCTACACCCGTACCCAGCTGAACGTGGCCACCGAGTTCTCTGATGGCTTCTATATCCTTAAGGAAACAGCCGACGGCAAGAGTGAGATCGATCTGATTACCAACAGCGGATTCTCCACGGATATCCTGACGAAGATGTCGGGCGAGCCCATGAACGGTACGCCCCTGTCGCTGGCGATGGTCTATCAGCAGCAGTACGTCAACCCTGACAATAACCAGATGGAGCTGACCAATATGCTTAACATCTTCACCACCGCCGACTACCGCGCCTACCGCACCGAGGATATGAAGCAGATATTCGACTACAGCACCATCTGCTACGCGGGCGAAGGGAACGATGATGTTTACTACAACATGTCCAACGGCTCTAACTGCTTCTTCATGACCTCGAAGAAGGGTATCAGCTTCAAGTCGTCTTCAGGAACCAACTCCCGCTCAACCGGAAAGTTCGGACTGCCTGCCGTAGAGGAAGACGTGGACAAGCACATACAACTGCTTAACTGCGGTCGTATGGGCATGGCCTACTGGAGCAATACCAAACACGGTGTACGCTACCTGAACAGCACCGGCACCCTGTCAACCGACGTTACGTCAGATCCTACCGGCGCCCAGGTCTGCATCACCAGCGGCATCAACCGTATTGGTGGCGTGGAGAACGTCTGGTTCCTCTCTGAGGATAAAAACAGAAAGCAGCGTTACCTGCATCTGGTGAGCAACATGGGTGCCCTCCGTCAGACGATAGAGATCAATCCGGCTACCCACCTCGCTAAGGCTTCGGTCATCGCTGCCTGCGGAGGAAGTGCCTCATACATCTATTGTGTGGACGGCGGCAAACTGTATGCCTACGGATGGGCTAATAACAACGAGATTGAGGTTGCACTGCCCGGTCTGTCGTCTAACATCGCTTATGTTACCAACCAGTGGTTCTGGATAGCAGGCTTCGGCGACACGACCTACAACTTCGACAATCTCATTGTCGGTACGCAGTCGGGCGATTCCTATACGCTCTATTTCTTCGACAAGCTGGTTGGTGGCGTGCCTACCGCCGAGGCATACCGCACGGTGTCGGGCACAGGAAAGGTGCGCTATATCCGTCGTGCCACACCGGTAGCGGTGTCTAACCTGATTATGACATCACCGACGGCCATGCGTGCCATGCCGATCTTCCCCACCAGCGAGTAACGCTTCAGAACTCTCTCTCGTTATTCTTCTCGTAAGAATATACTCTCTAATCCATGCGACAAGCGTCGCATGGATTTTTTATTCTCCTTCTCCTTCTCCTTCTCTTTCTATATTCCTTTTATCCACCTTTTACCCAGATATGGTCAAAGGGACTCAATCAAAATTCAAAGGCGAATGATAATTGCCGAAGGTAAATGACAAAGTGGTAAGTAGTCATTATTGTTTTGTGACTCAAACTATACCACTTCTTCCATTGGAGATGACCAATGCTTTGGGTGATTTTAGTCATAACGGAGGGGGTGAAATAGTGATTACTGACACAAGCAGTAATACTAACGGACAACTAGAACTATGGTCAACTCAAAACTCTGCACTCTACACTATGCACGATGAAAAATAAATGGGGTTTTCCTTTGGTATTCCTATTGTTTTTCGTATCTTCGCCACAACAAAGACAAGAAGATGATGAGAAAGAATATCGCTTATTTCCTCGCCGCCATCCTGACCCTCGCGGGCACGATGACAGGCTACGCACAGAAAGAGAGTGTGCAACCGTATTTTGAATTGGGTCAACTGCCCAAGCTGATCAATATCATGCCGGCGCCACCGGCCTTCGACAGTCCGGAGTTTGCTAACGATATCGTGCGCTACGGCTGGGGGAAGCAGCAGCGGCAGGACAGTGCCCGTGTGGCCATGGCCATCGCCGACGCGGAGTGGGACGACATGACGAGGCTCTTCGGGTTGTGGAAGGATGCCTTCGGACTGGAGATCAGCCCGACGGGTACCCCGGAGATCTATAAGTTGCTGGTGAACAGTCTGGCCACCACCGACCCGATGCGTAAGGAGACGAAGGCGTTCTATCACCGTCAGCGCCCCTTCGAGCGTTTCGACGATACGATGCCGTCGCACGAGGAGGATGAGTTGCGTGGTGAGGGTAGCTATCCCTCGGGACATAGTCTGCGCGGCTGGGGCATCTCGCTGTTGCTGGCACAGATAGCCCCCGAGCATGCCGACGCGATCTACCGTCGTGGGTGGGACTACTGCAACAGTCGTGTTATCGTGGGTGCCCATTGGCAGAGTGACGTGGATGCCAGTCGCACGGCCGCCAGCATCGGTTTCTGTGCCCTGCAGGGAAGCCGGGAGTTCCTTGCCCAGATGAGGAAGGCGCAGGCGGAATATGCGGAGAAGACGGCGGGACGTGTCAGTACCGACGACAACAGTCAGTTTGTGAATATCAGCGATGCCGTGCCCGACGCCATCCTGGAGATCCGTTATTTCAGCACTTACAATTTCGTGGGTGCGCGCATCGACGGTTATGAGGAGCCCACGGCATTGCTCACCAGGCAGGCTGCCAAGGCGCTCAGGGCGGTGAGCGACGATCTGCGCAAACAGGGTTACCGACTGAAGATCTACGACGCTTACCGTCCGCAGAAGGCGGTGGATCACTTCGTGCGCTGGGCGGCCGACCTGGGTGCCAAGGAGATGAAGACGTACTTCTATCCCGACCTCGACAAGAGCGTGCTCTTCGTGCAGGATTATATCGCGGAGAAGAGCGGTCATACGCGCGGAAGTACCGTGGACCTGACCTTGTTTGACATGAGGACGGAGAAGGAGGTGGATATGGGTGGCACGTTCGACTGGTTCGGTCCGGAGAGTCATCCCGACTTCTGTGGCAATCCCAAGACGGGCAGATATACGGGCGACAACAGTAAGAGTCCTACCGGCAGGAAGATTACCCCGGAGCAGTTCCGCAACCGTATGATCTTGCGCAAGGCGATGCTCGCTCACGGTTTTACGCCGATCGATTCGGAGTGGTGGCATTTTACGTTGAAGGACGAGCCTTTCAAGGATACGTACTTCACGTTCCCGGTGAGGGGGATTGGGAAATGAAAAATGGAAAATGGAGAGTGGAAAATTAATGGGATAGGGGTGCTGTGAAAGAATTAAAACACAGAGAAACCGAGGTACGGAGGATTAGTGAAGAGTGAAGAGTGAAGAGTGAAGAATCCAATTATTAATCTATTTCAACACAGAGGTACGGAGGATTAAGTGAAGAGTGAAGAGTGAAGAGTGAAGAATCCATAGTTCATAGTGCATAGCCCTGTAAGGGCGATAGAACATAGGCGGGGTGCGTAAGCCCCCGTAATGAAGAATAATTAAGAATTATATAGCCCGTTAGGGCGACAGATCATAGGCGGGACCGCAGTTATATTTCAACACAGAGACACAGAGGCACGGAGGATTAATTATATTATCTCTGTATCTCCGTCTCTCTGTGTTTTAATTCCTTCGCAGAGCTCTAAATTCTTCACTCTTCACTCTTCACTCTTCACTCTTCACTTAAAAGAGTAAAACGTAAAACGTAAAATGCGTGTTATTTCAGCAGTTCGTCGAGGATGGTGTAGAAGGTGGGATCCTCACCGACTACGATCTTGGCGATCTTTCCCTCGGGCGAGATGATCACCTTGGTGGGGAAGGCTTTCACGCCGTACATCGTCGTTACCTGGTCGCCTGTGCCACGGTTCTGGCGCACATGCTTCCACGGACAGTTGTGCTTCTCTACGGCAGCCTTCCAGCGTGCCTCGGTATCGTTGCAGTCAACACCCAGGATCTCGAGCTTGTCCTTGTACTTGCCGTAGTACTCTGCCATCTCGGGGAATCCCTTGATGCAGTTGATACACCATGATCCCCAGAAATCCAGTACCACATACTTGCCGCGCAGGTCGGAGAGCTTCAGGGTAGAGCCATCCAGTGCCGGCAGGGAGAACTCGGGAGCGTCTTGTCCCTCACTGACTGTCTGCGCATTCATCATCAGGGTGAATGTGAGTGCAGCCATCATCATCATTATCTTTTTCATCTTTCTATTTGTTTGATTGTTTATGATGGTGGCAAAGATAAATAATTTGTACGGATTTTAGTGGGATGCGAGAATGTTTTAAGTTATCTTTATAGAAAAATTACAATTATTAATTTGGCACTTCTTCTATTTATTCGTACATTTGCAATCTGAGGAAATTGAGAATTAAAAGACAGAGAGGGGATTGTCACGGAGGAGATCCCGGGTCAAGCCCGGGATGAGGGACAGCCCTGCAAAGAGGGTAATATCTCTGTAACGTTGTGTCTGATTATCAATAAAAGAAAGTTTTTAAAAAGTACTATTATATGGAAAGAACATGGAGATGGTTTGGCAAGAAGGATAAGATTACGCTTGCCATGCTGAGACAGATTGGTGTGGAGGGTATCGTGACGGCGCTGCACGATGTGCCTCTGGGTGAGGTATGGACGCGCGAGAAGATCCATGAGTTGCGTGCGTATATCGAGAGTTATGGCATGCGCTGGAGCGTGGTGGAGAGTCTGCCGGTGGTGGAGACCATCAAGTATGGCGGTCCTGACCGTGACCATCAGATAGAGGTGTACAAGGAGAGTCTGCGTAACCTCTCTGCCGAGGGTATCCACTGCATCTGCTATAATTTTATGCCGGTGCTCGACTGGGCGCGTACGGACTTGCTGCATGAGAATCCGAACGGAGCCACGAACCTGTATTTCAACTATGCGGAGTTTGCCTACTTCGATATCTATATTCTGAAGCGTGAGGGTGCCCGTGAGGAATGGGCACAGTTTAAGTTCCCTGCAGGGGTAGGCGAGGGCCGTGACGTGCTGGCCGAGGCTGATGCCCTGGCGAAGACAATGACACCCGAGAAGGATCACCAGTTGGTGGAGAATATCGTCATCAAGACACAGGGTTTCGTGAGTGGCAACTTCAGTGAGAACGATGAGGCTCCGGTGCAGAAATTCCGTGAGTTCCTGGATCTGTACAAGGGTATCGACAAGAAGCAGCTTCGTGAGAACATGAAGTATTTCCTCGAGGCGATCATGCCGGTGTGCGAGGAGTGCAATATGAATATGTGTGTGCATCCTGATGATCCCCCTATCGAGATCTTAGGTTTGCCGCGCATCGTGCGTACCGAGGAGGATATCCAGTGGTTCCTGGATGCTGTGCCCAATAAGCATAACGGACTGACGTTCTGTGCCGGTTCGTTGTCGGCAGGTGCTTATAATAATGTGGTGGAGTTGGCGAAGAAGTTTGCTTCACGTACACACTTCGTGCATCTGCGCTCTTGTCATATCTTCCCGAATGGTGACTTCACCGAGGCTTCGCACCTGGGTGGCCGTGCCGACCTGATCGAGCTCTGCAGGATCTTCGAGCAGGAAAATCCGCAGTTGCCGATGCGCGTGGATCATGGTATGACGTTTACCGATCAGCCTGGCGGCATCTTCGATGAGTCGGGTCATGGTCATAATGCGGGTTATACGCTGTTGGGAAGAATGTTTGCGCTGGGTCAGGTGCAGGGTATCCTTGCCACAGTGGATCGTGAGTTGGGCATTGAGTATAAGCAGCCGGGATTTTTTGATTAAAGGAGATTTAAACACAGAGTTACAGAGTCACAGAGGTTTTTTTTATGGAGCAAAAGAACCATCTTACAAGTTCAGAACTTGAGCAATATAATAATATAACAAGGAAAATAATAGGTGCAGCAATAGAAGTTCACAAAGAACTTGGTGCTGGATTATTAGAGTCTGCATATGAATATTGTTTAAGATCTGAGCTTGTAAATCAAGGATTGAAGGTTGATACTCAAATAGATTTACCCCTTTATTATAAAGGTGTTCCAACCGGAAAATTCTATAGAATTGATATGATGGTTGAAGATAAAATAATCGTCGAACTTAAAGCTATTGATGCTATTTTGCCAATTCATGAGGTACAACTTGTAACATATTTGCGTTTGACGCAGAAAGTAGTTGGTTTAATCATTAATTTCAATGTTGCAGTGTTAAAAGATGGTATAAAACGGAAAATCAATGCTGTTATAGATTATGATGGAATTAAGTCTATAAGAGAATAGTTCTCTGTATCTCTGTACCTCTGTGTTGAAAAAAAAATATAAGGTTATGAAGTTAAAGGATATATTGAGTGGCAGCGTGAATGCTGCGGAGTGGGAGGCAAAAGGTTATGAGCTCCCGAAATTTGATATCAAGGCGGTGCGTGAGAAGACCGCCAAGGAACCTACGTGGGTGCACTTCGGTGGCGGTAATATCTTCAGGGCTTTCCCTGCCGCTATCCTGAACGATGCCCTGAATACGGGTGCTTACGACCGTGGTGTGATCGTGGCTGAGTCGTTCGACTACGAGGTGGTGGACAAGGCTTATGCTCCGTATGACAACCTGTCGCTGCTGGTGAGTCTGCAGTCAACCGGCACCATCGAGAAGAAGGTGATTGCCAGTGTGACCGAGGCATTGAAGGCCGACTATCAGTTTGCCGACTGGCAGCGCCTGGTGGAGATCTTCCGTAACCCATCGTTGCAGATGGTATCGTTTACCATCACCGAGAAAGGCTATGGCTTTAACGAGGCTGACTTAGCCCGTGGCTTACAACCCGTCTTTGCGATGGGAAAGGTGTGTGCATTGCTGCTGGAGCGCTTCAATGCCGGACAGTTGCCGGTAACCCTGCAGAGTATGGACAACTGTTCTCATAACGGCGACAAGGTGAAGAACGGTGTCTTTGCCTATGCCGAGCGTTGGTTGGCCGACGGACTGGTGCCGCAGGCATTCGTGGATTATCTGAAGGATGAGACGAAGGTGACCTTCCCTTGGTCGATGATCGACAAGATCACGCCGCGTCCGCATGAGAAGGTGAAGGAGCTGTTGGCAGCCGACGGTTTTGAGGATAATAACTATATCGAGACCGAGAAACATACGTTTACCGCCCCGTTCGTGAATGCCGAGGAGGTGCAGTATCTCGTCATCGAGGATCACTATACCAACGGTCGTCCGCCGCTCAACTTAGGTGGTGCCCTCTATACGACTCGTGAGACCGTTGATAAGGTGGAGACGATGAAGGTGACAACCTGTCTGAACCCGTTGCATACGGCTATGAGTATCTACGGTTGTATGTTGGGCTATACCCTGATCTCCGCCGAGATGGCTGATGAGGATCTGCGTCCGTTCGTACAGAAGTTAGGGTATATCGAGGCTATGCCAGTGGTGGTAGATCCCGGTGTGCTGAACCCCTATGAGTTTATCGGAGCGGTGATCAACCGCAGATTGCCGAACCCGTTCATGCCTGATGCCCCGCAGCGTATCGCTATGGATACGAGTCAGAAGTTGCCGATCCGTTTCGGTGAGACGATCAAGAAGTATGTAGCCCGTGGATTGGATATGTCGAACCTCGTGCTGATCCCGTTGACATTGGCTGGCTATGCCCGTTATCTGAAGGGTATCATGGATGATGGCAAACCGTTTGAGCCGTCACCCGATCCACTGTTGGCTGAGTTGCAGGCTATCGTGGCTCCGCTGGAGATCGGTAAGCAGGAGCAGGACTGGAGTTGTCTGCATCAGTTGTACAGTCGTAAGGATGTCTTCGGCGTGGATCTTTACGAGGTAGGATTAGGTGAGCAGATCGAGGGTATGGTGAAGGAGTTGTTTGCCGGCGAGGGTGCCGTTCGCAAGACTCTTCATAAGTATGTGGCTGCGAGATAAACTTTTTTCTTTTCATTCTCTCTGTTTCGGCAGAGAGAATGAAACAAGAGAGACCATGTTGCACGCTCCGATGTAGAAGAAATATCAACTCTAAGCACTGTGCTGCGGGACTCGCTTCGCTCAAACAGGTCCTCGCACCACCTAAAGGTGCCGTGCTTAGTCGTTGTATTTCTTAGCTACATCTCTCGCTATCGCAACCCTTTAAGGTTAAATGTACTCGGTCAAAGGTCAAAGGCTCCCTTCCCTTCAGGGGAGGGACGGGGTGAGGCTTCTCATTGCGGGCTTGACCCGCAATCTCCTGCGGGAAAATAAAAACAGGGATACAGAGATTCTTCACTCTTCACTCTTCACTTTTCACTTAATCCTCTGTCACTCTGTGTCTCTGTGTTTTATAATTATTATCTTATCCCGCTGTTTTTCTTAAAGAGTACCATGGCGACGATGGGGGCTCCTACGAGGGCGGTGACGCTGTTGATAGGGAGGGCCCCCTCAAAGCCTGGCATGCGGGCGATGAGGTTGCAAACCAAGGCGAGTGCTGCACCGGTGAGCATCACGGCGGGCATCAGGATACGGTGATCGCTGGTGCGCCAGATGGCTCTGCACAGATGGGGCACGGCCAATCCTAAGAACATGATCGGACCGCAATAGGCCGTGACGATGGCCACCAGCACGCCCGAACAACAGATGATCCACGTGCGTGCCCGCTTGATGTTCAAGCCGAGGTTGCTCGCATATTGTTCCCCTAAAAGCAGGAGGTTCATCGACTTGATGAGCAACATCGAGAGGGGGATGAGGATGAGCATGATGATGACGAAGAGATGGATCTGGTTGGCAGACACCTTGCTGAAACTGCCCAGTCCCCAAACCACATACGCACGGATATCCTCTTCCACACTGAAGTATTTCAACACACCGATGATGGCGGTGGCCACATAACCGATCATCACACCGATGATGAGGAGGGTGACATTGCCCTGCACCTTTTGGGAAACCCACAGGATAAGTGTCATCACGGCTAACGAACCGATGATGGCAGCGATGGAGATGACGGCATTCCCCATCATTCCCGTACTGCTCAGTGCCACACCACCGATGCTTCCCGACATTAAGACGACGAGGGCCACACCCAGTGAGGCACCATTGCTGATACCAAGCACCGAAGGACCGGCCAAGGGATTGTGGAAGACGGTCTGCATCTGGAGTCCGCTGATGGCCAGTCCGGCACCTGCCACGATGGCTGTGATAGCTTGCGGCAGTCGGGATTTAAGGATGATATTCCGCCACACTTCCGACTGTGAGGTATCGCCAAACAGTATCTGTATCGTGTCTTGTAAAGGAATTGAGATGCTTCCTATGGCGATGTTCAGGAAGAGGAACACCACGATGAGAATGATGATCAAGAGAAATTTCCAGATGCGCATAATACTTATTCCATCAGTTGGTAATATTTCGGGGTGTAGTCGGGTAGTACATCAGGGTAGAATACTTTGATAAAGTCCTTCAGCACGATGTCGGGTTCCATGGGAGAGAGTTCGCTGACGGGGGTATGACTATATTCGCAGCAGATGATCTTCTTCTGTTTGAAAGCCCGGAAATCACCGTAGTGGGCGTCTTCTTCCATGAGGTTCTCATACGTCTGTTTCTCCTTGCCTTTATTCTGTATCACCCAGTAGTCGCAGTGCTCACCCTGCGCATATACCTGTTCGAAATCGAGGTTTACCCCACCGGTGCGGTCATCGTCAATGAAATATTTTCCTCCGGCATCGTCGATGATCTTGGCGATAAAGCTCTCGCCACCCATGGCATACCAGTTGTCGCCATGCATCTTGCCATAGAATACTTGTGGCTCAGAACCTTTCTTACTGGCGATAAGCGCCTGGGCATCCAGGTAGTTCTTCTCTGTCTCGGCGAAGATCTTGTTGGCTTCCGCCGTCTTACCGGTGAGCATACCGATGAACTTGATCCACTCTGCCTGAGCCAGGGGTGATGTCTCGAAATAACCCATATAGGGGATGAGTGGGATACCGGAGTCTTCTAACTTATCGAAGCCTCCGCGCTTGGAGAGGGATACGAGGATGGCATCGGGATTGCTGGCTAAAACGATCTCATCATCGAAATTACCCTCTTTGCCGATCTTGAGGATCTTTCCTGCCTTCAGACGAGTCTTCAGTTCTTTATCGAATAATCGTTTGGCAGAGGCTATGCCGACGATCTGGTCGAGCGCCCTGAGTTTGAGGAATCCGCTCAGTTGCAGGGATGTCATACAGATCACCCCTTTTACGGGTGTCTCGATGATGGTGTAATCACTGGGAATCCCTTGCGGTTTGCTACCACGAGGCACCAAGGCAAAACGATATATCTTGTCTTTCTCTTCTGCCTCTTCCTCTTGTGGATTCTCGATCTCTACCAACCGATAGTTGTCTTGTGAAGTCACACGGAAACCCTCCGCATATTTCAACTCCAAGGCAGCGGTGTCATTGCTTGCCGTATTATCGGCAGAAACGGTCTTGTTCACTTGTTTACAACTGACAAAGAGCAGTGCGGCCAGTGAGATGAGTAATAAGAAATGTGTTTGTCTGTTCATATAATCACGAATTAATTGTTTTCTAAATGGATGATTTCCCCTTCGTCGGAGATCAGCAGGATATCGAGAGAGCCATCCGGCAATAGCGGGGCGCAATGCTGATAACAATGTCTGAGGATGACTCTTGCCAGTTGTAGCATGTCATCGTGGGGTAGGATGGACCATAGTTCGCGGGCCATCGTGATGGTATTTATCTGTTGGATGCTGCTTTCTGAGCATCCTGCCTCATGAGCCATCTGCAAGAGGAAATCTTTGTTGAGCGTCACCTTATGACTGTGTGTATCGAGATTCCCCTCAGCCAGTTTGACAGCCTTGCCGATCATCACCCCCATGGCCAGATGGCGCACACCCAGTTGGGTGGCCGTACGGATCGTCTCCCCGATGAAGTTGCCATAGTGGATGAAAGCCTGCAGAGGCAAATGGGGATATTGCTTGCGCATCTGATGTTCACTCTTCGCTCCACTGTTGATGACGATCTCCGGGATGACGTTGTCTTCCATGCTGCGAACGACAGATAATCCTACCGACATCTCCTTGTGGATACTCTGCATCCACGCTTCGGCAGAGAAGGGTTTTACGATGCCGCTGGTTCCCACGATGGAGATGCCGTCGACCACCCCTACCCGAGGATTGAACGTCTTGGCGCCCACCTCCCTGCCCAAAGGCACGGTGATGGTAACGATGGCTCCCTTGTCTTTCGGTAATAATGGTTGCAGATTCTCACGGATCATCCGTTGGGGTGTCTCGTTGATGGCCGGTCCTCCGATCGGTAGTCCTAATCCCGGTAGTGTGACCCTGCCGACACCCTCGCCCCCACGGATAAGAATATCTTGGTTTGGATCATCGGTGAGCACCACCTCTGCTTGTATCTCCAAACCGTCGGTGATATCCGGATCATCTCCTGCATGTTTGATGACCGTGGCGGTATTCCCTTCCACACGATCAACCGTTACTTCGATATCCTCACCATCGGGTATTCTCACTATTACCTTATTATAATGTGTCAAAGCAGCTATTGCAGCAGCGGTGGCACAGGTGCCGGTGGTTAGTCCGGTGTGCAGTTCGAAGAAAGTAGGCAACAACTGTTGTATCTTCAGTCGTAAACCATGCGGACCGTTAACGATAAAAACGTCTGAGCCTTGTAGGCCCGGCCTTTGAGGGGGATAAGCCGGGCGTTTGATGGCCAAGAGCCGGGCGTTTAATAGGCGCGCTGCAGCAACCTTCTCAGGAAAGCCTCCACTCACGCCACTCTCCTTGGTGAGGATTGCCTGTGGCTGGAGTCTCTCGATGAGTTGTCGGGTATCTTCCTTCTCGTAATAGACGAGTCGTTCTTGAGGAAATCCATTTCTTTGGGCGATGTCTCTCGACTGGTCACGATCCAAGATCCTGAACCAGCAGGTGTTCTCCTCTTCCTGCCAATAGCCTTTCAGTTTACTGATCGTCTGCACCCCAGTGAGAGCCAATAGTCGGGTAATACCCTGTTGATGGAGTTGGCGGATAGCATCCTCATAGTCATCACACCAACAGATATCCTCATCATGCGGGGGATATTGCCGATCATAACGGATAACGGGGATGTGGCATTGTTCGGCAGCTTGCAGAATGTGGGTATGCAGTAGGGTGGCGAAAGGATGTGCGGCATCGACGAGCAGTCGGATGTCATGATCTTCCACAAACTGTGTCATATCGTCTGCATCCATTCCGCCCGACAATCGTATGCCGTGCACGAGGGTGACATCCTGCTCGTCGTTACGAGTAGAATACCAAAACGGTTGTCCAGCCTCTTCTAATACCTGGGCTGCCCGCCTACCTTCTGTTGTGCCACCGAATACTATAATCATTAACCAATAACCAATTTTTCAACACAGAGTCACAGAGCAACAGAGTTTTACATTACTCTTCTTATAGCCTCTGTACCTCGGTAGCTCTGTGTTTTATTATTTAGTTCAACGCATGATCATTCTTCACTCTTCCGGAAAAGATGGGTAAAGTGCTTATCGTACAACTTAGAGTTTTCACTTCTGTTATCGATGGCTTCTCCTACCACGATCATCGTTGTGAGGGTGAGATGATGACTCTTTACGATGGATGCTAAGTCTTTCAATACCCCTCTGTAGATACGCTGATCCTTCCACGTAAGATGATAGCAGGCTGCCACCGGGGTGTCCTCAGGGTATTCCATGAGCAATTGCTGTTGTACATCATCAACAATGGAGGCGCTCAAGAAGATACACATCGTACTTTGTGAGCGTGCCAAAAGATGCAGTTTTTCTTTCTCCGGCATCGGCGTACGTCCTTCACCACGGGTAAGGATAATCGTCTGACAACGTTCGGGGATAGTAAACTGTGACCTCAGTTCTGCTGCCGCAGCCAAGAAAGAAGAGATTCCTGGCGTGATATGGTAATCCATCTGGTGCTTGTCGAAGAAAGCCATCTGCTCTTGGATAGCTCCAAAGATGCAGGGATCCCCAGTATGCAGTCGGACGATATATTTCCCCCGGTCATAGAAATCCTTCATCAGAGAACACTGTTCCTCAAGATTCATATCGGCAGAGGAACGTACGGTGGCTCCTTCTTTATGGCAGTAAGTCAACTCCTTAGGAACCAGTGACCCTGCGTATAGTATAAGGTCAGCCTGCTCGAGTAGTCTGCGCCCTCTTACGGAAACCAACTCCGGATCACCGGGGCCTGCTCCCACAATCTCGATATGTCCCTGACGAAGATACTTCCTGTCGATAGCCACTGCCACGGTGTAGTTGCTACCTTTCTGTTTGGGCATCAACAACTGTCCGTCGTTCGAACCGAGGATGGCAGCTGCCTCACTCACACTGGCTGTTCCTACGTGTTTGGCAACGACATCTGATGGGGTGGGCACCTCCACCTTATTTAATTCTTCGGCTGTGAAGAATACCACCTCGTTGTTCTCTTGCAGTTGCTTGACAACTGGTTCGTCGGCTTTCACATCGATTGTACACCATCTTTGAATGGCAGGGAATATGCCCTGTCGCTTCACATCCTTCTTGATATTCTCAATAATATCTTCTACCGGTTGTGCCTGATGTGCCAGTCCGATGCCGAAAGTGAGCACCTGTGGGATATACTGTATAGTAGGAATCTGTGTCTTTATCTCACAGACAAAGGGCGATACAATGATCAGCGCCTGGAAGTCTTTCCCATGTATGTCTTCTTCCTTTTGTATGATGGTGACATGGTCGGGTAGGGTGGATTCCAGATAGTCGGTGCCCTTGTCACGGATAGTCATCAAGAGGGCGATGGGTTTCTTATTGACGAAAGCAAAGATCACCTCATTCATGTCGTGATCATCCAACAGTTGCCACCCGAATTGTTTATCCATGGTGTCGAGCGCCCACAGTCCTTGGTTATCACTCTGTGTGGTAATGATGGGCATTGCCCCGAGGGCAGCAGCCAGTTGACGAGTCAGATCATTGGCCCCTCCCTTATGACCGCTCAATACAGAGATGACCTGTTTGCCGGTGCTGTCGATGCACACTACGGCTGGATCGCTCTTCTTATCGGATATCTCACTGGCTATCGTGCGTACACAGATGCCTAATGCTCCGATGAAGATCCATGCATCGTAATCATGGAATCGGTCTTTTACCTCCTGTCGTGACAGTATCTCATTACTGTCATCAAGCAGGCTTTTTATATGTAGAGCCAGTTTCTTACCTTCTTCTGAAACGGCTACGATAGCTCTTCTCATGGTTTTCTGAATTTTAATATTTGTATGGGATGATAATCATTGATGGTTACGCACTGCGGTGGACATAGTTGCATACCCAATTGCTGGGCTGTCTCTTCAAAGATCTTTCTGCTGTCTCTGCGTATGCGCTCATCGGTTGTGCTCTCTGGCAACACACAGTTGTATACCACTACGCCACCAGATGCCAGGTAGTCCACGGCCTTTTCGATGATCTCTTTGAGGTGACCGCCATGTCCACCGATGAAGATGGCATCGGGTGGGGGACATTTCTCTCCTTCTGTTAATCGTGTGTCAAGGTCATCTGCTAAGAAATCGCTGATGACAGATCGTATCCCCGGTGTGCCGAATCTCTTGCTGTTAACCTCCATCAACTGTCGTCCTTCCTCGCGCACCTCAAAAGCCGTTATATAAAGATGTGGAAAGAGGCGTTTGGCTTCGATGGAGATGCTTCCCGTGCAGAAGCCGATATCCCAGAATGATTGTTTGTCTCGTAATTCAAGGGCAGCAAGGGTGAGCAGTCGTATGGGTGCCTTGGTAATCATCTTCTCCCTGCCGTCGAGCAGTTCGAAGTCGGCATCGGGTATCCCCATCGGTGGAATTCTCTTCTCTGTCTTATCCATCTGGAGAATCACGCAGTTGGGTTTCTCGAATGATTGTTGTGCGATCTCCTGAGGACGACCGTTGATGATCCGTTCAAGTTTCTCATTACCCAGATGTTCCCCCACCGTCATGAGGTAGTTGTCATATCCATAGTCTATCATTCTCTGAGCGATAGTCGTTGGTGTGTGCGTGCCATCGGTGAGTATCCCGATGATAGGATATCCTTGTATGAGTGCTGTATCAAAGGCATGCCAAGGGCGCCCTGTCAACGATACATGGTGCATGTCGTGATAGGGCATCACGATGCGATGGGCCAACAACTGCAGGGAGTGGAAGGTGGGATACACCTGAATCTCTGCATCGGGAATCATTCGTTTGACGGTATTGGCAAAACCAAAGAACAGTGGATCGCCTGAGGCGAAGACCACGATGGTATCATGATAGATATGATATTTGTCGAAAACCTGTTGCAGGGGCACGGTAATATCTATCCATACAGCATCCTCGGGCAGATATTGCTGCACCAACTGTCGGTGACGCTTTCCACCAGAGAAGATGCCATGTGAAGAGATTACGCCTCGAACCTCTTCCGACAGATGCACTTCCTCTGCATCGCTGATACCTATGATAATAAACGATTTAGACATCTCTTCCGGGTTTTAACTGTTGTGCATCCTCCCATGCCAAGATACTGTTGACAAGGGTTGCTGCGATATTCGATCCACCCTTACGCCCCTCCACGATAATCTTTGGCACATCGGTGAATACCTTCACCATGTGTTTCGACTCACATACATGTACAAAACCTACCGGTGCGGCGATGATGCCTGTGGGGTGTGCCTTGCCTTTGCGCATGAGTTCACAGAGTTCCATGAGTGCTGTCGGGGCATTGCCGAAGACGAAGAGTGCATCGGGGTGCTCCTCAACGGCCAATCGGATACCGGCTTGTGTGCGGGTGATGCCCTTCTCACGAGCCATCTCTGCCACCCGCTCATCATGAAGGTAACACATCACGTTGATGCCCAGTCGCTCGCAAGCAACCTTGCGGATGCCAGCCGCAGCCATCGTTACATCGGTGATGATATAGGTTTCTTTACCTTCCTCTTGGTTGCTCCTTATCTTATTATAGATGGTGGGCACGGCCTCTTCGTCGGTATAGAGAATCTCTTCCATGGTGAAATCCGCTGTGGTATGGATAGCGTGCAGCAATGGCCACTTGCGCCAGATGGGGATGTCTTTGTTATGCAACTCACTGTTGATCGTGCGGAATGATTCCCTCATAATCTCCTGACCTTTGTTCAACTCCTCGTCGGTTATATCCCGGTAATATCCTCGTGGTGTGATCATCTTCTGTTGCCATTCGTAACTCTGACTATTGCCGATAATCACAATGGTGAACATATCGATATCCTCGGGGTTGAAATCCTTCAGGGTAGTGATTGTCACCTCCTGCTCTTCTCTTCCCGCTTGTCGAACAAATCCTACGGGTGTCTCACCGCTGCGATGCTTGAGGAACAGTTCCTTCAATCGATACAGTTGCCAATATCGGCCATGACTCTTTGGATTGTATATCGCTGTGATGAAATCAGCAGTTGCTGCAGCAACGATCCGTCGCTCTATCAGACTCCAGGGAGTCATCAGGTCACTCAGTGAGATCACACAGAAATCATGCCCCATGGGAGTACCCAACAAGGATGCGGCCTTCTGGAAGGCAGAGATGCCGGGCAACGTAGCTATCTCCACATCACTATCCCGTTCACGCTTCATCTCGTAGATGAGGGGAGCCATGCCATAGATACCCGCATCACCACTGCTGATGACTGCCACTTGATGACCTTGCTCGGCCATCTCAAAGGCTTGCTGTGCCCGTTCCCGTTCTTTCTTCATGCCCGTGTCGATGCACTGTGCCCCTTCTTTCAGGTAGGGTGTAACAAACTGGAAATAGTAGCGGTAACCCACCACCACATCAGCCTCACTTATCGCCTGCAGGGCAGCAGGTGTAATATCCTCGGCACTTCCCGGTCCGATACCTACAACGGTTATTTTCTTCATCTTTCAATCATTAAATGTCTTTGCAAAGTTAACGAATTTTACGGAGAATATGCTCTTATGACAAGATAATGTTATTCAGGCACATAGATAATCTGTCCATCCTCCAACTGATAAGCTATACCCACTTTCTTACCGCGTTTTCCTGAGGCTTGTTGGTTATCGCTTGGCGTATAGTGCTTGATCTCTTTCCCTTCTTTGGTGATAATCTCCATATCCTCTTTCCCAGGATTCTTGATCATCGTGAAATCCTCCTTACCGAAGATCTCCGACATATTGAGATGCGTTACTAAGGCCACCATCAGGGCAACAGCGAAAACCATGGCCACATCAAAGAGGTTGGCAACTGCCTGCATCGGATCATCATCTGATGCGTTGAGCAGACGGTGATGACGACTATTTGTTCTCATGGCGCAACATTTTGTCTACATACTCTAAGTTGTTCATCTCCAAGGCGAACCAACGTTGTTTCACCTGCAGTGTGACGATACCTATCACGGCGATGACGAGTCCTACCACGGTGGTAGAGAACGCCACTTGCATGTTGTAAGCCATCGTAGAGATGTCACCATTGGCCAAACCTACCAATGCCGGTCCCATAGGTATCAGTGTGCCCATCAATCCGAGCATAGGACCTAACTTCAGCAGTATCCGGGCCTGACCGAGGTTCTTGTGTGCTGCCACCTCATAATTAGAGATGAGCCGTTCACAATACGCATCATTATGCTGGTTCTCTAAGAGGAGACGTAAGTCTTGCAGATACAGATTCTTACCTGCATCTAATCCTTTGATACCTTCAATAATCTTTTCACGGTCATTGTCGTTGATGAAAAGCGTTTTCTCAAGAATCTTTTTCCGCTGTTGATAGTCACCGTAGAAGTTGATGGCTAATAACAAAGCTCTTAGAAAGAGAATCAAGAGGAGGATGACTACCGGGACGAGTAGTCCGTTTGAGATAAAGAATAGTGCATTAGAAATTGTTTGCATGATATTTTATATTTTAATTGTCAGATAATTCCAGTGATGAGAATACAGAGAATGATGAGCAGCAGGTTGGTGATGAAGAGCATTTCATGACACAACTCCCGAGTGCTGTACAACCATTTTACGAGCATACTTCCACCCATCAGTAAGATTATAACAGCGAGCATCGACCACCAGGCAAAAGCATCGAAGTTAATGCCTGGCAGAGCAAAAAGCACTTGTGTCTGGAAGAAAACAATGGCGATGAGAGAGAGTAATCCCGGGTAGTAGGAGAGTAGCTTTTGCCATCGCTTTTCGGTAAAGCAGTAGGTAATCATCAGTATAGCCTCCAGTATCACCGCTACCGACCAGTTTACCTTCACGGGGTAGGAGGTCAGGATGGTATCTATCGTAGAGCGAGAGATATCTGTAAGATAGCCGCTTATCAGAAAGATAATCACAGCATAGCATACGGTCAGAATAGCCTTTCCCTTGAGGGGCCAGAAGGCTATCTTCTGCAGCATGCTGAATAGAAGCAAGCCCATCTGAGCTATGATAACGTATGTCATGACCTGTTCTGTTTTCTCTTGATGAAATAAACGAATAAGATAGCGATAATGACGATTGTTGCCAGCACGATGATCGAGTCGTTCACCGCGGTCGTCTGCTTATCTTTTTTCTCTTTCAAAACCATCTCTCGCTGTCCTATGGATGTTTCTTTTACAGAAGACATCTGTTGGGTGTACTGCTCACGCTCCTTCTGGGGCAGTTGCTGCGAAATGTACTGCTGCAGTTTATCGTTGTTACAAACGAAATCCGTGCAGGCAGCTCCTGCTTCCCGAGTGATATCCGCATGCAGGGCCGCGATGGTCTTCAACTGTTCGGCCGTGGGCTTCCAGTATCCCTTGCGGGCACTCTCCATCATCACAGATGTCATGGCCTGATAGGCGGCAGGATTGATCTTCTGGAAGAAATCCTTCACGCCCAGTCGGTTGTCATCCGTGATATACATCTTGTAAAGATCATTATAGATATCCTTATCCAGTGATGACGGTCGGGTGGCGCTCCATCCAAAGATATTACGGAACACCTCTCCAAACTCTTGGGCTGTGCCCTCGTCGCCCTTCATACGCTCCCTGACATATTCGGGATTCAGGATGGTGGTGCGTGTCTCCACCGCCACTGCCTGACGCATGTCTTGCAACCTGCGATTCGAACGGTTACGGTAGTCGGCCATATAGGCTTCTGGCTCCTTACCCGTAAGGGTCTTCACGGTGAGTGACAGTCCCCCCGTAAACTCGTATACGTGATCCAGTGAGATAGGGCCCCAGGTGTTACTCTGCCTAGGTTGCACAACGATCTCAGTTCCTTGAAGGGCTGCGCCAAACAGTTCTTTTTCATACTGTCCCCAGTTCTCCTCATCTCCGTAGATGGCTCCCATATTATTCAGGTATCCCTCAACCAGTTCAGAGGACTTCTCCCAAGAACCGCTCCGCTCGATATAGTTCATCATGCCGGTGCTATAACCGTTGTTTGCCGGACCGAACACACGCATGGTGGACAGTTCTCGGGCACGCTTCGGACTCACACCTTTGTCAACCAACAGTTTCTCTTGTTGACGTGTACCTGTATAGACATAGTTCTTGTCGCTCTTCTCTTCAGAAACCATCTTGATGGCTTGGGTGATCATCTGCAGTCGGGAGGTGGCGATATCACGTAACTGTCCACTCACCTGCACGACGACATCAATACGTGGGCGACCCAGTTTCTCTATCGGTATCATCTTCAAGTCGTTGATGCGACCATGACTGTCACGCACGGGTTCTACACCCAACATCCACAAGGCCTGTGCCACGGTAGCTCCCTGGGTGTTGATAAACTCCCCGGCCCAGAAGGTGTATGTCACTTTCTGAGGATATTGTCCGTGTTGTTTCTTATAGTCGCTGAGTGTCTGCTCTGCCAGTCGTTTTCCATCTTCCCATGCCTGTTCATCGGGCGTATTCTCGGGGTTGATGCTGTACATATTCCTTCCGGTAGGCAGCACATTAGGATTCAATACAGGGTCACCGCCAGGTGCAGGGGCCACGCTTCCTCCGTTCAGGGCCCTTACCATATTGTTGATCTCAGCTTGGGTAGAACTGAGCAACAACTGTCGATAGGGATCTTTTCCAATGTTTTGTATAATATTCCTCTTTGCTGCCGGCAGGTAGTGATGAGCCACAAAGGCATAGTCATCCAACTGCTTCTTGCTAATCTTTCCCGCGTCTCTGTCTTTCTTCGCCATCTCAAAGGCCAGGGGATCCGCTTTCATGGCAAGGATGGTCTGCAACAGGTCGTTCTCTGAATAGGGCTTCCCGAGTGTATAGTATGCTCCCTGCACTTTCTCATTGCTCAGCTCTTCTATATGGGCATCTATCTGTTGCAGTTCCTCTTCTGAATACGGTTTGCTGAGGTCGCCATCCAGTCCTAACTCTTTATGCAGTCCTTGTTGGATGATTTCTTTCTTGATCTTGAGGATTAAATCTTTGTTGGGCACATCAAGTGCTTTATGGATAGCTGTCAGAAGAGAGGCATACTTTTGTCTTACCCCACTTTCCATGAAGGGTGCGGTGAGGTAGGTCAGCAATACAGCGTGTGTACGACGCTTGGCAATGATACTCTCTCCCACATTCCCGGTGGTGTAGAAATAGAAGTGCGGTGTACTGCCTATGAGGGCGTCACTCCAGTCGGTATTCCGCATGGCGACATCCCTTCCGGGGGTGTATTCCAGGTTCCCATGAGTGCCGAAATGAATGAGGGCATCGGCCTCAAACCCTTTCTGCATATATAGATAAGGTGCCAGGTAACTGTGCGGGGGAGCCACCTCTACACCATGCACCAACCGGAAGTCATCATCTCCCAAGGCTGGTCGTGGTTGGGGGAATAAGAAGATATTCCCATATCTCACACAGGCTATGGCGATACTGTCACCTCGTGTGAGTAGTGTGCCCGGTGCCTCACCGTATCGGTCGGTCACCTCTTTATATTTCTGCGGCATGATCACTTCCTTAGCCCACCGTTCGTATTGTTGTTTGGTAAGCCACAGGGGATGACCCTTAGAGAGGTATTTCTCTTGTGCGCCTCTGGCGTATGATCCCAATACAATACCCTCTGTCTTGATCTGATGACTGAAGGTCTCCAGGTTATCCGGCAGTCCTGCCACATCATAGCCCTCCTGACGTAATCGCTTTAGGAAATGATATAGAGAAGGGATCACCTCCAGTCCACTGGCTAACAAAGCATCCTTTCCAGGACGTTTGAAGTAGGCGATGGCAATCTTCTTCTCTTTGTTGGGCTTCGTGCGGAGAGACAGATAACGACTCACATGGTCAACAAAGGATCGGCAACGCTCGGTCTCTGCCGTATTCACGTAATAACCCTGTGGATCTTTGTTTTGCGTGGCAATACCCCACGGAGCCATACCACCATCGATCTCGGGAATGATGATGCGGGCATTCTTCGAACCGTTACTCATGGGCATTCCCTCTTTCATCCATTCCTCATGGGATGCGTTCAGGGGGAAGGGGGCGAAGATGGGGATATTCTTTTCTTGTAGCCAAGCGATCAGACTATCGTTACCCAGACGACCCATGGCCAGATAGACGATAGCGTCGGGTTGCAACTCATGCAACATCTTTTCTCTCTTCTTGCCGACACTTGTAAACGGATATACATTCATTCCGCGTGCCGTCAGCATATCGATGAGACTATCTACATGTGCTCTGTTTCCCTCCATGGGGAAGGTGATGCCCGAGAGTAGGGCGATGCGCATGCCACCCTCGTGATAGAGATGTTTCTCCTTCAGATAGTGGGTGAGGGCTTCTGGAGACTTGAAGTATTTGCCATATTCCCGATGGTAATAGATATCCCTGAGCTGTTCTGTGGGCTTGTCGTATGATAGCTTCAACCACTTATGAGGCGTGGCTATCGAACGCAGGTAGCGCAGTCCGTTACGGTAGTTTTGTTGTCGCTCGTTGGTGAAATATCCGTTCAACAATGCTATTTGTTCTTTGGTCAGGTTCTCCTGAATGACCAAGTCGGAATGCTTGATGGCCTTCGTATAGATAGGCACACCTTTCTTGGCGACGCGTTGTATCTCCTGTCGTTGTTGCTCGTCGAGTGCGAGGTTACGGTTGTATAGTATCACGGCATCATAACCGCTCAGCTTCTTCATCTCATCGGCTGCTATACATTTCACCTTAATCTGTTTGGTGTCATTGCTGAGCGAGATATCAGCAGCCTGGGTCTTCATCGCATTGACCACGAGGATACGTGTGGGTCTCAGACCGACACAATAGCCGATATACCCGATGATTCCCAAAATGATTAGTAGTATGATCCAATAGATTCTCTTCATCACCGTCTCTTCTTTTCTTAATCTTTCTGTTTTGAATAGATCTTTTTCTTCTCCGAGATATTCCGTGTGCGATATTGCATCATCTTTCGGATATGCTCGATAAAGATATCCTGTATCTCAGGAATCTCTCCTAATCCCTCAATGCGCAGCTCCACTTTCAGTCCGGCATTCTCCAACTGTCCTTTCCAGTCTTCTGAGATGTCGTTGCGGGCATGGTCACCGGCCACGAACATCAGTGGCTGGAGTACCACGGTGCGCCCCTTGACTTGTTGTATCTGTCGCAGGGCGGTATCGAAGGTGGGATACCCTTCAATCGTTCCTACATGGTAGTTGGTGTAGCCGTTGGCCTTGAACATATAGTCCATCTGACTGTAGATGGCTGTGGCGGGTGTCTCTGTGCCATGACCCACGAGCAGCACATGTTCTCTCTTCTTGGTGTTCACCGGTTGTCTGTCGACAAGGATCTTGACGACACGCTCCGCATCCTCCACGGAGTACAATAGGGGGGTGCCCACACGTATCTCCTTAAAGAAGGGTCGCATACGTTCTGCATCCCGACGTAAGGATTCCACTTCTACACCCTCTATGATGTTGGTGCTCTGAACGATCAGGTGGGTGTATCCCTCGGCAGCCAGTTTCATCATCGCCTCAAGCGGATTGTCTTTCATCATGCCACGCGCCTTCAGTCGGCGGAGGATGATCCGTGAGGTGTAACACTCACGCACTTCCAGTTGTGTAAACTCCCTCTTGGCCTTCTCATTGATCTTGTCGATGGTCTTGGCCCTGGTGTCGTCATAGGTAGTGCCAAAGTGAACCATGAGCAAGGCTGCCTTGTCGCCTTCCACCATGGACTTTAATAACGGACTCTCCTCATACGTAGAAACCTCCTGCGCAAACGTATTCATGCACAGGCAAACCAACACAATAGTTAATATATACTTTTTCATAATTCTCAATTATCAATTTTTAATTCTCAATTAATCCCCACTCTTAATCCCACCACGACCATTCTTCCCGGTGTGATCAGCGCATAGCGACGCTTAGAAGTGTCAATACGTCTGTCTACCTTGTCGAGGATATTATCGATGCCCAGACTGGGCGAGAGGGTAAGTCTCTTCAGCGAGAATGTATGGGTGGTATTGATATTCATCAGTCCGAAGCCCGGAGCATCCTCGTAGGCAGGGAAGGGTGTCCTACTCTGGAACCTTCCGTTCATATTCACATTCAGATGATAATTCCCCCATGTGTGGTTGTAGTCAGCGGAGAAGGTACACACGTTACGCAGACTGCGCTCTATCTCCCGCCAAGCCCCATCCGTCTTACTCCTTGCGTAGGTGTAGGCGTAGTTGGCGGTGATATTCAGGTCGTTGGTCAGGTTATAACTGGCATTGAGTGAGAATCCTCTGATGAGTCCTTCATCGCTGTTCTTATACTGTCCGAAGGTGCTCATCTTATTCACCAATGTCTCATTCAGTTCATCGGGAAACTCCCTTAGCAGCAACTCCTTCTCCGCAGCGCCTATCTTCACGTTGTCCTTGATGATCATCTTGTTGATATGGTTCACGTAGCCCGTGGCGGTAAGCGTCAGGCGCTGGTTGTAATAGCTGGCGCTGAGCGAGTAGTAATCGTTTTTCTCGGGTTTCAGGTCTTTGTTGCCGAAGGTCACCACCACTCTTCCTGCCATCGAGGGGTTCACATAATGATAATACACCTCATCGAGTCCCGGTGCGCGGAATCCCTTTGAGTAACCCACACGGAAATTAAAATGCTCGGGAGCGTACATCATGTTTATCTTCGGTGTGATGTTACTGCCGAAGGTCTGGTGCTTGTCATAGCGCAGTCCGATGGTGGCCTGCAGATGATCGATGATCTGCATGTCATGCTGTCCGAACAAAGACATGATATACGCATGGTTATCCACATTGCCGTTGGTAGCCATCAGGAAGTCGTTCCTCCAGGTAGCCCCGACGATGGTGGTGGAGTGGGCGGTATATTTATGGATGTCTTTGATCTCTACGTTATACATCTTCTGTTTCTTGGTGATAGAGAAATCGCCCTTGGGCGTTGTCAACGTTATCTCCCCAGTTTTGCGGTTCTTGCTATACACATCCACCATGTACTCTTTGCCGTAATGCCAGTGGTCGCTGATGAGATCCAGTTGCAGACTGTGCTTGCGGGTGAATTTATACATGGTGCCGGCTCCCCAGCGTGTTGCCCGGGTGCGCAACTCGTAGTCGAAGCCTCCTGTCCATCCCTCTTCTTTCCGAGGACGGTCGGTCATCTTCCTGCTGATTCCCAGATCGGCATAGAAAGACAGGTTCTTGAAGGGCTCATACGTGAACCGCTGGTTGATGACATTCGAGTGATAGCCCAAGAACTGCGTGGCATGGGTGAGTTGCGTCTCAGGCGATTCCCCCTTGCCATCCACATACTCCAGGTCGTTCATGCGGTAGCTGTCGGCTTCTTCATGCTTATAACTGGTATAACTGCCGAATCCCTTGTAGTTCACGTTTACGTTGGCACTCTGTGAAAACACTCCCTTTCCGCTCACCCGCGAATGGGTATTCACGCTCACCAACTGGTTCTTGGGAAAGTCGGTGATGATATTGATCACGCCCCCCATTGCATCCGAGCCGTAGAGGGCCGAGGCGGCGCCGTTGAGCACCTCGATACGTTTGATCTGCCCCATGTTGATACGGTCGATATCCACGTTGCCCGAGATATCTCCCATCATCTTCTTGCCGTTCACCAGTATGAGGATATACTTGTTGCTCAGTCCGTTCATCCGCAGGAACGACCCCGTGGCACTGGGCATGAACGAGATGTTGGGTGCCATGCGTGTGAGAATATCCGTAAAAGTGGATGTGCCTTGTTTCTGTATCTCCCTTTGCGGCAACACATGAACGGGTGTCGTTGATGAACGGAGGTATTCGTGATGACCGTTGCCGGTAACCACAATAGGGTTCAGGTTGTGCACCTTCGTCGTGATATCTTCTTTCTTCTGCTTTTTGTCTTGTGCACAGACGGTCATTACGAGAATCGCCAACAACAAGAGAGCAGCATATCTCTTTGTCATATAAAATATAGTTGTATAAACGCCCCACAGCCTTTATTCCCGAAGACTGCAAGATGTTTGTCGTTAAGCATGGCAGGTTTCCTGGCTCTCTCCTGAAAGAACACCTTCCCATCATTGCTATAGTCCATACAGCTGTTATGACAGTGGTTACCTTGTTCTTCCGAAAAAGGAGATGACAGTAGCGGGCACTGCTCAGGATTTTCACCTGATTCCCTTTTATGGATAACCGGAACGGTCACCCATCACCATTCATGGGTGCAAAGGTACGATTAAGTGAGTATAATCCCAAAAGAAAATGAATATTTCTTTTGGATTATCGAGCGAGAGTACTTTCGACGAAGTCAAAGCTTAATCATTCTTCTCTCTGTGCCGACAGAGATTTAGAGCCCCTTGATAAGGGGCGGCCTTAATGCAGGGTTCTTCCTTTCTTCTGCTCGATGAAAAAGCATTTTCCCACTTTTCTCTGGAGAAAAGTTCCAAAAGAGCCTCTCCTCCCCACGCCCCTCCACATGGAGGGGATGTAACCGCTCCTCCTCGTCGCTCTTACATTATGGTATGCTCGCCCCATCAAAGGGGCGGCATGATTATTATTTCCCCTCCCCAGCCCCTCCCCTATGGGAGGGAAAACAATCACCTCGCCCCTTTAGGGGAGAGGCAGGTGAGGGGCTCCTGATGTTGCGATAGCGAGAGTGTCAGCCAAGGAATGCAACGACTGAGAACGGCACCTTTAGGTGGAGCGAGGACTTGTTTGAGCGAAGCGAGTCCCGCAGCTCAGTTCGAAGAGTTGTTATTCCTTCTGTCACGGAGCGTGCAACGTGTTCTCTCTTGCTTCTTCTCTCTGTCGGCACAGAGAGAAGAATGATTAGCTTTTGATGGAGTCAAAATATAATATGTTTTTTTAGAGAGTTGGAGAATATCCAAAAAGTAGCGATATTTTTTGGATGTTTGTCGTAAAAACAATACCTTTGTGACAAACAAAAATGACGATGCCAAAGAGATTCCTGATAGCAGCTACTAACTCCGGGTGCGGAAAGACTACCATAACGGTGGGATTACTGCGCGCGCTCAGCAACCGAAACCTGCATGTGCAACCCTACAAATGCGGCCCCGACTATATCGACACGCAGTATCATGAGATGGCGTGCGGGGTGGAGTCGGTGAACCTAGATACGCGGTTTATGAGTGAGCAGCACCTGAAGGATGTCTTTACCCATTATGGAGAGGGTATGGACGTGCAAGTGGTGGAAGGCGTGATGGGCCTCTTTGATGGCTACGACCGTTGGCGGGGCAGTACGGCAGAGATCGCCCGACTGCTCGATATCCCTATTCTGTTGGTGGTGAACGCTCGCAGTATGGCCTACAGCGCCGCCGCTATCATCAAGGGTTTTACCACCCTGTGGGATGACCTGCGCTTTGCAGGTGTCCTCTTCAATCAGGTGGGCTCCGATCGCCATGCCTCGTTCTTGCACCAGTCGTGTGCGGATGTGGGCATCCCCTGCGTGGGTTGTCTGCCTCGTGTGAAGGAACTGTCGATGCCGAGTCGTCACTTAGGATTGTCTTTGGAGCACCGGCAGGAGATCGAGCAGATGATCTGCCATGCCGCCGAGTTGATAGAAAACCATGTTGATTACAACCTTTTAGAGATATGAAGATAGCTGTTGCCCGTGATGAGGCTTTCAACTTCACCTACCGTGAGAATATCGACCGTCTGCGTGCGTGGGGAGAGGTGGTTTTCTTCTCTCCCATCCACGATCAGGTGCTGCCCCCGTGCGATTTCCTTTACCTGCCGGGCGGCTATCCGGAGTTCTTCTTGCAGCCATTAACAGACAATGTGCGCATGCGACAGCAGATTCACGACTATATCGAGCAGGGTGGACGGGCATTGGCCGAATGCGGTGGGATGATGTACCTGTGTACAGCCATTACCGATGCCGATGGCACCTCTTATCCGATGGTGGATATCCTGAAGCAGACGGCCACGATGGAGGGTATGAAACTGCATCTGGGCTATCGGGAGTGGAATGGATTCCCAGGACATGAGTTTCATTATTCGCACATCGTGGAAGAGGCACCCTCCACTTCTCATTCTTCACTCTTCACTCTTCACTCTTCACTCTACAAATATAAAAACCTCCGCGCCTCGTATATCCATATATATTGGGGTGAGAAAAACCTATTTGACTTATGGAACGACTGAGACCGATCATGTTTGCCGGAACAGGCAGCGATGTAGGAAAGAGTATCGTGGCGACAGCCTTCTGCAGAATCTTCCTGCAGGATGGATATACGCCAGCACCCTTCAAGGCGCAGAATATGGCCCTGAACAGTTATGCCACCCCCGATGGCTTTGAGATCGGACGGGCGCAGGCCGTACAGGCAGAGGCTGCCGGCGTGCCCTGTCATACGGATATGAATCCCCTGCTCTTGAAACCCAACTCCGACCATACCTCACAGGTGGTGCTCAACGGTAAACCCATTGGTAACCAGCATGCCACCCAGTATTTCCGCAAGGAGGGTAGGGAGGTGCTGCGCCAGGCGGTGCACGAGGCATTCGACCGTTTGTCGGCGCGCTATAACCCTATCGTCATGGAGGGGGCGGGCAGCATTGCTGAGATCAATCTCCGTGATGTGGATATCGTCAACATGTCGATGGCACGCTATGCCGACGCGGCTGTCATCTTGGTGGCCGACATCGACCGTGGCGGGGTCTTTGCCGCCGTCTATGGTACGTTGATGCTGCTCACCGAGGAGGAGCGTCGCCATGTCAAGGGCATCATCATCAATAAGTTCCGTGGCGACATGCGTCTGTTCGACGAGGGGCGGCGGATGATCGAAGAACTGTGCGGCATCCCTGTCTTGGGCGTGCTTCCCTATTTCAAGGACATCCATATCGAGGAGGAAGACTCGGTATCGCTGGAGAAGAAGAGTCTGGAGGCGGTGGACGGTAAGGTGAATGTTGCCGTGGTGATGCTCCGCCATCTCTCCAACTTCACCGACTTTGATGTTTTGGAGCGTGATCCTCGCGTACATCTTTTCTATACGAACAACATTGAGGAGATCCGAAAGGCTGATATCATCATCCTTCCGGGCACCAAGAGCACGATAGCGGATATGATAGAACTGAGGCGCAACGGTTGTGCCCAGGCTATCCTCCAGGCGCATCACGACGGAAAGACGGTCATCGGCATCTGCGGCGGTTACCAGATGATGGGTGAGGAGATCCTCGATCCCCAGCAGGTGGAGGGTGACATCGAACGGATCCCCGGTTTGGGGATACTGCCTGTCGTCACCACGATGAGCGGAGAGAAGCGCACCGTGCAGGTAACCTTTGATTACAAAGGACAGTCGTGCCAGGGGTATGAGATACACATGGGTGAGACACGGCAAGTGCTTCGGGAGGGGAATAGCACTACGCTCGCGGAAGCGTCATCCACCACCACACGACTGACTGACCGTTGTTGGGGCTCGTATATCCATGGAATCCTCGACAATGCCCCCATCGTGGATGATCTGTTGGCACCCTATGTCAAGGAGCAGAAGACCACCTTCGACTACCAGGCGTATAAGGAGCAGCAATACGACCTCCTCGCCGCAGAGACCCGCAAGTATGTGGACATGGAGAAGGTTTATCAGGCAATAACCAATAAGCAATAAGCAGGATTGCTCATTGATTATTGGTTATTTGTTTAAAGTTGAGTTTGCAAAGAGATCTTTTTCATTCTTCTCTCTGTTTCGGCAGAGAGAAGAACCAAGAGAGACCATGTTGCACGCTTCGAGTCAGATAAAATCACAATTCCTCGCATTGTACTGCGGGACTCGCTTCGCTCAAACAGGTCCTCGCACCGCCTGACGGCGCCATGCTCGATCATTGGATTTTATTGCTTCCTCTCTCGCTATAGCAACAATAAGAGCCCCTCCCAACCTCCCCGAAGGGGAGGAGAAAAACAATCATGCCGCCCCTTTGATGGGGCGAGCATACCTTGTATGGGTAGGGTTTATCCCTACCCGGTTAAGAGCGACGAGCAGGAGCGGTTACATCCCCTCCATGTGGAGGGGCGTGGGGTGGAGAGGCTCTTTTGGAACTTTTCTCTAGCCTATATTATTCATAGTGCATAAAAAAGGAACGTATTTCTTGCACGCCTGCAAGATTTTTATTACCTTTGAAGTATCTGATAATCAAAGAAATAGATACGTTTTTATGTGCAAAGGTAATATAAATAAATCAAATGAGCAAGTACAAACGGGTTTTTTAGATCTGTTTGATGTGGAAAAGAAGGTTGAGATGTCTTTTTCTGCCTCGGAGCTGTCTTCTTTGGGTGGTCTTCCATTATTGGCGAAGTCAGCAAAGAGAAGCGATTTTCTAAATCAGTTTTCCCGCCAGATCAGAGACTGGCGTAATCCGGCTTTTGTCGTTCATGCGATGTCCGATCTTGTCAAGCAGCGCGTGTTTCAGATTACGGCAGGCTATGAGGATGCCGACGACTGCGACCTTCTTCGCCATGACTCCATGCTGAAGCTGGCAGTAGGCCATAGGCCGAACGACCGCGACCTGTGCTCACAGCCGACGATGACCCGTTTGGAGAACCACATATCCCATCAGGAACTGTGGGATATAGGCAATCTGTTCGTCAGCCACTTCATCTCTTCCTACAAGAAGGAGCCTGTGAGAATCATCCTCGACATTGACGACAGTAACTCCAATGCCTATGGTGGGCAGCAGCTGACCCTGTTCAACAACTATTACGGAGAGTACTGCTACATGCCGCTGTTCATCTTCGAGGCCCAGAGCCAGCGTCTGGTCCTTCCCCTGTTGCGGCCAGGCCGTGTAAATAAGCAGACAAACGTCTTCGGACTTCTCAAGAGGCTTATCGTCAGACTTCGCCAACGCTGGAAACATACGGAAATCATCATCAGGGGTGACGCTATGTTCTGCGGCCATGAGTTCATGGAATGGGCAATGGAGCAGCCCAGGCTGCACTATATCTTCGGATACAAGGCATACAAGTCCCTGCAGCGCCTGGTGGAGCAGTGGAAGCAGGATGTCATAGAGCGCTACAAAGAGACTCAGGAAGGAATCAAGGAGTACCATTCCTTTGAATATGCGTCATCAAGCTGGAAATGCAGGCAGTGGACCGTAGTCAAGATCGAGCACACGGAACAGGAGTGCCAGACCAGGTTCATTGTCACTGACATGAAAGGGAAGACAGCCAGGCAGCTATATGAAAAGGACTATTGCAAAAGGGCAGACTGCGAGCTGTGCATCAGGGAGATGAAAGACGGCCTCAGGGCGGATAGAATGTCATGTGGCAAGTTCTCAGCCAACCAGTTCCGCCTGTTCCTGCATGCTGCTGCCTACGTCATACTTCTGGACGCCAAGCAGAAACTCTTCCGGAAAACCGAAATGGCCAGCGTCACCATCCTGACCTTCAGGCTGATGCTCATCCTTATGCCTGTGAAGATTACGGAGATGAAGACCAAAATAAAATTGGAGTATCAAAGGGACAATCCGATGAGGTACAAGTTCCGAAGGGCCATGGCGTTTATGTAATATCTATAACTATGGGGGAAATAAAAATATGCAGCGGAAGTTGCAGCATATCTCATGCTGTAACATGCAGATTCATACCTCTGAAAGATGTTCGTACGGCAGCAACTCTACATTTTCCTGCCACAAAAAAGCAGAAGGCTTGAAGACATTTGACCAAAGAGATACTTTCATATAGAATCTGGCAGATAAAGATACATAGAAAAGGAACTATGAATAATATAGGCTAGAGAAAAGTGGTAAAATGCTTTTTCTTCGCGCCGAAGAAAAAACTCTGCATTATAGCTGCCCCTGTCAGGGGCTCTAATTTTCTCTGACTAGCAGAGAGAAGAACATAACGGTGGCTTCTATCTCTCAAAGCAACCGTACTTGTTTACCGGCAGGCGCTGTCCCTGCACCATCACATAACCGATGGGCTGCTTGGCCGGCAGGAAGATCCTCACGGGATCCCAGTGATCGTCTCCCCCCATCACGGAAAATACCGTATATTGGGCAGCCTCTTTCTCGGTCAGGATATTCTTGGCCGTGCCCCATATCGTGTCTTTCTTCTCGTCAATCCGGTAGTATCTGGTGATGCGCTTGGAGAGATCGAGGGGTTTCCCATCCGCATCCATCGTGTTGTATTCGGCGAATACCGACGGCAGTCCGGCCATGTGCGAGAACCATCCCTCTGCCGGTATGGTGATCTCCGAACGGGTATGCAGGAAGACCGTCTGTGGCTGATGATGCCAAGGGCGTCCTAACCAAATAGTAGTCTCCTTGGGGTTGCCGTCAGCTGTCAGCGTGCAGTGGTTGAACACATAGCCCCAGCGCGTTGTAGGACGGTGCTTGGGGGCCACGATCCATCCGCCCGACTTACGGTTGATCTTGATGGTACACTGTTCAAACCAGGCATTCCCGCTACCGTAGATAAAGTCCACACCACCCATAATCAGACTGTTGCTCACGTAGTTTCTTCCGTTGTCGGCCTCAGAGGTGCGGTAGGTATCCTGATAGCTCAGCATGGCGCAGTGGTCGAAGGCGATGCGGTCGCCCTTGGCATAGAGGGCTAAGGCCTGCGGACCGGCTTGGGCTTCCACGCCATGGGAGTTGACGAATGAGATGCCCTGGAAGGTGATGTCGTTGGCATGCACCACCATGGTGGCTGCCTTGTCCACGGGTATGGCCCCAGGACCGCCGCTCTTCTTATTGTCGGAGATAAACACCTTGTCGGCTCCTTCGCCGATGATGCTCAGCCTACTCTTGTTCAGCGGAATATAAACATGCTCATTGTACGTTCCTGCCTTGATATATATAAGGTATTGAGAGAGGTTATCGTCAGGCACTGCGTCGATAGCCGCCTGCACGGTGGTATAGTCGCCGCTGCCGTCGGCAGCTACGATCGCGTTGTACACCCCTTTCTGCGCGAAAGCTGTCGAGGCGATGCACCAGGTCAGAAATAATAGTAACTGTTTCATGTTGTAGATGAGTTTTTAAGTAATGATCTTTGTTTTTACCTGACCAGTTCAAAGAATAAGAGGTTGTTTCCCTCTACCAAGAACACGTCGTTCCCCATCATCTCCATGTCGTTGAAGAGTGCGGTAAACTCGATGATGGGCAGTCCGGCCTCTTGTATGAACCAATACCTGTAGAGGTTTTTCGTCACTCGCTTGCGGATGCAGGCATAGTCGTCTTTTTTGAATCTGATGCCGTAGAGTGTCGAGGTGTCATATCGTTTGGAGATGTTCAGGTCTTTGTCGATAATCATCAGGTCGCCCTTGGATGTGAAGACCGGACAGTCGTGCCCGTCGTAGGCTATTGCCTCAAAACTGTGCGTTCCTTCGTTGTACACGTATGCCGTATTGTGCAGACACTCTACCAGTTCGCCGTGCTCCTTAGTATTCCATGGCGTGATGGTGATGACCGAGTCGTTGATGTCTCGCTGATAGGCCATGCCGTCGTCGAAGAGGATGAACGATTCCCATGGTGCGATGAAGGCATCCTCTACAATATCCTTCTTCATTTTGAGTGTGTTGAAGAAGAAAGGTTCTCCGGTCAGTGCGTTGAACGAGGCGATGAAGGGCTTGCTGTGTTTCACCTTGTTGTTGCCGTTGCGCAGTCCGTAGCCGAAGTTGAGCATATACACCGTATTGTGCTCGCCGTACAGCACTGATGCTGATGCTTTCTCGGTGGGGTAGCTGTAGGTCCATTTCATCTGCATGTCGCTATTGAAGCACCGCAGTTCGTTACGGTCGGCGATGAAGTAGCAGGAGTCCATCTGCAGAATGTTCGACGACAGACCGTTGATCACGTTCTGTCCATAGGTAGGTATGTAGTAGTATCCTCCCACGCCCCCGGCTATAGCGGCTCCTGCCACGGCTCCTGCTGCCATGGCCAGTCCCATGAGGATAGACGATTTCACGTCAGAGAATCCCGTCTTGGCATCGTAAGTCTGCAGGGCACCTGTCTGGATGTTGATCACGTTGATATCGTCGGCCACCACCAGTATCCGTTTGTCTGGCAGCATCTGTGCGTCGTTCCATCCCCAGCTTACCGAGTGTTTCACCTTTGTTTCCCATATCATCTGACCAGTGCTCAGTCGGTAGGCTTTCAACTTACTGTCTGATGTGGCGTTGGTCTTGTAGCCCATGATGATATCCAGCGAGTCGTTCATATAGGTGGGATAAAGCTTGATGCTCCAGCGCTCGTGACCATCCTTGTCGTCCAGCATGATCGTCTTGTTGCTATGGTTGATCAGCATCCCATGACAGGTGGGGCGTGCGTTTGTTATGACTCCTTTCTTCTCTACAGTCCAGCGTATCTCCTTGGTAGCTTTGTCGAGTGCGCTCACACTGGTGACACTGCTGGAGAATGAGAAGGCGCTGGTCTCCTTCACCGCCATGAGTATAGCCAGTGTGTTGCTGTTGCCGCCATTGATCTGATAGATAGGGTAGGGCAACTCCTTTCTTTCGGCCATCACCGAGTCGCCGTCGATGGTCTTTCCGATGTTCACGCCTTGTGTCTGTGCCTGTAGACTGATGGCCGTGCATAATATCAGGATGATCGAGATGATCGTTTTCTTCATGCTGAAAATAGTTTATTAGGTTTACCGGAGTATTCTTTTACAAAAGTAATGCTTATCATCCGAATAAGCAAATTATTCTCATTTTTTTTCGAAGAGGAGTTTTTTTGGTCATACATAAATTATTTAATAAATGATTGGAAAAGACGTGGAGATAGATGGAGGAGTAATAGGTGTGTGATGTAACATAGGGGTGTAAAAGACCAAGAGACCAAGAGACTTTTTATGAAGGATATGGATGAATAACTAATAAGTATTTTTCAACGTCATCAAAATATCCCTTATAGCAAAGTTTCGCAAGCTATGACGGAGACCTGAAAGATTATAGGCAGTAGCCCCGTAGGGGCGATAGAGTATAGGCGGGGTGCGTTAGCCCCCGTTTATATTGGCAGCAAAAGGTAACCCCAGCGGGGTGACAGTTTTATTGTCTCGCTCGGGGCTTCCGAATCCCGGCTATGCTCTGTCGCCCCTACGGGGCTGATCTGTTGGAATTTACATTTCCCACGGGGGTTGACACCCCCGCCTATTCTGTGTCGCCCTACGGGCTGATCATCAATCCTCATTCTGTATTCTCTTCCTTCATTCCATGTCCTATTTCCTCATTCTGTATTCTATTCCTTCATTTCGTATTCTATTTCCTCATTCCGGGCACCGAGCCCTCATCCCGGGCTTGACCCGGGATCTCAACCGATTTTTTCGCAGCAGATCGCGGATCAAGTCCGCGATAAGGGGGACAGGGCCGCAATTTTCAATTATTAATTTATTTCAACACAGAGACACAGAGGAGTAAGTTAAGAGTTAAGAGTGAAGAATCCATAGTTCATAGTGTATAGGCAGTAGCCCCGTAGGGGCGATAGAGTATAGGCGGGGTGCGTAAGCCCCCGTGATGAAGAATGAATAATTAAGTATTATACAGCCCGTTAGGGCGACACAACACCCCTGCCACCACAAAATCTTTCAAATCTCTTGTTCTTTTATTTGTAAGATTTGGTCAGATTTGTTCGATTTCTGCCCAATGGGCACACCTGTCTTCTATCGGGGCCGCGAGTTTTTCGCAGCAGATCGCGGATCAAGTCCGCGATGGGGTGAGCAAGTCCGCGATGAGTGCTTTACAAAGGTGCTTTTTCCTTGTATCAAAGGTACTCTTTACTGCTCACAAAGGTACTCTTTACTGCTCACAAAGGTACTCTTTTCTTGTGGCAAAGGTGACTTATTGCGGTTCCTACAGTTTTAAATCCATGTTTTAACGCCCTTTTTGTAAAGTATTTCATATTGAAAATACTTTACAAACTTGCAAATTCATCCCATTTCATCGGAGGATTTGCGGATACGTTCCCATCCGCTTTAGCAAATTATGAGATGATGGTCTTTCGTGTCTCTTGATAGGTCTCTTGATAAAAAGACCGTTTAAAACTCTGTAATCATTTGTAAACAAGATAGTTATGAGTGAACGTAACAAAAAAGTCTCTCGGTCTCTCGGTCTCTTGACATGCCTTGCACAAAAAACTTCTTAATTGCACGTACCTATTTAATAAATTATATATATATATATATTATTGAATTTGAAAAATGGGTGCAAGAGACCAAGAGACCAAGAGACCAAGAGACCGAAAGACCAAAAAGTGTTTCATCTTGTTAATGAATCTTAATCGAAAAATATTTCCTGCTGACAAAATTGCAATCCGTATCGATATGTATTATCTTTGCATCGATGTTTTAAATCGCAGGTTTTTTACCTATGACAAACACAAATAGCATCATCTTCCCGAGCTGATTCCTCCATGAGGAGAAGCCTTTATATAGAAAATAACAGTCGCGATTGTTATCCCCCAATTGTTTGACATGTTGATACATTATTTGCCAGTCCTTTCATAAAAGGTCTCTCGGTCTCTTGGTCTCTCGGTCTTTTACACCGCAAGTAATACTACGATCAATATGACGAGCAATACCATGAGGACCTCTGCCCAGAGGTTGACCCTGCAGGCGATCCTCGCATCGGCAGAAGACAGTTCACGGTCGTGGTCACCGATGAAAGGCTTGTCGATGAGTTCTCCGAAATAGATATGAGGCCCGCCGAAACGGCAGTTGAGAATACCCGCCAGGGCGGCCTCGGGCCAACCGCTGTTAGGACTGGCATGCTGCGGACCGTAATGCACGATGAAACGAAGGAGGGGGAAGAACCCACGGCGCTGTCCTGCGGGGTGGATGAAGCAGCCTGCTATCGCCATCAGGAGGGCGGTGAGGCGAGCGGGCAGCCAGTTGGCCACGTCGTCGATGCGGGCAGCCACGGTGCCAAACAGTCGGTAACGCTCGGTGCGGTAGGCGATCATCGAGTCGAGGGTGTTCACCATCTTATACGTCATCATGCCGGGAACCCCCAACAGCAACAGCCAGAAGAGGGGAGCGATGACCCCATCGCTGAGATTCTCCGCCAACGTCTCAAGGGCGGCCTTGCGGATCTCCTGGGCATCGAGCTGTGAGGTGTCGCGCCCTACGATACGAGCTACCTGCGTACGACCCTCGTCGAGCGAACGGTCGAGGGCACGGAAGACATCCTTCACCTCTTTGATGAGTGTGGTGCCTGCCAGACAATAGAAGATGAGGACGGCCTCAAGGGCAATGGCCAGTGGGGTGCCGAACTGCTCTATGGAGCGTACAAGATGAAGGATCCCCCAGGTAAGGAGGAAGGTTATGAGGATGAGCATGACAGCCAGCACGCCGCCTTTCAACCTACGGTGAGAACCTTTGTTCAGCCGGTGCTCGCCCCAGGCGATGGCCTTGCCGAAATACACCACGGGGTGGGGCAGAGAGGCAGGATCTCCCCACACCTTGTCGGCTATCCAACCGAGGATGATGGCTATGGCGTTTGTCATGACATTTCTTTCGTGCCGCAAAGGTACGAAGAAACAGAGGCAAAAAAGAATAATTTAATTATTTTAATAATAACGCTCGGGGAACAGCGTGTCCCACCAAGTACTGTCGTCTTTCAGATATTTCTCAAACCAGGCTAACAGCACACGGGTCCATTGCCTGCGCTTCTCATAATCGACGATAATATGATCCTCACCACTTACCTGAACCAGCGCCACGTCGCGCCCCAGTGTCTTCAGGGCAGTAAACATCTGAATGCTCTCGGCAACAGGCACATTCGTATCTGACGTGCCGTGGGTGAGCAGCAACGGGGTATGGATCTTGTCGGCACGATAGAGGGGACTCTGCAGGGCATACAACTGGGGATTGCTCCATGGGTATTGGCCTGCCATGCTTACCTCGCTATAGCTATAACCCCAGTAGCCACAACCCCAGTAGTTCGCATGATTGGAGATACCTGCATGACTGATACCACAAGCAAAGATATCACTTACGGTAAGCAGGTATTGGGTCATAAACCCACCATAAGAGGCTCCGATACAGCCGATGTGTTTCTCATCGATAAAAGGATGCTGGCGACATACAGCCTTCACACCTTCTATGATATCTTCGGCAACACCTTTGCCAGCAGTATTCACATGACGACCGCTATAACGCTGCCCATAGCCGATGGCTCCGCCGGGGTTGACAACATAAACGACATAACCCAGTGAGGCAAAGTAAGGATGAGGATACTGTGACTCAAAATTGCGCGAAGTTGGCGTACTGCCTCCATAGTAGTTCACTATCATAGGATATTTTTTGGTGGCATCAAACCCTGGCGGCAGATACAGACGACCGTCAATGCTGTCACCACGCGAAGATACAAAGGCAAAATCGCGGCACTCACCTAAACGGATGTCTTTGAGCAATTGAGCGGAACAGTCTTTCAGCAATGTGGACTTGCCATTTTTCAGATTCACCACATAGGCTCGCACAGAATTCATGGCACTCACACCATAGTAGGTAAGCAACGGCTGCGTTTTCGACAAAGAGAATTCGCGCACCACCTCTTCGCAGGTGTCAACACGCCGCAATTTCTTTGTCTTCACATTTACCGCAAACAGACTGATCCTGTCGCGGTCATAAGCAGAGAAATAAATCTGTCCGTCGGCAACTGACCATTCCGCAGCATACACCGATGGACGAAAATTCCGCGAGAGGCAGTCTACATGGTGTGTGTCCAGATCAACCACATACAGTTGTTTGTCGTACATGTTGGAGTATGTGCCTGCATCGTCATCACGTCCCAAACCATGGAATGCCTCGGCAGATCCTATGAACAGCACCTGTCGGCCGTCGGGGGAGAATCTCGGTGAATTCAAGAAAGCAGTCTCACGGAAAAGGGTATCGACAGCCAGGGTATGCACATCAACGATGAGATAATCGAAAATCGCTGACGGACGAACACCCAGCTGCATGCGCAGCACACTCACCAACAGGCGGTTACCATCGTGGGAGATATCTTCTACCTCTACAGAATGATGCCCAAACGTAAGGGGCTGACTCTGACCTGTTGCCAGATCGTAACGTAACAGGCGACTACGGAACCGGTAGTTGCGCATACGGTCATCGGGAGCAATCCATTGAAAAACCTCACCGGACTCCACTGGGCCACGCTCATCTTTTGTCAGTATCAGATAATCTTCCGCAGGACTCATCTTGATACGGCCGTCAGGCAGATTACGTGCGATGATGGCGTTTTCGCCCGTCTGAACGTCAACACGTCTCAGGATACGGCTGTTACCCTCCCGGTCTTCGTAATACCAGGCTGTAGAGCGTGGCATCCACTCTATGCCATACATCTCGCGTTTCCTGATGATATTACCCGATCGTAAGTCAACGATTTCACTGTAGTTGCTGCTGCGTCCACCGTTCTGAACATTGCGGTAACCTAAAATAACATAACGGCCGTTGGCAGAGATCCGCATATTTGTTACACGCAGACCGTCAACCACATCGTTATAGGTATAGTTGCGTATCGGAGAAGTCGTACACTCCAGCTCATGACGGGAATCGACAATCACACTCACTGAATCGACGGCTCCGGCAGCAAGGGTATATCTGAGTATTACCTCATGATGACCTGGTTCCAGAGACAATGTTGTCGATTGCTGTCTGCCGTCGACAAGGGTCTCGTAGCGATTGACTCCCTTCACCGTGAGATGGGCAGGTGTGAACATGTTGTTGTTGATATAGAACCTCACCTCTTTGGCCGTTCCACCCACAAAGGTCTGTTTGCTGCCATTCATATCCACCGTGTCAATCGCAATAGGTTTTTGCAGGACACATGTTCCGCTTTCAATGAAATCTTTCACGGTGACCGTATGCTGACCGTAGATATTCACAACGGTCAACATAAATAATAATATCAATATTTTTCTCATACAGTAATATCTTCCATGTGATACCACTCAACTCACACTTCCAAACAGTCAATCGGCAGCTAATGCTTTTAAGATCAACTGTTTCAGTTGTGGATACTTGGGAGCCGGGGCTGCATAAGAGAATACTCTTCCATGGCGGTCGATAATCATAAAACGGGGAACGCTGGTAACCCTATATTCCTTGGCAAAGCCATGTATCCAACTATCTACGAACACCAAATGGCCGGTAAGTCCGTTTTCTTTCACCAGTTTCAGCCAAAGATCTTTCTCGGGCAAGGCCCCCACACAAACGCTCAGGAAAGCCAGGTCGGGATCAGAAAGATCTTTCTCCAACTGACGGAAATAGGGCATCATACGCAGGCAAGGCACACACCATGTTGCCCAGACATCAATGACTACGACCTTTCCACGCAGATCGCTTAGTGAGAACCACTCATCATTGGTCTTGACAGCTTTGAAGTCGGGAGCCTCATGACCGGGTTTCGACCATTCCAGCGACTGCTCTATGGGCTTGAGGGCCTGCTGCATACGTTCGGAAAAAGACTGGTCGGCAAAGGCATCACACAACTGACGGTACATCTCGTAATAGCGCATTTTGGAGGCTACCTCATAGAGATACGATTGCCGCAAACACATGTTTTCAATGAGCCCGGCACGCGCCTGATACTCACTGCCACTGATGATGGAAGGATTCTCCACGGGAGGCAGCTGCCGGGAAGCCTTAGCTTCCACATACACCCCAATCATTTCGGGTATCAAGGGAAGTTGAGCCATCTGTGGTTGTTGGAACAACCGGTCAGCCAGTTGCCAATCAGAATCAGAGATAAAATCCTCGTTGGTCTCACCCAAATGACTGCGCTGGTAGGCCATGCGCATGAACAATTGGTCAACATCCATCTTCAACCGCATGAGAGACGTAAAGTTATCCGTTGTCTGCAGATCTTTCAGTTGCTGCGACACACGGCCAGCGAGTGTCTTCAGTGAGGTCATCTCCTTTTCGAAAGTCTCGATGTCAACACTTTCGCAACCACCCGTTGAACGGAAAAACCAAGCATGAGTGCGCACCTGAGCTGCCTCTTTCTCCCAATCACTGAGCAACCGACACTCGTTATCGGCTCCCTGTAGAACCGTAAGACCGTAGTTCGTAAACCGGATCTTGAGGTTTTCAGTGCCTGTCAGGAAAAGTGGATGTCTCACCCCACCCTGACAGCCAAGCAAGTAAAAACCTGTTCCTGATGTCTCTGCCGAGAGAAGAAAAGTTCCATCGGCAGCCACTTCGGTAGTAGCCAAGAGCAGAGGTATACCGTCACGACATTCAAAGAGACTCATCTCCTTGCTGACATATTCGCCCGTTGTTCCGGTAATAACGACCTTGGCTTGTGCCAGACAAGGCATCAGGACGATTGCAAGACAACTGATAACCAGTATGACTGTTTTTCTTTTCATCATGCTCCTTGCGTTATGATTCTAGAAAAGAGTAGTGGTGTAGATACCATTACGTGACTGCTCCATGTAACAAACTCTTTTCACGCGACCCTTCCCCTCGAAGGTTTTCTCTGCCGGCAACACGATGGCTGCAGATACGGGATGCAGATAGACTTTGTAATTGCCGTTCTTCACCGTTGCGATGGCCAGATAGTCGAACCACGAGTCATTCAGTCCATAGGGGGAATATTTCAGGAACTCCATATAAGTAACCTCCTCGCCAGCGGATAGCATGATATCCTGCTCACTCTCTGTCTGGTTGTCCAGATTACATGCATATAGCTTACTGTTCTTAAAGTAATAAATAATGTTGTTGTTCTGGTTGAGCGCACGGACATCTGCCTTCAGCATCTCCAGGTTGCTGTTCAGTGTTGTGGTCTGTTGAACAGGATTGCTCGAGACGCTGGAGGCAAAACCGTTCAGCGTGAATAGTTGATAGTCATTTGTATTCTTTTTCTTCATCACAGCCAAAGCCACATCACCCTGACTGCTGGCTGTAGTGGATTTTCCGCCCATATAAATCATGTCCATGTCGAGATTCTTTGACGACGGTGAGCCATCGGTGAAGAAATCGAGATTAGGAGAGTTACGGCTTACAGTACAGAAGGACGATGTCTTTTCATCGAAAAGCAGCGGGAGAGTAGCATGCGAACAATGGCGGTAGGGTGACAGCTGGTAGTCGCCGAGCGACTTGATGATAAACTGCTTGTAAATGTTGTAACGAGAGTTGTACATCGTATAAACCGTATTATCTACACACACATGCACGTCGGACGGACCGGAAAACATCGCCTGTACCTTACGCTGGGAGGGTAGGTCGACAAACAGATCTTCATAGTTGGCAACGATCTTTCCGGTGAAATAGTCGAGCGCAACAATATCACCACTGCTGGCTGCAAACACTGCATTGGTCTGCACATCGCGCAGGGTACTCTCGTTGAATACCCAATAGGCAAAAGTGAAATGCAGATTGAGCGGATCACCTTGCATCTTTCGCCCATTGGCCGTATAGATAATGTCGTGCTTTTCTTTTTCGGTGGAAAAGAAGTCGATATCAGTGCCATTGGCATCACCCTTCAGAATCCACCATCCTGTGGCCATGTCGGTGGTTACATTGAGGTTATACTCTTTGTAAGCGAAAATGCCGGTCTCTTTGTCTTTTGCACAGAAGCGCAGCTTGTAGGCGCCGATGCTGCGGTCTACAGTGTAGTCCCAGCTTTGCTCTCTCGAAATGGTATCAACAGCTGATGCCGTCTGACCATTGGTAGGTGTGATGGTCCAGAAATATTCGTAGTCGCGATTGGCCGGAGTAATGGTGGGTCGCAACTGAATGACATCACCTACAGAGACAGTATACTCATCTTGGATGCCCTCTACCTGAATATCCAAAGGATCGGCGTAGTCGTAGTTGCTATCATCACTGAAGCAAGAAGCAAACAGCAATGGTGAAAGGGCTAAAATAGCATATATTTTTGTCTTCATAATTATTCTGTTTTCTGTTATAGAGTTGTGATATTACATACTTGTTGGGAAGGTGACAAGTGGACTGTTGGGGTCGTCTGCATTCTCACGCATGGGAGCCAGTCCTGCTGCAATGTTGGCAGGGTCGTTGTTGTATTCCTGCAGGGCTTCGATGAATTTCATGCGCCAGTAATAGCGGAAAGATACGGAGCTATATGCTTCGTTCACCCAATCTTCATCTACCTTGCCGTTGACCACCTTGATCATCAGTTGGTGTTTGGCCTTGCTATATGTACCAAAATAGCTGTTCATATAACGGGTGCCCCAGTTGGAAGGCTGCTCAAGCATATCAGAGATGGTAATCGTGCGCTCAAGATATTTGCTCTCACCCAGTTCAAAGTCCTCAGTGGGTTTCAGTCGGATGCGAAGTCTGACCTTCTCGTTGCTCAACGATGCGTCGCGCAGTACGATGATACCTATCTGTGAAAGCACCTCTCCGGCAGGGATGGTGAGCAGCTGGTCGTACTCAGGACTGTCGAAGGGTACATAATGCTTACCTGCCACAGCCTTGTCAGTGCGCTCGGTGACTACAGAATCAGTTACATATCCCCAATGGTCTTTCGTATAGGTAATATCGTACTCGCTCACCTGCTCGATCATAACGTGTCTGTCAACATCGGCAGGACCACCCATCACCCTGATGGGCAGATAGACGATGTCGCGTGTGGTGCTTGCCGAACTCCATATAAACGAATAGGAATAGTCGCTGAACGAACCGCTGTCGTCTACACGTAACTGTACACGTGCCTTGTCGTTGTAAAGCAGTCCGTCTTCTTCTTGACATCCTGCCAACCCCAGAAAGAGTGGGACCATCAAATATATTATTTTCTTCATGATTATACTTGTTTTTATTCGTTAGCATAAATAGATTCTTGAACTGGAAGAGGAACCACATAGGCATCTTTCGAACCTGGCTCGTTGGTGAAATAGATCTTCTCGGCAGCCATGCGCTTGTAAGCATAGAAAGCCTGTCCCTCACCGTAGAACTCACGGTTGTACTCTTTGATGAGCAGCTCGTTGAGTTGCTCTTGGGTGCTGATTGTCACTGACGGTGCGTTGCGGGCAGCTGTCATCTCAGCATAGAGGGTGTTGGCCTCATTTACCGATGAGCATTCCATGGCAATAAGATACATTTCATAGAGTCGTATCAAGGGGATGACATTTCGGGCAAGTGCCGGCATATTATCGTCTTGCACATACTTTACGAAATAGTTGTAATAGGTCCACCAATAACTGTCGTACACATAATTCCACATATTAACATAGCGAATGTCGGTGGTTCCTGTCTCATAGAGTTGTGAGCGCAGTTGCGACTGTGTTTTCTGGTAGGTCGTTCCCGCTCCGAGGGTAGATGAGATATCTGTCACTTTCAGGTTGAAGATATGTTCACAGGAAAGCACCTTGTCACCGCTTGCACAATCGTTGAGAGTACCCAGCCGGAACATCTTGGCACCGTCGGATGATGTTGCGTTCATGACGATTCTTGCATATTCCAATGCTTGACTCTTATTGCCTGTCCACAAGGCTAATCTCGCCTTCATGGCGCACACAGCATAATAGTTCATGCGCATTTGCCGATATCCATAGAAATTATCGGTGAGTTGCGATGGTGTGTTCAGTGTGGCTATCGACTGCTTCAGTATTGGGTCAACTTTCTTCAGACAGGTCTCGGCTTCGTCAATATCATTGGCCAGTTCATGGGTGAACTGTTCATAGGTAAGGAACTGATTGGGCCTGTTGGTTACCTCTTTTACATATGGTAGGATACGGTCGTTGCCTGGATCAGAGGGCATAGGACCGAATAAGCGCAGCACATCAAAATGACAGAAGGCTCGAAGGGCAAGTGCCTCTCCCTTGATCAGATTGTAATCATCCTCATTGAGGGTTCCGTTGTCGATGTCGCCAAGCAGACCGTTCACATCTGCCACCACTTTAAACAAGTTGTTGTATATGGCAGTCATGGCATTCTCCACTGTTGTAGCCTTATAATTATAGGTATTCAGATAACTCCCTATTGTGTTTGAGGAGTAATTCCAGTGTTGTGCCAGGTTTTCTACTGTTCCGCATACCATTTCCTGTCCGTAGAGATTGTTTGACTTCATTCGGATATAAGCTCCGGTGAGCACATTGCGGAACCCTTCAGCCTTTGAGAACATTTCGCTTTTCTTCTTCTGCTCAGAGGGTGATACGTCGAGCCAGTCGTTACAAGAAGAAAGGATGAATGAGCCGGCGACAGTGAAAAAGACACTTGTAAGGATCACTGTCAGCCTAACCTTATATAGAGCATGTTGTTTCATATTAGGATTATTTATGATGTTACTTGGTTACTGATTAGAAGTTCATCGATAGCGTGAAAGAGAACCTGCGTGAATAAGGGTAGTCGAGACCACGCTCTTGCTTGATGGTAGAGATATAGAACAGATCGCTCAAGTCGGCAGAGAGTGCTGCCGATTGCATGCCTAACCACCGGGTGAGCCAAGGCTTGTTGCGTAGCTCGTAGCTCAGGTGTATGTTTTGACAGGTAAGGGTGCGCTCATTCTGCACAAAGCGTGTCGTGGCATAGGTAGCTGATTCATTGGTTAGACCCTTAAAGAAGGTGTGGTCACCCACCTGCTGCCATCTGTCGGTGAATACGCGTTCATCCACGTTGTATTGCTTGTCGGCATTCTCAATACGTGTAGCCAATGTCTGGTTGTATAGCTGACCTCCTGTACGATAGCCTAATGATATATTAGCGGTGAAATCGTGCCAGCGTAGCATACTACTGATATTGCCTTTGTATTTTGGCAGACTAACGCCACAAGGTACACGGTCGGCAGCATCCCAGGTATAGGTGGGCTCACCATTTTGCTTCATGTAAATCTCCAGACCGTTACTGGGATCTATTCCTAACGAAGGAACGGCATAGATCGTATATTGTGACTCTCCCTCACGGATTACTCTGTTAGGGGTAATACCGCGTGTAAGCAATAGCTTGGCATACTCATCTTTCATGGCCTGCGAGAGGGCTATGACCTTGTCTTTGTTATGCATCATGGAACCCGTTATCGACCAGAACAGTCGGTTCTTGGTATTCTTGATGATAAATACGGTGGCCTTAACTTCAAATCCTTTATTCTCCACCTTACCGACGTTCTCTACATACGAAGTGAAACCATTGGAGAGCGGCAGGTCGAGTGATGAGAGAAGGTTGGATGTTTTCTCCAGATAGATGTCAGCCACGAGGTTAATGCGACTGTCGAGCATACTCACTTCGAGTCCGGCATTCCACTTGTTTGTTTTCTGCCACTCGAGATTTTTGTTTTCTAAAGCCATCTGGTATGCTCCGAGCCACTGGTTATAACGGTCGCTCATATAATAAGAATAGGTGGCGATAGCCTGATAGACATTAAAGTTTTGTGATCCTGTCTGTCCGAATGATGCACGAAGCTTTAAGAGATTGAAAAGCTTACTGTCTTTCAGGAACTTCTCGTTGTGCAGGTTCCAGCCGATACCAGCTGAGAAGAATGGTGCAAACCGACGGTCACTACCAAATTGTGAAGAACCATCCAAACGATAAGCTAAATCTGTATAATAACGATTGTCGTAAGAATAGTTCACGCTACCCACGAGTCCCACACTTCGCATCTTGGCTTCACTGCCACTGGGTTTGCCATCTTTCATATATTGCAGCGCAGAGGGTAGGAAGTCCATGTCTTCATCAGGGAAACCTTCGGCTTGTATATAATAGTTACGACTGTTTCTTGAGATGATATTGGCATTCAGACCAGTGTATAGCTGATGTTTCTTGGCAAACAGATGGGTGTAGCTGACTGTCAGCGCTGCTTCGTAGTTCATAAGCTTGCCAGTGTTGTAATTATAGCTACCCTTACGGAGGGCTCCATCAGCTGTCTGATAGAGATCTTTCTCAAAATCTGTGTGTTTGGCCGATTTATAATTGTCGCTCTCCGTATCTTGCCAGGTGAGTCCCAGACTACCGCGTGCTATGAAGCCTGCGAAGGGTCTCCACTCAATGGCAAAGTTGTTGGTGATGTTGGTGTAGTTGGTACTGTTCTTCTGACGCAGCGTAGCATTATAGAGGGGATTGGTGGGCAGGTTACTGTAAGTACCCCAGAAGTTTACGTCGTTGTCGAACATCTTGATGATTTCACCATTGTCGTCATAAGGTCTCCAATAGGGATTCAATCGTGTGTATTGTGAGAATGTTCCGTAGGGAGATTCTTTCGATTTGGTGTATCCTATGTTGAGATCATTGTTGAAGATCAGTTTTTGGTGACGGTATGTCAGGTTAATGCCACCATTAAAAGTGTTGCGGTTAGAACCTTTCATTACACCGGTTACTCCATTGTACTGCAGTGATGCTGAATAACGGAAACTGGCATCACCGCCCTCAATACGCATGTTATGTCGCTGACCTACACCTGTGCGCAGGGGTAATGCCATCCAGTCGGTGTCCACACCGCGCTGCACATCTTTTAATATACTGGCATATTTGTTCTTGTAATTAAAGTCTCGTTGGGGATCTACCATGTCGTAATAACCGGCGCGGCGCTCCAGTTCCAGTTTATCGGCAGCATTCAAGAGATGATAGTCGGTGAGGTCGGGAGCCTCAATGTTCAAACTACCGTTATAAGATAGTTTCAGTCGTCCCACTTGTGGAGCCTTGCGGGAAATCACTACGACACCATTGGCTCCGCGCGAACCATAAATAGCTGTTGCAGAACCGTCTTTGAGTAATGTTATCGATTCTACATCATCATCGTTGAGATCCATGAGTCGTTCCAGACTGATCTCAAATCCATCAAGCACGATAAGTGGCGTATTGAGATCTGTCTTGGTATTGTCTTGCAGGTCATCAAGAGCCGGTAGGTTTGCATTACCTCTGATCTGAATCTCAGGCAGTCGGTTAGGGTTGGAGCCCAATTCATTATTTGTCAGGATATTGAATGCAGGATCGATATTACCGATAGAAGTTATCAGATTCTTATTACCGAAGTTCTTCAGTTCTTCGCTGGTGATGGTTGTTACAGCACCGGTATATGCATCTTTGCGCTTTGGGAAAATACCTGTTACTACTACGTTATCCAATCGATGAGCATCTTCGCGCATCGTGATGGTATAGCTGTTGCTACCCGTCAGATTAACGAACTGTGTTCCGAAACCGATGTAGCTTACTTCTAACCTTTGTACGTCACTGCCTACCGTTATGCGAAACTGTCCTTCGGCATCGGTAATGACAGCTGACTGAGTCAACGCAGACTCTGTATGAGGAGTGATCGTAGCTCCGGGCAGTGGTTCCCCGATCTCGTCAACTACTGTTCCGTTGATAGTACGTTCACGATCAGGTGTTGTCTTGTGGGCAAGTTTAACTGTGACAATCTTCCCTTCAATCTTATAATTGAGCGGGTAGTTGCCAATTACTGTGCGAAGAGCCTCTTCAAATGAAGAGGTATGCACGCTGGCATTCACTTTATAACTCTCCACCTCATTGTAGGTAAACATGATTTTGTAATCACTGGCTTTCTCCAACCGCTTGAGGGCCGACGAAAGACTCTCGTTCTTGAAGTTCAGCACAATAGTTCCCCTGCTTTGAGCCAGTGCAAGGGGGATACTTAGGCTGAAAACAAGCAGAAGGAGCATTAGTCTTCTCTTATTCATAGTTATTGTTTTAAAAGGATTTATTGATTATTTACGTTAGATCAACTCACTCACTACTTCTGTTACGGATTGGATAATTTTTTGGTATCATCTGTCAGCAGGTTTTTTTCATTGGATTAGAAAAAAAAGGTTTTTTGTTCGAAAAACATACCATATTCAACAGAAAATAGTATATTTGCAGCCATAATAACGGGCAAGAATGTATGGAAAGAGTTGAATTTGACGAGGTGTTTCGCACCTACTACAAACCACTCTACTTCTTTGCAAGGCAGTTCCTCACTGATAGTGACGAGTGTCACGACATTGTGCAGAATGCTTTCGAAGAAGTACTTGGCAACCTTGTCTCTATCCAGCGTACTACTGTAAGACAGTATCTCTATATATCAGTGCGGAATGCTTGTATAGACTTTATTCGTCATCAGGGAGCACACCAGACGTACATTGATTTTGTGAAAGCCATGAATGATGTGTACTACAATCCTGACGATGCACTTTTTTTACGGGAGCGTGAACAACAGATAGAAGAGGTGCTGGCTCGGTTGCCACAACCGACACGTGATATCTTCATTGCCTGTTATGTTGATAGGAAACGATATAAAGAGGTGGCAAGCAAGATGAATGTATCTGTGACTGTGGTAAAGAATCATATTATGAAGGCCCTGAAAATGATTCGTGGGCTAAATCTTAAAATATGATAAAATTTGATACTTGTTTTTTAGTACAATCGTAATAGAAATAAAGACAAAGTGGAAACAGAGCATAAGAGCGATATGAAGACGGAAGAAGTGCTTGAAATGATGGAACAAGGAGCTTCTCTTTCTGAAGAACAGATTCAGAATCTGAAAAATGATCCAGACCTCAAAAGGGCCTGTGAGGATGTTCATATAGCAGCCCATCTGTTGCGCCAAGAGAAGGAAGACTTCGATGTAGAGGAGCGATTGAAGCAATTTAATGAGAGACATTCCCCACATTTGGAGCATAAAGATCACCGTATAATAATGCGAAGACTTCTCTATGTCGGTGGTATAGCCGCTGCCGCTGTTGTTGTATGGGCTGTTTTCTTCCTGCATACTCATAAAGATGCTCTCTCTCAGAAGGGGGAGAAAGATGTGCTCTTTGCCGCCATAGAAGACAATAGTCAACCCTTACTAACCAATTCCAAAGGAAAAAGTGTGGATGTCGCCACTTATCTGGATGTGAAAGAAGGAATTGAAAATGCAGTCAGCGTGGTCGCAAAGGTGAAGGATGATAATACTATTCCTATGGACACGATGCGATTTACAATCCCTTACGGAAAAGATTATACCGTACTTCTACCAGATGGCAGTCGTGTGAAACTCCATCCCGGCAGCCGTATCAGTTATCCAACGCGTTTCATTGGCAATACCAGGCAGGTTTCCCTCAGTGGAGAAGCTTATTTTATGGTGGCTAAGGATGCAACGAAACCATTTATTGTAAAGACCGGCAATGTCTATACGAAGGTGCTTGGAACAGAATTCAACGTAAAGTCATGGGAGGAACAGGGTGTCTCAAACAATGAGATAACACTCGTGGAAGGAAGTGTACAGGTATCTTCAAGCTCAAAAGCGGGTGTGAATAACTCGATGGTTCTTAAACCAGGACAACAGGCAAAGTGTAGTTCTCAATCCTCTTCATTCGATGTTAAGAATTTAGACACTTATCCTTACACAATGTGGCGAGACAACTTTTTCTATTTTGATAATATCAATATGAAAGAGGTGCTGCTTGCTATTGGCCAACGCTATAATATGAGTGTGGTGTGTCACAACAAGGAGATCTCGAACCTGAGAGTTCGATTTATTGCTGAGCGTGATAGTAGCATCAACTATATTATAGATAAAATCAACGGGTTGGGTACAGTATCAGCCTCTATTGAGAACAGACGGATCGTTGTGAGATAACATCACCGCTTTCATCGCCTCCACCAGCAGATCGTTGCTTTCTGCGGATTGGGTCGCCACACGGATATAATGGCGGTCGAGCCCTACAAAGTTGTGGGCGGCACGCACGAGGATGCCGTAATCATCTACCAGTTTTCTCTTCAATACGATGGCGTCTTGCGAGGGGATATGCAGGAGCATGAAATTCGTCTTGGTAGGCAGCACAGTAATACCGTCAATGCTATTCAGTCTTAGCCGCAGTCGTTGGACCTCCTCCAGATAAGTCTTGATATCAAAAGAGAACTGCTCTTGATGGGTGAGGATATACTCACAGGCAGCCACGGCCATGGCATTGACACTCCACGGCATACGGTAATTGCGCAGGGTATCCATGAGGGGTTTAGGACCGGTGACATATCCCAGACGGATACCGGGAATACTGTATTTCTTGGTCATGGAATGCAGTTGGATGACATTGCCCAGTGACGAGGCCTCCCGCGGTTGCAACTGTTCTTCCGCACAGAAATACTCATAGCTCTGATCGATGACGAAGACGACGTTGGGGTGGTTGAAGGCGACGTTGACGATCTCCTCACGGGGGATGAGCATGCCGGTGGGGTTGTTGGGATTACAGAGCCACACCATGTTCATCTCATCGTTCACCTCCCGGAGCGAACGGATATACTGTATCTCATGACCGTGCATACGACAGGCATCCTCGTATTCGCTGAAGGTAGGCACGAGGATGGCTGAGCGGCACCCTGCACCCGTGGCTTGTGCTAAGAGATAGATGGCCTCGGTGGCACCGTTGGTGATGATATTCTCCCACTGATTGTTACGCAGCAGGATACTCAACTGCCGTTCCAGGGCCGTGAGCATGGCGGGTGGGTAGTGATCGATATCATTGATGCGCTGGCACAGGTGTTCTTTCAGTCCTGTCATCTGGATGTCCAGAAAGACATTCGAACTGAAATTGTGCTTTACCAAGCCGCTGTAGTCGTATATATCGTCGCCGTGACCGATGAGCATTTGATAATTGAGAATTGAAAATTGATAATGGATAATTATTTCCTTTGGCTTATGATCGCAGGAGATTGCGGATCAAGTCCGCAATGAGTGGCTAACTGAATTCTCTGTCGCCCTAAAGGGCTCTAAATGTTTTTTACGTACCCCACGGGGGTTACACCCCCGCCTATGCAGTGTCGCCTCTTCGAGGCTATCTTTACACTTTACACCTTTCACCTTAAACTATGCACTGTGCACTGTTCTCTCAGCACTTCTTCCACCACGGCGGGGAAATGGGCCATCTCCAGTTGGTGCTCCTTCTCTGCGATATCATCTGCGGTATCGTCGGGAGTGAGGGCTACACGGAACTGGCGTATGATCTCGCCACCATCGCAAACGTTGGAGACATAATGAACGGTCATGCCTGTCTCTGTTTCACCCGCTGCCTTGACTGCCTCGTGCACATGATGTCCCCACATGCCCTTACCGCCATACTTCGGTAGCAGTGCGGGATGCAGGTTGATGATCTTCCGTGGAAAGGCCTCGATGAGAAAGTTGGGTATCAACGGCAGGAACCCTGCCAAGACGATGAAGTCCACGCGGTATTGCTCTAAGAGGGGCAGCATCACATCGGGATCGTTCAGCTTCTCTTTGTTCACCACGGTGGTGGGCACGTTATGTGAGGCAGCGCGAACGAGTGCGTAGGCATCCGGCCGGTTGCTCACTACCAAGGTGGTCTTCACCCATGTTGACTCCTTAAAATACTGTATCAGGTTCTCGCAGTTGGTGCCACCGCCTGACACAAAGATTGCTATGTTTATTCTTTCCATGATGATAGAGATGATAGTGGCTATAGTAACTATAGTGCCTATAGTAGCTATAGTACCTATAGATGTTATATAAACTTTAAACTAAGATATCTGCGTCGTCGAGGACGGGGAATTTCTTGCGGAAGGCGAGGAGGCGCTCCATGTCGATCTCCGCACACTTACAACAGGGTTGCTCGGTGCCGCAGTCGGCCACCACCTTTCCGTAGGCATCGATGAGCATCGATCCGCCGCTGTAGTCGCATACAGGGTCATGGCCTACTCTGTTGACACCTGCCACAAAACACTGGTTCTCGATGGCTCTTGCCCTGAGCAAGGTGTTCCACACACTCATCCTGCTGGTGGGCCAGTTGGCCACATAGATGATCATGTCGTAGTCTTTACGGTTGCGGCTCCATACAGGGAAGCGCAGGTCGTAGCAGATCTCCAAGAGGATACGCACACCCTGGTATTCCACGATGGTGCGCTGTGTGCCCGGCGTGAAGAATTGATCTTCGTGTCCGTAGGAAAAGAGATGCCGCTTGTCGTAGGTGGTCACCTCACCATCGGGCTTCACAAAGTACATCCGATTAAAGTAGTGCGCTCCCTCTTTTACGGCGATACTGCCCACGATAGCAGCCTGCTTGTGGGCGGCCATCTCTTTCATCCATGCCAAAGTGCTCCCGTCCTCCTCGGCGATGCCCTCGGGTTGGGTGGCAAAACCGGTGGAGAACATCTCCGGCAGGATCAAGAGATCACCCGTCTGACAGTTGATCATCTCTTCGATGCGTGTCCTGTTATCAGCAGGATCCGCCCAGGTAATGTCCGTTTGTACGATCGTAATTATCATAACCTTTTAAATTTTTATTTGCAGGAGATTGCGGGTCAAGCCCGCAATGAGGGGTAGCGGAATTCTCTGTCGCCCCTGCGGGGCTGATAATTACCCTAAACCCTAAACCCTTTCACGGGGACTTACGTACCCCGCCTACGCTGTTTCGCCCCTGCGGGGCTAATAATTACTCTAAACTCTAAACTCTAAACCCTAAACTCTAAACCCTAAACCTTAAGCCTTCATTTCTTATACTCTACGAAGGCTTCCATCGCCTCGTAGCAGGCAAGACCGAGATCATCATATAGTTTGGCAGTAGCCCTATTGCGGTCTTCCGCACGCTGCCAGAAGAGGCGCTCGTCTTTGCCGAGGAAGGGTGCGCTCTCCATCTGCGACTGATGTTTGAGGATGGCGTTACGCTTGGCCCGCAACTCTTCTGGACTCATCGGCACGCACATCTCGATATTCTCTATCTCCCATTCAGCCCATGCACCGCGGTACATCCACACCCTACAGTCGTTGAGCCATGCCGCTCCGGCTTTCTTCTCTTCGTCGATAGCTGCCAACACGGCATCGGTGCACTTACGGTGTGTGCCATGCGGATCGGCTAAGTCGCCTGCTACATAGATCTGATGGGGCTGAACATCCTGCAACAGTTTCTGTACTACGTGTACATCAGCCTCCGACATCGGTAATTTCTCGATCTTGCCCGACTCATAGAAAGGCAGATCCAGGAAATGCACATGATCCAAGGGGATATCGTTGAAGGTGCAGGCCGTGCGCGCCTCACCCCGTCGGATGAGTCCTTTGATGGTAAGGATATCACGGTTGTCGAGATCGCCCACTTTCTTGCTCTTCAAAAACTGCTTGATCTCCTGATATTTCTCACGTATCACCCGGTCTTCATTATTGCCGAAGAGTTGGTTGAAACCATTGATGAAGTGCATGAAGCGCACCACCTCCTCATCTCCTACGGCGATATTTCCTGATGTCTCGTAGGCCACGTGCACATCATGTCCCTGTTGTTTGAGTCGTCTGAGTGTGCCACCCATCGAGATAACATCATCGTCGGGATGCGGTGAGAAGACGATCACCCGCTTCGGGTAGGGCAGGGCACGCTCCGGACGGTAGGTGTCATCGGCATTCGGTTTGCCGCCGGGCCATCCGGTGATGGTATGCTGCAGGTCGTTGAAGATCTTGATATTCGCATTATACGCACTGCCGTAAAGCGCCAGAAGCTCCGATAGTCCGTTTTCATTATAATCTTTATTGGTGAGCTTCAGGATCGGTTTCCCGGTCTTCTGACAGAGCCACACCAATGCACTGCGTATCAGTTTGTCGGTCCATGTGCAGGAGGTCACCAACCATGGGTGGACAATCCTGGTCAGTTTGGAGGCTGCCGCGAGGTCGAGCACCACATGGGCATCGTTGTGTGTCTGCAGGAACGATGCCGGTATCGTGTCGGTGATTTTCTCTTCCACCGTCTTCTGGATGATGGCGGCCTTCTCTTCACCCCATGCCGCCAAGAAGATCTTGCGGGCTTTCAGGATGGTGCCTACTCCTACGGTGATAGAGCAAGGGGGCACGATCTCGTTGGTACCGAAGCTCATGGTCATCTCCTCTCTAGACACATTGTCTATCAGGATGATTCTCGAGGCAGATGTCATACCCGAGCCCGGTTCATTGGATGCGATGTTTCCCATGCGCCCGATACCGAGCAATAGCATGTCCATTCCTCCGCAACTGATTATTTTCTCTTCATATTTCCTGCAGTGCTCCTGCACCAGTTCCTGTTGGATGCTTCCGTCGGGAGAGAAGATATGTACGGGGTTGATGTCCACATGGTCCAACAGATGTCTTTTCAGTTGCTGCAGACTGCTCACCGACGATTCCTGTTTCAGGGGGAAATATTCGTAAAGGTTGAATACGATGACATTCTTGAAACTCAGTCCTTCCTCCTTGTGTCTTCTGATCAGTTCTTCATAGATGGGGATAAGCGATTTTCCCGTGCCTAATCCGAGCACGCAGTATTGTTGACGCTTTTGCTTGGAGAGTATCTCCTGCTGTAACTGATCGGCTATCGTCTTTGCGCCCTCGCTGATCGTAGCAAAGATGTCTGTGGGTATTTTCTCACAACGGGTGATCTCAGAACGGTCAACGGCTGTTCTCGGGCGATAGAACTCCTCTGGTATGTTGTTAAGAACGATCTGAGAACTAAGATGTAAATTCATGGTTAATAACTATATTAAATCTTTTATAAGACTCGGTGATGCCTATGCTCATCTGTCCACCTGCAAAATTAATATATTCTTGTCGAAAGAGCAAGGTTAGTGGATAAGTTTTTTAGTTTTTGTGTTGGTTTGTTTGGGATTTATCTTTTATCTTCCCAGATTTGGTACTCAAAGAAATAAAAACCATCGGAAAGGGTAGGACGGGAAATGATGCCTGCATCTGAAACAGTGCGACCAGCAGGAAGTGTGATGTCTTCAACCTATAAAAACCAAAAACCTAATTATTAATCAAAATTTATTCATTATATCTTCTTATTATAGACAGCTGTACTAACCCTCTTTAGCAGTGTTCTAATATTTATACTGCCAAAGTAATTTAAAGGGTGCAAAACTATTGCACAAGAATAAAATAATTGCTTGTTTATCTGATTACGACGATGGTTTGATGACGGGTTTAAGTTCATCGGGCGACTCCTTCGTAAACATGTTGACCTTAGGAGCTTCTTTGTCAAAAAGATCCTGGATCACCTGTATGTCGAGAGAAAGCTTCGGAGTGAAGTCATCACTGTTCATATAACGGAGGATGGCTGACTTCATCTGCCGTGCAACGAGCCGCTCAGATTGGTTACTGTCAATATCCATGGTGGTCATCAGTAGTTTGCCATTTAAGACGTTTGCCTCAATCAGCATACCAATCTTACGGGAGACATGCCATGTGTCGATAGGCTGGATGGGCGACTGATATTCCTTGGGGAATGAGGTAAGGTTCATCACCTGTGCTTTGTTCAGCAGCTCCCACCAATTGAGATTGCTCCAGTTGTCGGTGGGGAATCCATATTTAAACAGAGGATGATCCTTGTCGATGAAAGCACCGGTGGTGTGGGGTGGCCGCATCTTGAACCAGCTGGTATTCCAGAATACTGGTAGGTAGTGCTGTATGATATCATTGCCATAGCGTACCTTTCCTGCGGCTGTCAGCAGGACCTTTCCTCCCTTGCGCAACACATCAATGGCAGCATCGCTTAACTCGTCGCAGATATAGAGGTTGGAAGTATCTTCCGTAGCCTGCAACTGTGGGAAAACCCAAAACTCCCACTGATTCGAACTGGTATCGCCAATGCTGATAGAGAGTGTCAATTTTGAGGGTTGTGTTATCGACTGCAATGGCATGCAGACAGTCCCGACAGCTATATTCTTTCCTATAGGTATGGGTGCATCAGTCAATGTACCCTTGTAAAGTATCTCCTTCTGCTCGTTTAGAATAGAGAAGGATGTCTTAATCGGCATGAGTTTTTTTCCTGAAGCATTATATACTTCAATGGGGACATTCAGGGTATCGGTCGAGGAATACACAAACTGAGGGAATCTTGCCAATGGAACGACGGGCGCACAGAACTGTGTCCACTCCTTGGCAGTGGTGTATCCCTTTTCTTTCCAGTGCACGTTGAGCACTCCCTCAAGGGCTGTGCCCTGTCCACTGTAGTCGTTTAATGCTAACAACTGGAACCCTGCATATCCGGGTGTCCGCAGGTTACGCTCAATCTCGTATTTATAAGCGAGTGTCTGCAGATGTCCGCTGGCCATGAGGAAGCGCTCTGCTAAATGCCCCATACCGTTATCACGCAACAAATCCTGGAAGATCTCAAAGTTCCTCGCTTTATACACACCAGTATATTGACTTATCTCACGAAAGTCGGGGAAGGCGCACCATTGTCCTTGTTCATGAGCGATGATAGGACTGCTGTTCGCAACGCTGTCCCTGTAGTTTCTCGGAAAGGCGATCTGATCGAGATAGTCATCATCCGAGTGGGGCGCACGATTGTTCCAGTCTAAACCTCGTGCACCACCTTTGACATGGTATTCCGATCCGTTATCCCATGCCCATCCTCCGCCAACGGAGGCACCACAGTAGATTTTTGACGAGTCGTACTTCTTCATTTCTTTCACCCAGTCGTTGCAGTAGCTTACCCAGTCACCGGCCGGCTCGTTGCCTGCTGCCATCATGACGAACGATGGATGGTGCCCGTAGGTGTCAATAATGCGTTTCGACTCTTCCAACAAATATTGGTCAATCTTCTGCCCGGCACGCAGTTTCACACCATGGTTCGGCCAAGAGGGTCCTTCCGGCTGCAGGTAGATACCAACGATGTCGGCGGCGGTGAAAGCAGCATCCGGCGGACAGTAGGAGTGGAAACGGATATGGTTGAGACCGTATTCCTTCACCTTTCTCATAATATGCAACCAACTCTCTACATCGGTAGGTGGATAGCCTGTTTCCGGAAAACAGCAGTTCTCTACTGTTCCCCTGAACCATATTGGTTGATGGTTCAGATAGATCTGTCGCCTTTCGATGCTGATATCCCTGATGCCAAAGGTAACGGTATAGGGTATTCCGTGATGATTGATGATGCGGGTATAGAGATAGGGGTCGAACTCATTCCAGTAATGGATCGTTTTCCCTAAAGACACTTGATAAGTGTCGTCGTCCATTTGTATCGTAGCGGTATGGGTGGCGAGATCGTGGGATATTCGTATGCGAGGAGTAGGTGCTGTGCGCAGTTCCATGCACCCTGTGATACCGTTCCAGTTTCCCTGTGTCTGGTCAGTCACACTGTGGGAGTCTTGTCCTACGCATACGTTCTCGATGCCGTTATACACACAGACGACAATCTCATTGTTCTTGCCTGCCTTGACGTATGGCGTGATGTCATACTGATGGGGTGTTGACAGTGATAACTGATGTCCTGCTTTCTGACCGTTGACATACACGGTGGTCTCAATGTGTGGGCGCTCCAAGTACAGGTATATATGTTCACCTTGCCAGGTTGCAGGCACCATCACCGTCTTCTTGTACCAAGCATTGCCCACATAATGCTTCTTAGGTGTCAGGAAGAAGGGATATTTGATACCTTAATTCCGCAGCACTTTAGTTTAACTATTTTTATAAGTTCCTGAGCAACAAAAAGTTGCCCAGGATTTTGCCATGTCAGATTTTTCACTTACCTTAGTGCTGCAAATCAAGACAAGCAAA